>Ga0118677_10009308_pt1 | contig 15388 bp, 7 predicted proteins | sample AliMusrvi5mmetaG_FD_86154 | JGI IMG/M metagenome (GOLD analysis project Ga0118677, IMG submission 86154)
CGTTACTAAGTGAGGCATCTGTACAACAATCTCTTCTGAGTAACAAAGTAATTTCGGAAGTTTCGCAGTCATTGAAAAAATGGGAAGCAGCCACCGAAAATTTTCGGTTTTTGACTAAAAGTTCATTACAGAATCTGGAAGATGTACAGAATGGAATATTTAAAAATTTCAAGAATGGTAATCTTTCATTAATTGAGTTTACCGATTTCATGGAAAGCTACCATTCTACCCTGATGCAGTATTATCAGTTTGGCCAGAACCTGGTAAATGCCTGCGAGCAGATCAACTTCGCAACTAACTCAAAAATTTTCTAAAAAACTTCATTCATTAATCATGAACAGTATGAGAAACCTAATTAAAGTGCTGATAATAATCTCAGGTTTTTTTGCTTTTTCCTGCAGAAACCACAATAGTACATCGACTTCCGACTCGAAAACTTTTGTGCTTAGCGATACAATGCTCAGGCAAACCACATTTGCAAAAGTGGCGATGGAACCACTTAAAAACGAACTTGAATTTTATGGTAAGATCACAGCCGATAATAATAAACTAATTGAAATTTACCCGGTTGTGGGGGGAAGTGTCACAAAAGTATATGTCGAATTGGGTGACTATGTAAAAAAAGGTCAACTGCTTGCGACGATCAGAAGTACTGAAGTGGCGGGATTTGAGAAGGAGCTTAACGACGCGAAGAGCGATGTAATAGTGACCAAAAATAATCTGAAGACAGCTCAGGAATTATTTGAAGGTAAACTTAATACCGAGCGGGAGGTATTAACGGCAAAGAGCGAACTGGAAAAAGCTGAATCCCAGTTAAACAGAATTCAGGAGACTTACAAGATTTATAGTCTGAAACAGAATTCAGTTTATGAGGTCAGATCTCCGTTAAGCGGGTTTATTTTGCAGAAGGTTATCAACGAGGGGATGCTATTGCGTAACGATCATACGAATAATATTTTCGATGTGGCTCAAATTGATGAGGTATGGGCAATCGCCAATGTTAGTGAGGCAGATATTCAGCAAATCGATCTTGGATTTGATGCAGAGGTCTCGACATTTAGTTATCAGGGAAAAGTATTTAACGGAAAAATTGATAAGATTTTCAACATTATCGATCCGGAGACCAAATCGATGCAGGTGCGTATCAGGCTTCAAAATCCTGATTTTCTCCTTAAGCCTGAAATGAAAGCGACTGTTAAGATTAGCAATACATTAAAAGAGAAGATGTTGGCTGTGCCTTCCACTGCAATTATTTTCGACAAAAGCCGCAATTTCGTCATGATTTATAAGGATCGTTTCAACATAGAGACCCGGAAAGTCGAAGTTTTTCGTCAGGTAGGCGATCTGACATATATCAGCTCGGGAGTTAAAGTGGGCGAAAATGTGATTACCCACAACCAGCTTCTTATCTATGATGCGCTAAACGACTAAGCCATGAACAAATTTATTAAGAACATAATAGCATTCTCCCTGAAAAACAGAATGTTTACCTTTTTCTGGGTTAGTATCCTGGTCATAGCTGGTGTTATTGCCTTTAAACAAATGCCTATCGAGGCTTTTCCAGATGTTACCAATACTCAGATCATCGTTGTAACGCAATGGAATGGGAGAAGTGCTGAAGAGGTAGAACGCTTTGTGACCACCCCCATTGAAATCGCCATGAACTCGGTACAGCGCAAGACAAGCGTCAGGAGCGTAACCATGTTTGGCCTCTCTGTTATTAAAATTATTTTTGAAGATGATATAGAGGATTTTTTTGCAAGACAACAGGTTAATAATCAGCTTCGTAATATTCAATTGCCAGCTGGTGTAGAACCTGATGTTCAACCCCCGTATGGTCCAACCGGTGAGATCTTCCGGTACGTATTACGAAGTGATAAACGGGATACCCGTGATCTGCTTACCATTCAGAGCTGGGTAATTGATCGTCAGCTACGAGCTGTTCCCGGAGTTGCTGATCTTGTGGCTTTTGGCGGACAGGAAAAGGTTTACGAGATAAGTGTTGATCCTAACCGTCTGGCCAGCTATGACATTACTCCTATTGAAGTATATGATGCTGTAAGCAAGAGCAATCTCGATGTGGGTGGCGATGTCATTGAGAAAAATAGTCAGGCATATGTTGTCCGTGGAGTTGGCCTTCTTCAGTCAACAAAGGACATAGAAAATATTATTGTAAAATATGTTGGAGGAAATCCAATTTTGGTAAAACATATAGCAAAGGTCATTGAAAGCTCACTTCCGCGGGTTGGCCAGACCGGTCTTGATGGAAATGACGATGTAGTTGAAGGTATTGTTGTTATGCGAAAAGGAGAAAATCCGCACGAGGTTCTTGCCCGTATAAAAGATAAAATAGGCGAGTTAAATACAAGAATATTGCCATCTGATGTTAAAATGGAAACATTTTATGACCGCGATGTGCTGATGGATTACACAACACATACGGTAATGCATAATGTTCTGGAAGGCATTATTTTAGTAACAGTTATTGTGTTTCTTTTCATGGCTAACTGGCGCACAACGGTGATCGTTTCAGTGATTGTTCCGCTTGCGCTAATGTTCGCATTTCTGATGTTGAGACTTAAAGGTATGACTGCCAACTTATTATCGCTTGGTGCGGTCGATTTTGGAATTATCATTGATGGAGCGGTGGTTATGGTCGAAGGGTTATTTGTGACGCTCGATCATTTGCGAAAGAAGGTGGGTGATGACAAGTTTAATAAACTGGCAAAAGGAAGTATTATCAAAAAGAATGGAGCAGAGCTTGGTAAAGCCATTTTCTTTTCCAAGCTCATCATAATCATGGCATTGCTTCCGATCTTCTCATTTGAAAAGGTAGAAGGAAAAATGTTTTCACCACTTGCCTATACTTTGGGATTTGCTTTACTCGGTGCATTGATTTTCACCCTGACGCTGGTTCCTGTTCTTACACATGTGCTGTTAAATAAGGACGTCAGGGAGAAAAATAATTTCTTCGTCAAATTCTGGAATAATATTACGGAAAAAGCCTTTACCTGGACATTTAATCATAAAAGAATTAGTTTGACGGTTGCGCTGATCGTAATGTTGCTCACATTTATGTCAACAAAATTTCTGGGAAGTGAGTTTATGCCTCAGCTCAATGAAGGAGCACTTTGGGTAGAAGCAAAATATCCAATGAGTCAGAGTCTTAATGAAACGGTTAAGCGGGTTGCAGATTTGCGTAAAGTGCTGAACGAATTTGATGAGGTTAACGGAGTCCTCTCTCAGACAGGCCGCAGTAACGATGGAACAGATCCCAGCGGATTCTATTATGTGCAGATGCAGGTAAATCTAAAACCACGCGACGAGTGGAAAAGCAAGATCACCTATGATGAACTTGTCGATAAAATGGATCAGAAATTACAAAATTTTCAGGGTATTAACTTTAACTATTCACAGCCAATTATTGACAATGTGGCTGAAGCTGTCGCCGGCTTCAATGCTGACAATGGTGTGAAAATTTATGGTGATGATCTCGAAAAACTTGATGCGATTGCCAATCAGGTCGTTGAGAAAATGCAGGATGTTAAGGGAATTCATGATCTCGGTGTCATGCGAAATCTCGGGCAACCCGAAATAAGCGTCATTCTGGATAAAGAAAAAATGGCAGCCTTCGGTGTTACCCCTTCAGACGCACAGACTGTACTTGAAATGGCGTTCGGAGGTAAAACAGCTACTGAAAAATATGAGGGAGAACGTAAGTTTGATATCCGTATCCGCTATGATAAAGAATATCGTAAGGATGAAAATGATATTGCCAATCTCAAAGTTCCTACTCTGGCCGGGACTAAAATACCCTTGAAACAGGTCTGTTCTATCCGAAAAATTACCGGACCGGCATTTATTTACCGGGATAACACAAAGCGATTTGTTGGTGTGAAATTTACAGTAAGAGATCGTGATTTAGGGAGCACGGTTATTGAGGCACAAAATCGTGTAAATCAGATTAAGTTACCTGACGGATATAGCATCGGCTGGGCGGGTGAATTTGAAAATCAGGTTCGTGCAACCGATCGGTTGATAAAGGTGGTTCCGCTGAGCCTTATCGCCATATTTTTGCTTCTTTTTATCATGTTCGGAAATATAAAAGACGCATCACTGGTAATTGCCAATGTCCCATTTGCATTGATTGGGGGAATTTTGGCCCTGCATCTGACGGGAATTAACTTTGGTATATCGGCAGGTGTCGGATTTATTGCCCTTTTCGGAATCTGCATTCAGAATGGGGTCATCCTTATATCTGAATTTCATAAGAATATAAGAAGTGGGTTGGTACTAAACGCTTCAATATTGGAAGCGGTGAAGGTGCGGACTCGTCCGGTTATAATGACGGCCCTTATGGCTTCAATAGGATTAATGCCTGCGGCTTTGTCAACTGGTATCGGTTCCGAAAGCCAGAAGCCTCTGGCAGTGGTAATTATCGGAGGCCTAATAACTGCCACGATCCTAACATTGCTTATTTTTCCGATTATTTTCTGGATTTTTAATAGAATCAAGCATGAAGTAATTGATTAATTATATAATAATGGAGATGTTTGCTTTTGTTTAAGTTTGGGAATTGAATGAGTAGAGGGGTCCGGATTCGGACCCCATTTTTCTTCCATAACCCTTACACAATAGCCCTGACAGAGTTTCGAACACTTTTTTTTTCTTCCACGGCCCTGACAGGGTTTCAAACCCTGTCAGGGCTATTATATCAAAATATTATAATTACATTTGTCCGTTTTTACAGATAATAACCAATTATTGTGGGCAAAGCTTTTAAAAATTTAACTGTTTTCTCTTTATGGCTTGCTGGTCTGGTCATAATTGCCCACCTTTTAATTCCTCATGACCACCATAGCGGGTCTGGTATTTTTGATAAGGAAGATACATGTCATTCAGATAATGCAGGGCACAAGCATAAATCACCAGTTTTCCCTTTACATTGTCATGCCTTAAACGACTTAACTTTTGAAAAAACTTCCACAGTTTTTGTTGCAGATAATAATATTCCGTCCTGCAACCTGTTTATACAAAGTGTCATTGATTCAAAAATCACCCCATTTTATTCATCCTGTTTTAAAATCAGGGATTACCAGATACCCCTGATAGATATTGATTTTATCAGGTTATCCCACTTAAGGGCCCCCCCATCCCTTGTATAATTCACCTTTCTTTTTCCTGAAGGGTAGAAAAGGCTAATTTTCATTGTTTTCATTCTTTCATTTTTCATTCTACATTTTTGCCATGATAGAACGGATTATCTGGTTTTCAATTAAAAATAAATTCATCATCGGGTTATTTGTGGTTGCCATGATTGGGTGGGGAACCTATTCCCTGACTCGCCTGCCAATTGATGCAATCCCCGATATAACAAACAATCAGGTGCAGGTGATTTCACTCGCACCATCACTTGCAACGCAGGAGGTTGAAAGTTTTATAACGGCACCCATCGAGGTAGCAGTCGCCAATATTCCCGATATTATTGAACTTCGTTCCATTTCGCGTCTTGGACTGTCGGTTGTGACAGTGGTTTTTAAAGACGATGTTGATCTTTATTGGGCTCGACAACAATTGAGCGAACGGTTAAAGGAAGCTGAAGATGTAATTCCTGCCGGCCTGGCAAAAATTGAGTTGGCTCCGATCTCCTCAGGTTTGGGAGAAATCTACCAGTACCGGCTGGCTGTAGCTAAAGGTCTGGAGAAGAAATTTACTCCCATGGAATTACGAACACTGCAGGACTGGGTGGTCAGGCGGGAAATGCTGGGAACTCCGGGTGTTGCTGACATCAACAGTTATGGCGGGTTTGTTAAACAATACGAAATTGCGGTTAATCCCGACCGGCTTAGGGGAATGAATCTTACCCTGAATGATATCTTCCTGGCACTTGAAAGAAATAACGAAAATACAGGGAGTGCATACATCGATAAAAAACCTACTGCATGGTTTATTCGGGGTATTGGCAGGGTAAAGACACTGGAAGATATTGAGAATATTGTAGTAAAATCGAATGCCTCACGTATTCCTGTTTTGATCAGGGATGTGGCAAAGGTTCAATATGGTAGTGCCACTCGCTACGGCGCTTTGGTCGTCGATTCAGCCGAGGCTGTAGGTGGTGTTGTGATGATGCTTAAAGGTGCCAACGCACATGAGGTAATCGATAACATTACGACCCGTATCGAATCAATTCAAAAGTCTTTACCGAAAGGGGTGAAAATTGAACCTTTCCTTAATCGTTCCGATCTTGTTGGCAGAGCCATAGGTACTGTTACTAAAAACCTGATCGAGGGGGCGTTAATAGTAATCTTTATTTTGGTATTATTGCTGGGAAACCTTCGTGCAGGACTTGTCGTAGCTTCCGTAATTCCTCTGGCGATGTTGTTCGCAATAGCTTTAATGAATCTGTTTGGTGTTTCCGGAAATCTGATGAGTCTAGGCGCCATTGACTTCGGCTTGATTGTGGATGGTGCAGTAATAATTGTTGAAAGTGTGATACACCGGATATCGATGAGTAAACATCATCATCCCGGAATTGTAAAGCTGGATCAGGAACAAATGGATGAAAATGTATTCGATTCAGCCAAAAAGATGATGAGCTCGGCAACATTCGGGCAAATCATTATCCTGATTGTGTACCTTCCGATTATAGCCCTGGTTGGTATTGAAGGTAAAATGTTCCGTCCAATGGCACAGGTGGTCTCGTTTGCTTTGCTGGGTGCCGCGATTCTATCACTTACCTACGTCCCAATGGCTTCGGCATTGTTGCTGAGTAAACGGACAGAACAAAAGCCAAATTTTTCAAATTGGCTCATGGAAGGATTTCACAGGGGATTTAATCCTTTGATTGCATTTGCTCTCAGACGCAAATTGCTGGTTTGCGTCTCTTCTATTTTGTTGTTTGTCTTTAGCCTTTTTGTATTTACCCGTCTGGGTGGTGAATTTATACCTCAACTTGAAGAGGGCGATCTTGCTGCAGGAGTAATGACACTGCAGGGGGGATCTCTTTCGAATACCATTGATATGGTTAAGAAGGCAAATACGATTTTGCTTGGTAATTTCCCGGAGATCAAACATGTAGTTTGTAAAATTGGAGCGAGTGAAATCCCGACTGATCCAACTCCTATGGAGACCGGAGATTATATAATAACGCTCAAAGATAAACGTGAATGGACAAGTGCCGAAACCCGCGAAGAACTGGTTGCTAAAATGGAAGAGAAGCTTGTTGTGCTGGCAGGGGTCAAATTCGAATTTCAGCAACCTATTCAGATGCGATTCAATGAGCTGTTATCGGGATCAAAACAGGATATTGCAATAAAAATATTTGGTGATAACCTGAATATCCTTTCGGAGAAAGCAGCCGATGCTGCTAAAATTATTCAGCAAATTGAAGGGGTTACAGACATCAATGTGGAAAAAGTCACGGGACTTGCACAGGTCCAGGTAGAATATAACCGCGATCGGATAGCACAATACGGACTTACAATAGAGGAGGTAAACCGGGTACTTCGAACTGCTTTTGCCGGAAGTCAGGCAGGAGTGGTTTTTGACGAGGAGAAACGATTCGGATTAGTGGTTCGCCTGGATATAGATTACCGTCAAAGTCTCGACGATGTAAAAAATCTCACCATTCCGCTTCCCAATGGCGGACAGATTCCATTCGAGATGATTGCCGATGTTCAGATAAAATCGGGACCTGCACAGGTGTCGCGTGAGAATACCAAGCGGCGCATCACTATTGGCTTTAATGTCCGAAATCGTGATGTTCAAAGTGTTATCGCCGAAGTGACCCGTCAAATAGAGAGGAAAATCAAACTTCCGACCGGTTATTTTGTATCTTACGGAGGTCAGTTTCAGAATCTTGAGGCTGCCAAGGCACGATTGTCGATTGCTGTTCCGGTGGCTTTACTTTTGATATTCATCTTGTTGTTTTTTACTTTTAATTCTGTAACGCATTCACTTTTAATCTTTTCAGCGGTGCCAATGTCAGCAATAGGCGGTGTATTTGCATTATGGCTGCGCGGAATGAACTTTTCAATCTCAGCTGGAGTAGGGTTCATTGCTTTGTTTGGAGTAGCTGTACTTAACGGGATTGTATTGATCGCAGAGTTTAACCGGCTCGAAAAAGAGGGAATCACAGATATTACAGAACGTGTTCTTAAGGGTTTGCATATTCGTTTGCGTCCCGTGATTATGACTGCAGCAGTTGCTTCACTCGGTTTTCTCCCGATGGCTCTGTCAAACTCCGCCGGTGCTGAGGTTCAGAAACCGCTTGCTACTGTGGTTATCGGCGGGCTTATTTCTGCTACATTTTTAACTTTAATCATTTTACCGGTGTTTTATATTCTTTTCTCGTCGCATAGATTCAGATTGCTTTTCCGATTGAAGTCAGTAATATTAGTGCTGGGCTTACTTACTTTTCCTTCTATGGTGCCTAACTTAATCGGACAATCGATGAAACCGATTAATTTAAATCAGGCAGTACAGATGGCTCTTGATAGTAATCTGATTTTAAGATCAAATACCTATTCAATTGATATTCAGAAGACATTAAAAGGGGCGTCATGGGATATCCCAAAGACTTCCGTTGAAGGACAATACGGACAATACAATTCGTACCGAAAAGACAATAGCTATACTGTTTCACAATCTTTTGCATTTCCATCGGTCTATATCAATCAGAATAAAGTGGCAAAGGCCAATGTGGAAAGCGCTGAATTCCAATTGAAAGTTTCACAACTCGAAATTGCTACCCAGGTAAAACAGGTTTATCTGCAGCTTGCATATCTCAATTCAAAGCAGAAATTGTTTATTTATCAGGACAGCTTGTATTCCGGTTTTCGAAGAGCAGCTGAGCTAAGAGCTAAAGTTGGTGAAACCAACCGGCTCGAAATGATCAATGCCCGTTCACAAAGTCTGGAAGTTAAAAATCAGCTTCATCAGGTGAATGCCGACCTGGCTATTTATCAGCAAAAACTGCAAACGCTGTTAAATACTTCAATTCTAGTTATTCCTGCAGATACTGTTTTGAAGCGCATAGGATTTATACCTGTTGCCGATAGTCTGGCATTAGCTAATAATCCTTCAGTTGATTATATGCGACAGCAGGTTAAAATTTCAGGTTTTGAAAAAAAACTGGAGAAAAGCCGAATGTTGCCCGATTTCAGCGTTGGATATTTTAGCCAGTCAATGCAGGGAACCCAGGAGGTGAATGGGATACCCAGGACTTTTGGACCTGGTGACCGGTTCAATGGGATTCAGGCAGGCATAGCAGTTCCACTTTGGGTGGCTCCCTACGCATCCAAATCAAAGGTAGCAAGATTAAAAGAGTTGGTAGCACAGACAGATGCGCACTACTTTTCAAAATCGCTTTTAGGGAATTACCATTCTTTGCTTGGTGAGTATTCGAAATTTCGTAGCAGCCTCGACTATTATGAACAACAGGCTATTCCTGAGGCCAATCTGATTATTGATCAGGCGACTCGCAGTTATAAAGGGGGAGCAATGGACTATCTTGATTATATATTGAATCTTAACCGGGCATTGAGTATTAAACAAAACTATCTCGATGCGTTGAACAATTATAACCAGATTATTATTAATATTCAGTCAATTACAGGTAAAATTTATTGAAAAAAAGATTATGAAAAATTACAAATATAAAATAGTTGCCATTTTTACAGTACTTAACCTGGTGCTGGATTCATGCAATAGTGGAGGACAGAAAGGTACCTCTGAAAACAAAAAGACAGAAGTGATTCCTGAAGATATCGTGGAATTACGCTTTGATCAGATTAAAACAGCCAATATTCAACTTGGAACCATTGAAATGCAATCATTGAGCGGAAAATTAAAAGTGAATGGTACCGTTGCCGTCGCTCCGCAAAATATGGCAACAGTTTGTATGCCCATGGGAGGTTTTGTAAAAAGCACGAGTCTTATGCCTGGTAATGTCGTTGAGAAAGGGCAAACACTGGCAATTCTCGAAAATCAGGAGTTTGTTGATATTCAACAGAACTACCTGGAGGCGAAAAATAAATTCGAATTTGCAGAGGCAGATTATCAGAGACATGCAGAACTTTTTAAAAACGATGTCTATTCGCAGCAAAGTCTTCAGCAGGTTACCTCTGATTATAAAAATCTGAAGGCACAGGTTAGGGCACTCGGGCAGAAACTTTCATTGATCGGGATTAACCCGGCCAATCTTAAAGAGGAGACTATCAGCAGTGCAATTGCTGTCATTTCTCCAATATCAGGTTTTGTTAAAACGGTGAATATCAATATTGGAAAATTTGTTGCCCCCACCGATGTGATGTTTGAAATTGTCAACAGCAACAAGCTTTTTTTGGAACTCACTCTTTTTGAAAAAGATGCAAATAAGGTGTCCGTAGGTCAGAAAATCCGGTTTTTTATCAATAATGAAACTGAGCAGCACGAGGCAATTATTTATCAGACAGGTAAATCAATCAGTGCTGACAGGACTTATAGGATTTATGCCAGCGTTCCTGTGGTTTGCCAAAATGTCTTACCTGGAATGTATGTAAATGCCATTATTGAAACTTCAGGAAATCAGGTAACAGCTTTGCCTTCGGATGCAGTGGTAAGTTTCGATGACAAAGATTACATTTTCATTTTTGACAAAACGAAGGAAGAGGGAGGTAAACCTTTCACTGAATACCGAATGATTGAAATCCATAAGGGGGTAACAGACGGCGGATTTATTGAAGTGATCCTTCCTGAAGGTTTCAATATTCAAACATCCAGAATTGTTGTAAAGGGAGCTTACAGCCTCCTCTCTGCAAAAAAGAATGCGGGGGAAATGAGTTGTTGAATGAGTTTTTTCAAAAAAGGGAAGTAAATTTTCTTCTTTTTCTGACTAAAGGGTTAATCCAGCACAAAACAAACTGGTAAGTTTAGTTGTTTTTGATATATAGATAATTATGGAATATAAATACTATAAAGTTGCACTTTGGCTGGCCATTTTTACCATTGGCTATAACATTATTGAAGGGGTTGTCTCGATGTGGTTTGGTTTCGAGGATGAAACCCTTACCTTGTTTGGATTTGGTGTCGATAGTTTTATTGAGGTGATGTCGGGTATCGGAATTATGATAATGGTATTACGAATCAGGTATAATCCTGACAGTCCGAAAAGCACCTTTGAGATTACGGCACTCAAAATTACAGGCACAGCTTTTTATCTGTTGTCAGCTGGATTATCAATTGGAATTGTAGCGGCGTTGGTAAACCACCATAAACCGCAGACAACCTTTTGGGGAGTTGTTATATCATTGGTTTCCATTATTGTAATGATATGGTTGATGAATGCAAAAAAGAGAATCGGAAAATTATTGAATTCTGAACCTATCATAGCCGATTCAAATTGTACAAAAGTATGTGTGTACATGTCGGTGGTCTTGCTGCTTTCCAGCTTAATCTATGAATTTTCCGGCTTTGCTTATGCCGATGTCATTGGTGCCGCAGGGCTTATCTACTTTTCGGTTTCCGAAGGTATGGAAGCCTTTGAAAAAGTAAAGGGGAAATCCTGCTCTTGTTGTCATTAGTCACTGTTCCTATTTTGCTTCAACATAGAAAATAGATTGAAAAGGTTTCAGATTTAGTTTTATGCATGTTAAAGTTAAATCTGAAATATCACTCTTAACACTTCTTATTATCAATTGTTTAGTTTTACCGGTATGCGGATCCCATCCTTCCGCATTAATATTTACGCGTAGTACCACCTCAGTTTCAATGTTCTTATTTCCAATATTGGCAAAATAGTACAGATTATTGTTGTCGATAACTTTGTGGATGTATCGCAGATCTTCGTTAAGCGGATATGTAACATCAAATGTATTTTCCATTTGCGATAAAGTCTCTCTTAAATTCTGTCCGTTGGGATAAGCAATAAAGCTGGCTTTTCCCCCCTTGTCATTCGAATGAATCTTTCCAGATTTCTCTTCAGTATCATGGAAAATCATTTTAATCAACCGGTTTATGATTTTATCTTTACCAGGTTCAGCAGATTTGAATGGAAGGGCAGTTGTAAAAATCACATTTCCACCCTTTTTATAGAAATCAACAATTTTTTTGAGATTACTTACTGAAATTGTCCTGCAGGATGGGACAATTAATACACTATAATCTTCGAAGTTTATTTGATTCTGAAGGTGAAGCGTTCCCTTATCTACACGACATTTCTCATCCAGTACTTCGGGATGCAGAAAAGTGAAATCTTTTCCGGCTACATTAGTCAGCCAGTTTGCCACATCAACATAATCAATCTGCGCAATTGCATCTTTATAATATTTATTGGAGGGATCTACAGGGCCATCTACATTGGAAGGTCCAACCTTACCATCAAAATAATGTTCGCTCAGCAGGGAGGCGATGGGATAGATTACCGCAATATCAGCGACATGTCGCCCATTTTTCTGCAACATCAGATTGAGGCGGGACAAAAAGTGCGTAAAGAGTTGCAAACTATCGGAATACAGCGGATTGCGATGCGATAGCTCCGGTTTATAGGTAACTTTAGTGTTGTCGTACCATACTGCGTGCGGGATGAGCATATTGATTCCCTTACAGTATTGATCCATCGCAATAGAGAAAATTTCGTTCCAACTCAGGTCCCCGGGAGTTTTATTGTCCGGCATGGCTCCATAGGTTTCAGACATAACCAGCCTCTTGTCCCAGTTATAGGCAGCTGAACTGATTAATTTATAGAAGCGTTCGGCAGGACGATGACCACCGATTTTGTCGATACCGGGGATTTCCAGGTATTTAAATGCCTTCATCAGATCGCCAGAAGAATTTGCAGGTACCAATACTTCCTCAGGCGCAATATGCCCGGTCGCAGTTATGCCGTGAGCTACCGACCAGTCACTTACCTCTTTTACAAATCCTTCTGAAAATAGTGCTGCACGAAAACCAAACAGGGTGTTTCTGGCCGACCATGTCCCGGGTCCAATGTCGTACCACAAAGCCGGGTATAACGTCACTGGACTATATCCATATTTCTTTTTGAATTTTTCATTATACAGCTCAGTCCACATCCGAAAATTGGCGTGAAACATTGAAGGCTCATCAAAGAAAGTTCCGCCAATTACAGGACCAAAGAAATCCTTGAAATGGCTATAGTACGTCTCGTGCACCATTTTGATAAAATTTTGCACATAAGCCGGATTAAGGTAATCAACTATAGGCGAACGTTCAGCGACACAATTAAAAAACATGATTTTCCATTTTCCTGAAGGAACATCCCATTTCAATATTCCATTATTTGCATTGGCTGTGATGTCAATGCGTTTAAGAGTGGAAGTTTCCATGGCAACAATACCCATCAACTTCCCTTCAGGGACCTTCTGCTCGTAAAGAAGAGGGCCGCTTATCACTTCCTCGGTTTTATCAAGTCGTTTGATGGTCTGCTCGGGAAACAGGCGTTGAAAACGGGGTGTCCCATCACCTGCATTGGATGCACCCACAGACCCGCTGGGGAAACCGCATTCGTCGTACAGACTTATCGTCATACCCAATTCCTTCGCTTTTTGCAACATAATCCCATAAATCCTCAAATATTCATCTGATAAATACTCAGGGCGGAAATTTTTCCCAAAAGGGATTACTCCGAAACCTCCGTAACCACACTGATCACGCATCGCCTGCATCTGTTCTTTAACCCTTTTTTCTGTTACTTCCGTATTATTCCAGAACCAGAGCGGTCGGGGCCAATAATGAATGGGTGGAGTTTTAAACTGCTCTTTTGAAAAACTTTGGCCAAAAGAGCCATTTACGAGTGCAAGCAAACAAACCAAACAGGTCATTTTCAGTATGTAATTCATTTTTTTGTGGCCGATAAAAAGGGCGTATAAGACATTTTTGTACAACTCATGTAACAAAGATAGAAATTAGGTATCTTGGTCAAAAATAATTATCATAAAATGGAAAATATAAATCATTATATCGAAGAACATAAAGATCGTTTTCTGGAGGAGCTTTTTGGATTAATCAGAATCCAATCAGTCAGTTCGCTTAGCGAAAAAAAGCCGGAGATGTATAATGCTGCAGCATATTGGTTGAAAATTCTGACTGAAGCAGGAGTTGACCGGGCTGAATTTTATGAGACTCCGGGAAATCCAGTTGTTTTCGCCGAGAAAATTATCGATCCTGAGAAATCCACAGTTTTAGTATATGCCCATATGGATGTGATGCCGGTTGATCCGATTGATCAGTGGATATCTGATCCCTTTGAACCGGTTATCCGTGACGGACATATCTGGGCACGTGGCGCGAATGACGATAAGGGGCAATCGTTTATGCATGCCAAGGCTTTTGAATATATGATCAGAACCAATACCTTAAATTGTAATGTGAAGTTTTTGATAGAAGGGGAGGAGGAAGTGGGTTCGCCTAATCTTGCAGCATTTTGCAAAGATCACAAGGATATGCTCAAAGCAGATATTATCCTCGTCTCTGATACTGGTATGATTGCCCGTGATATCCCTTCAATCACTGTGGGATTGCGTGGACTTGCCTATTGGCAGGTCGAAGTGACTGGTCCTAACCATGATCTCCATTCCGGATTATTTGGTGGTGCAATTGCAAATCCGGTAAATGAACTGTGCAAAATGATTGGCAGGGTGACCGATGAGAACCACAGGATAACAATACCGGGATTTTATGATGATGTGATAGAGGTCCCGGCAGATGAACGGAAAATGCTGGCACAAGCTCCATTTGATGAAGCTAAATATAAATCGTTTCTTGGGGTGACCACACTTCAGGGCGAAGCGGGGTACTCGACCATGGAGCGTACAGGTATCCGGCCTACGTTTGATATCTGTGGCATCTGGGGCGGATACATTGGGGAAGGTGCCAAAACAATTATTCCATCAAAAGCCTTTGCAAAAATCAGTTCGCGACTTGTTCCAAACCAGGATCATCAAAAAATTGCAGATCTGTTCAAAGTTTACTTTGAGTCGATCGCAGCCGATACAATAACGGTTAAAGTGACATCGCTTCATGGAGGTCAGGGTTATGTTTGCCCTATTGACCTTCCTGCCTACCGGGCTGCAGAGGCGGCCTATTCAGATGTTTTTGGGCGGAAACCGGTACCAGTCCGCAGTGGAGGAAGCATCCCGATCATTTCTGCTTTCGAAGAGATATTAGGAATAAAAACAATTCTGCTGGGTTTTGGTCTGGGATCAGATGCCATTCATTCACCCAACGAAAACTTTTCTTTGGAAAACTTTTATAATGGTATAAGGACGATTATAAGGTTCTACCACCATTTTGGGATTTAGTCCAATATTTTTTTCAAAAACCCGGTAATTTATCGGGTTTTCTTTTTTTTATTGAAAAAATCGATGTGAACAGGCGAACAGAATAATTG
>Ga0118677_10009309_pt1 | contig 15387 bp, 14 predicted proteins | sample AliMusrvi5mmetaG_FD_86154 | JGI IMG/M metagenome (GOLD analysis project Ga0118677, IMG submission 86154)
GTGTGGCCGAGGGCGTCCTCCACGCGCGTGATGAGGAAGGGCTGCCGACAGACGCCACCGTTGGGGAAGACCGTGTAGACGGAGACGAGATCCCGCAGGCGGGATTCAAAGGCCCCCAGGTAGATCGCCGGGAGCTCGGGCAAGGTTCCGAGCCCGGCGTCCGCAGCCACCTTGCGCACGGCGTCGAGCCCGGCGCGGTCGCCCACGCGCACGCTCATGGTGTTGCGGGAAAGGATGAGGCCGTCCTCGGCGGGGAGTGTCCCCCTGTAGGTGCCGTCCGAGTTCGAGGGCGACCAGTTCGGCGCGCTCGCGAGCTCCTTGCGGCGGATGGGGCCGTCGCTGATGGGAGTGGAGGGGGTGATGCGTCCGCTCGCGTACGCAGCCGCATAGACGAAGGGCTTGAAAGTGGAACCGATCGCGCGCCGCGCATAGACGCGGTTGTAGTTGCTCTCGGCGTAATTGCGTCCGCCGACAATCGCGCGGATGCCGCCGGTGGCGTTATCCAACACCAGGAGCGCCCCTTGCAGGTAGGGGCTGCTGGCCGGGTTTCCGGCGTTCGCGTCGAAATCCGCGCGCTTGGGATGCGCGTAGCCGGGGCGTTGTTCCACCTTGGTCAACTCGGCGTCGAGCGCGGTTTCCGCCGCTTTCTGCAACGCGGGATCGAGCGTGGTGTACACGCGCAGGCCGCCCTCGGCGAGTTGATCGGTGTCGAGGTTGAGGATCAGCGCCTCCTCGATGAGCCCCATCGCGTAGCCGTTCCCTGCGGAAGGCGGGCGCGTGCTGGCGACGGTGATGGGCTGCGCCTTGGCCTGGTCCGCCTGCGCCTGGGAGATCATCCCCACATGCACCATCCGCTCCAGCACGGTATCGCGCTGCTTGAGCGAGCCTTCCAGATTGTTGAACGGCGAGAACCTGTTCGGGCTGCGGATGAGGCCTGCCAGCACGGCCGCCTCCCCGAGCGTGAGCTTGGCGCTTGGTTTGCCAAAGTAAGCGCGGCTCGCTGTGTCCACGCCGAACATGCCCGAGCCGAAGAAAATCCGGTTCACATAAAACTCCAGAATCTGGTTCTTGGAGTAGTTCCGCTCGATCCGCAACGCCAGGAACGCCTCCAGCAGCTTGCGGTGCAGGTTCTTCCCGCCGAGCTCGAAGGAATTGCGCGCGAGCTGCTGGGTGAGCGTGCTCGCCCCCTCCCGTGCGTGGAGGTGGATGATGTTGCGGAAGATGGCGCGCGCGATGCCCACCGGGTCCACGCCGATGTGCTGGTAAAAACGGGAATCCTCCCGGGCGAGCAGGGCATCGGTGAAATGCTTGGAGATTTTGTCAATGGGCGCCACCACCCGGTCCTCCCCCGCGCGGCGGCTGAACGGCTTGCCGTTGCAGTCGTAAATCCAGGTCCGCTGCGGCATCACCCCGAGATCTCGCAGATCATAGAACTCCGCCCACGTGGCATAGAACGCGCAAACGACTGCCGCGACCAAAAGGAAAATAAACGCCAGGCGCGTCTTCCAGCCGAACCGCCCGAGCACCCCTCGCCCGGAGACGCCGGGAGACCGCGAGCCCCGGCTCCCTTTGGGCTTGCGGGCGGCTTTGGAATCGAGTTTGCGTTTGGACACAGGGATGGGGATTGCGGCGACTGATCTTTATTACGCGGGAAGCCATTCATTTTCCATGAGCAAATTGAAATTAGCGATTCGCATTCCCCCCGCCACCTCTGCTAGGCTTCCCTTTGTGCGAATCGACATCCTCACCCTTTTCCCGAAACTCTGCGAAGGCGCGTTGGCCGAGAGCATGATGAAGCGCGCCCAAGAGAAAGGGCTCGCCACGTTGTGCGTTCACAACATCCGCGACTGGGCGACCGGCAAACATCTCGTGGCCGACGACGCGCCTTACGGGGGCGGCCAGGGGATGGTGATGAAGTGTGAGCCGATCTTCGCCGCCGTGGAGGCGCTGCGCACGCCGGAGAGCAAGGTGATCCTGATGAGCCCCGCCGGGCGGCCCTTCAAGCAGGCGCTCGCCGCCGAATACGCGCGCGAGCAACACCTTATCCTGCTTTGCGGCCATTACGAGGGGATCGACCAGCGGGTGATCGACCACCTTGTGGACGACGAGCTTTCCATCGGCGACTACGTGCTGACCAACGGAGCCATCGCCGCACTGGTCGTCACGGACGCCGTCGTGCGGCTCATCCCCGGCGTGCTGGGTGACGAGGCTTCCGCGGCGGAAGATTCCTTCGCGCAGGGGCTGCTGGAGTATCCCCATTACACGCGCCCGCTGGAGTTCCGCGGCTGGCGCGTGCCGGACGTGCTCACCAGCGGGCACCACGGGGAGATCGCCGCCTGGCGGCAGCGCAAGGCGCTGGAAAAGACGCGCAAAAACCGGCCCGATCTGCTGGCGTAAGAACGCGCACGCCGTTTCGTTTTTCCGCCAAGAGCGCGGTTGCTTTCCGGCGCGCAGTAAAGCTATGGTGCTCGGATTATGAGCAAGCCTGCCTGTCCGATGTGCGAGATGACCGATGTTTTGGAACACGCTGATCACTGGGAATGCGTTACCTGTGGCCACGAGTGGGAGCGCGAGTCCCAACCGGACGGGGCGCGTGTCGTCAAGGATGCCTTCGGCACGGTGCTTGCCGACGGAGATTCCGTCACCTTGATCAAAGATTTGAAGCTCAAGGGCGGCTCTCAGGTTCTCAAAGGGGGGACCAAGGCCAAGGGGATACGACTGGTGGACGGAGACCACGAAATCTCCTGCAAGATCGACGGGAGCGCCATCGGCCTAAAGGCCTGCTTCGTCAAGAAGGCTTGAGGGCGTGGAGGGGCTTTTGGGGAGATGGTCGCAGTGGAAAAAAGCCGCAGTTCGTTCCCTCCCATTTCGGTTTTCGGGTTTAATCTGTTTTCGCAAAGAAGCACTCGCAACGCAATCGATGGAGACGTTGCAATCTTCTGTCGCGTAGTCGGTTGCGTTGCGATTAAGACGGCCTGACGAAGTCCCGCTTGGTCCAAAAGCGTCTTTCCGACTGTTTTTTGTTGCCGAAAACTTTTTGGATGCTAGCTTTTCGATCCCGCGTTTGAGAGGCAGCGAACGGTCACCACGGTGACTCACCGCGACTCTCGAATTGATACCGGGGCGGATTAACAGGGGGGATTGACGGTTTTTCGACGAACCAAAGCTCACCTGTAAGCTGCTACCGATCTGTAACTTACGGGGTCTTAGCTCAGTTGGTAGAGCGCCTCAATGGCATTGAGGAGGTCAGGGGTTCGAATCCCCTAGGCTCCAGTTACTTTCTGCCCCTTTCTTCAAGGAAAGGAGGTAACAGAGGTCGATATCGATCTCGTCCTTGGAAATGACGATCCTGTTTGTCACGCATTCGGCGATCTGCCGCTTTTCTTCGGTGTTGAGTTCCGGCCACCGGCTTTGCAAATCTTTGGCGTCTCTCATCACCTGATCGTTCGAAAACGAATTCACCTTTAAGAAATCAATCTCCGCCTCCAAACGGGGGATTCCGTCTTCAAGTTGCTTTTTTCGCTCCTCCAGCGGCTTGTAAAAATTGCCGAATCCTTCGCTCGTAAGCTGCCCCTCAATGTAAAGCCGATACGTTTTATCGATTTCTTTTTGAGTTTTTTCCGACTCAGATTTGAGGATGTGAAGCGCCTGTTGTTTTTCGGAAATGGTGTCCTGAGCTCGATTAAGCGCCGGTCAAAGATATTCGGGGTTGACTCGGCTCAAAATGGAGACAATAGTGCATTAAATTGCACTGGCCGGTTTGTGCATTCCCCTTCCCTGCAACACCCCCCTTCCCCACCCTTATGAAAATCCTTCAACACGCTCCCCTTTGTGCTTCGATTCTCCTGGCTCTCCTTGCCACCCCCTCTCCCATGGCCGGGGGGGCGCCACTTTCTGGGGCGGGAGTCATTAAAATCGAAAAACGTGGCGATTCCTTTGTCCTCCTGCGGGATGGAGCACCTTATTACATCAAAGGAATCGGCGGGCAGAAGAAGATTGAGGATGCCGCCGCAGACGGGGCGAACTCCACCAGAACGTGGGGCTGCGACAAAGCCCAGGAAATATTGGACCAAGCCCGGGGGGTCGGCATGACGGTGAGCGTTGGCGTATGGCTCGACCATAACGCGGCCCGCTATAATGACCCGGGCTACAAGGCCCGCATGCGCACGGAAATCGAGAACTTGGTGAAAAAAATCAAAAACCACCCCGCCCTCTTTTGCTATGCGCTGGGCAATGAAACCAACTCCGGCGCAGACACCCCGGCGGCGTGGGCGTTCATCAATGAATTGTCTGCCTATATTCACAAGGAGGACCCCCACCATCCCACCATGACAGTTTTGGCTGGATCCTCCGTGGGAACGATCAACAAGGTGGCGCAGTATGCGCCGACGATTGACCTGGTGGGGATCAACTCCTATCGCGGCATCGTCAATGCCCCGCGGGATGTGGAAGCGTCGAATTTCAAAGGCCCCTATCTCATCACGGAATGGGGTCCCTATGGGCATTGGGAAGTCGGCAAGAGCGCCTGGGGCGCACCGCTTGAGCAGACAAGCGAGGAAAAGGCCGCAGCATATCTCTCTTCCTACGAAATGATCCTCAAAAATAACAAGCGTTGCCTTGGCTCCTATGTTTTCCTCTGGGGCCAAAAACAGGAACGCACGCCCACCTGGTATGGCATGTTTTTGGAAGAGAACCCGCAACTCGGGCTCAAGGGCGAGGGGCTTTCCTGTGTTGATGTCATGCAGAAAATGTGGACGGGCAAAGTGCCCGTCAACCGGTCTCCCGTCATCGTCGGACTCGAGGCCGCCGGGCACCCCGGCGATAAAAGCGTCCTCTTGAAGACCAACGAGAATCTCACGCTCGACCTGAAGGCCAGCGACCCTGACAATGACAAACTCACTTATGTGTGGGAGGTTCTCCCCGAGGCAACACACTTGGGCTCTGGCGGCTCCTTTGAAGGGCGGCCCAAAGCGGTGAGTGGCGCCATCAAAAGCGGTGACAAAACCAGCCATGTCACCATCGCGATTTCCCAACCCGGAAACTATCGGGTCTTTGGCTATGCTTTGGATGGCAAAGGCAAAGCCGGCACAGCAAATCTCCCCATCCAGGTTAAATAGAGCTGTTTCCTCTGAAAATCGCCCAGCGTTTCAACGCTGGGTAGCTTTCGGGCGGCGGTTGCCAGCCACGCGCTGGATGCGTCCGCATCGGCACTCTGACTCGGCAAGAACCTGCCAGGCGTCCATCTCCGGCATCATGGTCCGTATCCATTGTTGCCATGAAGCTTGTTCTTTGCCTCGCGCTCCCTCTCTTGTGCGTCTCGGCACCGCTATTTGCCAAGTCAAACGGACGTTCCCGGGATGCCATGCCGCCATCCGCGCCGCCGGCCAGCGTCTCACCCTATTATGCCACGGAAGCTCCCTTGGATAAGCGCGTCAGCTCCGATTTGCGACTCGCGGCCGCCTACTGCCAGCTCCATGCCTTAACGGCGGGGCAGCAGAAACTTTGTTGGAAGCGCGTCAAGGAGGCGCTGGTTCAATCTGGAGCCGTCTCATCCTACCCGGAGACCCCTTACGCCTACCAGGCTGGTGATGAGCTGGTGACGCGGTACGGGTTCCGCAAAGTCAACATCTCCAATCCGTATGAAGCCCCCATCGGCTCCATTCTGGTTTACAAGGACAACGGCGAGGTGGGGGGCCGTGGACACGCGGAAATGCGGACTCTACACGGATTCGTCAGCGACTATTTTTCCAGAGACTACTGCAAATTCCGGCTCACGGGCGTCTATATCAAATAGCCGCCAAGACGCCCCTTCTCAATGAGGCCTGCGGGGGTGGGTGGCAAAAGATAACGCGCCGTGGGCGGGTTGCCTTGCCTATTTGTTCACGACATTGGTCTCCGACAACGTGATCGCGCCGGAAACGTAATAGTCAGGACTCAGCAGCGTTGGCAGCTTGACATCCATTGGCTTTTCCAGCGGCTTGACAACTTTGTCGCTGATGCCCGAATCGACTTGCGAAACGACGACGTCGAGCTTCCCTTGGATGATCGGATCGGCGATGGCATCCTTGAAGGCATCCCGGAAATTGTTGAGAACGGAGGTGATATCGGAAGAACCGGCGGCGGATTTCAGCGTGGCCGAGGTGATGCCGACGATCGTGGTCGCCATCCCTGAATATTTTTGGTAAATCACGGCGGCGACTTCCTTGCCGATGTTGGTGATCAAGTCCTTGTTGGAGCGAATGGAACCGGGAAGCAGAACGGTCAATGCGGCAACGCTGTTGGCCACTTCAGGCCGCAGTTGTTCGAGGGTCCCCTTGTGGGACAAAATACCACGCGTGATGCCTGCGGCTATCTGCGGAGATTTTTCGGCAAGGCTGGGGTATTCGGCAAACATCGCGCCAATCGCGCTGGAAATGCTGCTGGCCTTGGCAAGGGGGGCGAACGTCGTGATTTCCTCAGCAATAGCCCCGGCATGGGCTATGGTGCCGGGCTGCGCCACGATGACGGCAGCGGCAATCTGAGGAATATGCTGGGGATCACTGGTCCCGGCGCCAATGGCGATGGAACCCGCAAGCGAGCCAGCCAGATTGCGCGGAAGTTTGCTGGCCAGAAGGCCTGCTAATTTCGCCGTATCCGAGGAACCGTCCTCCAAACTTGCCAGGATTTGCGCCACACGGCGGGCAACGTCCTTTTGGGTGTTTGCCGGGGCAGATTGGATGATGGCCGCCCCGAGGGCCGCCTTGGTCTCAAGACTCTGCCCGCGCACGGAGGTTTTGAGAAACTCAAGCTTGCTCTCGATGCTGGAAAGGCCATTGAGCTGGGTTTGCAACTCGGAAAGCTGGGCTGGAGCAGCCACCACAGGAAGCGCAACCGCGCAGAAGACCCACAGAGTCGAAACGGCGAATAATTTGGAGTAGAAGGACATATTCAGGGGTGGGAGTTATTGGGTGAATGGGCGGGGCCGAACCGGCAACAGCTGCCAACTGCCAACCTCGCTTTATAGCTCAACGGAAGCATTGTAAAGAATTCCCTTATTTTATCAAAAACAATTCTTCACCAAACCGCATTCTCTGGCGGGGGGGGGATTGACCGCCGGGCGCATGGGGATCACTCCTGCTCCGAAGTGACGGCACCCGCGTCGCGGATCGACTGGACTTCCGCCATGCCGATAGATTGCGGGTCCCGCGTCCCGAGCCCCCTTGCGGCATCCAGGCATTTCTTTGCGGCCTCCGGCTGGCCTGTCAGTTGCAGATGGGCGGCATAATAGGCGTATAACACGCCCAGGTTGGGATCCCAGGCGATGGCTTTAAGGTAGGCTTCCTCCGCCTCCTCAAAACGCCGCGAACCATCGAGCGCCTGCCCCAGCCGCAGCAGGAGATTTTCGTCCTGCGGAAAAAGCTCCAACCCGGCGCGATAAGCGGAGATGGCTTTTTCAAATACAACGGAACGCAGGGCTGGAATCTGCATCCCCGTGGCCGTGAGGCGCTCGGCTTCCCCCTGGTAAAAATAAGGGTCGGGATTGGACGGATCGGCTTTGATCGCGCGAGCGGCTTGTTCGACGCATGACCGGTAGTCGCGATTGCGCAGAGAAACGCGCGCTTGTTCAGTTGATTCTTCACCGGGGTATCGGAAAGCGATGCCCGCCAGCATGGCAATCCCGAGAACCCCCAGACTTCCCCGCAGAAGGAATACCGGAGACCCCCAGGAACGAACGGGGACGGGCCGGTCGGTCCCCGGGTTGCCGAGCACCCCGAAGAGAAACGCGAAGAGCAGGGCGTTCGCCGGGATGTGCATATTAAAATCGACGACGGAATGCGCCAGCAGGGCGGCAACGGCCGCCGTGGCCCCCAGCGTGAGCGCGAGGGAATCGCTCCGCGCTGTAGTCAGGGCGTTGCAAAGGCGCCGAAGCGTGATTTCGCGGATGCAACGGATGCCGCTCGCCAGATGGGTCACCAGAAAGACGATGGCAAGGAGTTCCCCCACGATCCCGTATTCCGCAAGCAGTTCCAGATAGTCCCCATGCGAATGGATCGGGTCGGCCTGAATCTGCGGGCGGCGGAAGAGGCGTCCATAAATGACATGCGTACCCGCACCAGTCCCCAAGACGGGACTCAGCTTGTATTGATCAAGGGTCGCCTGCCAGTTGTAAATACGCACGTCTTTTGACGAAGCCGCGAGTTGTTGAATCCGGCTGTTGATGTAAGTGTCATGCGTCATGGCGTATCCGGTGACACTTAGAACCAGCACCCCGGCAACAAAGGTCCCGACAATGAAGACGCTGAAATCCCGCCGCCTGTAAAGCCCCGTGACCCAGACGGAAAGCCCCCCGAAAACCACGAGCGATGCAATAGCGCTGAGGTAGCCTCCCCGGCTTCCGCTCAAAATAAGTCCCAGATATAACAACACGACCAGATAGCCGGTGAGCATTTTGGTCCAGAACCGGCAGCGACTCCACACGGTAAGGCTCAGGGCCATCAGGGCGACGGATTCGAGATAACCGGCAAGGTGGTTCCCACAAATTAACATCCCGCTGGCACGCCGCGTCACGTCTCCCCGGATAAAGCCGAACGGCATGTACCCGTTCTGCCCGCTGTATTGAATGAGCCCGACACCGACATGTGCGACGCCCACAGCCAACAGGGCGGCGACAATCCAAAACCGGGGACGCGACTCGTAAACGTAAAGCGTGGTCAGGAGATAGACCAGAAGCGCCCCGGCTATCATGAAGGCGTCTGTCCTCGCCAGGTAAGGAAACGGCGAGGTCCACGCACGCCAGAAAACATAGCCCGCCAGCGCCAGCGTGGAAAGCATGCATGCCGCCGCCGGTTTAATAATCGCGCGGCGGATCCAAAAGAGGGACAACACCGCCGCAAAGGCTGCCAGCGCGTAGGCAGGGAGGCTGAAAACCAGCCGCGTTCCGCCTATCAAACACTGAAGGAGAACAAGGCAGGCGGTCAGGAGGGCGGCAAGGAGGAAATTCATGGAAGGCGCACGATCTCTTTACTGTCGCGGCCCGCAGCGAGCCAGCTTTTTTGCAAGCTGGCGCGAGCTTTTTTGTCACGCCGGGCCGACTTGCGCCCCAGGCAGACCGCCCCTCTCCCCTACCCTTTGCGCTCCTTCGTCGCCTGCAACTCCTGTTCTTCAAAGAGCGCCCGCCAATACTCCAAGCGCTCCTTCACCCGGCGTTCCTGGCCGTTTTCGATGGGCCTGCAGTAGGTTTTTCCCCAGAGCCGTCACGCTTACAGCGCGTTTTGTATCACCTTGAAATTTTGCGAACCGGCAAGTAGCTTGCAGGTAATAGCCATTCATATCCCCCCCCCTTCATTCATGAGCCACCCCTTTGAAGCCCAGCTTGCCCACATCCGCGAGACATTGTTGACGATGTCAACCCTGACCGACCGCAACCTCTCGCTGGCAGTACAAGCAGTCGTCGAGCGCAACGACGCACTGGCCAACACCGTGGAGAAGACCGACTCCGAGATCGACCAACTCGAAGTGACCCTGGACGATCTGGTGGTGACTTACATGGCCACACACGGCCCCGTGGCACGCGATTCGCGCACGATGCTAATCACCTCCAAGATTTCCAACAACCTGGAGCGGATCGCCGACCAGGCGACGACCATCGCGCGCCGGGCTCGCGCTCTCAACCTGGAGCCTCAGATGATCGAAATAGACGACATCGCGCACATGGCCCGGCTCACCCAGACCTTTCTACACGACGCCATCACGGCCTTTGTGGAGGAAAATCTCGAACTCGCCCAGTCCGTCATCCCCCGCGACAAGGAAATCGATGCCCTCAACAAGAGCATGGCCGCAAAGCTGATCGGCCTGATGATGGAATCCCCCTCCAACGTAACACGAGCCGTGCATCTGATGACGATTTCCAAAGCCATCGAGCGGGCGGCAGACCACGTCCAGAACATCGCCGAGGATGTTTTCTACCTTTACCGTGGACAGGACATCCGCCACGAGCACACGGTTTAGTCCAGTTGCTCCAGCCTCACACGCCACAGAGTTTCATCAACCGCAGCGTCGCCCATCCCAGCAAAGCCGTCGCGGGAAGGGTGAGCACCCAGGCCCAGACGATGCGGTGCACCACACCCCATTTGACGGCGCTAAACCGCTTGGTGGCCCCCACCCCCATAATCGAGGTGGAGATGACGTGCGTGGTGGAAACCGGGATGCCCATCGTGGTGGCCATGTGAATCACCAGGCCCGCCGTGGTCTCCGCCGCGAAACCGTGTACCGGCTGGAGCCGCACCATCTTGTGGCCCATGGTGCGGATGATCCGCCAACCGCCCGCCGCCGTACCCGCCGCCATCGTCAGTGCGCAAAGCACGATCACCCACGTATTGATGGCAAAGGTGGGCGTGCGCAGGAAATGCAGAAAGGAAGGGAGATGCTCAAAGCTGCCCGCTTTGGTGCCGGTATAGAGCGCCAAGGCGATGATCCCCATTGTCTTCTGGGCGTCATTGCCCCCATGACTCAACCCCATCCATGCCGCGCTCAACACCTGCGCCTTGCCAAATATTTTCTGGATAAGATAGGGGCGCAGGGACTTCAGGAGCACGGTGATCAACAACATGAGCAATGCTCCGATAATGAAACCCGCCGTGGGAGAGGTGATCATCGGAATGACCACCTTTGGCCAAAGCCCCTCATGGGCGGTTCCCGTGGATTTCGTCACATAGATGGACCACTTGAGCACAGACCAGTTGCCATCTGTGGATCCCAATGCCGCGCCGCACAGCCCGCCGATGAGCGCGTGACTCGAACTGGAGGGCAGCCCCAGCCACCACGTCAGCAAATTCCAGATGATCGCCCCGATCAACGCGGCGAAAACCGTGTGCATGGTGATCACCTCAATCTTAACGATGTCGGCGCCGATGGTTTTGGCCACCGCCGTTCCCAGAAATGCGCCGATGAGGTTGAAGAACGCCGCCAGTAGGATCGCCTGCCGGGGGGTAAGCACCTTGGTGGAGACGACAGTGGCGATGGCGTTGGCGGCATCGTGAAAGCCGTTGATGTATTCAAAGACAATCGCCGCGAGCAAAACGAGCAGGAAAAGGGTCATGGGATACGGAGGCCACGCATGGAACGGGTGGACCGAAGGTTAGGAGTATTTCAGGACCACTTGGAAAACGATGTTTCCGGCGTCACGACAGCGATCAATCGCCTTCTCCAGCAGTTCATACATGTCCTTGAGGAAGACGACATCCCTGGATTCGGCCTGACCGTTGAAAAGCTCTCGCAACAGGGCGATCATAAACCGATCGGCATCTCCCTCGATCGTCTGGAGCTGGCCGTATTCGTCCTCGATCTCTTCCACATGCGGGCGTTTCCTCAGGGACTTGACCATCACCGCAACGGTGCCGATGGCCTGTTCGAGCATGGCCACCTGTTTGGACAGGCTTTCGGTGTGCGCGTTCAACGAGCAGATGAGCAGGCGTTCGCCGATCTTTTCCACCGTCTTGGGCACGCGGGAGATGGCGCTGGAAAGCGCTTCGATGTCTTCGCGCTCCAGGGGGGTCACAAAGGTTTTGCAGAGTTGCGTGGTGATCTCCTGGGTGATGCGCTTGTGCTTGCGGCGGCTCTGGGCCAGCAACTCTACGCACTCCTTAACAGCCTTTTCATTCCCCAGCTTGGGCATGAGTTCATTGAGGATGCGAGCACTGCTCTTGGCTTCGTCCGCGCTGGATTCCAGCAAATTATAAAATTTGTCGTCGCGACCCAAAAGTCTCTTGAGGAAATTCATAGCCCCATTGGTTTACGTGGCCGGAAACGTCCTGTAAAGGCAGGTCTTAAAAATCCTTATTCCAGGGTCAGCTTTTCCCCGTTTCGGGGGGCTTTGCGCCCTTTTGCTGCTCCTCAAAGAGCGCCCGCCAATACTCCAGGCGCTCCTTCACCCGGCGTTCCTGGCCGTTTTCGGTCGGCTTGTAGTAGGTTTTTCCCTCGGGCAGGTAGGCTTGGGGGACGTAGCCGCCCTCGTAGTCGTGGGCGTATTTGTATCCTTCGCCGTGCCCCAGCTTCTTCGCGCCCTTGTAATGGGCGTCGCGCAGATGCCGCGGCACGGGGAGCGTGACCCCCTGCTTTACATCGGCGAGCGCAGCGTCCACCGCCTCATACGCCTTGTTGCTTTTGGGCGCCGTGGCCACGTACACCGCCGCGTGCGCCAGCGGGATGCGCGCCTCGGGCATCCCGATAAACTCCACCGCCTGCTGCGCGGCCACCGCCAGGATGAGCGCCTGGGAATCCGCCATCCCCACGTCTTCGCTGGCGCAAATCACAATGCGCCGCGCGATGAAACGGATGTCCTCCCCGGCATAGAGCATCTTGGCGAGCCAATAAATCGCCGCATCAGGATCGCTCCCGCGCATGCTCTTGATGAACGCGCTGATGGTGTCGTAATGCGCGTCGCCGTCCCCATCATAGACCACCGCCTTGCGCTGGATGCTCTCCTCGGCCACGGCCAGCGTGAGGTGGACGACGCCGTCTGCGTCCGCCGGAGTCGTCAGCACCCCCACCTCCAGCGCGTTAAGGCATTTACGGGCGTCGCCATCTGCCGTCACGGCCAGGTGCATGAGCGCCTCGTCGTCCGCCCGCACCTTATAGATTCCAAGCCCGCGCGCGGAATCCGCCAGCGCCCGCCGCATCAAGGTGCAGAGCTGTTCCGGCTGGATCGGTTCGAGTTGGAAGACCTGCGAACGCGAAACCAGCGGGCTGTTGACGTAGAAAAACGGGTTGTGCGTCGTGGCGCCGATGAGCCGGATCACCCCGCTCTCCACGTCCGGCAGCAGCACGTCCTGCTGGGCCTTGTTGAAGCGGTGGATTTCGTCCACGAAGAGGATCGTCCGCTGGCCGGAGTTCTCCAGGCGGTTGTCGGCGGAAGCCACCACGCGCCGGATATCCGCCACGCTGCTTTCCACGCCGCTCAGGCGTTCGAACTTGGAGCGCGTGGACCGGGCGATGACCTGCGCGAGGCTCGTCTTGCCCACCCCCGGCGGCCCGTAGAAGAGCACGGAGGAAATCCGGTCCGCCTCAATGGCCCGCCGGAGCAGCTTCCCCGGCCCGAGGATGTGATCCTGACCCATCACTTCATCGAGCGTCTCCGGGCGCATCCGGGCGGCAAGCGGCGCGGAAGCCGAAACGGGTTTCGACGCCGCGTTGGCTGCCTCTTCATCGCCCTCAAACAAATCTGACATGCCAGAGAAAGTATCCGGTGAAGTCGGCGGGAGCAAGAAAGGCGATGAATTATGCCGCCGAAGCAGTCTCCTTCAGTTCCCGTTCCAAAACTGCCTCCAATGCCTTGCTGAGAAGCGCCTTCTGGCGAGCTATCGGAACGTCGGAACGCACCAGCTTTTCCAAGCACGTAGCACTTTGCGGTTCAAGAACACGCAACAAGCGCGCTCCGTTTGCGAGCTTGAGCAGTTCAAAAGTGAAAGGCGTCTGAGCGTTCATAGGAAATGGAATCCTTTAAGAAAACTTATCACGTTTTCGGGCGTGGCAAAGCCGAATTGTTGGTGGGCGCGAATGGCGGCTTTTTCAAAGTCGCTTTCCAAAAAATCACAAACACTTTCCGGCGGTTGGTCCGTGCCGACGGTAAGCCCTTCCAAGGTCTCATGGTAAATAGAGATGGACTGTTCTTCTACGCTCATTCCTGCAAGCAAAATGATCTCGATGTTTCGACCGTTGATCGTTGTTCTCGCAAGCGCTGGCCTTCCTGCGGGATCAATCATTGAAGCGCTCCCGATCCTGATTTCTGCAAGCAAAAAGCCGCCGGGAAGGTTGAGATGGGAAAACGAAGCGAGGTCAGGGAGCATTTTGGGAAAGTGGGTGCAGAATATCCGCAGCTTGGATTAAAACCGAGCAAAAACCGAATTGACGCACCCATTTCAACGTGACACTCACCGACGCTCTCCCCTACCCCTCCAGCTCCTGCGCCGTTTTGAAATGCGTCTTGGCCACCTCGCGCAAAATCCCCGGCCCGTGTCTGCCCACCAGTTCCCGCGCCACGCTCTTGACCTGTGCGGACACCCCGCGGTGCAGCGTCACCCCCTGTTTTTTTCCTGCCCGGTCCAGCCAGCTTATAAAGCGTTCCCGCGCGAGGATGGACGCGGCGGCCACCGCCAGATCGCTCTCCGCCTTGGTACGCTGGTCGAGTTGAATTTCCCGCCCCTTGGCCATGAGCGCGCGTTGGATGAGCGCCGGATTCGCAAACTGATCGGACAACGCCCGGGGACATTTGGGGCGCTGTTCCAGCAGATTCTCGATCACGCGTGCGTGCCCCCACGCCAGCAGGCGGTTGAGGTTGCCGATCTTCTCGTAGAGCTCGTTGTATTTCACCGGCGTGATCTCCACCACGCTCAACGCCACGCCCGGCGTCGCGCGGATCATCTCAGCCAGCGCGCGGATGCGCGCGTCGGAGCCGATCTTCTTCGAGTCCTGAATCCCCGCCTTCATGAAATCATGCGCGATGTCCCGGTCGATATACGCCCCGGCGATGACCAGCGGGCCAAAGAAGTCGCCCTTGCCGCTTTCATCAATGCCAAAATGCGGCGCGAACATCTCGGGTTGATGCACCTCCTCGTAGCCGAGCTTCGCCTCCCCCAGAATTTCCGGTTCCAGGCGAAAAGTGACAAATTCCCCGGTCCCCTTCCCCTGAATCACCACTTTTGGGCCTTTTTCATAAACCGCTACGTTGACCTTGCCCTTCCTGCCATAATACAGAGTGTATGGCTTCGGCTCGAACTCCCAGTTTTCCTCCTCCAACAGACGGCGCAATTTCGCGGCCTGCGCGGGGGACAACGGCGCGGTGTAGAGTGTGAGGTCGCTTTCAGACATGTCGCCCCCCATCAAACAACAACGCCCGGCGCACTCCGAGAAAAATTTGTTCGCTCGCGACATTCGGGAGTTCCGCGCGGGATTGATGGATTGGTTTTTGGACAACGGGCGCGTCCTGCCGTGGCGGACCGATGCCCCGCGCGACCCCTACTCCGTGTTCGTCTCGGAGGTCATGCTCCAGCAGACGCAGGTGGCCACGGTGATCGACTACTACCAGCGCTGGATGGAGCGCTTCCCGGACATCGCCGCGCTGGCCGCCGCGCCGGAGAACGACGTCCTCCACGCCTGGCAGGGGCTCGGCTACTACTCCCGCGCGCGGAACCTCCACGCGGCGGCGCAGGTCATCGTGCGGGAGCACAACGGCGTCTTCCCCCGGGAAATGGAACAAATCCGCGCCTTGCCGGGGGTCGGTCCCTACACCGCCGCCGCGGGCGATGCGGTCCACGGCGTCGGAGAGGTTCGCGGGAACGACGCTGGCTCCCAGGGTCTTCACGAAGGCGATCGTAGAGTCGGCGGCACCCTTGCGGTATTTTCCGGCAACTA
>Ga0118677_10006265_pt1 | contig 15386 bp, 13 predicted proteins | sample AliMusrvi5mmetaG_FD_86154 | JGI IMG/M metagenome (GOLD analysis project Ga0118677, IMG submission 86154)
GCTAGACCTAAAAAAATAAAGAAGCCCATGGAGTCGGTGACGGCTGTCAAAATGACACTAGTGCCTACTGCGGGATCTTTGCCGAATTGATGGCGTAATAAGGGTATACCAAGGCCAAAAATAACTGCAACGAGCAAGTTAATAAACATAGCGGTTGCCATGACAGCGGAAAGTGCGATGTCTTGATAGAGCAGTAGGCTTAATAAACCCATAATTAAACCGATAAAAACACCATTGATGATGGCGAGTTTAAGTTCTTTTTTTATTAATCTGCCCACATTGCTGGGCGTGACTTGCCCTAAAGCTAGCGATCTTATAATTAACATGCTGGTTTGATTGCCGGTATTGCCGCCCATGGCTGCAATGATGGGCATTAATGAGGCTAGCGCTACTAATTGCAAGATGATATCTTCGAAGACACCAATAATCCGTGTGGATGCGAAGGCGGTGGCAATATTGATTAATAGCCAGCCCCAGCGATTCCTTGCACTTTTCCAAACACTAGAAAATAGATCTTCTTCTTCGCTAACGCCTGCTTGGCTGAGTAAATCTTCATTTGATCTTTCGCGGATATAATCAAGTATATTGTCTACGCAGAGTCGTCCTTGTAATTTGTTTTGTTTATCGACTACTGGGGCTGAAATGAGGTCATAACGTTCGAAGGCGCGCACGGCTTCAGCCGTTTCTTGATCGATCTGAAATCGTACAAAATCAGTAACCATGACTTCAGCCACTTGCTGGGAGGGTAGGTGGGTTAGTAATCTTTGTAGCGGTAATATGCCCTGAACAATATTGTTTTGGTCGACAACAAATAATTTGTCAGTGTGGCTGGGTAGTTTTCCTAAGCGGCGTATATAAGCAATGATGGCCTTTAGGTTAAGGTCATTGCGGATAGTAATCATGCCGAAATCCATCAGGGCCCCCACTTGAGTTTCTTGATAAGACAAGATGTCATTTAAGTGTTGGCGATCTTCGCTATTTAAGGAGCGAAGTATTTTTAGCATGGTTCTTTTAGGAAGATTAGCTGCTAAATCCGCTATTTCATCCGTATTTAATTTGCCAGCGACTGTGGCGAGTTCTTCGGCGGCCATGCCTGAGATGAGCGTTTGCCTGACGGCGTCGGAAACTTCGAGTAAGATTTGTCCATCATGACTAGACTTGATGGCATTCCATACGGTTTGCCGCTCATCTAAAGGTAATGACTCTAAAATAAACGCGCAATCAGCAGGATGAAGTAGGATAAGTTTTTCTTGTAGCCGACTCTGATGTTGATTTTGCAGCATGGCTGCAATGAGTTCGTGGTTTATTGAAGGGCCACGCTGAACCAGCGTTGTTTCTATGCGTTGCTTTTCTAGTAAGCTAATGATTTCTTGTAATTGATGATCAAGAAATTGTGCTGAATGGATTTGTTCAGTAGCTTCCATAGTGCTAGGCCCATTATTAAGTTTGTGATAGTTGATTTACTGTGAACATAAATCAAATTGTAGCTAGCTTTGTTTTATCTTGATTAATAATAGCCTTTATTTCAGAACTTAAGCTTTTTTACAAAAATCTAAATCAACACTAAGTTATCTCTGTGTATCATTTCTGACTCATCTGCATAGCCTAGGATTTTCTCAAATTCTGTGCTGTTTTTTCCTGCAATGCGTTCTGCGTCTGTATTGCCATAGTTAATGAGTCCACGTGCAATCTCGATGCCTGATTCATCTTTGCAGGAGACTAATTCGCCGCGTTCAAAGTGTCCTGAGATGGTTTTCACACCAACGGCCAATAAGCTTTTACCGTCACTTTTTAATACTTTAATTGCACCTGCGTCGAGTATTAATTGTCCTTTGACTTGTAATTGCCCAGCTAACCAGCGTTTTCTTGCGACTAAGGGTTCTATGTCTGGTAGAAAGTGTGTGCCCAAATTGCTGCCTGATATGACCTTAGTAATGATATTGTCAACAGCACCTGCAGCGACGACTGTTGCAGCACCTGAACGAGAGGCTAGCCGTGCAGCACTTACTTTGGTGGACATGCCGCCACGACCTAGTCCGCTACGGCTATCGCCGGCCATCGATTCTAAGCGAGGATCATTCACGCTAATTTCAGAAATTAATTGTGCGTCTGGATATAGGCTGGGATCGCCGGTAAACAGGCCTTGTTGGTCAGTAAGAATAATGAGTAATTCAGCTTCAACTAAATTAGCCACTAAGGCCGCTAAGGTGTCGTTGTCGCCAAAGCGGATTTCTTCGGTAGCCACAGCATCATTTTCATTAATAACCGGAACGACACCAAATTTTAATAACGTTAATAAGGTGCTGCGGGCATTTAAATAACGCTGCCGGTTAGAGAGGTCATCATGTGTGAGTAAGACTTGTGCGGCATGCAAACCATGTTGCTGAAAATTATCATCAAAAACGCGCACTAAACCCATTTGGCCGACGGATGCGGCCGCTTGCAGTTCATGCAGCGTTTTTGGTCTAGTTTTTAAGCCCAGACGACTCATGCCTTCGGCGACTGATCCTGAAGAAACTAGAATGACATCAATAGATTGATGTCTTAACTCAGCCATTTGTTTAACCCAGGCGGTGATGGCGACTTTATCTAGTCCTAGGCCGCCCTTGGTTAATAATGAGCTGCCTATTTTTACAACAACTCGTTTAACTTTTGTAAACTCATTCCTGCTCACTTTTGTTCCGCCGTTGTTCTTCTAAAAAGTTCATGATGGCAAACATTAAGGTTTGTGTGCCTTCGCCATTAATGGCTGCAATTTTAAAAACAGGGCCTTTCCACTCTAATTCATCAATAATCGCTTGGCAGTGTTCTTCAGCTTCATCGTAAGGTAAGCGGTCAATTTTATTCAGTACTAGCCAGCGTGGTTTGTTGGCTAAATCATCGCTCCATTTTTTGATTTCATGAATGATTTTTTTCGCTGCTTCTACGGGTGTATCCATGCTTTCATAGGGGACTACATCAACTAAATGCAGTAATAATCCGGTGCGTGATAAATGCTTAAGGAATTGTAAGCCTAAGCCTGCGCCTTCCGCTGCACCTTCAATAACACCGGGTATATCAGCAATCACGAAGCTACGTAAGTCGTCAACACGGACTACGCCCAAATTGGGATGTAAGGTGGTAAAAGGATAATCTGCTACTTTAGGTGTGGCTGAAGAAACGGAGCGTATTAAGCTAGACTTGCCAGCATTGGGCATGCCTAGTAAGCCTACGTCGGCGATTAGGGTAAGCTCTAAAAGAAGAATGCGATGTTCGCCTTCACTGCCTTTGCTGGCTTTTTGAGGGGCTCTGTTAATACTGCTTTTAAAGCGAGTGTTGCCTAAACCATGAAAGCCTCCTTTGGCAACTAGCAGTGTTTCGCCGACCTTGGTAAGATCGCCAATAATTTCGCCGGTATCTTTTTCGGAAACTTGTGTGCCTAAAGGAACGGGTACATAGCAGTCATCACCTTTTTTGCCTGTGCAATTACGACTCATGCCATTTTGCCCGCGTTGAGCTCTATGCACGGCATGATATCTAAAATCTACCAGTGTATTTACATTTTCAACGGCGATTAGATAAACGCAGCCGCCGTCTCCACCGTCTCCACCGTCTGGCCCACCAAAAGGGATATATTTTTCACGTCGGAAACCGATAGTGCCATTGCCACCATCACCTGCTTCTACACGAACTTCTGCTTCGTCAATAAATCTCATAACTTACACGCGCCACATACAAAACCAACCAATAAAAACAAAAAAAGCCCCGCCAAAAATGACGGAGCTTTTTTAAAGCCACCGGGTTAAATTAAGATTAATCCGGTTTACAAAACTTTAAGCTGTAATGCAGTTTAAATTTATGCAGCAACAATGCTGATAAATTTACGGCCTTTAGGGCCTTTAACTTGAAATACGACTCTACCCTCTGCCGTCGCAAACAGGGTATGATCTTTTCCACAGCCTACATTGTCGCCGGCGTGAAATTTAGTTCCACGTTGACGTACAATGATGTTTCCTGCTGCTACGAGTTCGCCACCGTAGCGTTTGACACCTAAGCGTTTTGCATTAGAGTCACGACCGTTGCGAGTACTACCACCCGCCTTCTTATGAGCCATTTTTAACTCCTAAAATATTAAGCAGAAATGCCAGTAATCTGGATTTCTGTATAGTATTGACGATGCCCCATTTGTTTCATATGGTGCTTACGTCTTCTGAATTTAATGATTTTGATTTTATCATGTCTGCCTTGAGACAGAACAGTCGCTGTAACTTTGCCGCCTTCAATAAAAGGCAAGCCGATTTTAACAGTATCATCTGTTTGAATCATCAGCACTTTGTCAAATTCAATGCTATCGCCTGTGCCCAGCTCTAGTTTTTCTATTTTTAAGTAAGTACCTTCTTCTACACGGTACTGTTTACCACCTGTTTGAATTACCGCATACATCGGCGCAAGCTCCATCAAGCATTAATCTGTTATAAACTGAACAGAGAATTATATTTTTAAAGCAGAAGTTAGTCAACAACAAACTTTTTTTATTTGGTGTTGTTATAACTTAAGAGTAATAAGAAAATCTTATAAAGACACCTGTGCTTTTATTAATAGCATGGGCAGTTAGTTTCCTATTGGGGTATAATAACGCAAATAGATAATGATTTATAGTTATCACTTTGAAAAATAACCTAAACTTACATATTCAGTATTAAATCAATGGTATCGAACTCACAGTCGCCTACGAATACACCTGCATCGATTGATTTTGATTCGATCAAACAATTAACTGCAATCGATGCTATAGCCGTCGATCAACTTATTATTAATGAGTTGAGTTCAGATGTTATTCTCATTAATCAGATGGGGCGCTATATAGTCGGTAATGGCGGCAAACGTTTGCGGCCTATGCTCTTATTGCTTGCGGCTAAAGCCTTAGGCGGTGTTAGTGATAATCATCTGGTGCTTGCTGCAGTTATAGAGTTTATTCATACGGCAACACTATTGCATGATGATGTAGTGGATGAATCTGATCTTAGGCGAGGCAAGGAATCTGCTAATGCTGTTTGGGGTAATGCCGCTAGTGTATTAGTGGGTGATTATCTCTACTCTAGTGCTTTTGAAATGATGGTCCGTACCGGTAATATGCGAGTTATGGAGATTTTATCAAAAACAACGACGGCTATTGCTGAAGGTGAAGTTTTACAGCTTTTAAATTGTAATAATCCAGAAACTACCGAAGCTAAATATTTAGAAGTCGTTGCTAGAAAAACAGCGATCTTGTTTAGTGCTGCCACTCGATTGAGTGCCGTAATAACAGGAGTCTCGTCTGAGATAGAAGAAGGCTTAGCTCAATATGGACAACATTTAGGGATTGCTTTTCAATTAATTGATGATGCTCTTGATTATAAAGCGAGCCAAGATGATCTAGGTAAGAACTTAGGAGATGATCTTGCCGAAGGCAAACCAACATTGCCTTTGATTTATGCTATTCAAAAAGGAACTGAGCAAGAAGCTTCGATTATTATTGAGGCTATCAAAAATGGCAATCGTGACGTCTTTAATGAAGTTTATGCCATAGTAAAAAGTACCCAAGCTATCGCTTATACAGAACAACGCGCCGATGAAGAAGCTGAAAAAGCGATTGATGCACTGAGTGTTTTGCCAGATTCAGATTATAAAACGGCATTAATTCAATTGGCTAAGTTTTCTGTACAAAGAAGTTATTAATACGATCGTTATCTTATAGTCGAAAATCTATTAATTAACCCAGTCACTCGTTGCACTCTTTGACGTACTGTACTGGAAAAGACAGCCTCATTAGTGACTAATTTAATGGTTTTTTTAGCTCTAGTGATGGCTGTATAGAGTAGTTCTTTGGTTAATACTGGGCTGATGGTCTCGGGCAGTATAATCAAAACTTCTTCAAACTCTGAGCCTTGGCTCTTATGTATGGTCATGGCAAAGACTGTTTCGCAATGTGGAATGCGAGCAGGTAGGTATTTCTTTATACTACCATCAGCTCGTTGAAAAAATACCCGAAGTTGGTCTTCTTGTTCTTTGTCACGCAGACAAATACCGATGTCGCCATTGTAAAGTTGTAAGGCGGCATTATTTTGAGTGATCATTATCGGTCGGCCGCAATACCATAATCCTGATAAATGGATAAGTTTCTTGTTAGATAGTAATATTTCTACGGCATGATTAATGTCGGATACACTATTTTTGCCGAGTCGCGTTGCGCATAAGGCTTGAAAGCGATTGAATGCTTTGTAAATATCACTAAATTCTGCCCTTGCAGTAATCAGTCGTAAGTAATCTATTTGTTGCTTAGAAATATAATCGATTAAATCAGTTTCTAGTAGAGCAATATTTTTATTGCCGGTTTGTAATAGTCGCCACGCTTCAAGATCTTGTTGTTGGTTGATAGCAGTCGCTAAGTTTTTTATATCTTCATCAAAACGATGTGACTTTTGTAGCTCTAGTGTTTGTTGCGGCAAAGCCGTAGTAAGATCTGCCAATACTGCTCCTGACTCGACAGAGGCTAATTGATCTTTATCTCCCAGAAGTATCAGTCTAGCGCCAGGTTTTAATGCATCTACTAATTTACTCATTAATGCTAAATCAACCATAGAGGCTTCATCAACGACAACCAGATCATAAACTAAGGGTTGCTTGGCGTTATGGCGAAAATAAGGAGAGGGTGGTTTGGCTCCTAATAAGCGATGCAAGGTCGTCACCGATTCTGGTATAGCTGATTTTATCGCAGCTATGCAGGGTAGTGCTGCTTTGTTAAAGCCTATTGATTCTTGTAGGCGCATAGCCGCTTTGCCTGTGGGAGCCGCTAAGGCAATGAGTAGTGGTTGATCTGATAACTCTTGTAATAGGGCTAGAATTTTGACGACGGTAGTTGTTTTTCCCGTTCCTGGCCCCCCAGTGATCATGCAGAATGCTTGATTAATCGCCATGGTGGCTGCTGCTAGTTGCCAGTCAATGGTCTCTGAGTTGCCGAAATATTTATCAAGTAGTGTGCTAAAGTCAGCAGTGGTTTTTGGCTTATTGCTTACCTTTAATTGAGTTATTTTGCTTAGTTGCTGTGCTAAACGGCTCTCATAGAGCCAATAACGATGCAGATATAAACGATCTTGTTCGATAGCAAGTGGCAGTGTAGTAGTGGTGTCATGGCTGTTAGTGTCTATTAGTGCTAATCCGGACGCTATAATTAAAGTTTTAGCCTCATCATCTATTTGAATGCAGCTGTGTCCTTGGCTTTGTTCAAATGATAAAGACATCACTATATTTTCAAAGGCTTGTTTTTGAGTAGGGTCTAATAATGACCGTTCACTGAGAAAGCGAGCGAACACCATATCCAGTCGGCTAAAGGGTTGTTTTTCGAAAATCATAGGGCCGAACTCATTAGGTGTTTTTTATTAGCAATAGTCGCTTTAGCCAAGAGTTGATTCAATTAAAGTCGCTTGACTGTTTTACTTTGATTAGAAATTAAATAGGCTTATTATAATCGATAGCCTCTTTTTAAGGTTAAATACCAATAACATGTTTATACAAATAACCCATTTTTCAAAACAACAAACGACAATCCTAAAGGGATTGGGCATTTTGTTGATTGTTTTTCATAATTTTTTTCATAATTTAACGCCAGTTATTGGTGAAAATGAGTTTAGCTTTTCTGCAAATATATTCTGGAATTATTATCACGTTTTGCAGGCTAGTCCAGAGCATGTGCTTAGGGTGTTATTTAGTTATTTTGGGCATTATGGCGTTCAGGTATTTATATTTTTTAGTAGCTATGGTTTAACCAGAAAATATTATCAACTGCCACTTATAACTAGTCAGTTTCTAGTCGGTCGGATAAAAAAGATTTATCTGTCTTTTTTAATATGTATAGCGTCTTATATCATCTTGGGTGTAATAAAGGCCGAATTCCTGTCAGATGAGAAAATATTTTATTGGGGTAGTTTGCTTTGGAAAGTTTTGCTGACCTCGAATTTTATGCCGGGTCAAGCATTGATGCCTGTTGGACCTTGGTGGTTTATACCTTTTATTTTTCAAGTTTATGTTTTGTTTCCTTGGCTTTTAAGATGTTATCAAAAACAAGGCGCTAAGTTTCTTGTCTTGATTTCTTTAGTAGGGATATTGCTTGAATTACAGTTAAATCCTTATTGGATGACGAAACAGCTGAATATTAATTATACGATTTTTGGCCACTTACCTTTGATTTGCTTTGGGATGTTTTTTGCCGCGCAAAAGAGAATAAATTTAATAGTGCTGGCTATAAGTGTTACCTGCTCTTTTTGTCTTATGGTGTTAGCTAATTTCTACACGGATGCTTGGGTATTGAGTGATGTCGCGCTGGTGATTATAGGTTTAGCAATATTCACTAAGCTATTTAAGGCGTTATCAGCATGGCCCTTAATCGAAAAATGCTTATTGTTTTATGGCGAGCTTTCATTTCATTTGTTTATGGTTAATGGTTTTCTTCGATCACCTTTTCATGCTGTTGCAGAAGGCTATCATATCTGGTGGTTAGACAATTTAGCAGCTTTAATCTTCTTACTATTTGCTACCTTTTATGCTGTTGCTTTACAACAACTGGATGAAAAATTACGGGCTATTGTTTGTAAGTTAGCATAAGTGATTCCTTGTTTATTAAGCTTGGAATGTGGTAATGTCTCCACTAATAGTTCATTTGTTATCGTTTAAGTATTATTAATGAGCTTAGTCTAATGAGGTTTCTTTCTTATCAATTTAAGCAGTTAAGCAGGCTCAATAAATGGTTGTCCTTAACTCTGTTAGTAGAGCAAAGCTAATATGACATCCATACGCATATATCCATTATGTTTTGCAATAATCGCGTGGTTTTCTTTAAGTGGCCTTAAGTCGCTGACTGATAATGAAGTAGACGTTGTCAACAAGAAAAATGTAACAATAAGTCCTATTTTAAACGTAGTTGAAAGCAGTGAAAAACGGCAAGAAAAAAAGGCAGATGAAAATGTTGCTAAGGTACGATCTAAGAAAATAATCAGAGTTGACGCGGGTAGCAAGCAAAAGTCATTTATTCATAGTGAACTTGACACACCCTTGGATCTTTCTGTTCCCTTTAAAGCAACTGAAAAGTTTGATTTGGAGAAAAAGTGGTTAATTCCTCACGAAACGTTAGATGTTTTTGCTGTTGATCCTAATAAAAAAGCGAGATCGCTAGAGTTGAATGGTGACTTATTAATGTCTCCCGATCCACAACCAGAAAAGCGAAAGTCGCTAGATGGTGCGGGTATTAGTATCAATCTTAAGCGTTGATAGGTTCAGTGATTAAATTTGATGTGCTCTTAATCTAACCATTCAATAATATGATCTTCTAGGTCTAGTTTGGGTGATTCTTTAATAGCATAGCGATGAATCGATATGCCGGCTTTTTTAACACTAGTGCTACGTCCCGAAACTATTGGATGCCAAGTTGGAAGTTCTTGATTGTCATTAAGTAAGCGATAAGCGCAGGTAACGGGTAGCCAATGATATTGCGTAAAATCAAAACGTTTTAAATTCAAACATTCAGGTACTAATTGAGTGCGTTCAGTATAGCGTGTACAGCGACAAGTTTTGAGGTCGATGAGTTTACAAGCAACATTGGTATAAGCAATTTCTCCGGTATCTTCATCTTCTAGTTTGTGTAGGCAACATTTGCCGCAACCATCGCATAATGATTCCCATTCTTCGGTGGTCATCTCGGTTAGTTTTTTTGTTTTCCAAAAGCTCATGCTAGAGTTAATAAAGTAATGAAACGGTCATGGTTAGATGAGTAGAGAAGATAGCGAATAAGCATTAATTATTATGACTTTGTGCTAGTTCTTTTAATATTTCTCTAAAATGCTGGTAACTGTGAATAGTTAATACGCCAATTTCACTAAGTAGCCCTTGAAAATGACCGGCAGCTCTGCCGCCCACTATAAGAGCAACATCATTACCGATTAATTTTTTCAATCGCCTTAATTCTTTTTGCACAATATGATCATCGCTAGCAAAACTTAGGCTGATAGTCAGTGCTTGTGCATCAACATACTTAACCGCCATGGCAATTTCTTCAGCGGGTAAGTCCGCTCCTAAATAAGTTACTTGCCAACCGCTAAATTCGGCCATGATGGCTGCTAACATGGCACCTAATTCATGAAGTTGGCCCATAGGTGTGGTCACTATCATTCTAGGTGCGTTGGGTGGGCTAGGGTTATTGTTGCGTAAAATATAGGTTAAGGAGCGAATAACTGATGAGGCCATGTGTTCATGTACCGGCCTTAGCTCTCCTTCTTTCCAGCTCTTACCAATCTGGGTCAATAAAGGCGTTAATAAATGCTCAATAAAGGCTTCAGAACCAAGCTCTACAATAGCATTTTCAAAATGAGACTCTAGTAATTTTGCATCAAATGCTAATACGGCGGCATAACATTTTTCTATGTAATCTTCGGCAAGATGCGATATATTTCGCTTTGCATTGACAGCATGAGTGTATGAAATTGGACTGGTATCAGACTCATCTTTCAAAAGAGTTTTTAGATCACTCAGTGAGAATTGAGCGATTTGACTAATACTGTGGCCATTGCTCGTTGCTTGATTGAGTAACTTTAGGCGGGCAATGTCTTGATCAGTATAAACTCTATGACCACCTGCGGTACGTGTTGGAGTGACCGCTTGATAGCGGCGCTCCCAAGCTCTGACTAGATCAGATTTAACGCCTGATCTTTTAGAGACCGTACTGATTAAATATTGCGCTGAGTCTTCATTAATTCCAGCCATACGTTGCTTCTTTGCATCAAAACTAAAAGCTTTATACTAACATAAACTTATACAAAACATTGACAAATAATAGGCTTATTAACGTTAGGCTTGCTCATGTGTAGGTTTATTATTGTTCTGGTATAGGCATTGAATCTAAATAACTTCAGTAACAGCCTCAATTTTAGCGCCTAAGATCAACATAGACGGACAAAATAAGTATAATGGCGCTACAGCTTTCTGATCTCTTTAATCAGTAATTTAAATCTTTATGTCCTTAAAAATTGCTCTGGCACAAATTAATTTCTTGGTTGGTAATATTCCAGCTAATGTTGATCATATGGTTGATGCCGCTATTATTGCGCGGGATGAATTACAGGCCGATATTATTGTTTTTCCTGAGTTAAGTATTACCGGTTATCCAGCAGAAGACTTACTGTTGCGCTCTGATTTTATTAGTGCAGCCAATAATGCTATTTATCAGTTGGGTGATCGTGTTGCCGATATAGCCATGGTTGTGGGTTTCCCTGAGCAGGACGGTGATGCGCTTTATAATAGTGCAGTAGTCCTGCATCAAGGGGTAATATTGGCTTGTTATCGTAAACAAGCCTTACCGAATTATGGCGTGTTTGATGAACAACGTTACTTTACCCCAGGCCATCAGCCTTGTGTGTTTGAGTTTAATGGTACTTTTATTGGCCTGACAATTTGCGAAGATGTTTGGAAAAGCGGCATTATTGAGGCCAGCCAACAAGCAGGTGCCGAGTTATTGTTAACCCTGAATGCTTCGCCGTTTAATTCAGGCAAGATCCATCAACGTGAAGCGATCATTTGTCAGCAAGTACATGCTGCAAAAATTCCTCTGGTTTATGTCAATCAAGTAGGCGGTCAAGATGAATTGATATTTGATGGTGCGTCTTTTGTAGTGGATGCACAGGGCGAGATTGTCTTTCGTGCCGAAGAATTTAAAGAGCAAATTAGTGTTATCGAGTTTGAGGGTAGCACGCCAATTAAGGCACAATGTGCGCCACTTTATAATGAAATATCCAGTGAATATCAGGCTTTGGTCTTAGGTATTAAAGATTATGTGCGAAAAAATGGTTTTCAAGGCGCTTTATTAGGCTTGTCCGGCGGTATTGATTCAGCACTAGTGTTGGCGTTGGCGGTGGATGCGCTGGGAGCAGATAAGGTCGAAGTGGTGCTCATGCCGTCGCGTTATACGCAAGATATGAGTAATGAAGATGCGCTATTGCAGGCGAAAGTTTTGGGTGTAAATCACCATATTATCCCTATAGAACCTGCCGTGAATGCTTTTACCGATATGTTAGCCGACGTGTTTAGTGGTGCAGCTAAAGATACCACTGAAGAAAATATACAGGCGCGTTGCCGAGGCGTAGTTTTAATGGCGCTGTCTAATAAGCAAGGTAAGTTATTGCTGACTACCGGTAATAAAAGTGAAATGAGTGTCGGCTATGCCACACTCTATGGTGACATGGCGGGTGGTTTTGCGCCGATTAAAGATGTGCCTAAGTTGCTGGTTTATCAATTAGCCAAGTATCGTAATAGCCTGTCTGAGGTGATACCTGAACGTGTCATTACCCGTCCACCCTCTGCTGAATTAGCACCTGATCAAGTGGATGCTGATTCCTTACCTCCCTACGAGATTTTAGATCCTATCTTAGAACGTTATATAGAGCTAGACCAATCGGCTGAAACTATCATCGCTGCGGGTTTTAATGTTGCCGATGTTCGAAGAGCGATTAGTTTAGTCGATAGAAATGAGTATAAGCGTAGGCAATCTCCTCCGGGTATTCGTATTACTGAAAAAGCGTTTGGTCGTGACCGACGTTATCCGATTACCTCTGGCTATAAAGGTATTTTATAAGCTTTAAATCCATAATGGCTGATGATTTATTCACCTTAGCTGGGCTAAAAAACTAAGAGTGAGGTGTTACTTTAGAATTACTACATGCTCATTCGCGCCTTTCAGCTTAGAGGCAATGCTTAGGCTACTGCAGAGTAACTAGGATCTATTAACCTTTAGTGCAATTTACTTCAATGTTGATATTATCTGTAGCATCGAAAACATCATCTACACAATAGTGGATGTTATTTTTTGCAGTCAGCTAAGTCAGATTAGCGAGCAATTGTAATCTGACGCTAGCATAACTTATTGATGGTTAATTCTTTTTTAATGATTCTAATAAACTAATAGCTGTTTTCTTTTCTGAGAACTCTAAGTCTGTGTTTACTAGAGGTTCCAAAATAGCAATCGCTTTGGCTGTGTTGTTATTACTCACATAGGCTTCAGCTAAATGTAGTTGTATATCATTTTGCTTAGGTGCTAAAGTTACGGCTTTTTCAAGTAGTGTAAGGCCTTTACTTGCTTGGTTTTGTTTCAAAAGAAGATGGCCGTAAGTATCTAAAATGGCCGCGGATTCAGGGGCTTTATCATAAGCTCTTTTCGCTAACTCTAGCGCTCTAGGATCGTTTTTTTGTGCGTAAAGTATGGCTAGGTTATTTAAAGCGATCACATTATCACTTTGTTCGGTCAGCATGGCATCATAATGAGTTTCGGCTTGATCAGAATCATTCTGCTGTTGGTAAATGCTAGCCAATTTAAAGTGGATTGCTACGTCTTTAGGGGTCTTTTCTAATGCCTCTTTCAATAGCTTAATCGCCTCGTCAGGTTTCTTTTGAGCGATCAATAAATCGCTTATAGTTAATAGAATTCTTTCATTAGGCTGAGTTTTATAGGCGAGTTGATACTGCTCATTGGCTTTTTCATATTGCTTTTGAGCCAGATAAGTATCGCCTGTTAATAGCTTACCTAATACTAGTTTTGGAAACTGCTGATCTATTTTATGAGCCAGTGCCAAGGCTTCAGGGTATTGTTGATGTTTAATTAAATAGGCTGTTTTAAAAACCAAGGCTTCTGGTTTATCAGGTGCGATTAGCGCTGTTTCATCTAATAAGGCTAGGGTTTCTTTATCTTTATCGGGGTGTTCACTCAATAACCTAGCTAATAGTAAACGACTGCCGATATCTTGTTTATCTAAAGCTATGACCTTTTGCAGACTTTGTTCGGCTAATGATTTTTGATTATTAAACAGTTGCGCCTGAGCTAGAAGATCAAGTGCCATGGTATTGTTTGGATAGCGACGAATTAAATCATCACATAAAGGTAAGATTTTTTCGGGTTGTTTTTGTAAGCCATAAAATTTCCCTAGGCCTTTGATCACGTCTATTTCTATTTTAATATCATCGCTGGCTTTTTCTTTTGCGGTCAGCAACATTTTTTCTACTTCTGCATTGTTTTTTTGCTTATAAGCGATATCCGCTAACATGAGGTAAGCATTGGTGTTTTTGTCATTGATGGCGATAGCTTTATTAGCAAAGTCATGGGCTTTATCTAATTGACCTTCATCTAAAGACAGCTTTGCTGAGCCTAACAGCGCTAGAATATTTTTAGAGTCTAATCTAAGTACTTTGTCATAACTTTTTTGGGCGGCAATGGGATCTTTTTTCAGGGTTTCTAGTAAAGCTTGTAAGTTATAATAATCCGCCTCATCAGGATGTTGCTTTAAAAAATCCGTTATTTTGTTGCCAGCTTCTTCAAGTTTGTTTTGTTTCAGTAGATCGAGTATTTCTAAATAATGGGCTCTTTTGCTGTTTAACTCGGATTGTTGTAAAGACTCTAATATTGATTTTGTTTTGCCTTGCTCATCAATATTAGGGGTCAGTTGCTCAAGCGGACTGAAGTTGTTTTGTGAATGTTCTAGAGGGTTGTAAGTAGAAGCCATCACCAGTGAACTAGCGCTTAATAGCCCTATAGCGATAGCAGTCAATTGTGTTTTTGAAGGTTTATTTGTAGGATTCATGGTCTTGCCTGCTTGAGTGAAAAAGGACACTATCATCGAGTCGTGATAATGGCTGGGTTTAGGGTTGTAATAGCTTTTGTTTGATGCTTTTAGGTTGGGTAAGCTTGTTAAGATGCTGGGTGGTTCTTGACTAAGTAGTCACTATTTAGCTGAGCTGTTATCTAGTTATATAACAGAGTGGCTAAAATATATCATCTTCTTCATGGTTTGTGCTATTTTTTTTCGCAAAGCTGTTGGTGTCGATAGGGTTATAGCTTAGGAAAATGTATGATGTGCCGCTATGGTAGTTAAAAAAGAGAGTCCATTGTTAAAAACACATTATTTTGAGCCAGTGACATCACCTTTACTAAAAGGGATTAATCTTATAGAGGCCAGTGCTGGAACCGGTAAAACTTATGCTATCGCTATGTTGGTATTGCGTTTTGTTGTTGAGCACGGTTTAACGATAGATCAGCTATTAGTCGTTACTTTTACCAAAGCCGCAACTGAAGAACTTAAAGATCGTATTCGGGCAAGACTTTCTGAAGCAAAAAGAGCACTTGATGGGCGCGTGGATCAAGACAATGCTGATGTAAAAATCTGGTTAGACCAGCTAGAACTAGAGTCTGGGTTAATTAAGCAACGTTTGGTTGCGGCTTTGTTGGATTTAGATCGAGCCGGTATTTTTACTATTCATGGTTTTTGTCAGCGTGTTTTACGGGAACATGCTTTAGAAAGCGGGCAGTTATTTGATGCGGAATTGACTGATGATTTAGC
>Ga0118677_10009311_pt1 | contig 15386 bp, 17 predicted proteins | sample AliMusrvi5mmetaG_FD_86154 | JGI IMG/M metagenome (GOLD analysis project Ga0118677, IMG submission 86154)
AAACCAGCGGCGTCGATCGATGCGGCGCGTTTTGCGGAGTTTTGAGGTTCGGCGCCTCCCGCCTCAGAGCCGCCGAATATTCTTTTCAAAAAGCCCATCAGTGTTCCTCTTCGCGCAGGTATTGCTCGTATGCGCCGGCGTCGAGAAGTGTGTCCAGTTCGGCGGGATTGTCGCACTTCACTCGAATGATCCAGCCGCCATTGTAGGGATCCTTATTGATAATCTCCGGCGATTTCTCAAGCTCGGTGTTCACGGCTGCGATCGTGCCGGTAACCGGCATATAGACATCAGACGCAGCTTTTACCGACTCGACGGTTCCAAACCGGGCGCCTTTGGCCAATTTACCGCCCACGGTCGGTAAATCAACAAAGACCAGATCGCTCAATGCATCTTGTGCATGATCGCTGATACCAACAACGATTTCACTCCCATCCAGACGGGCCCATTCATGCGTTTTCTGGTATTTCAGCGACTTATCAATAGTTGTACTCATTGCTTTTATATCCTTTGTGGGAAAACGCGACGCCATAACGTATCTGTCGCGACGACAAGCACGTACCGACGTCACAGTATGGAGCGGTTTATGCAGCGGTGATGTCGACGAGTGTCTTTACTTCAAATGTCGGGGGGTGTTCGAGATGCTTCTTAACCTTGCACTGGTCTGCAGCTTTCACCAGCGCGGATTTGTATTTTTCAGGGAAGTTTGGTGGGACCATGATATCGAGCGTGACTTTTGTCACCATGCCCGTTGCAGGGTCTGTCTCATCGCTCTGGAGGATGCGGATGCCGTCGGTGGGCAGGCCGCGTTGCTGACAGAAACCGAGCACATAAATACCTGCACATGTGCCAATCGCCGCCAGAAATGTCGCAAAGGGGCTCGGGGCGCTGTTAGCGCCTGCCGGGGCCGGTTGGTCCGTTGGAACAGTAAAGCCATCAAAATGCGCATCTACGCGAGCGCCGCCTGGAAAATCAACCATCATTTTCATTTATGTCACCTATGGTATTAACAGTTTACGCTTATTTAGATGCAGATTGTCTAGAAAAGATGCATGGATCCATACCTGTTATTCCATACCCAACCGCGATCAGCGGGGTGACGGTTTGCGCGTAATGATGATTCGTGCCGATATCGAGGCGCGGCGCAGACGCACGGCGAGAGCCTCAGAGACTGACGGAGTTCCGGGTCGATGCGCCGCAGTGTCATGCCCGGTTTTAAGTCGTTTCAGGTCATAGGTGAATATACAATTCCGGGGTTTTTATGAACAGTTTCCGGCACGCGGGTGCGCAGAAATAATACGTCTTACCTTCATGCACGTGTTGCAGCGCAGTGTTTGGATCAACCTTCATGTCGCATACCGGATCGACCGCCATTTTCGCCACCGCGCTTTGGTGAACGAGACGAACAAGGGCGATCATGGAAATGATGTAGATAAGTGCCATAGCACCAGCGGTGATGGGAACTGCCAATCCGTCATAAAGCGTCTGCAGCATCACGCCCAGCATGGCCCCCATCATGCCGCCCATCAAACCGCCCATACCGCCATCCATCATGCCCATCAGTCCGCCGACGCGCCCGAAGATCACGCCAAACACAATGCCGATGATCATGCCCACCAGGTTCCCGATGAACATATCGGTGGCTGCGCCGACGAAATAGCCCACCGCGATTCCGGTCATCATCCCCTGCGTCATCCCGATCATCATCCCGAGCATTTCGGTGACGAACGACTTGTAACGCCTCAGATATCGGCCTGCGCCGATGCTGATTCCCATAACCGCGATGCTGGCGACGATTGCAATTAACAGGTTCAACATTCACCTTCCATTGATGCGCACAGGACCGAATATTCCTTCACGAACCCGGGTTTACCAGTTCACCATAAAGTCAAATCGCACGCTGCTGGTTTGACCGGCGCGCTGTACATCTACGATCACTCGCCACGGACCGGACATCAGAAAATGCACTTTGGCGCCGTATCTACCACTGCCCAACGGCGCCGCCGCCACAATATTCTGGCCGTGGCTCATGTTGATCATGTCGAGATCGAACGCCAGGTGTGCGTCTGTGATGGGTTGTCCATTGGAGTCGGTGACCAGCGCCTCAAGGTTGTTATCGCCCCGAACGGGCGGATTGCGGCTGCTGAAAATCCACACAAGAAGGTCCCCCACGCGTTTGCCACCCAATGCGGGCGCCTGGGGAGCCGCAGATCCCTGGGCTTCAGCCGTGGCCTGTGAGGCCGCACTCGTCCGAGACCCTGACGACGCCGGGCTAAACGTTGGTATGGCCGTCACTTGCGTCGCCAGCGTGCCTCCGCCCATTGAGCATGCCGTCAACGTTATCGCCGCCAGGCCGATTGCCAGTCTTTTTATCACCATTAACCTCTTCATTGATGTATTGAAATGTGCCGGCTGGAACTGAGTTACCCTTCCACGTCGCGGCGCATCTGGTTGAACTGTTCGGTTGAGATTTCGCCGCGCGCATACCGCTGCTTTAGTATTTCCGTCGCTGATGGACCTGCATTACCCTGTTGAACCGGTCCACTGATCATGCTGCTTTTTGCCACCCTGGGAAACAGCGTCGCCAGCAACGCAATGCCAAGTCCCACAGGCACAATGGCGATCACAATCATGATCGCTACCATGCCGATACCGCCCAGGCCGAATCCATATCCCATCATCGCTGCATACTCCTGGAACTCTCGTCGAGAGTTGCCATTCTATGAATGAACTGATTTACAGCGTGATCTTAACCAGCTTATATGTCGACAGGCCAGCGTTTGTGTGAAGATTGGGTGAAGATTTCTGTGGAGCCAAGGACGGGGCAGTCTGCGTCAGGAGAGAGGCAATGCGACCGTGAACGTGCTGCCCTGTCCGATACCGGGGCTGGCTGCCTCGATGCGGCCACCATGTCCTTCGACCAGGTATTTGCTGATCGTCAGCCCTATGCCGCTCCCCCCGCTGGCGCGCGAACGCGACCGATCCACTCGATAAAATCGCTCGAACAGGTGCGGCAGGTGGTCGGCAGAGATGCCTGCGCCCGTATCATGCACCATGATGACAATCTCACCAGGCTCGCCCCGGGTCGATATCGTCACCAGACCGCCTGTCGGGGTGTGTTGCAGCGCGTTACCAAGCAGGTTGACCAGCACCTGCGTCATACGCGCCGCATCGATATGCGCGGGCGGCAGAGACGGCGCCAGGTCAATTCTCAGACCAACGCCTTTGTCGTCAAACTGCATTCGCAACCTGTCAACGGCGGAATTAACCAGGATGCCGATATCCAACGGTCGCAGTTCCAGTGTGATCTGCCCGGCCTCGGCTCGTGACAGTTCCTCCAGGTCGAGCACCAGCCGTTGCAGACGCATCACTTCGTGTTGCACGCCCGCGAACGTGGCGGGTACCGCGGGCAATACGCCATCGACCAGTCCCTCCATCGTCCCCCGGATGCTGCTCAACGGCGTGCGCAGCTCATGCGCCACGTCTCCGATGAGGTTCACGCGGCGCTGTTCCGTCTGCTCCAGTGTTTCTGCCATCCGATTAAACGAGTCTGCCAGCGCGCCGAGTTCATCATCCCCAGTCTCCGGCACACGCTGGTGATAGTCGCCGTCTGCAATATGCTGGCTTGCGCCCGTCATCGCGCGCAACGGCCCCACAATCCGGCGCGCCGTAAAAACACTCACAAGCACGGCCGCGCCGATGGCCGCAACCGCGGCAACGGCCAGCACTTCCTTAATCGCCGCCGCAAAACTGCTGCGCAAATCGTCAACCATGCCGGTTCTCTGCGGCATCACCGATTGCATATCAGCCATGTGCCGATCCAGTGCCGTCGGGATATTCAGCGCCGCCGTGAGCGCCAGTACGACCACGCCGACAGTGATGATGACAAGGTACGACAGAAAGAGCTTCCACACCAACCGGTGGCGGAGCTGGCTCATACAGGCGTATCCTCAAACCGATAGCCGGCGCCTCGCACGGTCACGATCAGTGCCGGCCTGGTGGCATCGTCTTCGACCTTCCGGCGCAGGTGGCCCAGATGAACATCGACCACACGTTCGTCGCCATAGTAATCAGTGCCCGATACCTGTTCGATCAGCTGCTCCCGGCTGAACACATGTCCCACCTGCCGAGCAATGGTGACGAGTAGGTCAAATTCGATGGCCGTCAACTCGACCAGAGTCTCATCTTTCCACACGCGCCTGGCGCCGGCATCGATCCGTAAATGCCGGAACACCAGGACGGGCTCGTGATCGGCCCCTGCCAAGCCGCGCCCGCGCCGCAGCATGGCTTTTACCCTTGCCACCAGCTCGCGCGGGCTGAAGGGCTTCGTCATGTAGTCGTCGGCGCCTACCGATAGCCCGATAATCTTGTCGGTCTCGTCTGCGCGCGCCGTCAACATCAGGATATAGACGTCCGATTCGCGCCGCAATTGTTGCAGCACCTCGATGCCATCCATCCCCGGCAGCATTACGTCGAGCACGATCAAGTCCGGCTTGTGGGTGCGGGCCGCCTTAAGCGATGCCGGGCCGTCAGAAGCCACAAAAACGGTGAAGCCATTCTGTTCCAGGTAAGCCCTGACCGTCTGGGTGATGCTCTGTTCATCATCCACCACGAGAATCTTCGCATTACTCACGTGTGTCTCCCGTCAAGATTCACTACCTGACTATCGGCAGCGTCATCTCCAGCATGCACAGCAACTTTGAACCGCCGGCATTTGGTATTCTGCCATCTTGTTTGTTGATTTATCTCCGTGGATTGCACAAAAATACAGTATAGTCACACATCACTGGCGCGGTCATCATTACCATGCATAATGAAACAACACAGACCACCGATCGCATCTGTCACACCTCTGTTGTCCGACCCGATAGCTACACTCATAAACATTACAGTTAAGCGCATAGTCGCTATAATAATTCCATATTGTGAAAATTATCACGAAGGATACCGCATGGATGTACTCACGCTCGCTCGACTTCAATTCGGTGTAACGACGGTCTATCACTTCTTCTTTGTCCCATTGACGATCGGCCTCGCGATCCTCGTTGCGATGATGCAAACCTTTCACGTCGCCACTGGCAATGAGAAGTTCAAGCGCATGACGCAATTCTGGGGCAAGTTGTTACTTATCAACTTCGCTATGGGCGTGGTCACGGGCATCGTGCAGGAATTCCAATTTGGTATGAACTGGTCGGAATATTCGCGCTTTGTCGGCGACATCTTCGGAGCTCCGCTTGCGATTGAGGCGCTACTGGCGTTCTTCATCGAATCTACTTTCCTGGGTCTGTGGATTTTCGGCGAAGAAAAACTATCCAAAAAGGTTCACCTGGCAACGATCTGGCTTGTGGCCATTTCATCAAACCTGTCTGCGTTCTGGATCCTGGTTGCCAACTCTTTCATGCAGAACCCGGTGGGCTATCACATTGCAGCAAGCGGCCGTGCCGAGATGACCGATTTCTTTGCGCTCATCACGAACCCCAACGTGTGGTTACAATGGCCGCATGTGGCGCTGGGTGGCTTGACCACAGCCGGTTTCTTCATCGCCGGCGTCAGCGCTTACCGGTTGTTGCGCAGCAGGAAAACCAGCGTAGAAGTTCGCGAGACATTCCGCATGTCGATGCGACTGGGCCTCGCGGCAGCAACCGTTGCGGTGCTGGGAACAATGATATTTGGTGACTTACAGGGACAGCGCATGGCAGACACGCAACCAATGAAATTGGCTTCGGCAGAGGGTCTGTGGAATGCCGAAAGCCCTGCAGGTCTGTCGATGTTTCAAATTGGCGATGAAGATGCGCGCACTTCAATCATAAACATACGCATCCCCTCGTTACTGAGCTTGCTGACCTTCCACACCCCGGGTGGGCAGGTGCTGGGGCTCAATGATGTGCAGCACCTGTATGAACAGCAATATGGGCCAGGCGATTACACCCCACCCGCAATCTGGTTGACCTATTGGAGTTTCCGCGCCATGGTTGGCTCTGGCATGCTGATGTTCCTGATTGGGCTGGTCGGATTGTGGCTCGGACGCGGTAAAAAGGTCATCGCGAGGAAGTGGTTCCTGATGGCATTGGTCGGCGCCATTGTGCTACCTTACCTGGCAAACTCCACCGGTTGGATTCTGACCGAGATGGGGCGTCAACCGTGGATCGTTCAGGGATTGATGCGCATCGATCAGGCGCTCTCGCCCAATGTGGGTGTGGTGGACTTGCTCATTACACTAATCGGATTCACCCTGGTTTATGGCGCCCTGGCAGTCGCCGATGTGTACCTGCTGCAAAAGTATGCGCGCTCGGGTATGAGCGATGGCGGCAACGCAGACGCCATCGCAATGGCGAATGCAGCGGGAAAACCAGATGGTTTATATCTGTCGGGGAAATAACAGGAGGAACGGCATGGATTTACAGACATTGTGGTTTATCCTCATTACGGTATTGTTCAGCGGCTTCTTCTTTTTTGAGGGCTTCGACTATGGCGTTGGCATCCTGCTGCCGTTCATATCGAAGGCAGATCAGGAACGCCGCATAGTGATTAATGCCATCGGCCCTGTCTGGGATGGCAACGAGGTGTGGCTGCTCACCGCCGGCGGCGCGATGTTCGCCGCCTTCCCAAACTGGTACGCGACCATGTTCAGCGGGTTCTACCTCGCGCTGTTTTTGATTCTGGTGGCGCTGATCGCGCGCGGGGTCGCGTTTGAGTTTCGCTCGAAAGATGACCATTCCGGTTGGCGACGACTGTGGGACTGGGCTATCTTCTTTGGAAGCGCGATTCCAGCACTGCTCTTCGGTGTGGCGTTTGCCAATATCGTGCGTGGCATGGCCATCGACGCCAGAATGAACTACGTTGGCACGTTCTTCGACCTGCTCAATCCCTATGCATTGTTGGGCGGCCTGGTCACCCTGACCCTATTTATCCTGCATGGCGCGTTGTTCCTTGAGATGAAAACGGACGGCGCCCTGCGCGAACGGGTGCAGGCCGTCATCCGCGTCGCGTGGATCCCCGTGTTGGTGTGCGTGCTGGGCTTCCTCGCCTTCAGCGCAGTTCAAACAGATATGTTCGCAACGGTGACAGTTGTCAAGTTCGTGGCGTTGGCGATTGCGGTAGTCGCCCTGTTGAGCGTTATCGCGGCAATTCGCGTGAAACGTTTTGGATTAGGGTTCATCGGCACTGGCGTGGCAATCATCGCGACGGTGGCGCTACTGTTCAGCACCATATTCCCGCGCGTCATGCCTTCGAGCCTTGGCGCGGCGTTCGATCTGACAATCTACAATGCTTCGTCAAGTCAGTACACGCTGCAGGTCATGACTGTAGTTGCGCTCACGCTCGTGCCAATCGTACTGGCTTATCAGGCCTGGAGTTACTGGATCTTCCGCAAGCGCTTGACGACGCAAAGCAAGTTGGAGTATTAGCGCAGGGACGTATTGAAACGCGAAGAAGAGAAAAATCCGAAGGCAGAAGCCAGGTAACAATCCAGTAATCGAAATGAACCGCCGATTACTGAGTGAGTTGCGGCTGGTGCGTTTGCCCTTCGTGCTAACCTGTGTTCTGACGCTTCTATTGGCAGGCGTCGTTCTGACACAGGCAGCCTTTCTCAGCAATATCATCACACGTGTCTTTCTGCTGAAAGTAGCATTAGGCGACGTGCTGCCATCTCTTGCATTTCTTGCCGGTGTGGTGGGTATGCGGGCTCTTCTCGTGTATGTCGAGAGGCGCAACACGGCCAACATGGCCATTCGCGTGAAGGCAAATCTTCGTGATCGTTTTATGTCTCACTTAATGCGCCTGGGACCAGTTTACATATGGGGGCGCCGCACCGGTGAATTAACAATGACGGCAACCGAGGGCATTGAAGCGCTCGACGCCTACTTCCGTGGATTTCTGCCAGGGCTGATCGGAGCAATCGTCATCCCGACAGTGATCGCCATTGTTGTCTTGCCTATTGATGGTCTGTCTTTCCTTGTGATGTTGTTGACAGCGCCCCTGATTCCACTGTTCATGATGCTGATCGGCGCTACAGCAGGCGGTTTAGCGCACAGACAGTTTACGCAGATGCGTCGGATGGGCGCCCATTTCCTGGATGTGATGCAGGGACTCGTCACACTCAAGCTATTTAATCGCAGCCAGGCTCAGGTCGAATCCATCGCACACATCACTGACCAGTTTCGCCAAGCCACCATGCGCATACTGCGCGTTTCGTTCCTGTCGGCCTTTATGCTGGAGATGCTCTCCACTTTAAGCATTGCCATCGTAGCAGTGGAGATCGGCATACGCTTGCTGTACAGAGGCATTGGTTTTGAGCAGGCGCTTTTTCTGCTCATTATTGCGCCGGAGTTCTATTTGCCTTTGCGAGCGTTGGGCGCCAGGTTTCACGCTGGCGCCACCAGCCTGGCGACGGCGCGTGAGATTTACCGGGTATTGGATGCGCCCATCCAACGCACACTAATACCGTCCGCGCCAATTCCGGAACACCTGAATATACGCTTCGAGCATGTCACGTTTACATATGATCAAAGGAGCCATCCCGCCCTTAATGACATTACACTCGACATCCCATTCGGACACAAAGTCGCCCTCGTTGGCGCGAGTGGCAGCGGCAAGACTACACTCGCCAACTTACTGCTGGGCTTCATCACGCCCACAACAGGCCGGATCACAGTAAATGGCGTCGACCTCACATCGCTGGATATTAACCAATGGCGCGAGCGCCTGGCCTGGGTGCCGCAGAAACCATACCTGTTTAACACTACTATCGCCGAGAACATCCGGATCGCAAAAACTGGCGCATCGCATGCGCAGATTGTGCTGGCGGCACAGGCAGCCGGTGCGCACGATTTTGTCAGTCAACTGCCACAGGGTTATGACTCACCCTGCGGCGAGCACGGCATGCGCCTCAGCGGCGGTCAGGTCCAACGCATCGCCATCGCGCGCGCTATTCTCAAAGATGCGCCGCTGCTTATCCTTGATGAGGCAACGGCAAACCTCGATGTTGAGAATGAGGCCATTGTTCAAACCGCCCTGAGCAATTTGCTGCGCGCGCCAGACCGCACCGCGCTGGTCATCGCGCATCGATTGAACACTGTCATCGACGCTGATTCGATCTACGTGATCATGGATGGACAAGTGGTTGAACGGGGCACGCATGATGAGGTGATGGCGCATAATGCGGCCTATCGGGAGTTGGTGCGGGCGTTTGGCGAGGACACTCTTGATGCCTGACACTGCCGCAAAAACGCTGCGCCGTGTGGCAGAATACATGCTTCCGTTATGGCGAAGTATCGCGTTGTCTGTGCTGCTTGGGTTACTCACGGTTGCCAGTGGTGTCGGCTTAATGGCAACCTCCGCCTGGATGATATCTAAAGCTGGTTTGCAGCCATCAATTGCTGAACTTGGCGTTAGCGTTGTCGCTGTGCGTTTCTTTGGCATTGCACGGGGTGTGTTTCGTTATTTGGAGCGGCTGGTATCGCATAACACAACCTTCCGTTTATTGGCAGAATGGCGTGTGCGTTTCTACCGCGCAATCGAGCCGTTGGCGCCTGCTGGCCTGGGCGACGCCAGCAGCGGTGATCTGATGGCGCGCATCGTCAGTGACGTCGAGTCGCTGCAGGAAGTCTATCTTCGCGCAATCTCGCCGTCGTTGGTAGCACTGCTTACAGCAATACTGGTGACGTTGCTGTTCGGCGCATTTGACCCCGTTATCGCGTTGGTGATGCTGGTTTTTCTGTTCGCCGGCGGCGTGGGATTGCCTCTGTTCGCGTGGTTGCGTGAACTGCACTTTGGACCTGCGATGATTGCGCAGCGGGCGGCATTTCATGTATCGCTTATGGATCACATTCAAGGCATGGCGGATGGGCTGGTGTATGGCAATGGTATAGAGCGCCCAGGCGCGTTGCATGAGTTGAACAGAGAGTACTCAGTACAAGAGCGCCACTTTGCACAGTCTGATAGTTTGCAGACAGCGCTGGGAGTGCTGGTAGTGAACGGTGCGGCGCTTGGCGTGCTTGCAGTCGCGATTCCACGGGTAGATGGTGTTTACCTGGCAACTCTGGCGTTGGCGGCTATTGCGGCATTCGAGACGATTACACCATTGGCACAGGCAGCCATCACTCTGGGACAGGGGCTGGCCGCGGCACAGCGTCTATTCGAGATCGTCGATACAAAGCCTGCCATCCTGGAAAACGGCTCATTGGCGCCGACTATCGCACCGAAGGACTACGGCATTGAATTCAAGCATGTTTCATTTCGGTATAGACCTGACGATAATCCGGTTCTGGACAATTTGAATTTCACAATTCCGAGCGGTGAACGCGTCGTGATCCTAGGCGAGAGCGGCGCCGGTAAATCCACCATCGTAAACGTACTGCTCCGTTTCCATGAATTTGAATCAGGCACAATCCTGCTGGGTGGGCGTGATATCCGCGTCTATACGCCCTCTGATATCCGCCAGATGATCGGCGTGATCACCCAACGCACCTATCTTTTTAACACTACGGTCATGGAGAATATACGGCTGGCCCGCGTCGATGCCAGTGACGAAGAGGTGATCAATGCGGCGAAGCAAGCCTGCGCGCACAACTTCATTGCAGCAATGAAGGATGGATACGCAACCTACGTCGGCGAAGATGGTGCCCTACTGAGCGGCGGAGAACGCCAGCGCATCGCCCTTGCACGTGTGTTGTTGAAGAATGCGCCAATTGTGATCCTCGACGAGCCTACTGCTAACCTGGATGCCATTACGGAGCAATCCATCTGGCAGAGTATCTTTGATGCAACTCCTGGTCGGACAGTGCTTATCGTGGCACATCGCTTGCCCAAGACAGAACAACTGAACAGTCTGATCCATCTGACCCGCTATTCTGCCCACTCCGGCTGATTCGCGTTACTGCTTTTGAGTGCTGGCAGCAACTCCAGGCCACCTTTCCGCAGTATGGATCGGTCATGTATAACGTTTAAGGTATTTTCTGAAACGCGGGTTCCATCCCTCGGATATTGCCAACATTTCATCTCAGAATGTAACTTACAAGATGCTCTTACATCTAATCAGAAAGAAAGGATAAAGGAGCTTAATAGTCATGTCAGAAACAGAGAAAGTTCAGCCGCGAGTGATCGTGTTTTCAACTCCGACGTGCTCCTTCTGCAATGCGGCAAAAGGATATTTCCGCCAGAAGGGCATCAAGTACAGTGACGTGGACGTCAGCCGTGACCAAGCTGCAGCCCGTGACATGGTGCGGCGTTCGGGCCAGATGGGTGTGCCAGTGATCGATATCGGCGGCAAGATCATCGTCGGCTTCGACCGCAACAAAATCAACCAATTACTAGGGATAAAGTGACCTTGGAATACAACCTGCAACCACTGACCGGTCTCGGCAATAGCGAGAGTCAGTATGATGTCGTAATCATTGGCGCGGGACCGGCGGGCGCAACAGCTGCACTTTATACGGCACGCGCCGATCTGCAGACCTTGGTCATCGACAAGGGTCTGTCCGCAGGCGCACTGGGATTAACCTCAAAGATTGCCAATTATCCGGGCGTGCCGGGCAATGTCAGCGGTGCTGATCTGGTGAAGGTCATACGTAGCCAAGCCGAGTCATTCGGCGCGAAATTCGTGCAGGACAGAGTACAGGCAGTAGATATTGAAAGTGACGTGAAGACAGTCTTCGCCAACGGGGGTTCCTACTCCGCTCGTGCGGTCATCATTGCATCTGGCTCGATGGGGCGAGGACAACGTGCCACGGGAGAGGATCGCCTTCTGGGACATGGTGTGTCTTATTGTGTGCTGTTGGCGATGTGCTGTGCAACCACATCAAACAAGCAGTCATTGCAGCGGCCGAGGGCGCAACAGTCGGAATAGTAATCGAAAAGCAGTTACACAACCGCAAGCAGTTGATCGTCGACTGGGCTAAATAACGCTTGTCCGAGAACTTGATTGGCCCATTGCCTGCATGGCATGCTATTTTGTGCGCACCTGCAGTGTGATTGTCCGCACTCATTTGGTCCGCTTTTCCAGTTCGAACAAAGATGTCCTTGCAAAATGTCACTTTCGACCGCCATTCGCATCAAATCCAGTAAGTACAAAACGAACAGATTTCTGTCCGTTTAGGAGTCATCAAAATGCAAGGGTTTATCGGTTTCATGGGTAGTTCGACGGGTCGTGTTGTCCGCGCAGTTGCGGGTATCGTGCTGATCGCCTTGGGATTGGCCGGTATTGGTGGTGTAGGCGGCTATATCGTAGCAGCGATTGGTCTGGTGGTGCTGGCTGCCGGCGTATTTGACGTTTGCCTGTTTGCCCCACTTGGCGGCCTGCCATTCAATGGCACCCAACTGCGCGCGAAATTGGGCAAGAAGTAATGGTTGTTTTCGGACGGCGGTGCATATTCATCTGACCGGGACCGCCGTCCGATAAGTCTGTTCCTCTTGCGGCGTAATCAAACTGCGGAACGGTGTTGCGCATTGACTGATTACAACAGAGACACATGATTCTGTGAGACCCTTATGACATTCATGTGACTTTCTCATGATTTATGGTTACAGTGCTGAATATGAGCATCTGCCCTACTCGCACTGCACCGTACAGGAGAATAGTTCAATGATCACAGAGAGCACGACATATCAACGTATATCACGTTGCGAGAGTCATCAAATGCCGCGTTTTTTAGCGCGACGTTCATCACAACTGCGGACATCGTGGTTAATTGTCATTGCCACATGCATTGTGATCGCTGTGTTGTTACTTATCAATGAGTCACGGCCTGGCCGGACAGTTGGGATCAGCAGTGCAAACTTCTCACCTGTACCCCAAGGCACTTTCAAGCAAAATGCTCCCATCACTAATGAACCATATAAGCTGATTGGCTGGAATGATCTCGGCATGCACTGCATGAACGAGAACTTCGCCAACATGGCGGTGCTGCCGCCATATAACACGATGTGGGCGCAGGTCGTGCAGCAGGGCGACCCGCCGCGGGTTGTCACAACAAGCGTTGCAGTTGATTACAACATTATTGACAACACCTATTCGGCATGTGGCCCAAAGGGGTGCAAGTCGAATTTCTGGGACTACGCAGGCAAGCTTTTTCCGGGTTCCGCTGCTGCCAATGCGCCCAATGTCGGGCTGAAAGGCGCGACACTATCAGGCACAATGTCAGCGCAACCCGATCATTTCCTGATAGAGGGAATCCCACTGACACCTTACCTCGATAGTGCGCCGGCATTTACCTCGACCAACTGGTACCCTTATCAACGCGCTCACATGGTGGCTCGTGATACGACGACCGGGCAGGTGCTGGCTGAAACGATCGCTGTTGCGCCAGTCTCCACCGAAATGCGTTGTGACACTTGCCATGCGGATGGCAAGGAACCCGGCGGCAACACCGGTAACGTTGAGATGAACATCCTCGCCAAACATGACGAAGAGGAGGGCACGCAATTCTCCACTAACGCCAGCCTGCGACCCGTCCTGTGCGCCAGTTGTCACAGCTCAAATGCGCTCGGTGCGCCTGGCCAGCCGGGTATCGCAAGTCTGTCACTTGCGATGCACAACCGCCATCGCCTGCAAGGCAGCGGCCCCGGCGCCGAAGGCACGAACAATTGCTACTTGTGTCATCCCGGTCAGCAGACGCAGTGCTTGCGGGACACGATGTATTCCCAAGGCCTGACTTGTACCAACTGTCATGGTAATACGGCAAACGTAGCAGACTCACAACTGGCGCCCACCAGCCGCCAGCCTTGGAAGCAGGAACCCAGCTGCGCAGGTTCCGGTTGTCACTCCCCTCAGTTTGCGCCGAACCCCAATACACTTTACCGAAATTCAACTGGTCATGGTGGGATGTATTGTGAGGCGTGTCACGGCAGCCCGCACGCTATTCTGCCTACCATTCAACCCAACGATAACCTGCAAAACATTGCCCTGCAGGGACACGCAGGTGTGTTGAACGACTGTCGCGTTTGCCACACCCAGCCGCCCGTTGGCGCTGGCCCGCACGGCTTCACCTACACCTCTACCGTGCAGGGGGCGATTACTACGACAAACGGCCTGCCGTTGCTGAACGTCAGCTTGTCGGCAGGTGGTCAGGTAGCCGTTTCCGGTGGTCTTACGGGGGCGTATACCCTGGCGAATTTGCCACCAGGCACTTATACAGTGACGCCTCAGTTGGCGGGATATGCGTTCAGCCCGTCATATCGGGTAGTCAATGTGCCTGCCGGTAAACTTCACCAAGACTTCACGGCGATGTCCGTCGCAAATCAGGTGTATCTACCGCTCACACTGCGATGATAAAGAGAACAGGGATTAAGAATGACGCCGCCCAGCGGACACAGGTAGCGACACCATGCGCGCTCGACAAAAAGTGTGTGATGCTCCCGGCGATGATGAAGATCGCGAACGCGAGCTGGACGATATGGCGCGATCGCTGCGTCAAGACCATGCGCCGCCGTCGATCTGCCACCGGGGTGCGATCTTTGAAGTCGAAAGAATACCGTTTGAGAACAAGTTGTATATTCATCGTGCCGTCTCCAGGTGTGAGATTGATTCAGTTGAGACCGCAATAGCGACCGGTTGTGGAGAAGATGTGGAAGTTGTGTACTCAGCTTAAACAAAAAACCGGCTACCTGATGAACAGGTAGCCGGTATATGCCAAGCAGATACGGGGTGATCTTAGCGATTTCCGCGCATCCCACCGCCCATCTGGCTGCGCATTGTGGCGTTGCTTCGCATCGCACCGCGCCCGGCGCCCATCTGGCCAGCACCACTGCCTTGCGCCGCTGTTCCCATGTTGTCGCATACGCCATCGCCGTTGCTGTCGACGAAGCTCGCGCCCGGGGTGCCGGAGCCATTACCGCGCGGGCTCCACTTTTCATTGAGTTGCGAAGTGATGTTGGCCTTCATGATTGCCAGATTGGCATCGGCCTGCGCCTGGGTCAGTCGGCCGGAACTGACGGATGTCTTCAGCCACTCCGCGCGCGTCGCGACAAATGCATCCGCGATGGTGTCGAGAGATACGCCTTTGTCTTTCGCCACGTCCGCAACCGTCTTGCCGCCGTTTAGAGCCGCAACCAGATCAGCCTGCGTCATGTCGAGTGTCTTGGCAGCTGTTGCGATCATTGAGGTGGTCTGCCCACCCATCATTCCGGCGCCTTGCATCCCTGTGCCTTGCGCCATCATCCCGCGTCCATATGCCGGTGTCTGCGTTGGCGTCGGCGCCTGTGCGAATGCGCTATTGCTGACGACGATCCCGCCGGTGATTGCTACTGCCGCGATCAATCCACTGAGTTTGAACCATTTGCTATTCATGCTATTGCTCCTATATCTATCCTTTGTTTTCTTTGTCGGAATTGCTCCGATCAGATGAACATGGTTATAGCGAGTAGTTGTGGAGAAGTGATGGAGAATATCTCAC
>Ga0118677_10009312_pt1 | contig 15383 bp, 17 predicted proteins | sample AliMusrvi5mmetaG_FD_86154 | JGI IMG/M metagenome (GOLD analysis project Ga0118677, IMG submission 86154)
CGAAGGCCCCCGCGGCAGCAGGCAAGGTGTTGTCCGGCGATGGGGCAGGGGCGGCTTTGTCCGTTGCATTGGCGGGGGGATCGTCCTCGCCCGCCACCTCCCGGAAAATGTCCCGTGGCTCACGGGCAGGAGCCGGAGCCTGACGAGGCACCGGGGCTGCATTGCTTCTATCTCTCATTGGTCGGTCGGCGTTTCGAGGTTGCGGGCCGCGACCATGTGGGATAGAATCCGGGCAGGGCTCCACACCCGCGGGTCGATTCCAGTCATGGGGGTCGGCCCGCTGCTTTAGCTGATGGGGGCGTACAGTCGGGCGGGCGGGATTTCCGCCCCTTGTGCTGGGGTTTCCTCCGGCCGGTTGTTAGGCGGAGGAGCAGGCACAATCCCATTGGAGGACTTTGCAATTGGCCACAAGGTTGGCTTGGGTTGGCATTGGCCACCGGACTTGCCCGGCGGGTGTTTCACGTGTGATTTCATGATTCTTGGTTGGTCTTAGGCGAGTGCCTCGCTTGTGTTTGAGTTCGGCAAAGCAAATCTAGCTGGATTGGGATTCAGGCGCGTCGCACCCCAGTCGTCGGGCAGCATCTCCTGGATGTTGGCCGGGTCATCCACCAGAATGATCCAGTGCAAGCGACGCGTTTCAGACGTCATCGTGTATGCCTCCTGCCGGGGCCGGACGATCGGGGGTTCGCCGGCAAAGTATGCGGGCCGGGCTACGCACCGCACCACCCCCCCCTCGTCGCCGAAGACGATCTGGCGGATCGAGTGCCGCGGCTTGCTTGATTGCCTCTCTGGTGGTCTGCAGATGCTTCTTGAGCTTGGCGGCGGAGCGTGATGCCGCGGACTGGCCGTCAGGCCGCGACGGGCCGTCGAGGGCATCCCATAACTTGGGAGTGATGGGACCAGGGGGAGTCAGACGAGTTGTCCATTTTGGCATTCTGGTTGTCCGTGAAGTGGAGGGCGGATTGCTGAGCGTCGCAGCAAGGTACGGGTGTGGCGGGTGTGGAGTTCATTTTGGTTGTGGGATTCAGCTATTTCGGTGGTGGGGTGGACTCATGGCCGCCAGTGCCGGTGGCGATTGGGGACAGCGCGCCGGACGCTCCCACCCAGGGACGGATCCCCGGGTGGAAGCTGGCTTCAATTGTTGGATTCGTGTCTATGGCAAGTCCTTCGGCATTCGGAGTTCAGATGCATTTCCCAAGGTCGGCACATGCACGTTCCATCCCGTCCCTGTCCTTCTCTTCGAGCGCCTTTTTAAGGCTGGCGCACACCTCGGCCAGGCGCTCTTTACGAGTCTGTTTAGGCACTGCGGGCGGGGGTGGATTCAACTTCTTTTCGCGTTCGAGGTATTCGCCAACCACCCTCTTTACCATTGCAATGGACGGCTGCTCGCCTCCGGTGCGCTCCACGGCCAGATCCCAGAGTTCACGCCAACGATCCTGCTCATTCACGCGCATCAACGGAAGGACCTGGTCTTCGCAGAGCGGGACGATGGAACCAACCGCTTTGCCCTGTTTGATCGCTAACGCGATTTGGACGGCCGCGATCAGGCGGTCGGCGAGCCTACCCGAAATGCCAGCTTCTTGCTCACAAAATACATTCCAAGACTTGTAGCTCCGCTCCATCCACAGGCAGCGAGACCGGGCGTTCTCGAGATAAAGGCCGCGGCCGATGAACTCTTGGTACACGCACTCCGCGAGCTCGCTTTCGAGGCGTTTGTAAGTCTCGAGCGACATGAGTTCCGGTTTGCGAGAAGCGGTCGGGGCGTTGACTTCGGCGGCGGTCGTCTCGATCGAGGGCTGCGTCGTGGTTGCCGGGGCTGTGCCCGGTTGTTGTTTTTGCCTACGTTTCATTGTATTTGTTTTTGTTTGTTTGTTTATTGTTGGGTTTGGGAGATTGGTACTGGGTGGAGGGGGGGGATGGCTGGCGTCGTGCAGTCCCGCAAGCCTGATGGGTTGGAGTCCACACCGGCTTGCGGCCACACGAGTCGAGCCATTCAAGGCTGCGGATTACCGGCAGGGCGGCTGGTGTTCCGGACTGGGGCTTTCGCCGTGGGCGAGGATGTGCCGGCCCATCTGGCAGCCCCGGCGGGAGGGATCGAGCATTGCAATGTACTTGGCCATTTGGGTGCTTATAGAAATCACGGCGCTGCCAGTCGCGTTGGAGCAAGCCTTGGAATCGCCGGTGCCGCCCGCCGCGGTCAGGTAATCCCGGCCGGGCTTCATCCAGAAATCCTTCATCGGCTTCGCAATCCAGCGCGCGAACGGCCGTTTCACGCCAAGGAACTCATGGAACCGCCATGCGTCAATCTGGTTTCGGTCGTCGGGGAGCAGCCCGATGCAGAGATCGAGCGCGGCGTCGAGGGATTGCTGGTCATGCTCGTCAGCAAGGGCTTCCAAGATCACGATCCTGGCAATGCGCCCCCCGAACGACGGGTCATACAGTGCAATCCAGAGGGCGAGTTCCAGCGAGACGTCGTAGTCGCAGTAACAGCCATTGCGGTCACAGGTGCAGTCATTGTCCTTGGGCTCGACATACAAGCTGAAGTTGTTGTCCATGTGGCGCGACATTTGCTTGACCCAGGCGGGATATTTGACGTTCATCCCAAATATCCTGTGCAATCGTATCGCACTGGCGGAAACCCTGAGCGCCGGGTCCTCGTCGAGGCATTCCACCGGATGATCCGCCTCATTGAAGTCGGAGAAGAGGTCTATCTTAATGACGTCACGTATCCATATCAGCAACGGATCATCCTTATGGCGCAAGAGCAGCGTTACAGCCAAATCCGTGACGAGGGTTTCACCGGTGTCGAGGGTCACCTGCCAGTCCCCGTTGTGAGCGTAGCGGTCGGTAATCGCTACCTGGCTGATTCCGATAATCCGGCCCAGATCGTCGAGCGATAGCCATGCCCGCCTGCCGATGCGCACGGCGCGCAGAGTTCCGATTTCGGGGTGAGTGAATGATTTCAGTAGTGGTTCAATTGGTTTCATTTGTTGTCGTCTTGGTTGTCCGCCGGAAGCCGGCGAAAGTGTTCGGCCCGCGGGAGGCGCTGGCATTGCAGCTTCCCATTGGTGAGCGGCGGGCAGGATGTCGGTGTGGAGGGCATTCATGCGTCGCTCCCTCCTTCCACGGCCTCCACACACGTCCAGGACATAACATAAATCCCGTTGGCGAGGATGAGCTCATCGAAGCGGGCGTTTGCGACCGCTCCGGAATTCGCTACGCCGCTGGCAACGACCTCAAAAAAGGTTTTCAGCGCCTCGACGTTCAAAGCTCCGGTGGTCCCAAATGCGATGGTCCGGGCCCGAAGCAGTGTGATCGTCTGATTCTCCCCGTCGTCCGAGGTTCCAAAGTCAGCGGGATGCTCGGCAGAGGCTGCGACAAGCCACGCATTGAAGTCGGTGCCAGGAAACACCGCCCCGTGGAATTTGCGAGCGTCCATGAATGGACGATCCAACACCTTCCCAGCCGGCTTCCTCACGGGCGCCCAGACGGCCCGCCTCACGCTGGTGGCCGGTTCGTCAGGTACAGCCTGTGGCATTGGCTCCGGCAGCAAGGAACACACGCGTGGAGTCATCGCCGCACCGGTAGTGGCCACTGCACGCCTTGGTACGGGCTTGGGCTTCGTTGCCGCCACACATTGCCGGGCGGATTTCACTTCCGCCTTCGCACCCTTGCGGCCCGGCGGGGGACTCTTCGCCTTTTTCAGTGCGACAGGCTTGCCCACGTCGTGTGTAAGGATTTCAGTATTGGGCTTCTCCGCGGCGCTAGCGGTCCGGGTCGGATTTTTTTTCGTGTGTGTTTTCATGTGATCATTAGTGGATTAGAGACCGGCTGCCCGCCCGCCACAGACAGGCCGGTCTTCCAAGGGGGACAGCGGGAGGGGACGGGGGAGTTGGATGGAATGGGCGAGCTGCCGCCCGGAGTTCCGGTTGTCATGACCTCCTTGGCCACAGGTGACCCCCTCACGGATTTCAGCGCCGACGGTATCGCGATTTTCATCCGGCCCGGGAATTGCGTGCAGCGCGGGGCGGGGCGTTAGATCGCCCTCAACGATCACGACGATGACCGCCCCGGGGTGCAAGGCGTCGGAGGGTTGCGGTAGCGCCGGGGCCGGCAGGTTGCCGGTGTCCGCAGGCTTTAGCGGCGCTGCGACTTCCTGCTTCTGGGCGGTGATTTTACTCGCGGCTTGGATTACCGCGTTGGATTCAACGAGATCGGGGTGAGGCTGGAGTTGATTCATTGGGGTGGCGGCGAAGGCCGGGGGCGGGGGATTTCTTGTTTTCAGGCTTCCTGTCGGGTAGCACACAGTATAGAACTCAATAGCACATTACAAATGTACGGCCAAACCATGCCAGCATTTTCAACTCGCGCAACAGTTTTTCTCAAATTCCCTTGAAAAAGTGTGCAACCCTTGTAGGTAGGGGAGAAACAAGTCACCCGGCACCCTCCCAACGATGAAAAAAACAGCCCTAGCCCCCCATCTGATCGCCTCGTCCAGCCTCTATCGGCAGGTCATGGCCAAGATCCCGCAGCCGCACAAACCGCTGCCTCTGCTGCGTGGGTTCTTCGGGGTGGCTCTTGGCTATCCCGAGCCCGTGTCGCAAACCGTTTTCGCAGGCTGGCTCGGGGTAAATCGCGGGCTCATAGCAAATCTGGAAACTCGCAAACAAAAAATTCCGGATTCGTTTGCCGACCGGGTGTGGCGCATTTCCGGAGCTCCGCGGGAATGGCTAAGGGGGCACGCCGAGATCGGGAGCTACGGTTACGCCGACTTGCAGCACTGGTTCCCCAAATCCTTTCCGCAAACTGAGGAGGAATTGAATAGGCGGTTCATGGACTCGGCGGCTACCAAGTCTAAGGCGATCCGCTACTGGCGCGACGTGATCGAACCCGCGTTGACCTACGCGATGACCGCGGTTGGCGAGGAGTCGACCGTGGAACCATTCATGATGGAACGGCTGAAAGCAATCAGCGGTGCATGCCACCACTGCGGGTCGAAGCCCGGCGAAGTATGGAAGGCCTATGCCTTCGCTGACCAACCCTCCCGGGTTAGCGAGCCGCTGGAAGAGGGTCTGCTCGACGAAGTCATCGCGAAGGCGACGGCGATGGGACACCAGGTTGAGCGGTCGAACCATGGGGAGGTTCTGCACTTCACGATATTTCTCAGGGGGTTGGCGGAGAGGCAGGATGTGGAACACTTTTTGCCGCTACAGGCGGTTAGTGCCGCGATGACCACGCCTTCGGCAGTGCCTCCAAGAGGTGATGGCAATTCCGGTAGCGCGCACGAATCATCCGAAGAATTCGACCTAGACGCGACGGAGCGTGAGGGAAAGAGCGAATGGCGTCGTGCTCATGTGGATGACGACGACGACGGGATGACGGCTTGATTTGGCCAATGCCGGCAACCCGGTGACCACCACCCCGTTGCGGGAGTGAGACCGGCGGTCACCGGCAATCCATCCGCTGGATGTGATCGGCACCGTGCTGATGCAGAGCCGCTGGACGCTTCGCCTCCATCACGAGGGGAACGAGGGGCGTGGGATGGCCCACCCCCGCCGGTCACCGCCGGGAGGAATCCCCAAGGCCGGAGGTCGTTATCGCCCTGGCCGCCTTGATGCCCTCGGAATACCCTGACGGCCGGTGACCGCCATGCGCTTTGTTGGGGGCGGCGGGCAGTGCCGGCCCCGTCAGCGAGGCGGAGGCGCCGGGAGCATGCGTGTGGGCGTTGTCCTCGGACCGCCTGCCGCCACCGGATTCAGATCCATTGCCCCAATTCGGCGATCAACCTCAAGACCGCTGGCGATCCCTCATCCGCAAGCGCTTCCTCCAGAAGGGCGAACAGCCTAGCGCGGCGTTTTGTCCGGCTTAGTCCGGGCATGGGTGGCACGACAGGATGCGATTCTGCCTGCCGTTTGAGAACTTCTTCTGGGCGAGTGAGACCGGCGGTCACTTCGGCAAGGAGTGAGTAGCGGCCGGCACTGCCCGACCTTTCCCGGTCAGCGTTGTGAACGGAAGGAGGTGGCATGCCGAAACTCCCGAAACTCCCGAAAACCCCGAAACCTACGGGGTTGGCCGGAATCGGCGGCGGCGTGTCCTGAGGTTCGGGATCGGCCGGAACAATGTCCAGCACCCCGCCGTTATTGGCCTGACCGGTCGGGACGGCGGAGTCGCCGGGGGGATGGGAATCCAGCCAGGTCGCCGGCGGCTGCTGTCACGGGGGCGCTGGGGTGCGGGTTTGCCGGCCGGGGCACTATTGCCAGGCAGGTCAGCAGCAGGGGAGCCTGGGTTGTCGCGGCCTCGCTCATTTGGGTTGGCGGGTCCGGTGTGTTGTTTGCGAGGCGGCGGCCGGAAGCCGGTCATGGGCCTGTCGCCGCAAGGCGCCATCGTAATTCCGGAGCATCATGGCAAATGAGCGTGCCGACAGCATCCCCTTTGCCCTGAGCCCTACAGCGGCACGCCCGATGAATCCGTGATAGGGCCAAAGCATTTCCGCGGCATTCCCCAACCACAGCTCCATGGCTTCATTCACGCCCAGGGTCACGGGCGATCCGTCCTTGATCGAGATGCGCTGATGCCAAGGCTCCAGCAAACCACGGGCTTCGTCGAAATCGCGGCCACCTGCGTTGTCCCAGTCGATCAGCCCTGGCAGGAAGCACATTTCGTGGGCAGGTCCCGCCAAGGTGATGAGCAAGGCTTGATCCGTATCGATGCGTTTGCCCGTTCCCGCGCGATGGCCTTCCGCCGGCGTTGCCCGTATCTCCGTCGCCCTGTGCCCGAGGAGCCAGCGCATCACACCGTGGGCAATCTCGTGCTGGCAGATTGTATCGAATGTGTCGACCTCGTCATGGGTCATGCCGGCCAGGTGGGGCGCCCACGGGTATAAATCGGGTGTTGTCATATCGGTTGTGTCCGCCTGGTCTGGTGCTTGCATGTTGTTCATTGATTGTCCGTTCCTGGTGTTAGGTCAGATCCATTGCTTTAACCCGGCGACCGCAAGTTCCACCTCGTCCCAGTCCCTTGCCAGTATCGCCCTATCCAGGCGGCCGAACAGGCGCACACGACGCTGTGCCTTGGTCCCTTTGGGCGGTGCTGGCGGGGCTGTGGCTGGCTTGTCCTGCTCTTCGAGGGCCTCGGCGACAATCTGTTTGACCGTCTCAGCGGTAGGCTGTTTTCCGCCCTCGCGTGTCACGGCGCGGCCCCAAATCTCGGGAATGACATTGTTGTCCTTGATCCGCAGCAGAGGTCGAACTTGCGACTCCGAGCGTGGCAGGACCCTTTGGGTGGGGGTGGTGCCAATTGGCACCACCTCGGCGATGGCCTTCGTCACGCCTGCGGAGCGGATCTGGCGGTTCGCATAGTTTCGGGACATCCCGGCCACGTCATGGCAGTAAGCGTCCCAACTCTTATGACCGCCCGCCTTCCATAACTCGCGGTCGCGAATCTCCTCCAAGGCGACACCCCACTCGACGAAATTATCCCACCCCCTGCGCACGATGGAGTCAAGCCGTTGGAATTCCAGCAGGTCGCGGTCACCCACATCGCCGACAGCGGGCGTTTCAGCGTGCTGTGCCATCGGAGCGGCACTGTCGTTGGTGACGACTTCAGCCTCCACCACGACCGGCGCCTCCGCTTGCTGCGCGGTTGTGCGTGAAGCCCGTTGTTGCCTGGTTTTGACCGGCTTGGCCGCAGGCTCCGGTGGCGCGGGCACATGGTCCACGGACGCTTCGTTGGGGGACTGGTTGACCGTAGGCGAGGAGTCATCGGGTTCATCATCCGTGCCCTCATCCATCGGCATACCCACCGGCTCATCGGCCGCATCGCCAGTCTGGTCGTCGGCCTCACCACCATCACCAGCATCATCAGCATCGCCGGCACTGTCGTCGGCATCACCATCAGCTTCATGTTCAGAATCACCGTCAGCTTCAGCCGCCTCGTCGGCATCATCACCACTCTCATCACCAACCTGGTCGCCAGCTTCATCGTCTGCTACATCATCAGCATCGTCGGCACTGTCGTCGTCCTCGTCCTCGTCCTCGGCTTCATCATCAGCCTCATGATCACCGTCATTGACACAGTCACTCGGGTGGCCCGCAACGGGTGTTTGCAGATCGGGCGGGGTGGTATTGTCGTGGGTGACGACGTCCGCTTCGGCGTGCGCTGCGGGAGTGGCCGCAGCCGTGGGTGCCGGCGTAACGGGGACGCTCTCCTTCACGTCCTGGGCCGCCTCATGTTTCCCGGAGTCTTGGCCAATATGGCTCCCGCTGGCGAGGGTGACCTCATCGAAGCGGGCGTTTACCACAGCCCCGGGATTTGGTACGCGACTGGCAACGACCTCTTGGATGATTTTCAGCGCCTCGGTGCACAAATCTCCGGTGGTCTTGAACGCGATATCCCGCGCCCGCAGCAGCGTGATGGTGTGCTCCCCGTCGTCCGAGATTCCAAAGTCACCGGGATACCTGGCAGAGGTCGTCTCGATCCATGAATCAAAGTTGGTGCCGGGCAGCACCCGGTAGAATTTGAGCGCGTCCATGAAAGGGCGATCCTGCTCCTGGTGGTTCCCGGCATGCGTCCCCACGGGCTGCCTCACGGGCTCCCTGCGGGACTGTGTCACACTGGTCGCCGGTTCGTTCGACAAGGGCTGGCGAGCGGCACTGTCATTGGGGACGATCGACGCTCGACCCTCCTTTGCGGCCCTCCGCTCTGCTTGCTGCTCAGGCGTGAGTTCGGACCATGGCTTCCTGCGTGCGACGGGATTGGACGACGCCGGACTGGCGTGAGGGCCAGTGGGCTCGAGTTGGAGAGGGTTGTGGTCTTGCTGAGCGGCGGTGCCTGGGGAGGCTTCGTTGTGTGGTCTTGTATTCATGGTCCGATCTTGTTGGGAATGTTCAGCAGAATGTGGTGGGTGATTTTCCAAAGGGTCGCAGGTTGCGGGTCTGGTTTTCATGTCGGTGATATATCTTGATTGGCAGTCATTGCATCGACGGATCGAATTCATCGAAGAGAGCCACCAAGGCGCGCTCGTGCCCATCCTGTGTCAGGTCGTAGAGCCGCGCCAGCCACTCGACGGTGGGGGCGATGCTGGCGCGCATGGCCACGTCCACCAAAAAGAGGAACCCCTGGCGGTCGGGCGCTGACAGCGGCAGCCGGATTACGGTTTCCCATTCCGCCTTGTATTTATGCTGGATACCGACTACGATCAGGCGGAGGCAGCCGGAGTTATGGGTCGCCGATTCGGATGCACTCAGAACCGTGCAGTACATCCGCCAGTTCGAAATCTTGAAATCAAGCAACCGGTCGTCCGGCTTAATGATTTCGCACTCCAACCGCAAGGAGTCCGCGACGTCGGGCAGTAGGTCGGGATCTGGCTGGCAGCCTTGAAGCTTGCACATCCAGTACACCATCGTTTTTGGCTGCCGTGGACCCGCGGGCGGAGTCATCGAGTTGCGGGTGGGCGCGGCGGGTTTCTTGTCTGGCTTCCGATGCTTGCGCTCCGGAGCCGGCGGGCTAGCGTGACGTCCGCCGGTGGGCGGATGGACTTTGACTCGGTCTTGCTTGGGTGGGTTTTCAACCCGCGGTGATTTTTTCGAATTGGTCTTCATAGGTTATCTTGATTTCGATGTTTGCGTGAACTTCACGTTCACACCTATGTTCCCGTGTCAACTTCGCGACTTGTCACGTCGCCGTGACAATTGGCTGCGTGCCTTGATCCGTAAGGGTTCCAGCGCCATCAGCACCCTTTCATCGGCGTGATTTCGCCTTTGCTGTGTCCTGTGTCGTCGGGGGTGGGCGCCAGGCTTCGGACGCTCTAACACTCCACTCCGCCGCGGTCACCGCCGTGGAAAATCCACTGTGACGCCTGACGATGATGCCGGGGATTTCCAAATCCGCCAAATAGACGTTAGAGGAATCCTCGACCGCCGCCGGGCTGCAACTCGAAATCCCTTGCGCGTGGCTCTTCGGGGGGCGTCCCGGCTTGCCCGCCGCGCCCCTAGCCACACTGATCCGCCACCTCGCAAGTTGACACGGCACCAGTGGTGTATGAATGCTAAATATATACGTAAGGCAAAGAAAGCCGCCACACTCTCGGCGCGGTGGGGAACCCTGGCGCAAGCCTCGGACTACTCGGGGATGGGCAGGCGTGTCATTGAAAACGCCGTGAAGAGCGGCATCATCCGCTCTTCGCTGGTCCGCAGTTTCCCGGAGGCGAAGCGGGGGCGCAGGCTCATCGACCTGCGCTCGCTGGACGAGTGGATCGAGGCGGGCGTCGGGGGCAAGGCCGAGGTGCCCTATCTGGTCCGCAACGACAGGAAGGGAGGTGCCCAATGAACCTCGGTCGCAACAAAAAAGCCGCCCCCGGCGGGAACCAAGGGGCGGCGGAATCAAATCAATCTCGCAGGGACTATAGCGATCTGCGCCCGTGGTTGCAAAAACTTATATCAAGCCCGCCAAAGCCCGGCGAGGGTGTTCATTACTGGCTTTTCGATGTTGCCCGCAACCTTCACGCCCACCGTTCGACTGAGGACATCTTTGCGCTGCTGTCGGCTGCCGTGAAGGATTACGGGCGCCCTGAGTCGGAGATCCGGAACGCCATTGCCGATTCGGCAAAGTGGGCATGGAAGCCGGGCTCGGGGCGGGCAGGCACAAAGACTGCCGGCACAAAGCCCGGCAGCACAAAGACCACCGGGACGAAGGCGGCCCCCAAGTGGCCCGCGGTGAACAAGCAAGCCCGGCACGATATCATTGATGCGTCTGGCGTCACGCTGGCTGACCTGCGTGACTCGTCCCCCGTGCCTTGTGATGCAGGTGGCGATGCCGAGCACTATATTGATGGACTGTTTTCCGGCGATCCGCTGCTGTGTGTCGGGCTGACCCAATCTGATTTTGAGACAGCGCCACGGGAATCGTTTCGCGGCAGGCTCGCGGAGAAGTCACTGATTGTCCCGTCGCCTATGTCGGCTCTCACAGGTCGCACGATAGCGGATGGCAGGGAATCCGCGCACACCCTGGATAACACCGGACAGCGGCGCTACCTCGTCACCGAGTTCGACCCGCCCGAGTGGAAGTCACTGACCCCGGACGAACAACAGCACTTCGGCAGTGAGGAGAGCTATTACGCGACGGCCCGCGATGAACAGGCCGCCATCATCTCGCACCTCCGGCAGTATGGCCCTCTGGTCATGGTTCTATCAAGCGGCGGCAAGTCGCTTCACGCGTGGTGGAACTGCGAGGAAGTGCCCGACACCGAACTCATCAGGTTCATGCGCCATGCCGTCTCGTTGGGGGCGGATCACCGGATGTGGCTCCGCTCTCAATTCGCGCGTTTACCAGGAGGCTGGCGGGCGGACAAGGGGCGGCGGCAGGAGGTGTTCTACTTCGATCCCGCCAGCGGAAAGGAGCGGGCAACGTGAGGGCGACCGGATGGGACTTTGATGCGATTCCGGATGTCTGGGATGCACCGGAACCGGAGGCCCCCAGCAACTCCGCCCGGTCGCTGATCGTTTACGGGGTGAACTCGTATCCGACGGTCGTGCCGACCGAGACAGTCCTGCTGGGCAACGGGTGGCTTCGTCGGCATGACATCGCCACGCTCATCAGCACGGCGGGGGCGGGCAAGTCCGTTGCCATCATTCAAGCGGCGATCGCGTGGGCACTTGGCTTGCGTTATTTCGGCATCCGGCCGGCTCGTCCGCTGCGCATCCTCATGTTCCTCGGTGAGGACGACGGCGTGACGTTCGGACAGTGCCGCGAAGGGTTTCTTCTGCACTCCCTGGAAATCACCGGGCGCCAGCTATCGGCGGAAGACCTGGAGCCGTTGGATTGCATGATCCGCACCGAGTACACCCGCGAGCACGTGGGCGACGGGTTCCACACCTACCTCGACGTGGTGCTTGACGGGTACCCCGCCGACCTGGTCATCGTCAACCCGCTCCTCTCCTACATCGGAGGGGAGATCGTCGCCAACGTCTCGGGGTGGATGCGCGGCGGGATCATGCCGATCCTCCAGCGGCACGATTGCGCCGCGCTCTTCGCCCACCACACGCCCAAGATGGCGGCGGACGGCTGGGACAACACCGATGACGTATACGCGGGCATCGGGGGCGGCGAGATTGCGAACATCCCCAGGGCGATCCTCACGTTGCGCCCGACCGCCGTCGAGGGATTGATGGTGGTGAAGGTCGCCAAGCGCCAGACAACCGGTTGGCAGGATGACAGCGGCAACTTCGTTCCGAGCTACTTCGTGAGGCGCAGTTGCAACCTGGAGCGGCCCGCATGGATACCGGTGCCCCACGGCGTGGCGTTGGAGCGGATAGCCGCCGCCAGGGCCGCAGGAGGTGCCACGGCGGGCGGGAGGAAGGTGACCGTCACCCACGTTGTCGAGGCGCTGGCAAACGGTCCGATGTGCCGGCAGGACCTCATTGGGTGCCTGAGGCGGACATGCAATTCCAGTGACCGGCCGGCGAAGGATGCAATTCGCGAGGCTGAGGATGACGAAATCATTTCATCGTTCACGGTTCCCAACCCGCGGGGCGGAAATCCCATCAAGTGGCTGTGCCTGCCGTGCCATCAACAGAGCAATGGGTAGCATGCACCTACCCCGTGACCTACCCCGTGCTACCCCGTGCCAAGTCACAAGGGGTAGGGTAGGCCCATATATCTAGATATGGGCTACCCCTACCCCGTGGTGGCGACCGCGTGACAAAGCAGAGCCAAGAGTGAAAATACCCCGTGACACATCTGGGAGAGACGGTCACAAGCCAAAACATCGAGCGCATTGCCTAACCTCACTCAAGAGGAAGCCGTCACTCCATCATCCACGGGGGGGCACGGAGCATAACCGGACAAGACCCTGGCGCCGGGGTGACCTCCCCATGGCCGTTGACTTCAATGCCGGCGGTGACGACTTGAGGATCATCCATCGCGGTCGCGCTGCCCGTCACACACCCGCCCGTGACCTCCGGGCCTTGGACCCTGCCCCCTGCGCCCGACGGTGTCACCGACGCCGCACAAGCGATCCTCGAAAGGGGAAAGGGCAACCTCACAATCAACACGACCGTTGGTGCCGCCACAGTGGTTGGATACACCCCGGTCGTGGCGATCCGTCCGGCGGCAATGGGAAGATCACGCCGGGGAATCACCCATAACACCCAAAGGAAAGGGCACGGCCCTATCGCCCCTATGGCGATCAGCACCACCCGTACAAACGCCGCCCCGGGTTGGTGCCCCGCCCACGCGGTACCCGCACCGCGTCACCGGCATCCACCATGCCACGCCCGAAGGGCGCCTAATACATCCCCGCGCCCATCCTTCCCCCGGCAAAGACGCAGCCGGGTGCCAGCCGCAAGATGGGACCCCAATGTTTGGATTGTCATGGTGGCCGCCTATCCTCCACGACACCGCCGCCGGCGACATCTGCCACGCGTGTGGGCGAAGAATGTTTCTGCTCAGCGGTGACACCTTCCATGTATTCCACATTGCTTGCGGCAGCGGGTCATGCTTGGATACCGCGCAGAACCAGTCCCAGATGAATCACCCCCGGCACTGCCGTCCATGCCCCAAGCTCCGAGCCAAGTGCCGGCGCGCCTGACGGGAGGAATGTTCGTGCTGCTGGTTCCCGCGGCAAATCAAGCCCTGATCCCGATATGAAAGCCGGATTGCGGAGATTCAGATGGGTTGGATTGCTTCTTGCGCCAATCGTCATGTACTTCGTGGTCGCCGCAATTGAATACCTGCGGGAATGGCACGACGAGCGGGTCGAACAGGAACGCAGCCGGCCGATAGCACAGGAGTTGACGGAGAGGACCGGCAGGATCCAGATGGGAGATCCGTTAGAAAAAGTAATGCTATTGTTTCCCGAAGCTTGCAAGGATTTCACAGGGGACACGGGTGAGGTCGTCATCCCCGGGTTCATGCGTTCGAATTCACACTGCTTTTCCGTCAGTGCCGGCAAGGTGGTGTTTTACTCCAAGAGACCAGTCAAAACCAAAATGATATGCTTTCCTCCCGGTCCCGCGTATTACTTCCGGCGCGCGTGGGGCAGGTGGTCAGGCGAAGCCGATGAGAGGATGCCGGCCACGCTTGCCGAAGCCCACGCCGGGATGGAACGAAACCTTCAGGACTGGGGACTCGCGCAGATCGACGCAATCAAGTCCGAGGGCGAATTGAGCGGGCAGCATTTCGGTGGGGGGGTCGGCATCCGGAACAGTCAGGGCCTTTGGCGCGACACCCCCCTTTCACGGCATTTGCAGGAGCTTGGGTTTACCCGTCCGGATGACATGGCAAAGGTGATCCTCGCGACATTCTGGTGCAAACGCCATGATCAGCCCTACCGGCTGAAGGAACGCGCCGCCGGGTATGCGGCGTATTGGGAGGCGGCGCAAAAAGCGGTGGACGAGGACACAAGGCGTGTCGAGTCGGCCAAGCTGAAAATGCGCTCGATGATGATGGGGCTCCGGCTGAACACCGGGGGACTGTCAAGCGTCAGGATGCCGGACAGGACTATCACTTCAATCCGGGCGCGATTCCTGGCGCCATATCGCGGTGGTGTTTTCATTGCCGCCCGGAACAAGACCGGCACGGGCGACGACGATTTCAACACCGAGCCGTGTTTCTTTTCGTCCGAAGACAACATGATCCACAAAGTGCGCGTTCCCGGATTGGAGGATTGCAGTTCGGTGGTCGTGGCGGGGCGGACATTCTGGTGCACCGGAGTTTCCGAAGGGGCGAGCGTTCTGCTCGGGGTCACCGCTGACAGACGGGTGAAGGTCGCCTTGCCGGAAGACGACGGTTTGCCACAACTCGGGCTTCACGACCAGTCCCTGCTGGCAGTCTATCCGAAGAGTGTTTACGAACTGGCCGGTGACAGTTGGAAGACGGTCTATTCGGGAGATGCCCCCCTTCCGAGGTCGGGACCAGCCCCGCAATTGAACGGAGACAGGCTCTATCTGCGGGACGAGGGACACGGTGAGGGACGGAAGAGATTGTGGTTTCTCACAATTGGAAACGGACCGAAACCCGTGTCACTCGATCAGGACGTGGGGGTTGTGGTGACGCAAGGGCCGCGATGGGAGAATGCATTTTCCTATGGGGCAACGGAATCCGGCGACCTGTGGGCCTGTGTTGGTGGGGAAAACGATCGCTTTTCACTTCTGCGAAAGTCAAGGGACGGGACTTACTCAATCGCGATCATGAACAATTCCGTCGAGTTCACGTCCGACCTCCTGGGCACCAACGACAGGGACCAGGGCATATCCGTCTCGGCCGTGAGGTTGCTCCATGACGGCACCATCCTGCTCGTTGGCAACTCCGGCTTGTATCGCCTCAAGGGACGCGACCTGTCCCAGGAACTGGCATTCACCAACACCAGGCAGCAGATTCCCTTTGAT
>Ga0118677_10009314_pt1 | contig 15382 bp, 12 predicted proteins | sample AliMusrvi5mmetaG_FD_86154 | JGI IMG/M metagenome (GOLD analysis project Ga0118677, IMG submission 86154)
ATGGCTTTATTCGAATGCCGGGGGTCGATTTCGTTGGTCGCATCCTGGGTGACATTGCCGGCGGCCGCGCCGTCGGCCCATGGATTGTTCGGCCATTTGAAGAATTGGGCGGTACGCGAGGCGAAATCAGAACTCTTCATGCGTCCGCAGAGCCCGTTGCGCGGCCTCTCCGAAGGCGCTTTGACCGGCATCAAATGGCTGGGAGTGTCCGGTGTCGCGGGAGGGGGGATCTACGCGGCGCTGGCGCCGCTCCAGGTCGGACTTGCCCGGATCGCCTCCCACTATGTGGATCCGGCCAGCAAGCAGTTCATGGCTTTGCACGGCCTCGTTCAGAACGGCGGCATCCCGCAGGCCGACCTGACCAAATTGTATGAGGGCTGGAGCGGCAGACGGAATTTCGAGGCCGCTTGGGGCATGAAGCACGAACCGGACCAGGCCGCGCCGGGCCAGCGGAAGGACGCGAGCCTGGTGGTCAACCTGGAAGCTGTGAAGGCCGCTACCGGAGATGAGAACTTTCAGAGGTACATCCTGGGCCAGCCGCAGTATCAAGAAAAGGTCGCCCAGGAAATGACGGCGCTGGAGAATGGCGGTGCCGCCGCCGAGCTTAATGTGTTGACGAAGGCCAGCATCGCCCACGAGATTCCCACCAAGGATGCCGGGGCGAAGAGCCAGGAGTACCAGGTCCACCTCTACAACGGCAAGGTGCCTCCGCTCGCCGTGCTGGCGGTGGAGACCTTGGGCGGGGTGGCGATGAACCTGATCCCCGGGGTCAGCGAGGTCACCCTGGCGCGCACCGAGGTCAAGGAGCTTCGGGACCCCACCCTGACCAGGACCGAGAAGACTTTCCAGACCGTCAGGAACCTCGCCGCCTCGGCCGCGCTGGTCTGCTCGTTCGTAATACCGAACCCGATCATCGGGGTCGCGTCCTGGGCTGCGGAGCAGGCCACCGACTTGGTGCGCAATCTTTGGAACGCCCACGAACAGAAGAAGTGCGCCACCGAGTCCTGCGACGGAGAGCCGGCGGCCCCCGCCCCGGCTAATGCTTAGGACTCCTTTCCTGGCGGCCGCTCTCGTCATCTTGGGCGGGGCCGGAGCGCGGGCCGGCGAGCTCGAAGTCTACAAAGCCCCCATCCTGGTGCGCGCCATAGGCTTTACCGCGCGCTACCAGAACGGCCGGGTCATGACCTCGTGGCGCAGGTACAAGCGCGCCGACTTCAAGTCCTACCGGTTGGTGCGCTCCTCCACCATGCGCGACCCGGTCTTCCCCGAGAACGGCGAGCTGTTTTCCACGGCCGACCGTTCGGTCACGAAATACGAGGACGCCCGCGTGGACGACGGGATCTGGTATTACCGGCTCTGCGTCATCACCAAGGGCAACCATCGTTGGGTCAGCCCGGCCATAGAGATCGTGGTGGACCGCACGGCCGGCCCCGAGGGAGTGCCCGCGCCCCAGGATTTCGATTAGGCGCGCCATCATCCCGCGCCGATAAGGCGGTTGACTTCGCGGGCGAGCCGTTCCTGGGCTCCAAGAGGCGGGGAATTCGCGGAAATTTCGTGGCAAATCAGTGCTGTCAGGGCTATTCTTATTGGTATATTAATATCATGCACGCGCCGGTGGATTCGGAGAGGATATGATAAACAAGCCCTGCATGCGGACGGCGGTCTGGACGATGGGGTTCCTGGCTTTCCTGGTATTGTCGGGGGCCTGTGATAAGGTGACCACCTACTCGGGAGGCGGGGCGCAGCACACTCTGAAAATCTCCAAATCAGGGGCGGGGACCGGCACTGTCACGAGCGCCCCTTCCGGGATCAATTGCGGCACCGCCTGCTCGGCGGTTTTTTCGACAGGAGCCACGGTGACCTTGACCACAGCCGCGGCCTCAGGGTCCTATTTCACCGGCTGGAGCGGCGGGAGCTGTTCGGGGGCCGGGACCTGCGTGGTCACCATGAGCTCCGACCGGGCGGTCACGGCGGCTTTCGCGGTCTCTCCTCAATATACGCTTTCGGTCTCCAAGTCCGGCGCGGGGACCGGCACGGTCACGAGCGCCCCTTCCGGAATCAATTGCGGCGCGACCTGCTCCGCGAATTTCACGGTCGGCTCGGGCGTGACCCTGACCGCGACGCCGGACTCCAGTTCCGCCTTCGCCGGCTGGAGCGGCGGTGGCTGCTCCGGGACCGGGACCTGCACGGTTCCCATGAGCGCCGCCCAATCCGTCACGGCGGCTTTCTCGGCCTTGCCGCAATATCAGATGACGCTCTTGAAGTCAGGAGCGGGGACCGGCACGGTGTCGAGCTCTCCCTCCGGGATCAGTTGCGGGGGGGCGTGCACCGCGTTCTTTACCGCGAACTCCGTGGTGACCCTGACCGCGGCCGCGGACGCGGGCTTCGCCTTCGCCGGCTGGAGCGGGGCTTGCTCGGGGACCGGAACCTGCTCGGTCACCATGAGCGCCGCTCAATCCGTCACGGCGATCTTCTCAGTCCCGCCGCAATATCAGCTGACGCTCTATAAGTCAGGATCGGGGACCGGAGCGGTCTCGAGTTCTCCCTCCGGGATCAACTGCGGGGCGGCTTGCTACACGTTCTTCACCGCGAACACCGTGGTGACCCTAAGCGCGGCCGTGGCCACTGGCTCCACCTTCGCCGGCTGGAGCGGGGCTTGCTCGGGGACCGGGCAATGCGTAGTCACCATGAGCGCCGCCCAATCCGTCACTGCGACGTTCTCCGGGCCGTGCCTGCTCTCGGTCACCAAGGCCGGCGCGGGGACTGGAACGGTCACGAGCTATCCGGCGGGGCTCGATTGCGGCGCGACCTGTTCCGTGCCCTTCCCGATCGGCACCCCCGTGACCTTGGACGCGGCGCCTGATCCGGGCTACACCTTCACGGGCTGGAGCGGCGGGGGCTGCTTTGGGACCGGGGCCTGCTCGGTCACCATGAGCGCCGCCCAATCCGTGACGGCGACTTTCAGCCCGTAGGGCGCGGCGGCCGCTTCCGGACGCCGGACGCTCGTCTTTTTGTTATAGTAATGTCCCATGTGCGGCGTCATCGGCTTGCGTTGCGAGAAGGACCGTAGCGATCTGGGCGCGGTCGCCTCGCGCCTGCTGCGGATGCTCGAATACCGCGGCTACGACTCCACCGGCGCCATCATCCAGTCCCAGTCCGGCCGCGTCGTCCTGCGCAAGGACGTGGGCTCCCCGACCGTGGTGACCAGGGATCTCGGCATCCCCGCGCTCTCCGGCCGCGTGTTCTGCGGGCAGGTGCGCTGGGCCACCTTCGGCACGGTCACGCGCGTCAACGCCCAGCCCCATGAGGTGCGCTGCAAGACCCACCTTTACGGCGCCCACAACGGCAACATCACCAACTGCGACCCGCTCAAGGCTTGGCTCCAGCGCGAAGGCCACCGGGTCCTGGGTGACAATGACGGCGAGATGCTGGTGCACACGGTCGAGCATTTCTTCGCCCAAGAGCTGAGCCGGACCCCGGACCGCCGCAGCGCCCTGCGCGCCGCGGTCCTGGCAGCGGCCCGGAAACTGGTGGGCTCCTACGCGGCCGTCATCGTTGACCCCGAGACCCAGCTGGTCGCCGCCATCAAGGCGGGAAGCAGCCTCTACATGGGAGTGGGCGACGAGGAAGGTCGAGGAGCCTTCACCATCGCCTCCTCGGACCTGGCCTCGGTGCTGTCCATGACCAAGATCCTCATCCCCATGGCCGAGGACGAGTTCGCCCTCTACACGCACGACCAGGCGGAGTTCTTCCACCTGCGCTCCGGCCGCAAGTTGGACAAGACGCCGGTGCGCAGCCGGCTCACGGCCGAGGAGACCGAGCTTAAGGCGCCTTTCCGTTATTTCATGCAGCAGGAGATATTCAGCCAGCCCGCGGCGGTGCGCAAGGTCATCACTTTGTTCCTGCGCCGCTCGCCCGCCATCGCCTGCGCCGACCAACTTGCCCGCCGGCAGCCCGCCTTGGTCCGCTCCGCGCGCGATACCGTGCGGCAACTGTGCGCCATCACCCGGGCCGAGGGCCTGAACGAGAGCTTTGGCCGGTTCGCGCGCGGCGCGGACTTCGCGCGCCTGCGCCGGAGCGCCCGCGCCGCGGGCACCGCCCTGGGTCGGGGGGGATTCTCCTCCTATCTGGGCGGATTCTTGGAAGAGCTTTGCCGGCTGGTTCCGGCCGACTCCGCGCCCGCGCTGAGACTGCTGGATGCCATCCTGCTCCGGGACGAGGCCGACGACGTCGCGGCCCGCTGCGCGGGCTTCGCCGCGCGCATCCGGCAGGCGCACCGCCGCGGCCGCGCCGTCACTTTGCTCGCCTGCGGAACCTCCTATCACGCGGCCCAGGTCGCCGCGGTCTTCTTCAACAGGATCGCGGGCATCAAGGTTTCGGCCATGCTGCCCGGGGATTTCCGGGCCCAGTGCTCCGAGTCCCTGCGCGACGGAGACTTGGTCATCGGCATCAGCCAGAGCGGGGAGACCAAGGATCTTATCGACGTCATCGGCCTCATCCGCGCCTCCGGCAAGCGGATCGGCGTGCTCACCGTGGTCAACAACGTCAACTCCACCTTGGCGCTGGAGAAGACCGACCTTTACCTGCCCCTCTACTGCGGCCCGGAGGTAGCGGTCCCGGCGACCAAGAGCTTCATGAACCAGCTCGCCGTCCTCTACGTCCTGGCGCTCAAGTCCGCCGCGGCGGGCCCGAAGGCCAAGCGGCGGCTGGAAAACTTCCTGCGTGTGCCCGCGCTGCTGGAGGAGACGCTGGCCGCGGTCCCGGCGGCGGTGGACCGGGCCGCGCGCCGCCTGTGCCTGGCGCCCAGTATCCACATCCTGGCCACCGGCATGCAGGGCGCGGCCAAGGAGGGCGCGCTCAAGATCCGCGAGGTCGCGCTCAATCACACCGAGGGCTACGAGGGCGCAGAGTTCAAGCACGGGCCCAACACTATTTTAGGCGTCAATACCGTCTTCGGCATCGGCGCGGTGCGCTCCATCCTGGAGGAGTTCGCCCGGTTTTCCGAGGACCTGGCCGGCAAAAAGGGCGTCTCCGCCCGCGGCCTGGCCCGGCTCTGCCGCGCCGTGGCGGCCTACGCCTTCCGCAACGTGCGCCCCTCCGGCCTGAGCGCGGCCGAGCGGCGCCTCTTCGACGGAGTCTTCGCGAAGCACGATTTTTTCAAGAGCCTCTATTCCGACTACCCGCTCGTGTTCGTGACCGGCCCGGCCGAGCGCGACGTGCACCTGACCATCTCGCAGATCCATACGCATAAGATCCGCGGCGCCGACGTCTACATCATCGCCGAGGAGGACCGCGCCTTGCTCGAGGCCGCCGGCCCGGCCCGGGACGGCTACATCCGCCTGCCGCGCACCGGCGACGACCTGCTGCCCTTCTTTACCAGCGCCGCGGTCTTGCAGCTCTTGGCCCTGCGCATGAGCGTCCGCAAGCTCACGCTCCTGGACCGGCTGGAGATCAAGGGGCACGGCGTGCACCCGGATTCGCCCAAGAACGTCAGCAAGTCCATCACCGTGGACTAGGGAGGACGCGGACATGGCGGTCAAGATCAAGGCGCAGTATATCGGCGACGACACCGTCGAGCTCGTGCACGGCCCCACCGGCCGCAAGATCGTGACGGACCTGCCCGAGGACAACGGGGGCCGCGGCCGCACCTTCTCGCCCACGGACCTGCTGGCCGCCTCGGTGGCGTCCTGCATCCTGACCATCATGTCCAAGGCCGCGGCCAAGGACGGCCTGGACCTGGCGGGCGCCAGCCTCGAGGTGGAGAAGGAGATGGCGGCCAGCCCGCGCCGGGTGGCGCGCCTGATCGGCCGCCTGGTCCTGCCGGCCCATCTGAGCGCCGCTCAGAAGGAGAAGCTCAAGGCCTGCATCAAGGCCTGCCCGGTCAGCGCCAGCCTGCACCCCGAGGTCAAGGTCGAGGTCGCGGAGGCGTAGGGCCGGCCGGCCGGAAGCTCCGGCCCAGCGCCGCCAACTCGCGGCAGCGGAAGCAGCCCACGACGTGGTCGTTGACCATGCCCACCGCCTGCATGTGCGCGTAGATGATGGTGGAGCCCACGAACGACATACCCCGGCTCTTAAGGTCGCGGCTGAAGGCGTCCGAGACGCTCGAAGTGGCCGGTAATTGCGCCAGGCTGTGGAACCGGTTCTGGATCGGCTTGCCGCCGACGAAGCGCCACTGATAGGCGGAGAAGCTGCCGAACTCCCGCTGGATCTCCAGGAATACCTGCGCGTTGCGGATCGCGGCGCGGATCTTGAGCCGGTTGCGGATGATGCCGGAGTCCTGAAGCAGGCGGGCGATATCCCTCTGGCCGAAGCGCGCTACGCGCTCCGGGTCGAATCCGGCGAAAGCCTTGCGATAGCCCTCCCGCCGCCGCAGGATGGTCAGCCAGCTCAGTCCCGCCTGCGCGCCTTCCAGGACCAGGAACTCGAAGAGCTTGCGGTCGTCTGACACCGGCGCGCCCCATTCCCGGTCATGATAGGCCAGGTAATCGGGGTCGTGCGTGCTCCAGCCGCAGCGCCGCATCGGGCGGCCCGCCGCTACTGCCGGCTCTTCTCGACCCAGATCTGGACCAGGTGGACCGCGGCCTCCAGGGATTTCCCCATGTCCTCGACCGAGAGCCACTCGGTCTTGCCGTGGAAGTTGCGGCCTCCGGTCCAGAAGTTGGGGGTGGGCAGGCCCATCTCGGTCAGGCGCGAGCCGTCGGTCCCGCCGCGGATGGGCACCCACGACGGGGCGACCCCCGCGCGCGTGGCCGCCTCCCAGAGTGTTTCGAGGACCAGCGGGGTCTTCTCCAGGATGGGGCCCATGTTGCGGTAGGACTCGGTCACCTTGATCTCGATCTTGGCCTTGGGGAACAGCGGCTGGACGTCGGCCACGATGTCCTCCAGCCGCTTCCTGAGCAACACGAGCCCCTCGGTCTTGAAATCCCGGAACAATATCTTGACCAAGGCCTGGCCCACCCCGCCCTCGATGACGTAGGGGTGCATGTAGGGCTGGTAGCCTTCGGAAGTCTCGGGTGCCATGCCCTTGGGCGTGCGCGCCACGATCTCGCAGGCCACGCGGGCCGCGTTGATCATGATGTCCTTGGCCGAGCCGGGGTGTATGTCGCGGCCGGTGACCGTCACCACGGCCGTGTCCGCGCTGAAGGTCTCCTTGTTGAGCTCTCCCGCCTTGTCGCCGTCCACGGTGTAGGCGTACTGCGCGCCGAAGGCCTTGATGTCGAAGAACTTGGTCCCGCCGCCCACCTCCTCGTCCGGGGTGAAGGCGATCTTGATGTCGCCGTGCGCGATCTTGGGATCGGACATGAGCCGTTCGGCCAAAGACATGACCACGGCGACGCCGGCCTTGTCGTCGGCGCCCAGCAGGGTGGTCCCGTCCGAGGTGACGATATTCTTGCCGATGTTGTCCTTGAGGCCGGGGTTCTCCGAGGCCTTGATGACCACGGTTGGATCGCCGGGCAGGGTGATGTCGCCGCCCTTGTAGGCGATGACCTGCGGCTTGACCCCGGCGCCCGAGACTTCGGGAGAGGTGTCCACGTGGGCCACGAAGCCCAGGACCGGCACCTTGCCGAAGGCGTCGTCGGTCTTGGGGATGTTGCCCGGGATGGTGGCCACGAGGTAGCCGTTCTTGTCGATCTTGGCGGCCTTGACGCCGATGGCCTTAAGCTCTTTAAGGAGCAGGCGGGAAAGGTCGAGCTGCTTGGCCGTGCTGGGATAGCCCTCCACGTCCTCCTGGGATTGGGTGTCGATGCGCGCGTAGCGCAGGAAGCGGTCCAGCAGGTTTTTGTCGTTCATGGATGTCCTCCTTGGATCAGCGGCTCTGAGTTCCGGCCGCGTAGCGCTGGGCGGCCGCATTGAGCCGCTTGAGTTCCTCGGGCGAGAGCTGGGCCTGGCGCCCGGCCAGCAGCGTGCCTTGCACGATCTGGGCGAAGTGCTCCACCAGTTCCATGCGGCCGTGCGCCTCGAAGAGGTCTTTGCCGTAGGTCACCACGCCGTGGTTGCCCATGAGGATGGCGACATGGTGCGGCACGAGATAGGCCAGGGCCGCGGCCACGTCGGGCGTGCCGGGCGTGCCGTATTTGGCCAGGGGCACGCTGCCCAGGGCCTGGGAGAATTCGCTGGCGATGGGCTGGTCCAAGGCGATACCGGCGCAGGCGAAGGCGGTGGCCTTGGGCGGATGGGCGTGGACCACGGCGTTGACGTCCGGCCGCAGGCGGTATATCTGCAGGTGCATGTCCTTCTCGGAGGAGGCGTTCCGGCGGCCGAAGCGGTGCCTGCCTTCCGGAGAGATGACGGCCATGTCCTCGGGCTTCATGTCGCCCTTGGAGACGCCCGTGGGGGTCATGAGGATGCGCCAGGCGTCGAGGCGCACCGAGAGGTTGCCGGAGGTGGCGGGGCAGAAGCCCTTCTCGCAGAGGAGGCGGCCGTATTTGACCAGGTCGGCGCGGTGCTGGGCGTCGGTCTTGACCATCCGTGACAAGTTTACCAAATCTGAGGAATACGCCGGGGCGGACTATCGGCGCGGCTTGGGGTAGTCGAGGGAGATGTCGAGGGGCTTGCTGTAAAGCGAGGACCAAAGCTGGGCGTGGATGGACGCGGCCTCTTTGGCCAAGTCCGCGTCCTTGACCACGATCTCAAGGTTGCGGGAGTCGTCCAGATAGCCGCCGCTCCAGTTGCTCGTGCCCAGCCATAATATTTTTCCGTCCACCACCATGTATTTCGAGTGGATGGTGCGCGCGAACGGCACCGGCCCTTCCTTGGCCTCCGGGATGGTGATGACGCGGATTTCGATGCCGGGCAACAAGGACAGGCTCTTCAAGTGGTCGATGGCGGGCTTGTCCGTGCTCCAGTGCGAGACCATGAGCTTGACCTTGACCCCGCGCACCGCCGCGTCGCGCAGGGCGTTGTCGATGGGGGGATAGAAGCGCTTGGGCTTGGCATAGGTCAGCGGCGAATAATCGAGCAGTTGGACCACGATCTCTTTCTGCGCGGTGCCGATGATCCGCGCCAGTTCGCTTTGCGAGTCGCCTACTCCGGGAGGGTCGTAGGCCCACGGGCTAGCCACCAGGTATGCGCGCCGGGCCGTTTCCGCGGGCCGCGGCTGCTTGGCGAGTACGGGCACGCTCTTGCCCTTCGCGATCAAAGCCTGGGCCTTCCAATCCTGCTCGAAGATGGCCTGCGCGCCGGCGACGATACTCTTGTCCGTGGTCAACAGCCCCAGCTCATGTATGTGCTTGAGCGAGCGCCAGTCGAAGTTCTGGCTGCCGACATAGGCGGTCTCGCCGTCGGCCAGGATGTACTTGGCGTGCAGTATGCCGCCCGGGATCAAGGGGTGGACCTTGGCATAGTCTATGACGCGCAACTCCAGGTTCGGAATGGCCCGTAGGCGGGCGAGGCCCTCCGGTGAGGAGGCCTTGGAGTCCTGCACCAAGAAGCGTATCTTGACCCCGCGCGCGCCGGCCTGCCTGATGGCGTCTATGACCGGGTCTATGGGCTCGCCGGGTTTGGTGGAGACCGCCACGTAGAACTCGGCGAAGTCGAGCCGGCGCCGGGCCGAGGCGATGATTTCCGGCCAGACCTTCGAGGCGGTGCGTAGCTCCGGCCGATCCAGCGAGGTGTCCGCCGGATAACTGTAGACCAGCTCGAAGCCGGGCACGGTGAACGCGCGCGCCGCGGGCGTGACTGCACACAAAGCGAGCCCTATCAGGACTCCACGACGCAGGGATGTCATGCGGTCCTTCCTTTGTCCGTCCCCGCGCGGAACATCCCGCGCGGGGGAACTACATGAACCGGCTTACTTCGTAGGAGCCGGGGCCGGGGCAGTGGGAGCAGCCGGAGCCGCTGGAGCAACAGGCGCGGCCGGAGCGGCTGGCGCGGCGGCCTTGGCGGCTTCCGCGGTCACCGTGAACTCGGCGGAGCCCAGGGCCTCGCCGCTTTCGGAGAGCACTTCGACTTTCCAGGAGCCGGGCGTGACCTTCTTGGAGGCCCACCAGCGTCCCGCGGCTTTGATTGCCATCTCGTACTCGGAGACCTTCTGGCCGCCCATGGACCACACGTACTTGATCTTGGCCGGCGGGGTGTCGACGGAGAGTTTGGTCCAGCAGTAGACCAGGCCCACGTCCGCGCCGAAAGAGGCGGCGGCGCCGGTGGCTTCCCGGTTCTCCACGCCAGTGGCGACGACGAGCTTCTCAATCTTGACCACGGACGCGGCGGGCTGCTTCTCGGCAGGCGTCTGCGGTGCCGGAGTAGCCGGCGCCGGCACGGCCACCGGGGCCTGCGACCAGGCCGCGACTGCCGCGACCATCAAGACGGACACTAGTAACTTCTTCATATATCCTCCATTAGGGCGCTTCGTCGCGCCATTGTCCGTATTATACTCAAAAGGCGCTTACCGTGAAGACGGAGAGCGCGGTCTTGGCATCCTTCCAGCAATCGCGCGGCAAGCCCGCCTTCTGCTCGCAGAGCTCGCTCAGGAAAGCGTCCTTGTCCGGTATCCGCTCCCATACCTGGGGCAGGAATAGGCCCGAATGACCGTCGCGGGATACGATGACGCCGTTTTGTTTGGGCACGACGGCCTCGGCGCTCGCCACGCGCTTGGCCGCAGACAGGATGGATATCTCGAAGTGTAGGCCGGCAACCTCTGCCGCGGAGACCGGGGAGAAGCGCTGGTCTTGGAAAGCGGCGGCGTAGGCGTAGGCGGACACTGCGTCGCGCAAGGTGGCGTGGGGCTCGGTGGTGCCCACGCAGCCGCGTAGACGGCTGCGTTCGGTCAAGGTGACGAACACCGCGGCGGGCAGGTTGAGGGCCGGGTCGTCCATGAGCCGGGCTTCCGGCTGCTTGCCCTGGGCGCCGTCGGCCACCGTGGCCCGGGCCAGGGCCAGCAAGGCATGCTTTTGCTTCTCGTCGAGGGCGATGCCGGCGTCCGAAGGCCGGCCTGAGTCCACCATGGCAACGGCGGCGTAGCCCACGCTGCGGCTCGGGTCGGCCAAGCCTGATGAGCCGGAATTGGCGTAGCTCAGGACCACGCCGCGGTCCGCGCCTAAAGCGCGCGCGGCCGTCATGGCCGCGGTGACCGCGGCCTGGCCGCACCATGTCACCGACTCGCCGGGCATATGGTGGTCCAGTATGAGGCGGTTGGCCAGCCAGAAATAATCCGGGTCGAGCCTTTCTAAGGCCTTGAGCGTGGAGTGGTCCACCAGGTCCGCAACGGCCGCGGGCGGGTAATGGGACAGGTCCGAGGATGCGATGATGAGCGCCTTGCGGCCTTTGAGCGTTTCGGCTAGTACCTTCCCCACCCTGGCGCAGACCGCGGGATCCTCTGTGCTCATGATGATGGGCAATAGCTTCCAGCCGGGCTTGAGGCGCTTGATGAGGAATGGGAGCTGGACCTCCACCGAATGTTCGTGCCGGTCCCCGTGGTCGTAGGCGGCGGGTTCGTACCGGAAGTCGGCGGGATCGGCCTTGATCAATCGCGCGGCCAGGCGTTCGTCCACCGGAACGCGGCCTAAGGGAGTGAGGAACGCCCCGCGCGCGTAGAGCGCGGCGCCGTCCACCATGGCGTAGTGCGCGGTTCCCATGACCACCACGGTGTCATAGCTTCCGGAGACCTGCCGGTAGCCTGTGGCGGCCACGGGCGCGGAGAAATCGTAGCCCGCGTGGGGCACGATCAAGGCCACCAAAGGGCCGGGCAGTTTGGCCGGGGCCGGGACTTGGGAGAGGAAGGCGTCCACGCTTTGGCTCAGCTCCACGGGGTCCGCGGGATAGAACATGCCCGCCACCCCGGCGGGCCGGTCCGCGGCCGCGGCGGCGCACGCGGCCGCCCAGATCATGAGGAAAGGGAGTAATTTGCTCATGTTCCTGAGGATACAAAACTTTCATGGCCGGCCTCGCGAATGGTATCCTAGCCGCAAAGGCGAATAGGAGGATTCATGGCGCAGAGCGTCCCCACCCCGATCCGGCCGGCCCGCCGCACCAAGGATATCACCTACGCGGTGCGCGACATCGTGGCCCTGGCCCAGGAAGCGGCCCGCGGCGGCCGCGAGATGCTCTACCTCAACATCGGCGACCCGAATAAGTTCGATTTCATCACGCCCCCGCACATGGTCGAGGCGGTCCTCAAAGCCATGCGCGACAACCACAACGGTTACTCCGCCTCCTCCGGCATCCCGGCCGCGGTCCACGCCATCGAGCGCGACGCGGCCAAACGCGGCATCCGCAACATCCGCGACGTGTTCGTCACCAGCGGCGGCAGCGAGGCCATCGAGATCTGCCTGACCGCCCTGGTGGACCGTGGCGACAACGTCCTCATCCCTTATCCCGGCTATCCGCTCTACGAGGCGGTCCTGGCCAAGCTGGAGGCCGTGGCCAAGCCTTATTTCCTGGACGAGGAGCACGGCTGGCGGCCTGATGTCGAGGACATCCGCAGCAGGATCGACGCCAAGACCCGGGCCATCGTGCTCATCAATCCCAACAACCCCACCGGCGCCATGTACGACCGCGAGACCCTGCGCGAGGTGCTGGCCCTGGCCGCCGAGCGCGGCATCCTGGTGTTCGCCGATGAGATATACGACCGCATGATCCTCTCTGATAAGGAGCACGTCTCGGTGGCATCCTTGGACCCCGAGGCGCCGGTGGTGACCTTCAACGGCCTCTCCAAAGGCTTTTTGGCGCCGGGCTGGCGCATCGGCTGGGGCATCGTCAGCGGCAAGGAGAGCCTGCTCAAGGACTACCTGGCCGGGGTCAACAAGATCTTGCGCGCGCGGCTGTGCGCCAGCCATCCCATGCAGCACGCCATCACCGCGGCCTTGGACGGCGAGAAGGAGTTCATCGCGCACACGAAGGAGAAGCTGCTGCGCCGCCGCGACATCACATTCGAGATGCTCAACTCCGCGCCCGGCATATCCTGCGTCAAGCCCGACGCGGCGTTCTACGCCTTCCCCAAGCTCGACATCGAGGGCACGGACGAGGATTTCGTCAAAGGCCTCATCCGGGAGACAGGCGTGGTGGCGGTGCACGGCTCGGGCTTCGGCGAGAAGCCGGGCACCAAGCACCTGCGCGTGGTGTTCCTGCCGCAGGAAGAGATCTTGCGTAAGGCATACACGAACCTGCTGGACTATCTCAAGAAGCACCTGAAAAAATGAGCCAGGCTGGACCGGCGCGGCGGCTGATAAAGCTTCTGCGCCTCAAGCCGCATCCGGAGGGCGGATTCTACCGGGAGACTTATCGGGCCGCGGGCCGTTTCCCCGGCAAGAGGTTCCCGGGCGGCCGCAACTATTCCACCGCAATACTTTTCCTCCTGCCGCGCGGAGAGGTCTCCCGCCTGCACCGGATCAAGTCGGACGAGGTCTTTCATCTTTATGCCGGCGGCCCGCTCTTCGTGGAAGAGCTCGATCCTGCCACAGGCCGCGCCAAGCGCATCCGGTTGGACTTCGGCAAGGTCCAGCATGTGGTCAAAGCCGGGACCTGGTTCGGCGCCAGCCTGGCCCCGAGCGCGGACTTCGCCCTGGCCGGCTGCACCGTGGCGCCGGGCTTTGATTTCGCAGACTTCGAGCTGGGCGGCAAGGCGGCCCTCTTGCGGAAATATCCTGCGGCGCGCAAGCTCATCGAGCGGCTCGCCCATGATTAGCCGCAAGCTGGAACTGTTGGCCCCGGCCGGGGACTTCGACTGCCTCAAGGCCGCATTGGACGCGGGCGCCGACGCGGTCTATCTCGGCCTGGAAAGCCTCAACGCCCGCCGCCGGGCGCGCAATTTCCGGCCGGATGAGTTCGCCTCCGCGGTCTCGGCCGCCCATGCCAAAGGCGCGCGGGTCTACTTGACCCTGAACATCGACCTGGCCGAGCGCGAATTGGGTGACGCGGCGCGCCTTTTGGAACTGGCCCGCTCCTGCAAGGCGGACGCGGTCTTGGTCCGCGACTTCGCGCTCTTCGCCCTTAAGCCCGCTTTCCCGGAGCTGGAGTTCCACCTGAGCACCCAGGCTTGCGCGGCCAACAGCGCCGACGCTGCCGCCGCCGTGCAACTGGGTATCCGCCGCGCGGTCTTGGCGCGCGAGCTGGCTTTGGACGAGATCAAGGCTTGCGCGGCCGTGCCGGGATTGGAGGTCGAAGTCTTCGTGCAGGGCGCCTTGTGCTTCGCTGTCTCGGGCCGATGTTGGCTTTCCAGCTGGGCCGGCGGACGCGGCGGCAACCGCGGCGCTTGCGCCAGCCCCTGCCGAGTGCCGTGGACGGTCGGGGGCGAGGCCGTTGGTACGCCCTTGTCCATGAAGGACCTCTCGGTTTGGGACCGGCTGGAAGAATTGGAGAAGGCCGGAGTCACGGCTCTGAAGATCGAGGGCAGGCTTAAGAATCCCGATTGGGTGCGGCGGGCCGTTTCCCTTTACCGCAGGGCGCTCTCTGGAGATATATCCACAGCGCTCGCCGGCGAGGCCGCGCTGGGAGATGTGGCGGGCCGCGACCAGACCAGCGCCTACCTGGACGGAAAGCGCAAGGACCTGACCGGAGTCTGGGGCCGCAAGAGCGGTGAGGGACCCGCCACATCAATCCAGTCCACTGAGAGCAAGACGGAATATGATTTTGAGATCACGGTGGGCGAGAAGTCATTGGCCTGCCGCTGCGCCTATGCCGGCCGCGAGCAGAATTGGACCATGCCCAAGACCCCGGTGGTCCGCATCGCCAAGGCCGTGGCGCTCTCGGATTTCCTGCGCAGGCTTTCAGATGAGCCGGTGCAGGGGCTTGCCCTCGGCCAAGGCCAGGCGAGCGAGCCGGACCTCCTATTGCCACCCCGGGCCATCAATGCATTGCGGGATCGGCTTTCAGTCGAACTGCGGCTTTTGCGCAAGGATCCGCAGGACAATGAGCGCGTGGGATTGCCGCCGGGAGTCAAGATCGTCCTGGCCAAGTCCGCGCCGAGCCCGGAGAATCGGCTCCGGCTGGGCGACGCGCCTGACCGCCTGCGAGTCGAGGCGGCCCAGCTTTCCTTAATGCGCGGCAAGCCCCCGGCAGGCGGCGCTATCGTGGAGGGGCTCACGGCCCAGAGCATCAAGTCCGCGGCTGATTGCGGGGCAACGATCATCGCTGCCTTGCCGCAGGTGTTCTTCGAAGCCGATATCCCTGGCCTGCGGGCGCTGTTGCAGGCCTGCTTGCGCTTGGGCGTGGCTGTCGAGGTGAATAACCTGGGCGGCTGGCAGTTGGCCAGGGAGGCGGGCGTGGCCATGGAAGGCGGGCCGGGCTTGGCAGTGCTTAACTCATTGGCCGCAAGACAACTGCAAGCCATGGGCCTGCGCAGCGTGACCTTGTCCATGGAAGCGGACAAGGGCCGGCTTGAGGATATTTCCGCAGTCTGCCCGACGCCGGTCTCGGTGGTGGTCTTTGGCCGGCCCTTGTCCGCTTC
>Ga0118677_10009317_pt1 | contig 15379 bp, 16 predicted proteins | sample AliMusrvi5mmetaG_FD_86154 | JGI IMG/M metagenome (GOLD analysis project Ga0118677, IMG submission 86154)
TTCGCCGGCAGCGTGACACTCAAGGGCGCCGACATCACGGGGGCGCGGCCGGAGAGAATACTGGCGCAGGGCTGTTCCCTGGTGCCCGAAGGCAGGAAGCTCTTCGCCCCGATGACCGTCCGCGAGAACCTCGAGCTTGGCGGCTACACGGTCCGTCGAAAGCACGATGGCGGCCACGACGGCCGCAGGGAGTCCGAGGCGGACATGGAGTCGGTCTTCAGCCTCTTTCCCCGATTAAAGGAGCGGGAGCGCCAGTTGGCCGGCACCCTGTCGGGCGGCGAACAGCAGATGCTCGCCATAGGGCGGTCCCTCATGTCCCGTCCCGACTTCATCATGCTCGACGAGCCCTCCATGGGCCTCGCTCCCCTCGTCATCAAGCTGATCTTCTCCGCGATAGTCTCTTTGAGCGCCCAGGGCAAGACCATCCTCGTGGTCGAGCAGAACGCCAAGGCCATCCTGAAGATCGCGAGCCGCGGATATGTCATGGAGACGGGGAGCCTCGTCCTCGAGGGGACGGGGCCCGAGCTGCTCGCCAACCACGACGTGCAGCGCGCCTATCTGGGAAAGGAATACTCGTCCATCGAGGACGAACGGGAGCAGCCATGAACCAAGCCGACACCTACGAGAGGATCGACCGTGAGGACCTGGAACAGGTGCAGGTCGAACGCCTCCAGGCGACACTCAACCGCGCCTGCCAGAACGTCGCCTTCTACCGCGAGAGCTTCGAGCGCCTCGGCATCGACATCGGAAAGATCAAGTCGCTGGACGACCTGGCGCAACTGCCCTTCACTACCAAGGCTGACCTGCGCGACAGCTACCCCTACGGAATGTTCGCGGTCCCGCTCAAGGACATCGTGCGCATCCACTCGACCTCGGGCACCACGGGGAAACCGGTGGTGGTCGGCTACACCGCCAACGACATCGCGGTGTGGGCATCCCTCGTCGCCCGCGTTCTCCGGGCCGCCGACATCACCGAGCACGACCTGGTCCAGATCGCGTTCAACTACAACCTGTCCTCGGCCGGCCTGGGTTTCCATTACGGAGCCGAAAAAATCGGCGCATCCGTGGTCCCCTCCTCCGGTGAGAGCGTGGGCCGCCAGGTGACGGTCATGCGCGACTACAAGACCACCGCCCTCGTCGGCACCCCGAGCTACGCCCTCCACATCGCGAGCCACCTGCGCGAGCACGGCATCCATCCCGAGGAGCTGCGCCTCCGCGCCGGCCTCTTCGGCGCCGAGCCCTGGAGCGAGGCGATGCGCGCCGAGATTGAGCGGGGCCTGCACCTGAAGGCCTTTGACAACTACGGCCTCACCGAGCTAATCGGTCCCGGTGTCGCCTTCGAATGCTCCGAGCGCAACGGCCTCCACGTCAGCGAGGACCACTTCATCATGGAGGTGATCGACCGCGACACCCGGAAGCCCGTGCCGCACGGCGAGGAGGGCGAGCTCGTCTTCACCACCATCACCAAGCAGGGATTCCCCCTCATCCGCTATAGGACCGGCGACATCTCCGGCATCATCGACGGCCCCTGCCCCTGCGGCAGGAAGCTCGCCCGGATACGCCGCGTCTCCGGCAGGATCGACGACATGATCATCGTCGACGGCGTCAACATCTTCCCGTCGCAGATCGAGGAAGCCATCCTCCAGGTCGCGGGCATCGAGCCCCACTACCGGATCATCGTCGACCGCGTGGACGGGGTCGATGGCATCGAGGTGCAGGCTGAGGTCTCCGACGACTTCCCCTTCCTCGACGAGGCGGCCAAGGTGGCTGGCCTGCGTTCACGCCTGCAGGCCAGCATCGACGAGACCCTCGGCATCCGCACCCGCGTCAGCTTCGTGGAGGGCAAGTCCATCGAGCGCTCACAGGGCAGCAAGCTCAGGAGGGTCGTGGACAATAGGCCCAAGTAGCCGAAATGTGGATTGTCCACGATTGACGATCGGTTATACCGAAGTTATACTATTGGTATGAAGACTGCAATCTCGCTTCCGGACGCGCTCTACGCAGATGCGGAAAAGACCGCCAAGGACCTCGGCATTCCCCGAAGCCAGCTCTTCGCCAGGGCCCTCGAAGAATTCATCAGCCATCACCGGCGGGAGCGCATCACCGAGCGGCTCGACATGGTCTACGGTGCGACTGCTGAGTCCGGAACGGAGCTCCTCGCGCCAGCCAATCTCGAAGCGCTCAGGGAGTTGACTCGACATGACACGTGGTGAGATCTGGTGGGCCGATTTTGGCCTGCCCTTCGGCAGCGAACCAGGATTCCGCCGCCCCGTGCTGATCGTCCAGGATGACTCCTTCAACCGCAGCCGCATAGGCACGGTCGTCGTCCTTCCACTCACCACGAACCTTTCACTCGAGTCCGCTCCGGGAACTGTCTTCGTCGGAAATGAGGACTCGGGCCTTTCCAAGGATTCGGTCGCAGTCATCTCCCAACTCACCGCGATCGACCGACGACGCCTCATCGAAATCGCCGGCGCCGCACCCGGGGCAGTCATGGCCGAGGTCGAGGACGGCATCAGACTGGTGTTGGGTATGGATGAGACCCGACACTGAGGATCTGGCATGCCTTCAAGCACGTCCGTCGTCATCACCTAAATCACTTTTTCAGCTAATTGGGGCGGAACGCGACTGTCGCTCCGCCTTCCTCCTCGCACTGACCACCGAAGCCGTCGTGACGGCGACCACGATGATGAAGCCGCCCACGAGGGCGGTGTGGCCGGGCAGCTCCCCGATGAAGAGGAAGACCCACAGCGGATTCAGGACAGGCTCGATGACGGAGACGAGGACGGCCTGCACGGCGGTCACCCGCTTGATGCCCCAGGCGAAGAAGACCGAGGCAAGCCCGACCTGCAGTATCCCGAGGGCGAGGATGGCGAGGATCGACAGGGGCGTGACGACGGGCGCCGGGAAGAAAAGTGCGGCGGGGAGGGTGATGGCCGCGGTGATCCAGTGCCCGAGGAGGATCGACTCGAGGGGCGAGCCGTCCTTCTGCATCCGCATGAAGACGAAGTAGAGGCCGAAGGTGAGACCTGTGGACGCCGCGGCGATGTTGCCCCAGAGGGAACCGCCACCCAGGCCCTCGTTTCCGATGAAGAACACCCCGATGCCGATGACGACGAAGACAAAGGCCAGGACCTCCTCTAACTTCGGGCGCTCGCGCAGGATGAGGGCTCCGGCGATGGCCGTGATGACGGGGGTCGAGTACTGGAGCAGGATGGCATTGGCCGAGGTCGTCGCCTTGTTGGCGTAGACGAAGAGCATCATCGTGACCGCGTTGAGGACGCCCGCCGCCACCTGTGCGAAGGACCAGGTGAAGCGTGGCTTCCTGAGCCAGGCCAGGAGGAAGATGCTCGCGATGAGGCTGCGCGTCCCCGCGATGAGGAGGGGATTCCACGGGAGCACCTTGATGAAGATCCCGGCCGTGCTCCAGAGCGCGGCACAGGCGGCCATGGCCGCTATCCCGGGCAAGCGTCCGCTGGAATGGGGTTCGCTCAATTCAAAAGCCCTGGAACAGGAAATCCAGGGCGGCCACGACGGCACCATGCTCGGATTCGAGATTGGCGACAGCCGCGCCAAGCACGCGGCTTGGAACGGCGGCCATCTGCGGGGTATCGAGGACGCAGGCCATCCCTTCGACCACAAATTGCGGCATCAGGAGCGAAGGCGTCGGAGCGACTCCCAGAGTGCCAGACTTTCGGAGCGGAACCACGATTCGTGTCGCTAGGTCGTCGAGAAGGGGGCTCTGGACATTCAGGAGGAAGGGGATCGTCGTCGTGGAAGCGCCCGGATTCCTGTGGACATCGAATCGGGCCATATCAGAAAGTCCTCCATTCGGCCAAGGCGAGACCCTCTTTCTCGATCCTCTCATTGTAGGCCGCGATGAAGGCCGCGTTCTCCTCCAGCCACCTTCTCTCTTTTTCCCGCTTTATGTAGTCCCGAAGATAGGCTTCGCAGGCTTGGGAAAGATTGATTCCAAGGCTATGTCCCTCTCGGACCACCTCGGCGTCGATGCTGAGATTGATTGCTTGCTTCGTCAAGGACATATGCGCACCCCTCTCGATAGCGATAATGATATTTTATGCGCATTATCGATCAAGAGTCAACATGCGCATCTGCCATCACGTCCCTGTTCCCGCCACATACAAGAAACAGCAATGGGGATTGTCCGGTTGTGTTGTGGCACCTTGTGTGTCTATCATCAAACGAGCAGCCGCTTTTCGACTGCATGGGAGCGCAGCCATGACTTCGAGGGAAAGAATCCTCGCGAGCATCAATCACAAGGAACCAGACCGTGTCCCCCTCGACCTTGGTTCGACGCCAAGTTCCGGCATTTCGGCGATCGCCTACAACAATCTCAAGAAACATCTGAATATCCAGGATGGGCATACCAGGGTCTACGATGTCTGTCAGCAGGTGGCGCAGCCGGAGGATGGCATCATCGAACGCTTTGGCGTGGATGTGATCGACATAGGCAGGGCTTTCAATGTCAGCGACGACAGCTGGCACGACGTGCGCCTATCTGACGGCAGCAGGGCTGAGTATCCGATCTGGTTCAGGCCGGTCGAGCAGAAGGACGGAAGCTTCATCGCGCATCTCAAGGACGGCACGCCGGCTGGCAGGATGCCTCAGGGAGCGACCTTCTTCGATCAGGTGACCTTTCCGTACCTCGACGGCTATCCCGCCGATTTCTCAAGTCTGGGCACGGACATGTCCAGGGTCCACTGGTCCGCCTTCGCGCACAGTCCCTGGGATCATGCGACCGAGAAGGATTTCTGGTCCAACCTGCGCGGCAAGGCCCTGGAGCTCCGCAGAACCACCGACAAGGCGCTGATGTTCGTCTGTGGCTGCAACCTCTTCGAGTGGGGAACCTTCCTCAGGCGCATGGACAATTTCCTGATGGACATGTACTCCGAACCAGAACAGGTCGAGCGTTTCCTCGATGCGATCATGGAATTGCACATGGCCACCCTGGTGAAGGCCTGCGAAGCGCTGGGCGATGTCGTCGACATCATTCGTTTCGGGGATGATCTGGGAACGAGCAACGGCCCCTTCATGTCTCCCGAGGTCTACAGGAGGCTATTCAAGCCCCGCCACAAGGCACTGTGCGACTATGTCAAGAAGCACAGCTCGATGCACACCTTCCTTCATTCATGTGGCTCCCTCTACAAGCTGCTCCCCGACCTGATCGAGGTCGGCTATGATATCCTCAATCCAATCCAGACCTCCTGCATCGACATGGAACCCGAACGGTTGAAAAAGGAATTCGGCGGGGACATCACTTTCTGGGGCGCGGGAGCGGACACAAAAACCGTCCTGAATCGCGGAAACCCCGCCGAGGTGATCGACCACGTCAGGCGGAGGATCGACATACTTGCCCCCGGAGGCGGCTTCGTCTTCAACACCATCCACAACATCATGCCCGACGTCCCTGCGGAGAACATCGTGGCGATGTATCAAACGGTCGCGGAATAAGGATACCAACATGGAAGAAAAGAAACTGCGCCTTGTGTTCATCACGCCATTTGTGGACGAAGAGTTCTTTGCACCCGTGAAAAAGGGACTTGCGGATGCCGGAAGGCTCTTCAATGTGGATGTCGAATTCACGGGCATCAAGGATGCCGATGTCGAGGCCATGAAACGGCTCGTCGACAGGTATGTGGACGACCACTACGATGGGATCGCCCTGAGCCTGTACCATCCGACAGAATTCGATTCAGTCGTGGCCCGTGCCGCTTCGCGCGGCGTGCCCGTTGTCGCCTTCAACATAGATTCCCCCACCGAGGCGAACAAGCGGCTCAGTGGCGTCTGCCAAAACCTGTTCGAGGCAGGCAGGACGGTCGGTTTGACGGCGCTTCCCCATGTGGCTGAGGGCTCGAGCGTGCTGATGACCATGCATGACGCGGGCATTGGTGCATTGAATGACAGACAGGCTGGACAACAGGAGATCCTGCAAAGGAAGAATGTGAAATGGACAGTCCTCGTCACGGGAAACGAACCCGGAATCGCGGCCACGACCATCCGGGCCTCTCTCGACCAGGACCCCTCCATAACCGCGATTCTATGCACGGGTCAGTCGGACACCGAGGGTGCGGGCATCGTCGCCGCCGCCCTGCGTGGCAAACGCGGCATCTACGTCGCGGGCTTCGATCTCTCTCCCGGCATACTCAAATACATCGAGGATGGCGTCATCGATTTCACGGTGGACCAGCAACCCTATGTGCAGGGATTCTATCCCGTGCTCCAGCTCTCCCTTTATTGCAGATACGGGATACATCCTTCGGATATCGATACGGGGGCGGCCATCGTGAACAAGGCCAATGTTAAAATCGTCCTTGAGGCCAACCGGCTGGGGTATCGGTAAGGCCGCACCCAGATGCTTTTTTGTATACAATGTAGTTAAAAATCGATCGAATCACCTCGCGGGGACGATCCATTGTTTTTTTCCTTGACAACTTTGACCTCCGTGCTAAGATGATGGCGACCAGAGTTCAAGAACTTCAAGGAGGGCACATGTTTAAGAGGAAATGGTTGCTGATTGTTGCGGCGATCCTGTGTCTCACGGTCTTTGCTGGCGTGAGCGCGATCGCGGCCCCCAGTAAAACCGGTCCGATCACGGTGGGATTGGCCTGGAACGTCAAGGACGACAGCCTGATTGTCGCGTGGGAAGATTACATGGTTGCGTACAGCAAGGAGTACGGCAAAAAGATTGGGCGTGAGTACAAGTGGATCATCAACGTCGCCGACAGGGATCCCTCCAGGCAGAACGCCAACATCGAGGACCTTATCGCGCAGAACGTCGATGTCATCATCACCCGCGCCGAGGATTCCGCCGCCATAGGCGCCGGCATCAAGGCCGCCAAGGACGCCGGCATCCCGATCATCACCCTGGATCGCGAGTCGTCGACCGAAAAGCCGAATGCCCACGTCGGAAGCGACGGCCTGACAATTTCCTACAACACCGCGGCGGGCTTCGCCAAGATACTCAAGAAGAACAAGATCAAGGGCCTCGCGATCGAGCTCGAGGGCGACCTTCTCGACATGAACGCGATAGCCTTCCACGACGGCTGGGCAAAGGCAGAGAAGGAATTCGGCGCCTGGAAGACCGTGGCTGTCATCCCGACCGAGTGGAAGCCGGAGAAGTTCGGTTCCGGCCTCACGAACGCGCTGCTCGCCCACCCCGAAGCCAACTGCGTCTTCGTCGCGAGCGACTTCGCATTCGACGCCGTGCGCGCCGCTCTCGAAAAAGCCGGTAGGTATGCCGTCACCGGCAAGGCCAAGCACATGTGGACCGCCACGATCGTCTGTTCTTCGGCCGGCTACCCAGCCCTGAAAGCGGGATACATCGACATCACCGGCGTCTGGGACGCCTGGCCGGTGAGCGTCAAGGCCGTCGAGGTCGCCGCCCGTCTGGTCGGTGGCGAGAAGATGGACAACCAATACTTCCGCGTGGCCGGTCGTCTGGCGACTCCGGAAAACATCGACTCCCTCGATCACATCTACGCACGGGACTACGCCACCCAATAACGCAGGGTAGCCAACGACTCTGTGCAACAAAGCGTCTTGCAGCCTTTTTTACAACTCAGGCTGCAAGGCGCTTTCTAATAATGAGGCGGGAACATCTGGAAAGGAGGGAGTTGTGGCGACACAACAACCAGGAAACTCGTTCATGAAAGGCCTGCAGTCCTTTCGATACTTCCCCTTCGTCTTCTTCGGTTGCATCGCCATTGTACTGGCATTCATCGTGCCTCATTTTTTCACGGTCAGGAACATCATCAATGTCCTGACCCAGGCCTCCACGTTGGGCCTGATGTCCATGGGGATGGCGGCGGTTCTGCTTGTAGGCGGCATAGACCTCTCAATTCCAGCCATCATGGCCTTCAGCGGCATCCTCGGGGCGATGTTCATGCGCGCCGGCGGCAATCCTGTCATCGCCAGCCTCATCATGGTCTCGGTGGGTTCAATCGCCGGCTGCATCAACGGACTCGCCGTGGCATACCTCCGGATGATCCCCTTCGTGGTCACCCTTTCGATGCAGGCCATCGCGACCGGCGCTGCCATCTGGGTCACGAACGCCCTGAGCGTTTCGGGCATTCCCACGTCCTTCATGAATGCCATCCTGTACAAGGTGTGGATCATCCCCCTTCCCGTCATAGTCTTCGTCCTGCTCACCATCCTCTTTGAACTCCTCCTCAGGCGAAGCCTCTTCGGTCGATGGCTGTACAGCGTGGGCACCAATGTCCGAGCCTCGCGGGTCTCGGGGATCAACACCACGCGAGTCCTTTTCAGCGCGTACCTCTTTTCGGGGATGATGGCCGGAATAGTGGCGATAATGGTCACCGCGAGGCTAAGCTCCGCTTCCGCGACGATGGGCTCGAGCAACGTGGTCCTCGACATCGTGAGCAGCGCCGTCATTGGCGGCGTGAGCATCTATGGCGGGTCCGGTTCGGCGGTGGGTGTCATGCTCGGGGCATTGGTCATCACCTTGATCAGCAACAGCATGAACTTCCTCCACGTCCCCTACTACCTCACGCTCATGATCAAGGGCGCAGTGATCATCGCCGCGATCGCGTTCGATTCTTTCCGGAAAAAGTGATGGAGGGTCGAATGATGGATCCGTATCTGCGGTTGACGGACGTCACCAAGAGCTTCCCTGGCGTCCAGGCCCTGACGGGCGTCAATGTCAGCGCCTACGCGGGCGAGGCGCTCGCGTTGATGGGAGCCAATGGAGCGGGCAAGAGCACGTTGATGAATATTTTGGGCGGCGTCACCATGGCCGACTCAGGCGATATCAGGATAGATGGCAAGGTGGCGCATTTCCGCGATCCGAAGGAGGCCGCCCGGCATGGCATCGCCTTCATCCACCAGGAAATGGCCCTGCTGCCGACCATGACCGTCGCGGAGAACATGTTCATCACGCGGTTTCCCAGCCGGGGCGGATTGATCGATCGGGCGTCGATCGAGGTGGCATCGTCCAAGGTGCTCCAGCAGCTTGGTTGCGCGATTCCGACCCGGACCAAGGTACGGGACCTGAGCCCGGGCGAATGCCAGATAGTCGAGATTGGACGGGCCCTTCTCAGCAAGGCCCGCATAATCATCTTCGACGAACCGACCTCGTCCCTGACCGCCCGCGAAAAGGACCAGCTGTTCCGTGTCATTGAATCCCTGAAAAAAGAGGGGAAGGTGATCATCTACATCACACACTTCCTCGACGAGATCTTCCAGATCTGCGACCAGGCGGTCATCCTCCGAAACGGCGAGGTGGTCGGGGGCGGCAGGCTCAAGGATCTGACGCGATCTGAGATCGTGACCCTGATGATCGGGGCCGAGGGAACGTCGGTCACATCGATAAGTCGCGGGAAAGTCTCCTCCGATCCGGTCCTTCGGGTTTCCGGCCTCGCCAGGTCAGGAGTCCTCGACGACATAAATTTCACCCTGCACAGCGGGGAGATACTTGCCTTGTGGGGCCTCTTGGGATCCGGACGGACAGAGCTCGCCCGCGCCCTCGTGGGGCTCGACCCAATAGACTCGGGGCACATCGAAATCAAGACAAATGGCAAGCTCCATTCGGTCAGCCAGCGTCAGACAAAGCAGTGGATCGGGATGGTCACCGAGAACCGCCGTGAGGAAGGGCTCCTCCTGCCATGCTCAGTTCGCGAAAACCTGTCGCTTGCCAACCTGAACGCCCTGATCTCACGCGTCTGGCCCTTCCTGGACAGGAAGAAGGAGACCCGCATCGGCGTGGAGCTCGTGGAACGATTGAACATAAAGATCCACGACTCGGAGCAGGCAGTGAAGACCCTGAGCGGAGGGAACCAGCAAAAGGTGGTCCTGGGGCGTTGGATACAGCGCTCGCCGCGTATTTTCATCATGGACGAGCCCACCCGCGGGCTGGACGTCGGCGCGAAGGCGGAGATTCGAAAGATCGTCAACGAACTGGCGGCCGGGGGGATGGCAGTCCTCCTCATCTCGTCCGAGATAGAGGATCTGCTCGAACTGGCGGACAGGTACCTGGTCTTGAGCCGCGGCAGGATCGTGGCGGAGAAGCCGGCCGGTTCGACGCGGAACGAGCTCATCGCATCGGCCGCGGACGACTCGCTCATTTAGCTGCCCAAGGAGAAGGTGATGGCCCCCCCAAAAAATGTCGCAAAGAGAATGGGCGCTCAGGATTTTTTCTTCACCTATGGATTTCTGGTGATCATGTTCGTGGTCATCGCCCTGTACTCCGTCACTGCTCCTCATTTTCTATCGCTGCCCAATTTCATGGCCATCCTGCAGACCGCAGCGCCCTTGCTCATCATCGCCAGCGGCCTTGCCCTCGTCATCATGACCGGCAAGATAGACATGTCCATAGGATCGATGGCCTTCCTCTCGTGCTGCGTGTGCCTGAAGCTGATCAACCAGATGCATCTGCCCATCCTGACCAGCGTGGCCCTCATGCTCGCATGCGGCACGCTGCTCGGGATGGTGAACGGCTGCATAGTCGTGTTCCTCAGGGTCAATCCCCTGATAACCACACTTGGGACTCTGATCGCGTTCCGGGGTGTGGCGCTCCAGCTCAGCAATTCCCAGACGGTGGGGCTTCCGGATTCCCTGCGCGCCTTCGGCAACATGAGGATCGGACCCGTCTTCGTCACGGTGATCATCGCCACTGTCGTGCTGGTGATCATGCACTTGGTGCACACCCGCCTTTCCTTCGGAAGGGACATGACGGCACTCGGAAACGGCGAGGAGGTGGCTTCCCGCCTCGGTGTGCGGGTCAGGGGAGTTACCTTCTGGGCATTCACCCTTTCCGGCTTCTTCGCCGCGCTTTGCGGTCTTGTGGCCATGTGCCAGGTGGGCTCGCTCAATCCAGGTATTGGCAACGGCATGGAATTCACCGCCGTCGCTGCAGTCATCATTGGAGGAATCAGCCTTTTCGGTGGTGAGGGGACCATAATCCCAGGCGTGATCCTCGGTGCCTGCACGCTCGCGATAATCGAGAACGGCCTCAATCTGCTTTCGGCCTCGTCCTACGCCTATCCCTTCGTTCGTGGACTGGTCATATTCCTCGCGATGTACGCCGACTCGTTGAAATACCGGGTGCGGTCCAAGCGGAGGACAATCGACGCTTCCCTGGAATCGGTCGCATGACCCGGGCGCAACCCCGTGGCCTTATACCCCGGAATTGGCGGTGAAGCCCCCGTCGACGGGAACGACGATGCCGGTGACAAAGCGTGACTGATCGGAAAGAAGCCAGAGCGCGGCGCCGGTGAGGTCCTCCGGACTTCCCAGTCTCGCCTGGGGAACCTGCCGAAGGATAAGGCGGCCCCTCTCGGTGAGATCGCCGGTCGCGGCATCCGTGAGGAGAAAGCGGTTCTGGTCTGTCAGCATGAATCCCGGGGCTATGGCATTCACCCTGATGCGCGGCGAGTATTCGGTCGCCATGTGCACGGCCAGCCACTGGGTGAAGGAACAGGTGGCGGCCTTTCCGCTCGAGTAGGCGACCGAACGGCTGAGCGGCCGCATACCCGCCACCGAGGATATGTTCAGGATGACTCCCTCGCCGGAATCCCGGAATATCCTGCCCACCGCCTGCGATGGAACCACCGAGGTCATGAAATTGAGATCCATCGTGGACTTGAAGGCCGCGTTGCCGATGGAAAAGAAATCCAGGTCAGGAGCAGTCGTTGCCTCGCGCTTGCTTCCTCCAGCGCCGTTCACAAGTAAATCTATCCTTCCCAACTCGGTCGTGCTGCGCTCGAGTGCCCGTGCGACACCTTCCGGGTCGGAGGCGTCGCAACTGACGGCGATGGCCGTTCCGCCCGTCTTCCGTATCCCGTCCGCACACTGGCGCGCCGCATTCTCGGAGAGGTCCCAGATGGCGACCTTGGCCCCTTCATCGGCGAGGGCGCGGGCGATGGCCCCGCAGATGGCCCCGCCTCCACCAGTGATGATGGCGGTCTTGCCATTCAAACCAAGGTTCATTCCTTCCCCCTCAAGTCTCGCGCAATTCGCAGACCTCGCCATCCGGTCCATAAAAATAAGCGATCCAGACCTTGGGACGAAACTCAATCGGCTCGTGGATGAAGCGAACGCCCAGACGGCTCAGCCGCGCGTGGTCGGCGCGCACGTCCGTGCACGTGAGGCCGATGTGACTGAACCCATTGTCCGCCTGGCTGCTGTCCTTCGGGATTGGCCTGCCTCGGGGATCCTGGTATTCAAAGAGTTCGAGCATGGCTTTACCGGATTCCAGATGGGCGATCCTGGCGTGGCAGGGAGGCAACCCCACCACGTCTCCAAGCTTCATCTCCGGAGGGCATTCGATGATGCGGGCAAGCCTGAGGCCGATGAGGTCCCGATAGAAGGCGATCGACCGGTCCAGGTCGGAGACGCTGAGCCCCACATGCTCGATTCCTGTCATCATTTCGTGAGCGACCTTTCGGCGGGTCCGAGGACTTCGGCGCCGGTCCCGGTCACGAGCACGTTGTCCTCGATCCTCATTCCCCCCATCGCCTCGCTGTATGCCCCCGGTTCGACACTGAAGACCATCCCTTCCTCGAGGATCTCGTCGGAACCTGGCGCGAGTATCGGATGGGGCTCGTGGTAGCGGAAACCTGTGCCATGTCCCGTGATGTGGAGGAACTCCTTCCCGAACCCCGCCGCTTCGAGAACGTTGCGCGCCGCTGCGTCAACGTCACCGGCTCGAACTCCAGGCCGCACAGCTTTGATGGCCGTAGCCTGGGCAAGCGCGATTGCGTCGAAAAGCCTACGCTGCCCCTCCGTGGCTTTCCCCGCGATTCTAGTGCGGGTCCTGTCGGACCAGTAGCCGTCAGCCACCACGGCGAGTTCGAGCAAGGCGATGTCACCCGCCTCCATTTTCCTGTCGCTGCTGACTTCGCTGGGCCGCCAGCCGATCGACGTCTCGGCCGCTCCGGTAGCGACCTGGGCGAAGGCGCGGACGCGCCTCGCCCCTTTGTGGCCGGTTCCACGCAGAAGCACCGCCGATTCCACGGTGGCCACAAGGTCGATCCCCCGGATGCCTGGCGCCACTGCCGCCGCGAAGGCCTCAAGGCCAAAGGCCGCTATCTCGTTCACCATTCGCAACCGCTCCGCCTCGGCAGCTGTCTTCCTCGACCGCAGCGAAAGCAGCAACGGCGTCGCGTCGATGAACTCGGCCCCCGGGAAGCCGCGCCGGAAGAGGGCTTCGACCGCCCTGGCGGGAATCGCCGGCTCCGCCGCGTTCCATGGTGGGGCCATCGTGGTGAAGTCCCCTTCGAAGCCGATGCGTTGCGGTGACAGCCGCGCGGCCTGCTCAGAGAGCAGCCGGTGGAGACTCGCATCCGGATCCCCTGAAGTCAAGGTGCCGTAGGGATAGGGCTTCAGCTGGAAGTCCCCAAGATCCTGCCTCGCTTCGCGTTCCTCAGTCTGGGGAAGGATGCAGACTGGATCGCCATCGGCCGGGAAGAGGAGGACTGTCACCCCAGCAAGGGGCCAATGGCCGCTTAAGAAAAGGACGTTTTCCGGCATACGGCAGACCAGGAGATCCAGCTTCTCGCGTCGCATCGCCTCCCGGACTCGGGACACCCGCTCGTTGTCCATGACGAGGCCTATTCGGTCCAATAGGCGGCGTCCGGAAGACTGCCGTCCATCGTGTAGCCGCCGTCCATCACCAACACTGATCCGGTCATGTAGCGCGCGTCCTCAGAGGCAAGGAAGACGACACCGCGGCCCACCCACTCGGGCTCGGCGATTTCCTTCAGGGGTATCCGCTTGTACAGGGCCTTTTTCACGGAGTCGGTGTACATCGGGATAGTGAGCTCGGAGTAGGTGGCGCCAGGCTCGATGCAGTTCACGTTGATCTTGTACGGTGCCAACTCGGTGGCCAAAGTCCTGCTGAAGGCTTCAATGCCGCCCTTCGCCGCCGTGTAGGCCCCGGCTGATGGCTCGGAGAGCACCGCGTGGATGGACGAGAGATTGACGATCTTTCCCCCCGCCTTCTGGGCGATCATCATCTGGGCGCCTGCCTTGCAGCAGAGGAACACGCTCTTGAGGTTGTTGCGGATGAGCCTGTCCCAATGCTCCTCGGTGGTATCCACGATCGCGGCCTGATGGATCACCGCGGCGTTGTTGACCAGGATGTCGAGCCTTCCGAGTTTCTTGGCGGTGAATTCGAAGAGCTTCGCCACGTCGGCGGCGCTCCCGACGTCGGCGGGCACCCCGTAAACCTCACCCAAGGCGCTCAATTCCTTCACGGCAGCCTGGATCTTGGACTCTGTCCGGGCGCAGAGCACCACGCGGGCTCCTTCCTTCAGAAACTCAGAGACGATCGCCTTGCCAATCCCCACACTGCCACCGGTCACGATCGCACATTTTCCTTCGAGTTTCATGGTACTACCTCCATCTGGTTCCGTATTACGCCTTTCGAAGCGCCGCTTCGACTATTCCCTTGACTATCGCCTGGTTGCCGAGGATCGCCGCCTCCTCCAGAACCCTGGAAACCGAATTGGGCACATCCCTCGAGCTGAGGCACAGGGGCGGTCCGTCCAAGTAGTCGAAGGATCGACTGACCATCTCCGCCACGATCCGGGGGCCTATCGACATGCTGGCGCCCGCCTCCTCGACCAGGACGAGGGCGCCCGTCTTGCGCAGGGAAGCGTCGATGGCCGCGTAGTCGATGCTGGGCAGGTCGAGTGTCCTAAGATCGATGATGTCGGCGCTGACTCCCGCCTTCGAAAGCTCTCCCGCGAGGGCGAGGACACGCCCGGCCATCGCCCCGTAGCCAACGACCGTGACGTCCGTCCCGGTCTGGAGGAGCCTCGCCTTCCCGAAGGGAACGCAATAGTCCAGGTCGTCCTCGGGGATGGCGGATTTTGTCGGGTAGAGACTGTGATGTTCGAGAATGAGGACGGGATCCTTGCTCGCCATGGCTGTGTTGAACAGGCCGATGTAGTCGAAGGCGTTGCCCGGCGCCACGATGCGCCAGCCCGGGAAGAGGGCGAAGAGCCCTATCGGATCCATCGAGTGCTGGCCGCCGTAGCCACAGCCGATCGCAATCCGGGTGCGTACGACAATGGGCAGGTCCGTCGTGTTGCCGTACATGTGCCTGGCCTTGCCAATCTGGTTGAACAGCTGATCCGCGGCCACCAGGGAAAAATCGGGGAACATGATCTCGACGATGGGCTTCAAACCACCCATGGCGGCTCCACAGGAAAGACCCACGAAGCCCGCCTCGGATATGGGCGTGTTGATCACCTGCCGGGGATATTTCTGGGGCAGCCCCTTGGTTCCGCCATATGCCCCTCCACCGAAGTTGGCGATCTCCTCGCCAAACTCCACGACAGTGGCATCACGCAGCATCCATCGTTCCGTGACGGCGGAAATGGACTGGACATAGCTCATC
>Ga0118677_10009318_pt1 | contig 15378 bp, 11 predicted proteins | sample AliMusrvi5mmetaG_FD_86154 | JGI IMG/M metagenome (GOLD analysis project Ga0118677, IMG submission 86154)
ATTGGGGATTGGGGATTGGGGATTGGTAACTGACAACTGACAACTGACAACTCCCTGCTCCCTGCTCATACACTGCCTCGCGCACCACAGGCGGGCGGCCGTCGTGGAGAAACTCCATCGAGAGGTTGGCCACCTCCTGGCCGTGATACTTCAGAACCAACCGACCGGTGGGTATGAACTGGCCGATGACCGTAGCCTCAACGCCTTCGGACGCACAGAGCGCGGTCAGCTCCTCGACTTTCTCCGGCGACACGCTGACCACCATCCGCTCTTGGGCCTCGGAGATCCAGATCTCGGTATAGGAAATGCCTTCGTACTTCAGCGGCGCACGATCGAGCCAGACCTCGGCCCCGATCTTCTCGCCCATCTCGCCCACGGCACTGGAGAAACCGCCAGCGCCGCAGTCGGTCACCGCCGTGTAAAGCCCTCGATCACGGGCGACCAGGAGCACATCGAGCACCTTTTTTTCCTCGATCGCGTTGCCGATTTGCACCGCGCCGCCGGAAACCGTTTCGCTCTCGTGATGCAGTTCGGCCGAGCTGAATGTGGCACCGTGGATACCGTCGCGACCGGTCCTTCCACCAATCGCCACGATCATATCGCCGGGCAGCGTTTCTTTGAACGACATGTCGCGGGGAATCAGCCCCACGGTGCCGCAAAAAACCAGCGGATTGCCCAAGTAACGCGGATCGAAGTAGACGGCCCCGTTCACCGTGGGAATGCCCATGCGGTTGCCGTAGTCGCGGACTCCGGAGATGACGCCTTTGGCCACGCGGCGAGGATGGAGCACGCCCGCGGGGATCTGCTCCAGCGGCGTGTCGGGCGGGGCGAAGCAGAAGACGTCGGTATTACAGACCGGCTTGGCACCCATGCCGGTGCCCATCGGATCGCGGATCACGCCCCCGATGCCCGTGTTGGCTCCGCCGTAAGGCTCCAGGGCCGAAGGGTGATTGTGGGTCTCGACCTTAAAGACCACGTTATACTCATCGTCAAAGCGGATAATGCCGGCGTTGTCGCGGAATACGCTTACGCACCAGTCGTCATCACCGAGATCCTGACGGATCTTCTGAGTAGCGGCGAAGATCGTCTCGCGAAGCATGTTCTGGAAGTTGCGCTCGCCCCCCTGCGGCAAGGATTGCAGGTCGCGATAGTGAATTCGACCGGCGAGCGTCTTGTGGCTGCAATGCTCGCTCCAGGTCTGGGCGAGGGTTTCTAGTTCGGCGTCGGTTGGGTCGCGGTCGAGCTTCAGGAAATATGTTCGGATGGTCTGCATTTCGACCAGCGAGAGATAAAGTTGTCCCTGGCGGCTCAAGACGCGCAGGGCTTCATCGTCCATCGTGCGGATCGGCACGCTGGTCAGGCGGAAGTTGTATGCAGCACCCAGTTCCAGATGGCGGAAACCCAAGGGACCGACGATCACCTGCTCGATGGCGTCGTTGGCCAGGACTTTTGTGCTTAGCGTACCGATACGGTCGGGGTCGAGGCCCTCGATCCAGTATTTCTTCAGCGTGCGGACGACTTCGGCCTTCAGTCCAAAATCTTCGATCGCCGACATCACGCTTTGGGCCACGGGGTCCATCACGCCGGGCTTGGAAAGAACGTGGACCAGAAAGAAGGGATTTGGGACTAAGGATTGGAGATTGGAGCATTGCCGGAGGCTAACAATTTCCGGAGTAGATTTCCACGGAACTTGATTCAGCCCCTCATCTCCCACCTCCGCCACGATCGCCCTTTCGACGATGCGATCGGTGAGCAGTTCCAAGGCAACGCGCTGGGCCTGGTTGCGGTCCCAATCGGCCTGGATCAGGTAACCGCGGGCGGCGGCAACCTTCAGATCGGCGGCCAGTCCAAGTTCGGCAGCCGCCGAGGAGATGGGCCGGCCCAGGAGGTCGGGCTGGCCGGAGGCCGGGTAGATGTCAACTTCCCAAAGCATCTCGGTTCTTCTTCGCCGTTGTGAGGAATCTTTCCAAGGCGGCTTCGTCGCTGTTGCGAATTGCCGTGTGCAAGGTTTGAAGCTGGGCGTGGTATTGCTCCAGCGACTTCAGTACATTCTCCCGATTCTGCATGAGAATCTGCTTCCAAAGGTTCGTATCGCCCGAGGCCAACCGCGACGTATCCAACAGTCCCGTGCCAGCCAGCCGGAAATAGTTTTCCGTAATCGTATTTGCCAGGGCCGCGGCCGCCATGTGGGGTAGGTGGCTGGTGACAGCGAGCGCACGATCGTGATCCTCGGGCGACATTCGTACAACAATCGATCCGAGGCCCTGCCAAAACTCCTCCAGCACGTCGTAGTCTTCGGCTCGGGTGTTTTTGGTCGGGGTAATCACGGCGACTCGGCCATCGAAGAGATCGGCCGTGGCGTAATTGGCCCCGGTCTTTTCGCTGCCAGCAATGGGATGGCCGCCGAGGAAGCGGCACCCTCGTGGCAACTGGTTGTCCAGCGCGGCCACAATTTGCTGCTTGGTGCTGCCGGCGTCGGTAATGAGCGTTCCCTCGGGGCTGTGCCGCGCCGCTTCCTGCACGAGGTCGGCGATCTGGCCCACGGGAGTGCAGACAATCACCAGTTCGGCCTGAGCCACCCCTTTGGCTAAATCAATTGTGGTATGGGTGATGGCTCCGGCTCGTCGGGCAATCCGCAGGCTGACCTGGCGGCGACCGATGCCGATGACGTTTTCCGCCAGATTTCGCTGGCGCAGGGCCAAACCGATCGATCCTCCGATCAACCCCACGCCGACGATGGCCACGTTTCCGAGTCGTTTCATCAATCAATCCCGGCAGATGCGCAGAATGGTGAGACCGTATTATAACAAACCCAGGGCAGGGTCGGGCAGGGGGAGGAGGGAGAGGCGAACGACGAATGGCGAACCGCCGCCCACTGACAGCAGACAACTTCCCCCCTCTTTTACCCCACCGGGTACTGCCGGCAATACTCATAGAGGGCCATTGCTGTGGCGGTTGCGGCATTGTGGGCATAGGGAAGCCCATAGACGGGGATCTCGATGGTGCCGTCCAGGAGCCGTAGGATTTCATCCTCGATCCCTAACCGCTCATTGCCAATTACCAGCACGACCTTGCGGGGGAACAGGAACTCAAAGATCGACTTGGAATTACTCGCCTGTTCCAGCCCTACAATCGGATAGCCCTCCTGTTTTAATCGCTTGATCACCGGCGGGAGCGTACGATGGATCTCAATCTGAATTGAGTCACCTGTCTCGCGGGAGATTTCCGGCAGGATCCGGGCGTTGCCGCAGCAGATCATGCGGGGAATGCCGCAGCAGGCGGCCGCACGGACGATCCGCGACAGATTTATGTTGCTCCGCATTGGCGGGCAGGCCAAAAGCAATTCCCGCGGCCGCTGCAAAGAGACCATCGGCTTGTGGCGTTCTTGGACGAAGTCGGACATAGGAATCGGCACTTAGCTTAGTCCTTGGTTTTCAATCCCAAGATCTAAGTTTTCCCAAAAAATGGGGCCAGGAAACGACGACCAGCGTTTGAATTCGCCGGCGTCGTACCTGGCCCCGATGTGGCGGAGAGACCAACGCTACGGTACCTGTGCGCGCGCTCGAATTCGCGCGCAAACGCCACAAATACCATGCCCAAACTGGGACGGATTACTCACTAAAAGGCTCTGGGATCAAACAAAAGATGAGTGGACGCCGGGATATCATTCAACGCGGCAGAACTTTGAAAAGCAACATAAAGAACAGCCCCACACGATCACAAGATCCATTCTACACTCAACTCAAAATCTTGGGAAGCGTGGTTCTAAAAAAATCATTCCTTGGGGAGAATGTCAACCTTTTTTTCACCCACGGCCGGCCTTATTTGCCGGCGGCTGGTGGCCTCGACTTGCAGGGAGATCGGTCCAGGTTTCGATGTTCTTATCACAACCCGATAGTCGATCATCGCCTTGGGTGGCAATTCTACAACCGGATCGAAGCGAACCAATCCCTGGTCAATCTGGTACTTGATGTTCGCATTCGGGCCAGTGGTGCCGAACTCGGCGGCCGTGTCGGGCGGGACGCGAGCCGTGACCACCACGTCGTTCTCGGTATAATCGCCCTGGTTGGTGACCTGTATCATAAACCGCTGATTCTCGCCTGCTGGAACATTTAATTTGAGATTATCAACTCTCACATCCAGCCGCCCAGGGATCGCGGCCGGTGAAATCGGCGGTGTAACACCAGCGGGCGGAACGGCGGCGATTGCCGTAACGCAGGAATCGGTGGCAGTTCGGATACCGTCGTCGGTTGTGACTTCCACGCGGTGACAAAGTTGACCAGGCCGGGTGACCCGGAAGGTAAACTCAAGTTTGGCCCCCTGTCCTGGGGCCAAGTCCTGCAGACGACCTTCAAGTGGACTTTTTTGCTGGTTTTCCAAACCATTGCCAGGAGTACTGTGGATGTCGATGCCGGTTGCCGATGCTCGCCCGCGATTGGTTAGGACGATATCGAAGGTCACGTTTGCGCCGACCACCACCTGGGACTCGCGTGCGACGACCTTGAGGTCCAAGACCGAGGTGGCTGCCCGCGTCGGACCAGGCCCCGGAACCGGTATTGTGGCCGGAGCGGGGATCGCGGCTGGAGCCGGTATTGTGGCCGGATCGGGTTTTGTGACTGGGCCGGGCAGTGCGGCCAGAACCTTCGTTATTGCACAGTGGCTCGAGTGCAGCCCACCGCCGCCTGCAACCCCGACACAATGGGCCATGTCCCCTGATTGCGTGGTGCGAAAAGTTGCTTCGATGATCTGTAGTTGCCGTGGGGCCAAATCGCCCAACCGCCATTGTAAGCGGCGACCCTCGACCACCGCCGCCGGATTGGATTGGAGGAAACTCAGCCCATCGGGAACCTCTTCGGTTACCACAACCTCGCGGGCAGGCAGATCGCCTGGGTTGCTGACTTCCATGCGATAGGTGATCGCCTCGCCGATTATTGCAGTGGGCGGACCCATTTGGCGAATTCCCAGCGAAGGGGCTGTCCAGGTCACTAACACGCTGCCTTCACGCACCATCAGCCGCTCGCCATATTGATCGGCCGGGCGGAAAACCTGGAGGCGGACCTGGTTTGTGCCAGGCGAGGGATCCTTTTGGAAAATCTCGACGCTTGCCTGACCACCCTCGTTGGTCGGCACTTCGATCGACGTCGTGCCCGCCGGGCCAAAGACGGCCGGAGGACCGCAGGCAACTTCATAGCGCACGATCCAGCCGGAGCGAGGGCAGTGATTGCTCTGCCGCCAGACAGTCGTGGTCAGCGATTGCTTTGTTCCTGCGGGCAAGATGGCCGGGGTAGGGAGGCCAAATTGGGCATCGATCCAATAGATTATCGCCGACTTGGCACGCTCGGTGGGCACGACCACGTCGGGAGCGACCAGCGTTACGTGGCTGACGCCTTCAATCGGCGAACTGACCGTGACCCAGCCTTGTCCGCGGGCGACATAAACACTATTTCCCGCCCCGCCGGCGCGTTCAGGCACGCGGGTTGTGCTGCCGATGGCAAACGTCTTGGAGACCACGCGCGGACGAGTGAAATCACCGACCAGGAAATCGGTGAAGCGGTTTTCGCCGATGCCGGTGAACTGCCCCACGCTGCCAGGCACGAGCCACCATTCCAAGCGGCGGTTGGTGCGCAGATAGCCATCGCCGCCGCGGACACCGCCCAGCATCACGAGCTGGCTTCCCACCGGCATCACGGTGCTGAATGGAGAGAGCATCGCGGCCACGTCGCTATAGGGCGAGACCTGCGGCCCTGCCGCAACAGGAGGTCGAACCGTGGCGGCCGGAATTGGGGCGAGAGCCACGGCCGCGGGAGCAGCGGACGTTGACGCGGGAGCAATGCCGGACGGGAAAGTCGCGGTGCCTGGCGGTGGCGAATTACAGGTGAAGAGGTGCTCACCCGAAGGATCGATGCGGGGTGTGTGAAAATCGGCGCAGCCCGTCACAGCCAGCAAGATCGCGATGCTTGCCGAAGCACTGAGCGGAAGTTTCATCCTTGAGCGGCGCATGGCCCTTTCCTCGGCCCTCTGTCACGGTCTCATGCACGACCGCACTATTGACCACTAGAAAGATAGCATATAAAATGGCGGCGTGCGGTCTGTCGTCAATCCGTGGCCTTATCCCGCTCCCGCAGCCTGGTAGTATCGCTACCAACCTTACAAACGTTCGCCGGATCAGAGTCCCAAAATCTTCGTGCGAGTAGCAAAGCAAGGGCTAAACGTGGAAAACGTCCAAGGCTATAGCCTGAGCGATATCGTCGCGACCTATCGGCAGCGGGCCGAGTTGCCTTCGTATATTCTTGCCGTCGATTGGTTTGAACAGGCATTCCGCGCGCTGGCTGCGATGCACGCGACGGGTCGAATCCATCAGACCATCGGGCTGGAGAAGATATTTGTCGGAGCCGACGACGAAGTGCGAATCGACGAAGGCGGCACGAGGTCGGATTTCGCGCGGGGGTGGTCGCCCGCAGGAGCCGCTGGTGATTCGGGCTGTGCGGCTCCCGAGCAACTCTCCGGCCGTGCAGTCGACCGGCGAGCCGACCTTTACGGCATGGGAGCCGCGTTTTATGAGCTTTTGACGCTCCACCGCCCAGGGCCTTCACCCGATCCGCCTTCGAGTATCAATCGCACGGTGCCCAAGGGCTTTGACGTCCTGCTGCTACGCTTGCTCGCAACCGCTCCGGAGGATCGCTCTGCCAATGCCGATGAAGTCTTGGCGGACCTGTCCGCATTGAGGCAATTGCCGAAATCGATGGCAACACCGGCGCTCATGGTTCCGGCAGGCCAAGCAATTCGGCCTGCCGGCGTTCCCCGTCTAGCGATGATCGCGGCCGGCGCGGTCCTCGGCGCGCTCGTGGGCGCGGTCGCGGGCTGGTTTCTGGATTCGTTTTTACCTGTCACGATCATCGTCGGCGCTTTTGTCGGCGGAATGGTCGGAGTTTTCGCTAATCCCAACGCTTGAAAGGAGACGGTTATGCATGGTTTCAAAATCTGCCTGAATCATTCTGGCACTTCAAAGTGGTTGCTGTCCATGTTGGCAAGTTCGATGGTCATCCTGATGGCCGCACAAGTCCAGGCCGCAGGAGATCGCTCCGAGCCAAGCAAGGCCGAAATCCAGCGTATGGAGGCACTTTATAAGTCGATCCAGTGGCAGGATGGACCCTGCAATGCCCGACTGGGAAACATCGCCGAGATTAAGGTTCCCCAAGGTTACCGTTTTACCGACATCGACGGCGCGCGGAAGTGGGCTGAACTCTCACACAATGTTCCCAATCCCAACCGCCTCGGCGTGCTCGTGCCGACCGGAGTCGGAGAAGAGTGGACCATCGTCTTTTCCTACGAGGACTCGGGGCATGTTCCCGACGATGAAAAAGGGAAACTCGACGCCAGCGCCATCCTGGAATCGATTCGACAAGGGACCGAAGATGCCAACAACTACCGGCGCAGCCAAGGCTGGGAACCAGTCGAGGTCGTCGGCTGGAAGTCGGAACCCGCTTATGAGGACGAAACGCAGCATCTCGTCTGGGCCCTCCGCACGCGTTCGTCCAGCGGCGAAGGGATCAACTATAATACCCGCATCCTGGGCCGGACTGGCGTTATGTCGGCCAACTTGCTGGTCGGCAACGAAGAGTTCAACTCCGCCGTGCCCCTGGCCAAGAATCTCCTCAGCGGCTACAGCTACCTGTCGGGTAGCAAGTACGCGGAATGGAGGTCCGGCGACAAGATTGCACAGTACGGCCTGACGGGATTGATTACCGGCGGTTTGATGATTGGCGCCGCCAAGATGGGCCTCTTGAGCAAGCTCGGCATGTTCTTCGCCAAGTTCGCGAAAGTGATCATCATCGGCGTCATCGCCCTCGGAGCTGGAATCGCGAAGTTCTTACGGAGCATCTTTGGCGGCGGTAGCAAGGCACAATCGTAAACTTGGCCAATAATGCCCTTTCGCCTCAATGACACCGAGTGGGTAATGATCGTCGTGGCGGCGATTTACCTCTTTGAGTGCGCGTTTTGGGTCCGTCGCGAGGCGATCTGCCTCTCCGCGGCGCTGGGGCGATTCCGCGCCTTGCCTTCGCCCGCGTTCATGGGCAACGAGCAATACAAGCTCGTCGTGGGCAATCCCTGGCCGCTGGCTCGCTGTTTCGTCTGCGAACTGTGGCCAATCGCCCTATCGCCCGAAGGAATTTGCTTGCCTGAAGGAATATGGGTGTTATCAAGCGGGGATTCGACTTGCCACCTTGCTTTTGACGCGATTGGTGACGCAATCGAGGCCGCTGAAAAGGAACTCTTCGTCAACGGCAAACGCATCGCCAAGTGTGCCTCGGAAGAACAATCCAAGCGGCTGGCGGAGATGCTTAAAGAGGTGGCCGCTGCGAGCGAGGCCGATCGCGGCGGAATCATCGGCGAATATCTCGACCGCTGGACCGACAACGCTGCCGCCAGTGAGCGTTTTGCCGAATTGAAGCAGTTGAGCGATCCGCTTCGGACTTCGGGATTCACGTTATTCGCATTGACGTTCATCTTTGGGCCGGCTTTGTACTACGCGCCATGGCAACTGACATTGCCCGTTGTGGCCATTTACTTTGTAATGCTTTTTTCGACCTGGATGCTCACGGTTTGGGACTACGCAGTCTGCCGCAAGAGGCTTTTGGGCGAAAAGTTCTCCCAGCGATTTCGCCATACTGGCATGCTCTTGCTGTCGCCTGCTTCCGCCATGCGATCGTCGGAGGTGTTGCTGCGAAACGGCCTGGCCGCATTTCATCCCTTGGCGGCGGCGACGCTAGGCACGAAGGACCGCTGTGCCGCGCTGGCGCGGCCGATGTTGCTCGCCCTGGAACATCCCAAGCCAAGCGAAGTTCCCCGCGACCCGGCGGCACACCGCATCGACATCTGGTTCCGCAAAAAACTCCTCAAACGATTGAATTCGTTATTGCGTCGTTTGGAGATCGATCCGCTGGAACTGCTGCGGCCGGCGGAGCCGCTCAGCGACTCACGGTCATACTGCCCTCGCTGCCACAACCAGTTCGTGCTTGCCGAGGGAACCTGTCCCGACTGCGACGGTCTCGCGCTGACGGCATACGCTGGAGAACTGGAAAGACGTGCGTAATTCCGGCTTTAGGACCGGTGAATCAATAAACCATTCGACGAATCAGGGAAGAAAGCTGGTTTGCTTTCGAGAACAATCTTATTATAGTAGAATGTGCGATTGCTCGGGTGATGTGAGAACCGAGCACGGATCCTCGGATACCAATACCATGACGCGACCTACGGTTCTTCTATTACTCATCGTAACTCTACTGGCCGTTGCCCCGGATGGCAGCCGCGCAGCGGAGAAAAGCCCGCCAAGTTCATCCGATCGACCAAACATCATCCTCTGCATGACGGATGACCAAGGCTGGGGCGACGTGAGCTACAACGGACTGAAGCAGATCAAGACTCCCACGCTGGATACCATGGCCGCGGCCGGCTTGCGTTTCAACCGTTTTTATGCGCAGCAGAGTTGCTCGCCCACGCGGGCTTGCGTGATGACCGGCCGGCATCCGAATCGGATGGGGGTCTTTTGGCCCGGCATGCCCCTGCGGAAGCAGGAAGTCACCATTGCCCAGGTTGCAAAAGCCGCCGGCTACGTCACCGCACATTTCGGAAAATGGCACCTAAACGGGGTTGCCGGGTTTGGCAAGCCGATTGCCGCCTCCGACCCCTTCGGTCCAGGCCCCTTTGGTTTTGACGAATGGTTTTCGGTCTCGAATTGGTTTGATCTGAATTGGACATTCAGCCGCAATGGCAAGAGCGTGAAGGTTAGCGGCGATGGCTCCGATGCCATCGTTGCCGAGTCGCTGAAATTCATCGGCTCGATGGCCCAGCAGAAAAAGCCTTTCCTGGCGGCCATCTGGTTCGGCAGCCCGCACGCTCCTCACCAGCCCCTGCCCGCGGATCTCAAAGCGTCGGGCGGTTCGGCGTACTTCGGCGAGCTTATAGGCGTCGACCGCAGCATGGGGGCGCTCCGCGCCGAGTTGCGGAAACTGGGAATCGCCAACAACACAATCGTCTGGTTTTGCAGCGACAACGGTGGATGGATCGATGAGGAAAAACCTGATGCCAATGGCGTCACCGGGGGGCTGCGCGGCCGCAAGGGCGACGTGTGGGAGGGTGGCATCCGCGTTCCGGCCGTCATCGAGTGGCCGGCGCGCATCAAGCAGCCTGTCGTCACGGAAATACCCGCCGGCGTGGTCGATATCTATCCGACCATCGTGGAGCTTTTGAATGTCAGCCTGCCCAACCAAGTGCTGCCGCTGGATGGCATCAGCCTCGTGCCGTTGATCGATGGCAAAATGAAGCAACGCCCCAAGCCGATGGGGTTCTGGCAATATGACGAAAGCCAGCCATCCATCAATACGGACTCCGGCCCTGCGGCCTGGAGCGACAACCGTTACAAGCTTGTCAAGCCGGAGGCCGGCCAGTGGGAACTTTACGACGTGACGAAGGATCTCGCGGAAGAAAAAGATCTGGCTGCCGACCTTCCCGAGATCGTCAACCGCATGAAGGCCGAGTTGGATGCCTGGCAGCAGTCCGTGATTCGGAGTTACCAAGGCCAAGACTACCCGGAGAAAAAGGTTATTCAGCCGCAGGTGATCCAGCCGAAGAAGGCGGCGACGGCGGAAAACCATTAGTGCTCGTCCAAAAACAACTTGTGGTGCGGGCGTCTCGCCTGCGCATGCAGCCGGGATGGCCGCACCACAAAAACGCGGAGTTAATGTTGGACAGGTTCTTAGCTTAAGACCTGGCTATGTCCCTCCGCGGTCAATTTCGCTCTTTCGCCCGTTAAGCCTCTGGGCCAAATCCCGGCAAGAGTTGCTGGCTGGGCGGATGTGCCAGTTCTTGATAGCTGCGGCGATAGCCTTCGCCGAGGTGCAGCATGACTTCCAAGATCAGCAGATCGGCGCGGGTCATGATGTGCCGACTGCTGCGGGCGCCGAGGCCGGAGATCATCTCGGCAAGCACGTCCAGGTGCATCTTCGCCGTCTGGCGTGCCGTGATGCCGGCCGCCACGAGCAAGGCTGCCAGACGCCGCAACTCGTCGGCTAGGTTGCCGGACCCCATGATCGCGTAGATCCGCAGTAATTCGCGATAATGGGCCGTCAACTCGGGCGGTAGGGTCACCGAAGGTTCAGCCTCTGCAACTGCCGTGCAACCATGCCTTCGTAGAGGCCCGGGTCGGAACTCCTCGACCGCGGCCCGCTGTTCGCGCAAGAGCCGTCGGGCTTCATCCTGTTCACGTTGCAGACGCGTTTGCTCGGCTTGGTGGAAGCGGCGGTTCTCGTGGACCAGATGCTGCTGCTGGACGGCCCTCGCCACGACCCAGATCAGGTTCCGCGTGGTGCTGGTAGAGACGCAGACGTAACCGTTGGCGCCGACTTCGTAGCAGAGCACGGCCATTTCCGACTCGCTGGGAGTGCCGAGCACGATGATCGGCTCTTCCGCCCCGCCGGTTCGATACCCCTCAATAAGATCGAGGGCGTCAAATTCTCCCGGCTCGTGGCTCACGAGGATGGCATCGAAGACTTCGTCGCGGAGTCGTTCCATGCCGGCTGCCTGTCCGGCAGTTTCTTCGAGGAGGATCTCGGCCGCGCTATCGGCGGCAAAGGCCTCGGCCAGCCAAGCACCGGTACGGCTGGGCGCGGCGATATACAAAACCTTCAGCCGGCCAGGCATCCCATGGAACAAGGCATCGCCGCCAGGAATCGCGATTTTATGATCAGATAAAATTGCTACCATGCTCGATCCTAGTGCGGGGGTGCGACAATCTAACCGCGCAGCCCGGAGCCGTCAAGGCGAATCGTTAACAGCGAATCGGTTAAGTGAGTGGCTGGCCTGCACGTGCCCTTCTCAATGCCTCACCCACCATGTTACCACGGCCAGCGCATGAATCAGGGGAGGGACGGGTCGCTAACCCTTTTCCGTACGGCTCTTTCCCTGGTTCCGCTCCGTGACCGATCGTGGCGCCGAGCGACTTTTGTGCCACCATGGGCGTGCCAGACGATGTCGATTTTCTGAGTTTTTTGGCCATATTTGCCACCATTGGTGTATATCGCTTAACTTGCACGAGTGTATGACACCTACGAAAACACGGAGAATAATGAGAATACGACTCCTTTAGCCATACTAATACCACTTTTTTAGGGCGGCCCATTATCTGCACCATTTCGCACATTTCGGACCATTTCCGTTCGCTAGGTTTGATCGTAACTGTTTGTTAGGTATAACATTAAGTGGCACGACCCTGGGCCTGAGCGAAGGGCGTGGTGATCCGTAAAACCACGCACTATACCACCCGAAAGGCTCCAACTCATAGTACGCAGCCAACGCGCCCCTCAGCCATTTGCAGCGTTGAAGGATAACGCCGTAAGCCGTTTCGCAGGCTGCCCGTTCCACCGCCGGGCCTTGATCATAACCTTGCCAACTGCTTGCAGTGACGACAGGCCGTAGGGTGCGTGGAGCGAACCGGCGGGGAAATGGTGGGTTACGCAGGGAGTTTAACCATTGGGAACACTTACTGCTGTTTTGGACATATTCGCGTAACGCACTAATCCTGCTCCGCCCACCCGGCTGCTGCCAGAATAAATCAACAGACCGCATGCTGCGCATGATGATTCAGGGACGGATACCAGAAGCAGCAGTTATTCCGTGAATGGCTCGGGAATAAATGCTCTCGTTTGCGTATCTAAGTAGATGCTAGACCGGATTGCGACTGACACCAACCCGGAGCGCTTGGCATGGATTGAGCCAATCTCAAACCGCGAGCGGTATCCATCAAAAAATGAGGTGAACGATGCGCTGGGTAATTCCTTGGTGTTTGGTTGTCACCGTTGTGACGGGCTGTGCTGACGAGAGAAAAGCAGCACCGCGCACCGCCGACAGAGAAATGGTCCACAAGTCGACCGACGCAAAACCGGCTGCCTCCCAGGAATCAGCCGCGGAGGACAAGGCCAAATCGTCTCAGCCGCCCGGCACCGCGACCTTGCAACGCAAGATCATCCATACGGCCGCACTCACCCTGGTCGTCGAACACTTCGATCCTGTGCCCGAAGCGGTCGCGGCCCTGGTGGACCGTTTTGGCGCTTATGTGGCCCGATCCCAGGTCACGGGAGCGGCCGGATCGCTTCGCCGCGGGCAGTGGACAATCCGTGTGCCGGTCGAGCGTTATGCGGCGTTCCTCTCGGCTGCCGGCAAGTTGGGCGAAATCCACAATGTCAATTCCGACTCCCAAGACGTGACCGAAGAGTATTACGACCTCGACGCCCGCATCCGCAACAAGAAGCAGGAGGAGTCGCGGCTGAACGATCTGCTCGCCAAGGCCGCGGGCCGACTGGACGAGGTGCTAACCCTCGAACGCGAGATCACGCGGGTGCGGGGAGAGGTCGAGCAGTTGGAAGGGCGGCTGCACGTGCTCGACGGTGTGACGGCGATGAGCACGGTGAACCTAGAAATCAGCGAGATCAAGGAGTTCGTTCCCGGGGAACCGGTCAGTTACGGCACGCGCGTCCGCCGGGCATGGGAGGACTCCCTCGCCGCGTTGCTTTCCGTCGGGCAATCGCTTTCGGTCCTGCTGGTGGCCGTGTCGCCGTGGGTCGGCGTCCTCTTGCCCCTTATGCTGGTGGTTCTCGTACTACGGGTGCGTTCGGCACGAAAACGCTGACGACTTGCCATGCAAGCGGGGCGACCACAACAAGCACTTTGTCCAGGATGCCTTTCGACGGTGCGCGTGGCAGCATCCGGCTGCCAAAGGGATGACCAGGCGTCTTCCTTGGCCCTGTCTCCGCGCGGTACAATTCCAAGCAGCGACGAACCTGGAAAGGTCCAATAGGGCGCGATGCCAGCCGCGCTTATCGGCTACCTCGAACCGGAGTTTTGGAAATGGCTCGCGAAGGATTTGCTTATTTGCTCGCCTTTCTCGTGAAATGGAAGCTCTTGGAGGCGTTTATCGTGCCGACGGGAGCCATGGCACCGACCATTTACGGTGCCCATGCCGACGTGGTATGCCAGAACTGCGGCATGAAATATGCCGTCAGTATGTCGATGCAGGCGCAGATGCTGCGGGAGCGAACACCCGTGCATGCCTCTTGCCCAAACTGCGGCCAGCCAGCGGAAATCGGGATTGACGCTCCGATCTTGCAGGGGGACCGCATCCTGGTGGATAAAATCAGCCAGCCACGGCGATGGGACGTAATCACATTCAAGTTCCCCAAGGACCGCCGAATCAATTATGTCAAGCGGCTGGTGGGTCTGCCCGGCGAGACGCTGGAGATTGCCGATGGCGGGATTTTCGTTAATGGCCGCCGACTCCAGAGAGGGCCATCCCAATCACAGGACATGTGGTTGCTGGTTTACGACAGCAACTTGCAAGCAAAGCGGCCGCTGCCGGGCAGTCCTCATTGGGAACCGAAAGAGAAGTCCTCCCGCTGGAAGGTCGCCAATGGTCAATGGACCTTCGAGGGAAACAGCGCGGCCGATGACGCACTGGTCTTCGCGGGGCGGCTCACGAATGAGATTACCTATAACGAACAAGAGCATAGTCGCGAACTTGCCGAGAACACTCCTCCTTTGATCGGTGACATTCAACTGGTGTGTGACCTTAAGCAGTTCTCCGGTGAAGGAAGCCTGGAGTTGCGATGGGAGTTTTGCGACCAGAAGATAAGGGCGACGATCTCGGCGGATGGGAAGTGTGAAATGCTGGTGTCCGCGATTGCGACCGCCGAAGAAGACGGAAAGCCCCACAAGACCGTCGTTCGCGGCAGACTCCAAGGACCTCTCGCTGCCGGGCGGTTGGGCTTTGCCGTTCGCGACGGCGTTGCCTACGTGATGGAGGGCAATCGCGTAGTTGCCAGAGTGCCGGCCGGCCCGCAGGATCTCGCCGGCGTAAAACTGCGACTGAAGGAGGCCACCGAGCCTTGCCGGTTGGAAATCCTCGGAAGCCGATGCAACGCGATCCTCTCGCGCATCGTGCTCTGGAAAGACATCTACTACTGCAACCTTAGCCGGATGCGGGGTACGGAGAGCTTTCCGGCGTGGGGATGTACTGGACATCCTATCCGCCTCGGCAAGGGCGAGTATTTCGTACTGGGCGACAATAGCTCCCTCAGCAGCGATTCACGGTTTTGGGGTCCGGTTCCCGGAGACTCCGTGATCGGCGTAGGGCATTGCATCTATTGGCCGCTTGGACGTTGGCATCTGTTCCAGTGAACGCATCTTCTGGCAGTCGCAGGAATTCCGGGGCATGGCAAGACTAGCGAGATTGGTCATACCGGGCATGCCCCACCACGTTACGCAACGGGGCAACCGCCGACAGCAGACGTTCTTCAACGACGGAGACTACGCGGCCTACTTGGAATT
>Ga0118677_10009319_pt1 | contig 15377 bp, 13 predicted proteins | sample AliMusrvi5mmetaG_FD_86154 | JGI IMG/M metagenome (GOLD analysis project Ga0118677, IMG submission 86154)
GATTGAATACCGTCTCAAGCCTGGTTCCCTTGTAGACCACTTCAGGCAGGGCCTTGCGGATCAGGAACAGGCTGAGGAATACCATGACAGCTACGACAACACTTCCAACGAGGTATTTCCAAGGAACCTCCGCTACAAACATCATGATAAAGGCCGTTGCCATCACCAGGAAAGCAGAGGAAAAATTGACCTTAATCAACAGTACCGCCAGGAAGGTCATGCCTCCCATAATCTTGAAAAAAGCCATTCCCTTTTCAGCATTGCTTTCTCCCATATTTGCCAACATACGAGCAACATAAAGCATCACCGCCACTTTGGCAAGTTCAGCAGGCTGAAAACTGAAAAACCCCAGTGGGATGGTTCGTCCAGAGCCACGTCCAATCAGGATTCCCAGCATGACGAAACCAATGGCACCAAGGAGAACTGCATTCGCAATTCTGTTGTAAACTTTTACATTTAAGTATTTGATCATCAGTAGTATAAACATGAATCCAGCCAACTGAACAAGCACCTGTCTGAAAAAATAGAAGGTTGTGTTGCCATTGGCTCTCCGAAATGCCAGGGCACCCGTAGAACTGTAGACAACCAGGATGGAGATAAAAGTCATGACAAAAATGACCATCCAGATTTTTCTGTCTCCCTTTAACCTGCTTATGTAATCGCTGAATTTCATCTATACATTATCAAATTTCTGTCGATGATTAAATTTGTTCTTATAGATTTCTTACCGCTTCCTTGAACTGCCTGCCGCGGTCTTCGTAATTTCGAAAGAGATCAAAACTGGCGCAGGCTGGGGATAGTAGAACAGAGTCGCCCTTGGAAGCCAGAAAATAGGAACTTCGGACGGCCTCTGCCATGCTTTTGGTCTCCACCATTTCTATGCCGGTTTCCTGAAAGGCAGCCCTTATTTTGCTGTTGTCCAGTCCCAGGCAGACGATGGCAGACACTTTTTCCTTCACCAAATCAAGCAGTTGGGAATAATCATTTCCCTTGTCAATTCCTCCGACGATCCAGACAACTTTTGTCGACATGCTCTCGAGTGCATACCACACCGAATTGACGTTCGTCGCCTTGGAGTCGTTGATGAACTCAATGTCGTGTACCCGCATGAACCGCTCGAGCCGGTGCTCCACTCCCTGGAAATCACTCAGGCATTCGCGGATGTCATCCTTGCGCAGCTTGAGCACCATTCCGGAGATTCCGGCAGCCATTGAATTGTTCAAATTGTGTTTTCCCTGTAGCGCCAGTTCTAAAATTGTCATATCGAAAATGTTATTGAATACATTAATTTTCATTTGATCCCCTTCCACCCAGGCACCCACCGCAAGCGGATGGTCAATCGAGAAGGGCAGTTTCTTTCCCGGAAGGTTTCGTTTCACCAGCTCTGCCGCGATGACGGGATCATCGTCGTTGTAGATGAAAAAATCTTCCTCGGTTTGGTTTTGAACGATCCGGAATTTCGAATCGGTGTAGTTCTGCATTTTATAGTCGTACCTGTCGAGATGATCCGGCGTGATGTTGGTCAGAATGGCCAGATTGGACCGAAAGTCAAACATTCCATCGAGTTGGAAGCTGGAGATCTCGAGAACATATACATCATAATCCTCCTCAGCCACCTGCCAGGCAAAGCTTTTGCCGATGTTTCCGGCCAATCCTACTTTCATGCCTGCACGTTTCAACAAGTCATAGATCAACAGCGTGGTGGTCGTTTTTCCGTTACTCCCTGTGATGCATACGGTTTTCGCCGGGGTGAAGCGTCCTGCCAGTTCAATCTCGGAAATGATGGGAATGCCAGCCAGGTGAAGCAACTTCACAATGGGTGCTTTATCCGGGATACCCGGACTCTTAACTACCAAGGCGGCATTCAGGATCAGATCTTCCGTATGCCGGTTTTCCTCGTAGGGAATGCCTCTCTTCTCCAGCTCTGCCTTATAGGATGGCTGAATGACACCAAAGTCTGAGACAAAGGTCTCGTAACCTTTGGCAACCCCCAGAATGGCAGCACCAACACCGCTTTCACCTCCACCCAATATGACCAGCCTATTTTTCTGCATGATTACCTGATTTTAAGCGTTGCGATGGTTAAAACCGACAGAATGATCCCAACAATCCAGAATCTGATTACAATCTTTGCTTCCGGAAAACCTTTTTTCTGAAAATGGTGATGGAGGGGTGCCATCAGGAAGACCCTTCGGCCCTCTCCATATTTTCTCTTGGTGTATTTGAACCATCCTACCTGAATCACAACAGACAGGTTCTCTATCAGGAAAATGCCACAAAGCAGCGGAATCAGAAACTCCTTTCGGATGATGACGGCAAAAACTGCCAGAATTCCTCCAAGCGAAAGACTTCCAGTATCCCCCATAAAAACCTGGGCAGGATAGGAATTATACCAGAGGAAACCGATGCAGGCACCGATGAAAGCCGAAATAAATACCGTGAGTTCACCCACAAACGGGATGTACATGATGTTCAGGTAGCCTGCGTAGATCAAGTTACCACTGAGGTAGGCGAAGACCCCCAGGGTGGTACCGCTGATGGCGGAAACCCCTGTTGCAAGACCATCCAGTCCGTCCGTCAGGTTCGCTCCATTCGAAACCGCCGTGATGATGAAGATGATGATAAGGGCATAGAGAAACCAGACCACCTTGTCGGCTTGCTTTCCGGTAAATCCAACCAGCCATTTGTAGTTAAACTGGTGATCCTTGATGAAGGGCAGGGTCGTTTCCGTTGATTTACGGTCGATGGTAACCTGATGCACCTCCTTTTTCCCTGTCTGGGGATTGACGACAGATTCGGTTTTCAACCTTCCATTGGGAAGATAAACCTGATCACGAACAATTACATCGCTGTTGAAATAAAGCGTGCCGGCAACGATCAGTCCGAGCATGACCTGGCCCATGATCTTAAATTTGCCTGCCAGCCCCTGCTTGTCTTTCTGAAATACCTTGATATAATCATCGATAAAGCCAATTGCACCCAGCCAAAGGGTGGAGATGATCATCAGAATGATGTAAACATTTTCGAGCTGGGCAAAAAGTAAGACCGGTATCAGGATCGAAGCCAAAATGATGATTCCACCCATCGTCGGAGTGCCTTTTTTCTGCATTTGGCCTTCCAGTCCGAGATCGCGAACCTCTTCCCCGATTTGCTGCCTTTGCAGAATCTTGATCACCTTTTTACCCCAAATGGTAGAGATAAAGAGCGCCACGATGACTGCCAATGAGGAGCGAAAAGAGATGTATTCGAACATTCTCGCACCTGGAATGTCAAATTTATCGAGGTATTTGAAGAGGTAGTAGAGCATTTTTTATCAGTTTATCGTTGATGCATTGAATATTTCCTTCACAATCTCCCTGTCATCGAAGGGATGTTTCACCCCCTTTATCTCCTGGTAATCTTCGTGGCCTTTCCCGGCTATTAGGATGACGTCGCCGGGATGAGCCATCATGCAGGCAGTGCGAATGGCCTCCTTCCGGTTGGTAATGGCCAGTACTTTGCTTCGCATTGCTGCAGAAACTCCAGCCATCATATCAGCAATGATCTGTTCGGGTTCTTCCGAACGAGGATTGTCGGAGGTCAGGATCACCCTGTCGCTGGCCTGGGCAGCCTCTGCCGCCATCTCCGGCCGTTTGGTCTTATCCCTGTCTCCACCCGCCCCAACCACGCAAAATACCAGCTGATCGGCTGTTCTGGTTTCATGGATGGTAGAGAGTACATTCTTGAGTGCATCGGGGGTATGGGCATAGTCGACAACGACAAAATAACCCACTGGAGAACGAAATATTTCGAACCTTCCGTCGACGGGTTTCAATAGGCTCATCACCCGCAGGACCTCCTCCCCGTCAGCTCCCAAAAGGAGTGCCGCGGCATAGACAGCCAACAGGTTGTAGGCATTGAAATTTCCGGCAAAGTGGTTCCAGAACTCCTTGCCATTGATGCTGAGCAACATTCCGTCGAAGTGACTCTCAATCACTTTCACCCTGAAATCGGCCATCGCTCTGGCAGAATAGGTGTATTTATGTGCCTGGCAATTTTGAAGCATCACCGGACCGTTTTTATCGTCGACATTGGTCAGTGCAAAGGCCTTCGGAGTCAGTTGATCGAAGAAGCGCTTTTTCGCGTTGCGGTATTCCAGGAAGGTTTTGTGGTAATCGAGATGGTCGTGGGTGAGGTTGCTGAAGATCGCCCCATCGAAGTCAATTCCCGCAATCCGTTGCTGGTCAATGGCGTGTGAGCTGACTTCCATGAAACAGTAGGTGCATCCGGCGGCGACCATCTCGGCCATTAAAGACTGGATCTGAAGGGCATCCGGAGTCGTGTGTGTGGCGGTCGTCCGCTTTTCACCGATGTAGTTGCATACGGTCGAAAAGAGCCCACAGGTCTGGCCCATCCCTGTAAACAAACGGTACAGCAGGGTGGCTGTGGTCGTTTTGCCATTGGTGCCGGTCACGCCCACCACCTTCATCTTACCAGAAGGATTATCGTAAAAATTAGCTGCAACCTTACCCAAATCTGCGGCCGTATCCGAAGAGAGAATCCAGGTTACTGAAGAGTCTGGATTTTCAGGCAGGACGGAACACAGGATGGATTTGGCTCCCTTTTCAATGGCCACGGGTATGTACTGATGTCCGTCTATATGGGTGCCTGAGGTTGCCACAAAGAGAAATCCTTCCGCTACTTTGCGCGAATCGAAGGCTATACCTGATATTTCAACATCTTGGTTTCCCGCAACCGTCAGACCAGCTATTCCTAAAATGATGTCTTGCAGTTTCTTCATCTTATCCCAGTGTTATCAGAATATTTTGTCCGCGTCTCATCGGGTCTCCTGCCCGCAAAGACTGTGATTTTACTTTACCAAATCCCTTGAGGGAGACTCTCAGTCCGGATTTTTCCAGCAGATAAACGGCATCGGTGACGCCCATCCCCTTCACATTTGGGATCATACCCTGCTTCAATTCCCTGTTGGTCAGTGCGACTCCATCCTCTTCCCTGTTCGCCTCCACCCATTCCGACTTGAAGAAATTCCAGCCATTCAGGATGCCCAGATCCCCCAGTACTTTGGCGATGTCTTTTTTCCGTCCTGCAGCCAACCCTGGATAATCTGCCTCTGGCCTCTTGCCTGGATATTTAAAATCGTCGGAAAGTCCCAGTTCATAGGCATAGACGTAATCTGCGATCTGCTTGAAAACCGGCCCTGCCACGGAGGCTCCGTAATAATCGCCCAAGGGATTGTTGATCACCACGATGCAGGAATATTTGGGCGCATCGGCAGGGAAATAGCCAGCAAAGGAAGCCTGGTAAACCTTGCGGCCGTTACGGCTGTAACCCTCGTTTCGGTTGGCCACCTGTGCAGTCCCGGTCTTTCCTGCAATTTTGTAGTTGGATGCCTGCAACCCCTTTCCGGTACCGTGTTCGATTACACCTTCCAGCATGGCGTGTGCCTGACGCAGCGTGCTGTTGGAGCAGATAGAGCGCTTCAAAACCTTGGTTCCAAAGGTCTCTCTGGTGCCTCCTTCATCTGTGACTGCCACGACCAGCCGCGGCTTCATCATGCAACCATCGTTGGCAACGGCATTGTAGAAAGTGAGCAATTGGATCGGCGTCAATCGCATCTCATATCCATAGGAGACCTGGGTAAGACTCACTCCCGACCAGGTTTTCTCTCCAGGATGGTTGATATAGGGCACTCCCTCTCCGCTGATACCTACCTTGATCGGCGTATCGAGTCCGAACTGATGAATGCGTTTGAAAAAGTCCTTCTCCTCCCCTGCATAGTTTTGGGTAATCAGTTTGGCGACTCCGATGTTGGAAGAGACTTCGAAAACACGTTTGGCATTGATCTTTCCGAATCCTCCCTTTTTTTCATGGTCGGAATCGGTTACCTTCCACTTTTTGTTGACCCATACGCCGTTGCCTGTATCCACTACCGTGGAAGTATCAATCTTATCGTCTTCGAAGGCTGCCATCAGGGAGGCTAGCTTGAAAGTTGATCCGGGGTCGGTGCATCCTGCTGCACCCAGGGCATAATTCTGGTAACCCTGAATCAGCTCGCCGCCACTGTTTCTGCCATAATTGGAGATGGCCTTGATATCCCCTGTTTTTACCTCCATCAGGATGGCTGTGCCATATTTGGCCCTTGTTTTTTCGAGCATTCTTCGCAGGGAATAGGAGACCTGATCCTGAAGTTTAACATCCAGTGTGGTCACCAGATCGCGGCCATCGACAGGTTCTACCAAATGCACATCCATGGTACGACCGGATACATTCTCCTTTTCTGCAATACCTGCTTCCCCTTTCAAATCCCCTTCGAAAGACTCTTCCAACCCGAATGCCCCAACCTGTGCAGGCATCCCTTCCGAAATACCCTCCTTCATCTTGCCCAGCGTCCTGCTTTCGAGATTTCCTAGAGGATAGATCCGCTCGTAATCCTGCTCCGTGATCAATCCACCCTTGAACTGACCATTCCGGAAGATCGGGAATTTCCGTACCATTTGCAGTTCATCATAATCAATCTTGTGGGAGGAGATCAGGAAATAGTGGTCACCCTTCCGGAAGGCTTCCAGCAATGCGTGGCGGTAGGCTCCTGCAGATTTGTCCCTGTAAAATCTGGAGAGCATCAGGGCCAGTGAGTCGACATCGTGGGCAAAATATTTCTTCAACGGAGGGACCGTCAGGTCCATACGCAAACTGTAATGCGGAATGGAGGCAGCCAGCGGACTGCCATCAGAGGCGCAAATTGTTCCGCGCCTGGCCTGAACGGGAAGTTCAACCGCCTCGAAGATTTTGCTTTTCTCGCTCCATTTGGGAGAAAACTGAATCTTTACCAATAGCAAAAGGATCCACAGAGTAGCCAGGATGATCAAAATATAGATCACCCTAAACCGTTCCAGTATGCCTTTCTTAATTTCCATCCTTACTCTTTGTCTACATATAATCTTCTCGGTGGGACTTTCGAAGGTTCCAGACCGAGGTTGCTGTTTTTGATCCTGTCAAGAATTTCAGAGGGTCTTGTCAGTCTGATCACCTCTGAGGCAACAGAAATGGAATGAGCCCTCAGCTCCTTCACATCCCGTTCCATGGTGTCCACTTCACGCAGCACCTTGGCCGTCTTGAACCGAACCGTGATGTTGGCTACCAGCATCAAAAAAATGATGAACAGCAGCAACTTGTTCCGCACGAACAATTCACTCTCGAAAATTTTGCCGTTCAGCTGCTCGCCAAGCGTGGGTCTCTGTTTTTTATTCTCCGCCATTTGCAGTCCTTTCGGCGATTCTAAGTTTTGCACTTCGGGCCCTTGGATTCCGACGGGTCTCCTCCTCGTCCGGAACAATTACCTTCCGGGTGATCACTTCGAGTGGGAGGTGATAATGACCGAAAAAATCCTGTTCCGTCTTTCCATCGATACGACCCGACCGCATGAAATTTTTCACCATCCGGTCTTCCAGCGAATGATAGGAGATCACCACCAGTCGGCCGGCGGGATGGAGCAGCTCAAGCGTGCTCTCCAGAAAGGTCTTGAGTGCATCCATCTCGTTGTTCACCTCGATGCGGAGCGCCTGAAAGACCTGAGCCAGGTATTTTTTTTCAATTTTTGCCGGAACGCAACGAGAGATGGCATCCAGAAACTGAGGGACCGTAACTATTTTCTGGGTGGCCCTGGCCTGTTCGATGGTTTGTGAGAGGTTGCGCCAGTTTTGTATTTCGCCGTATTCACGGAACATCATGCCCAGTTTTACCGCGTCGTATTCGTTGATGACCGTGATCGCATCTTTCGCCGCCGACTGGTTCATCCGCATATCGAGCTGACCATCGAAGCGGAAGGAGAATCCCCTGTCAGGCTGGTCAAAATCGTGGGAGGAGACACCAAGGTCAGCCAGGATCCCATCGACTCTCGAAATACCGTGGTAACGCAGAAAATTTTTCAGGAATTTGAAGTTGTGGTTGACAAAAATCAGTCGTTCGTCGTCGATCAGGTTTTGCAGGGCATCCTCGTCCTGGTCGAAGGCGACCAGCTTACCCCCTTTGAGTTGCTCAAGAATCCGGAGCGAATGTCCCCCTCCCCCGTAGGTCACATCCACATAGATGCCATTGGGTTGCAGGTTTAGTCCGTTGATGCTCTCCTCCAGCAAGACCGGTATGTGATACTCACTCATGCGACGAAAGTTAGTTTGTTAAAAATTACCCATCGGTCCGCCAAGCAGTTCCCTGAACAACCTGGTATATTCTTCATCGCTAAGACTGGAAGCCTCGTGCCGGGAAGGTTCCCACAATTTCATTAATGTTCCCTGTCCGGTGAATATGGCCTCCTTGACAATTCCGGCATACTGAAGCATCCGGTCTGGAATATTCAGTCTGCCGTTTTCTGCCATAGTCAGCGTCACGATCTCTTCGAAATAGCGAGATAAAAATTTGCTGTGGACAGGATTGTTGATGTTCAGCTTTGCCCTCATCTCTTCTACCACGGATTGCCAGGTAGCGTAGGGATAGATGTTCAAACAGGCATCGTAGGCATCTTTTACAACCACAAGGACAGGCTCAGGTGACTCTCCCAACTCCCTTTTAAAAGGAGCAGGAAGAACGATACGTCCTTTCCCGTCAACGGTTGCACTGTATTTACTTACGAAGGATATCATGCCTGCCAAACAGTTTTAGATAGAATGTAAAGGTATATATTATTACATTTCGTGACAATACATTACACTTTATTACACCAAAGTATTTCTCAACAGGTTATTAACAATTTTTATGGTTTAGTCGTCCTAAGTTGTTGATAACTTGTTAGCATTCGGAGGTGATTTTTTTGAAGATCAGGGAGATAGAAATTGAAGAATGGGGTAACTTCCACCCAAATACGAATCGAAGGACTTCCTCTTGCGATCAGATTCTATCTAGCTGTATGACAGATAATTAATTTAATTTATTTCGTTTTAGTTGCATCGTCTGTCACGGGGGCAACCTCCCTGTAATGGTTCCTCAGCGGGTAGCATCGAAATGGTAGTCAAAATTTCAACTATTTTATGAAGCCAATTGTACTGAAAGATCTCATCGCCGAAAAAAACCGCCGCCTGGCCGGAAGGATTCCAGGTTTCGTTTATGGATGGCTGAACAGGATCCTGCACATCCGGGAGTTGAACGAAATCATGTTCAAATTTGGCGACAAATCCGGCATCGACTTTGTCACCTCCTCACTCGACTATTTCGAAGTGAGTTTTGAATTTCAGGGTACCGAAAATTTACCAAAGACGGGCAGGTACATCTTCGCCTCCAACCATCCGTTGGGCGGATTCGACGGATTGATCCTGATCAACGGAGTAACGATGTTTCTGGGCCCTTCCCTTTTCCTGGTAAGGGATGAACTCACTAAGATACCTCCCCTGAAAGAGCTGTTCATCCCGATCAACAAGCACGGCAGTCAGCGAAATTCCATCAGTCTGATCAACGCGGCCTACGAGTCGGAAAAGCAGGTCCTCATCTTCCCGGCAGGACTGGCCTCCCGGAAACAGCGGGGCGTAATAGCCGATCTGGAGTGGCACAAGCACTTTATTCAGAAGGCAGTGGAGCACAAAAGAGATGTCATTCCAGTGTTCATGAGCGGGCACAACTCCTCTTTCTTTTACTGGTTTTCCAATTTCAGAAAATTCCTGGGAATAAAATTTGGCGTTGAGCTGTTTTTACTCCCCGATGAGATGTTCCGGCAACGCGGAAAAAACTTCCGCATCACCTTTGGAAAACCCATTCCGTGGCAAACTTTCGACCATACCAAAACGCCGGGTCAATGGGCGGAAGAGGTAAAAAAAGTGGTATACGGGCTTCCCGGCAGGGGGTAAGGACTTTGTGGAACAGGGGACTGGGTGGACCGGGGGACTATGAGACTGGGGGACTATGAGACTGGGGGACTTTGAGACTGGGGGACTTTGAGACCGGGGGACTTTGAGACCGGGGGACTATGAGACCGGGGGACTATGAGACCGGGGGACTTTGAGACTGAGGGACTCGTAGGATTGTTGGACATTAAGACCGGTTCCTGAGCGAAGCCGAAGGGCCGAGGGGATGAAAATGAGAGCGTGTGACCATGAGAAGAGGCAGGAAAAGATATTCTTTAGTATGCTTCCGAAGAAAACATGTTTTTTGCAAAAAGGCCAAAATTTGTGGAATTCGTGGTCAACCGGAGAATTGATTTGTGCCATTTTGTGGACTCAGTGGCAAAGCGTTGCAATAATTGTTATTTTTGACCCAAACTATTACCTGTTTTAAGATGAAGGAGATCATTCCTCCCGTTCCAAGGGAGTTGCTTGAAGCGGAACTTACTCCGAAAAAATTTCAAAGGAAGACGAACAAGGCGGACAACGAGATATACATTCTTACTTATTTCGATTCACCCAACCTGATGCGGGAGATCGGCAGACTTCGCGAATTGACTTTCCGCTCTGCGGGAGGAGGAATAGGTGAAGAGCTGGACATCGACCAATATGATTTTTCGGAGACCCATCCCTACAAACAACTGATTGTATGGGACCCGGCAAACAGGGAAATTCTTGGCGGATACCGGTATATTCACTGTGGAGGAATCAAAAAGGAGGCCAACGGGGAGATTCCGCTGGCTACTGCCCATCTCTTTAATTTTTCAGACGAATTTATTTCGGATTATCTGTCCTCCGTCATCGAGTTGGGTCGCTCCTTTGTGCAACCGGATTACCAGTCAACAAAGGTTGGAGCTAAGGCCCTCTTTGCCCTCGACAATCTTTGGGATGGGCTGGGCGCCCTGATGATCGACTATCCCGATGTCAAGTATTTCTTTGGGAAGGTGACCATGTATACCCATTACAATCAGGAGGCCCGCAACCTGATTCTCTATTTCTTCAGCAAGTTCTTTAAAGATCCGGATCACCTGGTCTGGGCCAGGAAACCCATGGCGTTCAAGACCGATCAGGAGAAGCTCAGTGAGCTTTTCGACGGGAAAGATTACGATTCGGCCTATAAAATTCTTTCACAGGAGGTTAGAAAGCTGGGGGAAAACATTCCTCCGCTCATCAATGCCTACATGAACCTCACACCCAACATGCGTACATTTGGGACAGCGATCAGCGATGAATTCGGAGATGTCGAAGAGACGGGTATCCTGCTGAGTATCGAGGACATGTACGACATCAAAATCGACCGTCACGTCTCCTCGTACCTCGAGGAGCTGGTCGAGAAGGAGGACAATCCAAAGATGCGCTTTCAGTAAGCCCTGCCGTCGATACCCTCGATGTAGTTGATGAAGGCCGTGTTGACCACCTTGTTTCCACCGGGAGTAGGATAGTCTCCGGTAAAATACCAGTCTCCCAAATCGTTCGGACAGGCAAGATGCAGGTTCTCGACCGACTGGTAAACAATCTCCACCTCACATTTGCATTCTGCAGGTTTTAACAGCTGGGCAATTTTGCCGGAGATCTCCTCGTCACTGAAGGGTCTGTAAATCTCTTTCACATAATTGACCATCTCCTCCTTGGGCAGGTGCTGCTGCTCCTTGCATTTGCGGTAGACTTCGTCGATTACCTTTGATTTTCCCTTTTCCCGCAACAGCGCAATGGTTGCCTCGAAGGCCACGAACTTACCCAGGATTGCCATATCGATGCCATAGCAATCGGGATACCTGATCTGCGGAGCCGAGGAAACAATGATTATTTTTTTTGGTTTGAGCCGGTCGAGGCTCTTCAGAATGCTCTGTTTAAGCGTAGTGCCCCTGACGATCGAATCATCAATCACCACCAGTGTATCCTGGTGATTCTCCACCACGCCATAGGTAACGTCGTAGACATGGCCAACCAGGTCGTCACGACTGCTGTCGTCGGCGATAAAGGTCCGCATTTTTACGTCCTTGATGGCGATCTTTTCCATTCTGGGTTGAACAGAGATGATCTCCCCTATTTCATCTTCTGTAATGTTACTTCCCAAAGCGTGAATCTTCTCTTTCTTCGACTGCAAGAGGTCGGCCCGAATGCCCTCCATCATACCCAGGAAGGCCGTTTCGGCTGTATTGGGAATAAAGGAGAAAACGGTATTCTTTAAGTCGTGGTCGATGGTTTTGAGGATAACAGGTGCCAGCAGGAATCCCAGTTTTTTCCGCTCCTTGTAGATATCGCGATCCGAACCTCGCGAGAAATAAATTCGCTCAAAAGAGCAGGAACTTCTTTTTTGTGGTACGCGTACCAACTCCTCCTTGTAGGATCCATCCATCTTGACTATCAGAGCATGGCCGGGTTTAATCTCTGAAACACTGTTCCAGCCCACATTCATAACTGTTTGTATGACAGGTCTTTCTGATGCTACAACCACAATTTCATCATCCGCATAGTAAAAGGCGGGCCGGATACCCCAGGGGTCCCTGGCGACGAAAGCATCACCGTGTCCGATGATACCACCGATCGTATAGCCACCGTCCCAATCGCGGCTGGCCCGCTCCAGAACTTTCCGGATGTCAATATTTTTCTCTATCAGCGGAGAGATCTCTGCATTGGCCAATCCCTCGTTTTTATATTGTCTGAAAAGCAGTTCATTCTCTTCGTCCAGAAAATGACCCACCTTTTCCAGGATGGTAACGGTATCGTTGAATCCTTTTGGGAATTGCCCAAGGCCTACCAGCAGGTTAAACAATTCATCCACGTTGGTAAGGTTGAAATTACCCGCAAGCACCAGATTTCGCGAGCGCCAGTTGTTTTGCCGCATCACAGGATGGGTGGATTCTACACTGTTGCGGCCATAGGTGCCATACCTCAGGTGACCGAGGTAAAGTTCTCCGGCGAAGGCCAGATTGGCCTTGGCCCAGGTGGGATCGGCAAATGCCTGTGGATAATGTTGATTCGCGTAGTTGAAATCCTTGAAAATCTTGGCAAAAACATCCCGGATGGGATTTGGATCGATGGACCTGTGTCTGAAAATATACTCCTGACCTGGAGATACGTTGATTTTGACTCCCACAGCACCGGCACCATCCTGCCCCCTGTTGTGCTGCTTTTCCATCATCACGTAGAGTTTGTTGATCCCGTATTGCCAGGTTCCGTATTTTAGCCGGTAATATTCCAGTGGCTTACGAAGCCGGATCAGGGCAATTCCACACTCGTGTTTGATTTGGTCGCTCATGCTTTATTTTATTTCTCCCTGAACTACCGGTCCCGGGAACACGACCTCATCTGAAACGATGAAAGCGTTTGAAAATCCGGAGTTCAAGCTCTTTAAAACTTTTAGTGCATCACTCTTGGTCCTGAAATCTCCGGCCCTTACAATGAAATCGGGGGACTTAAAGATCAGGTAAATTTTTGTATCGGGATGAAGGGCATTGAATTCTGCCCTTACTTTTTCGGCGCGGGCTCGGGCCTGAACGCCTGAGCCAAAATAAAGCTGAAGCCGATATCCAGGAAAAGTTCCCGTTCTGCGGCTTAAGTCGTATTGTTGTTTGAGTAAGTCGGATATTTCGCTGCTGGAGTTCACATTCAGGCGCTGCCAGATGTAGGAACCATCGGCTGCGACCGGTGCCGGTCCATTCGGCTTCGCATTTTGCGCCTTCACAGTGACAGAAACCATCAGCAGCAAGCCAATCATCCATAAACCTGTCGTCCGTCCAAAAGCAATCATATCCCGGATTATTTGCTGCAAAGATAAGCAAAATCGATGGGGTATAAATCCAAAAAATGAATTTTATGCAGGAAATTCCCCTTCTGCCTTAACCTCAGTCCGAATTTTCAGCTAGAAAATCCAGACCATCCTAAAATTCAGTTTTTTCGTCAATAACAATTAATGATCCCTGAGCGGAGCCGAAGGGGATTGCTATTTCATTTATTACATCAACCTTCCCCGGTCCCTGAGCGAAGCCAAAGGGGGAGAAATTCCGAAGACGTACCATTTCTGCATTTCGCCAAATCATGTAACAATCCAATCTGCCTGCCAATCAATGCCTCTTTCTTCTTTCGGCTCCAACCCTGAAGCTGCTTTTCCCTAAAAAAAGCATCGTCAATTCTCGTATATTCTTCAAAATAAATTAGCCTTACCGGAAGCAATTTACTGGTAAAATTTGCTCCTTCTCCCCGCTGATGTTCTTCCATTCTCCTCTCCAGGTCATATGTACTGCCAGTGCAGTAATGACCATCCGAACATTACAGGATGTATAGGTATCCTTTCATCTTACCCCCCCTTCGGCTCCGCTCAGGGACCGGTTTCAACTTTTATTAAATTGATAAAAAATCTTAGCAGCCTTCGGCTCTGCTCAGGGGCCGGCCTTCACTGAAAAAGACCTCTTCCATAAATTTACCGAAAAATCAGTGGTTTTCAAACTTTTTGTTTCGATAATAATTTTGGAAGAATAGATTCTAACTTTGCAGACCATCCGGTTCTCCGGAACCGCATGCGATAATGAAATCCTATGACAGCAAAAAAACTCTATATCGAAACCTACGGCTGCCAGATGAATGTCGCCGACAGCGAAGTAGTTGCCTCTGTAATGGGTGATCGTGGCTTCACGATCACCGAACAGTATGCAGATGCAGACGCCATTCTGGTAAATACTTGTTCTGTTCGCGACAATGCCGAAAAGAAGATCTGGAACCGGCTCTCCTTCTTCAAAAGCCTTAAAAAGAAAAATCCAAAACTGGTAGTCGGCCTGATCGGCTGCATGGCAGAACGGATCGGCGAAGAACTGATCGAAAAAAAAACAGTCGATCTGGTCGCAGGACCCGATGCCTACCGGGATCTTCCCTTCCTTTACGACAAGGCCAGTCACGGCCAAAATGCTGTGAATGTTGAGCTGACCATAGACGAAACCTACGACTCCATCATCCCCAGAAGAATTGGGGAGGAGCACATAACAGGATTTGTTTCTATTACCCGGGGCTGTAACAATTTTTGTACCTACTGTATCGTACCCTATACCCGTGGAAGGGAAAGAAGCCGCGATCCAAAAGACATTTTGAACGAAGTACAGGCGCTGATCGACCGTGGAACCAAGGAGGTAACACTCCTGGGACAAAATGTCAATTCCTATGTCTGGCATCCGGAAGCCACCCGGAAACCGATCAAATTTCCGGATTTGCTGGAGATGGTCGCAAAGGTCTCTCCTACATTACGGGTCCGCTTCACCACCTCCCACCCCAAAGACCTCTCGGATAAATTACTGAAAGTCATGGTTGCGAATCCCAATATCTGCCGCCACATCCACCTTCCCGTTCAGTCGGGGAGTTCGGCCATCCTGAAGAAGATGAACCGGAAATACGACTCCGAATGGTACCTGGGAAGGATCAGGGCGATTCGTGAAGCCCTGCCTGAATGCGGCATCACGACAGACATTTTCTGCGGCTTCTGCACCGAAACGGAGGAGGATCATCAACAATCCCTGCGACTGA
>Ga0118677_10009320_pt1 | contig 15376 bp, 8 predicted proteins | sample AliMusrvi5mmetaG_FD_86154 | JGI IMG/M metagenome (GOLD analysis project Ga0118677, IMG submission 86154)
CCGGCATCCTGGGCGTGCTGCATGCGGGGGTGGGCCAATGCGTGCATCTGCGCGGGCGGCCATGGCTCTATTACGTCTATGAGAAGGCCCAGGAACATCTGCTGCCGATACGGCATGACATGTTCGGCTTTGCCAATTTCACCGGCCTGTTTGCGGCCCTGATATTGCTGGCCTTGCTGGTGACTTCCAACGATGCTTCGCTGCGCAAGCTGGGCCTGCCGGGCTGGAAAAGCCTGCAACGCTGGAACTATGCCTGCTTCGGCCTGACGGTGTGCCACACCTTCGGCTACATCGCGGGCATCGAAAGCCTGGAGGCGGCGGCCATCATCACCGCCTGCCTGTGCGTGACCATCACGCTATGGCTGCAATGGGAAGGCTGGCGCGCCCGCGCCTAGCTACTTCACCGCCACGCCGCCCACCGTTTCCGATCCGGTGCCGCTGCATCCCACCGCGCCATAGCGCACGAATTTCTGGATGCGCTTTCCGGTATCGACTTCCGCCGTGTAGATATTGCCCTGACTGTCCAGGCTGACCTGGTGCAGCCAGTGGAACTGGCCGGCATTGCGGCCAGAGCGCCCCAGCCGTCCCAGCTCCTGCAGATTGGCGCGGTTGAGCAGATAGATCGTCATGTTGGAATTGTCGCCGACATAGAGACAGCTCTGCCCCTTGTCCTTGGAGAAATTCAGCGACACCGAGGTGCCCGGCATGGCCGGAATGGTCTCGGTATTGCCGCTGATCCAGCGTTCGGCGACGAAACCGCATTTGCCCGCCACGCCATCGGGATTGCTGCACGGCTTGCCCAGCTCGGCGCTGTTCTTGTCGAACACCTGGATCCGGTCATTGCCGCGGTCGCAGACATAGATCTTGCCGTCATCGGCCAGCTTGATGCAGTGGACCGGGTTGCGGAAGAAGGCGGGCTTCTTGTTGCCCTTCGCCGCATCCGGGAGCCAGCGGCCGGCCGCCGCCGCGGCGGCATCATCCACCGGATTGCCGCCATAGGCGCCGAAATGGCCGATATACTTTCCGGTATTGGCATCCACGATCAGGATGCGGCGATTGCCGTAACCGTCGGCGACATAAAGCCGGTTGGTCTTGGCATCCACCACCATGTCGGCCGGCAGATACAGCAAGGGCGTGCCGTTGATGCCGCCACTGGTGTCATTGCTGGCCGGCGCCGTGGGCGTACCGCCGATGCGCATCTTGAAGTTGCCGTTCATGTCGAACTTCAGGACAAAACCGTCGCCGCCCTCTTTATGCGTCGTCCAGGCCGAGGCGAGGTCCACCGGCTTGGCGCCGTTGCCCGCGATCCAGACATTGTCGTTCTGGTCGACATAGATGCCGTGCTCGCTGTTGGGCCAGATGCAGCCGTCGGCGGCCTTGCAATGGGCTTCCAGCCAGCCCGGATCGGCCGGGCCGCCCCAGGCGCGCAACAATTTTCCCGCCGTGTCGAATTCCAGCACCGAAGGCGCGGCATTGCAGCAGTCGGCCTGCGCGCCGTTCGGACGGGCAAAGCCCAGGCCGTTCTTGCCACCGGAGCCACCGCTGGTATCCAGCGCCGCCTCATCGGTGGTCATGGTGCGCGGGCGGTTATAGACCCAGATGTGATCGTGATGGTCCACATACAGGCCGCCGACCTGACCCAGCATCCAACTGTGTGGCAACGGCACGGGCCAGCCGGGATCGGAGACAAAGCCCGGCGCCTTGCCGGTGGCCGATTTGTGGTAAACGCCGGTATTGGCATAAAGCCGGTCCAGGATGCCCTGATCCTTCTTGACCGCATCGGCCGCCAGCGCGCTACCCGTAGCCAGCATCACTGCCAGCGCAATCACAATCCTGCGCATTCCATTCCCCTGCTTTGTGTTCTGATCAGTCCTGCGGCACTTCGATCACCAGCAGCCGCTTGGGCGCCTTGCCCACCTTGACGCGGGCGATTTCCTTTTCCGCCTTCACGTCCAGGATGGAGGTGTCATCACTGTCGGCATTGCTGACGCCGGCATATTTGCCATCCTTCGACATGCTGATCCAGTTGGGACATTCGCCCACCGTGATTTTCCTGCCCAGCTTTTTGGTGACGATGTCATAGACATAGATACCGGCGTCGGACACCGAGGTGATCCATAGCTTCTTGCCGTCCACCGTCAGCGACAGGCCATGCACCGGCGTGTTGGGCGGCTCGACCTTGCAGGACATCCACGGCATGGGCGGCAGAGCGATCTGCGACATGGTCTTGCCGGGAATGTCGATCACCGCCACGCCATGCAAGCCGCTGAGCGCGGTGTACAGCGTCTTCTCGTCCGCGGTGATGACAAAGGGGCGCGGATCGCCCGCCACCTTCACCATATTGGTATATTCCATCTTGGTCAGGTCGATGCGGTTGATGCGATAGGCGTCGCGCTCCTCGCAATAGATCACCGTGTTGCTGCCGCCTTCGGGGGCAAAGCAATTGTGCGGGTGGCGCAGCTCCAGGCTTTTGACGATCTTCTTGCTCGTCATGTCCACGATGACGGCGCTGTTGGCCGGCGCCAGCAGCGGCACCACGACATAATGGCCATCATTGGTGGCGGCGCATTCATTGGGCTGGCCGCCCAGCGCGATGGTGTCGGTGACGGTGTTGGTTTTGGTGTCGATCACCTTCAGCGCATGTTCGGATTCGATGGTGGCGAAGGCGCGCCGCCCATCAGCCTGGGCACACACGCCGTGAACGATGGGACCGACCTTGATGGTGGTCATCACCTTCTGGGTGGCGAGGTCGATGACGGCGATGTCGTCGCCCTGGCTGTTGGCGACATAGAGAATGGAGCGGGCCTGGGCGGCCGAAACGGCAACTGTGCAGACAATAGCCAGCGCCAGGATTTTCTTGAGCATGCGACCCTCCCCGTCTTTTGTCCTTTCTTAGCCGAAGGGTGGTTCCGAGGCCACTGGCCGAGGACCACGGGCGCGCCCAGGAACAGGGGGGAGCCAGCGACTAGCTGCCCTTGCGGCCGTTACGCGCCTTTTCCTGGTCTTCCTGGGTGCGCTGCGACACGGGAATGGTGTTGCCGTGGCCGTCCTGCTCCAGGCCCGGCGGCGCATCTTTTCTGGGCGCCATCCTGCTGTGCGGGCGCGCGGGCGCCGGATTTTCGGCTTCATGCCCGGGATTCTTGGTGCTGTTCATGGAATCAATCCCGAGCCGGTCGCGTCGCGGCCAGGAGCCCGCCCTGGTGACGGCGCAAGAGAAAAATGCCGGCCTCGATCGCCAGCGCGGCCAGGAACGGCGACAGGGCGACGGCCATACCATCTTCTTCCTCCTCGGCCTTCCACAAGGCGCCAAGGGCGCACAGGCCAAGGCCGATCATCAGCATCTTGCGCATGAACAAACTCCCGATAGCCATAGCCGAACGCCGCCACTAGGCTGAAAGTTCCGCTGGGGGAGACCGACATGACTGCGACACGGCGAAACATCCTGGCTGGGGCGGCGGCGCTTGCCCTGCCGGCCCTGACCAGAACAACAAGCGCGCAAAGCTCCAAGTCCCGCCTGATTTTGCTGGGCACGGGCGGTGGACCGTCACCCAAGCCCAACCGCGCCGAACCGGCCCAGGTGATCGTCGTGAACGGTGCCGCCTATGTCATCGATTGCGGCAATGGCGTGGCGCGTCAGATGGTGCTGGCCGGAGTGCCGCTGGCATCAATCCGCAATGTCTTCCTTACCCACCAGCACAGCGATCACAATGCCGATTACGGCAACCTGCTTCTGCTGGCCTGGGCCACGAACCTGGCGAAACCAGTGGGCACTTATGGTCCGCCGCCGCTGCAGCAGATGACGCGCCTGTTCCTGGAGATGAACGATTACGACATCAAGACCCGCATGGCCGATGAAGGCCGTCCGCCGCTGGCGCCGCTGATCGTGCCGCACGAACTCACGACGGGCGGCGCGGTGATGCAGGACGCGAATGTGAAAGTGACCACGGCGCTGGTGGATCATGGCGCGGTCAAGCCCGCCTTCGCCTACCGCTTTGATTGTCCCGACCGCTCCATCGTCATTTCCGGCGACACAAGGCCTTCAGAAAATCTGGTGGCACTGGCCAAGGGCGCGGACGTGCTGGTGCATGAGGTGATGTACCTGCCGGCGCTGGATCGGCTGATGACCACCGACTCCACGGCAAAGACGTTGCGCGAACATCTGCTCAGCGCCCACACCTCCACCGACGATATTGGCCGCATCGCCACCCGCGCCGGGGTGAAGACGCTGGTGCTGTCGCATTTCGTGCCCGGCGGATTGCCCGCCATTCCCGACCAGACCTGGATCGAGGCGGTGCGGCCGAACTTTGCTGGCACCATCGTGGTGGGACGGGATTTGATGGAACTTTAGCCCCGCCCGTGTATCCGTCCGTACACTGACAGGGAATTTTGATGGTAAATGGCACGGTCATGATAAAGCGAAGAAGCTGTTCGCTTTAACCGGGTTTTAGCGCTGGCGCTGTTAACTTTTGGGGCGTTTCCTGCGGCCCGCGCCCGATGCTTGCATCCGAATCCACCAAGAACAGCAAAAGTGATTTCCTGCCCGTGATCGCGGTGCTGGTTGCCGGCATCGCGCTGTCGGTGTTCGTGGTGTTCGCCGTGCGCGGCTATTACCACAATCTTGGCCGCCAGCAGTTTCAGCGCAACGCCAGCTACTACTCCACCACGTTCAAGAATTCCGTCGAACGCCATGTCACATCGCTGGCGGCGATCCATGCTTTCGTCTCGGCTTCGCATGACGTGACGCGCTGGGAATTTTCCGCTTTCGCCCATCAGATCCTGCCGCAGAATTCCGGCTTCAAGGCGGTGATCTGGCTGCCACATACCAGTCAGGCCGCGCGCAAGGGCTTTGAAGCCCGCATGCAGAATGACGGCCTGTACGGCCTCAAGCTGCGCGAGTTGACAGCGTCGGGCGAACTGGTCACGGCCGCCACACGGCCCGCCTATCTGCCCGTCTCCTATGTTGAACCGTTCGAAGGCAATGGCAGCCTGATCGGCGTCGACCTGGCCAGCAACCCGATCTACGCGCCGCTGTTCGAGACCGCGCTGCGCACCGGACAGGCCACGGTGTCCCCGCCGCTGGCCCATGCCCTGGTCGAGGGCGCGCGCCAGCCCATCGTGCTGGTCGCCTTTCCCCTGAACCGCAGCGCAAAGACGGTGAAGGTGGATGCCGATGGCCCCGAAGGTTATGCGCTGGGCATCTTGCAGCTGGACCGGGTGATCGAGGATTCCTTCGGGCCAGGCGCGCCCATCCAGGCCGCGGTCGCCTATGGCGCCGCTCGCCAAGTCTATCTTCCAGGCGCGCGCGAACAGACCGCTCCATTGGCGGGCTGGTTCGGCGATGCCGCCTTCCACCAGAGTGTTCCTTTTGCCGTTGCCGGCCGACACTTCTTCCTGGTGCTGCGCTCCCAGCCGCATGACGACGCCCTCACACGTCTTTATGCGCCGCTCGGCGCGGCCCTGATCGTGCTGGCACTGACCGCGCTGCTGGCGCAAAGCATGCTTGCGACCATCCTGCGCAAGCGTTTCGTGGAGCGGGCCGTGATCGCGCGCACCGCCGAACTGCGCGACCTTAACGGCCTGCTGCGCGCGGAAATCGAGCATCGCCGTCAGGCCGAAGCGGAGTTGCGCATCGCCAAGGACAAGGCCGAAAGCGCCAACCGCGCCAAGTCGGCCTTCCTGTCGACCATGAGCCATGAGTTGCGCACCCCGCTGAACGCCATCATCGGTTTTTCCAGCATGCTGATCGAAGGTCCCCGCCAGACCGAGACCCGCACCGCCGATTACCTGCAGGAGATCAACAGCAGCGGCACCCGGCTGCTGGAGCTGATCAACGACATTCTCGACATCACCCAGATGGACACCGATGACGGCCATAGCGATCCGGTCTGCGTCCGCGACGTGGTGGACGCCGCGGTGGAAAAGATGCAGCCCCTGGCCCAGGGCAAGGGACTGTCGCTGAAGACCGCCATTACCGAACCCCTGCCTTTGTTGCCGGGCGACGGAAGGCGATTGCAGAAAGCGGTGCAGAAGCTTTTGTCCAACGCCATCAAGTTCACCGAGAATGGCGGCTGGGTGCTGGCATCCGCCCGCACCGTTCCCGAAGGGTTGGCGCTGGAGATCAGCGACAATGGCGTGGGCATGCCGCCCGGCGCGCAGGCCAAGATCGTCGATCTCTTCACGCAATACGACACTTCGCTGGCGCGCAAGCATGACGGCGCCGGGCTGGGCCTGACCTTCGTCAGCCGGGTCGCCAGCCAGCATGGCGGAAAACTTCATATCGCAAGCCGGTTGGGACAGGGCACGGTGATCACGATTACCTTCCCGCTGGACCATGCGGCCATTCGGGAGGTTGCATGAAAAATGTTTCCAGCGCCGTCATGCGCGCACCGCTGCTGCTTGCGGCGCTGACCTTGGCCGCCTGTTCGCAAAGCCCCAAGCCAGTCGCGCCGCCGGTCGTGGCGCCGCCGCCCGCGCCGGTGGCCGCGCCATTATGGATCGGCGTGCCGACCAGTTGCAAGCAACCGCCGGAGGCATAGACATTGGCCCCCGTGCTGGCCGCGCCACGCGTGAACTCCAGCAGTTCAATATGGTTCGTGTCATTGTCGCCTCCCAGCGATATCAGGCCGCGCCGGGCGTTCTGGCCATCCACGAGGGGAGGGAGGTAGCATGGGCTCCAAGTGGCCAGGGATTCAAGGAAGGCATACCCGCCTTTCAACGACAACGACTTGCCGATGGGCAGGCTGATGACGGCGGCGGTTGTGCTGGTGTACGTGCAAAGATTGGTCACGAGCGGATAGGTTCCGGTCACATCGTATTTCGCGATGTCTATCTCGTCGCCGCTGCCGGAGACGTCGATCGCATGCTGGATGGTCTTGCATGGAGACAACTTGTTGGTGCCCACGAACACATCCGAACCGTTATGCGACGAAACATAACGCACCGCCCCCTGCGCGCCAGCCGCGATTATCATCAATATCGTCCAGGTCATCGCTCTTTTCATCATCAGTCCTCCATGTTTAAAATCAAATAATGTGGCTGTATTTCGGGAGGGTCGGCGGCCTCGCCGACCCTCTTCATGGCCTCCGGTCAGGGCAATCCCACCTTCAATCGATAAAACCTATTTGTTCCGGCGGCGTCGTTGTCGACGAGCGAATCGCCCTTGCCCTTGCCTGCGATATTGGACTGGCCGCTGACCACCCACCAGAGATTGGTCGTCAGTTTCGCTGACCACTCAAGCGAATAGACCCGGCCTGCGGAAGAATCGAAAACAATACGTTTCAGAGGCATATTGGACAGGCAGAGGATGTGGAAATATGACGCCGGGTTGGTCGGGTCCGTGTCGCAGAGATATTCCTGCCAGTTATTGAAAGCGTCGCCGTCGGGGTTGAGGTAATCCGCCGAACCGTCTATCGGCAGGCCGTGTTGCGCAAGCCAGTTTGTCGGGATGACACTGATCGATCCCTGATATTCATAGGCACCCATATCCACCCGGCCGCCACCGAAGAGCCGTGGATTTCCATCCAGGTCCCTGGCGCCAGCCATCCCATCCTGGTTGGTGCCCGTGTTGATGCAGGGCGAGGTGACTTGCAAGTGGAAGTTTGAAGCCGGGGCATTCACAAATCGCGGATCGTTGGTGATGTTGCCGGTCCCGCCGAAATCTTCGGAGATGCAGCAATAGTTGAATGTGCCGCCACCGTTGTTGTAAACGTCCGGACCTGAGATTGCGGCGGTGTTCCCATAAACAATGGTGTTTTGGACTGTCCCGCCATAGTCGCAATACACGCCGCCGCCGTTGTTGGCCGAGTTGGCGGAAATGGTGCAGTTGTCCAGCGTGCCGCCGGGTTTGCAGTAGACGCCGCCGCCCTGGTTGTTCGCCAAATTGCCATTGAGTTTGCAGTTGTTCAGGGCTCCGCCCCAGGCGCAATACACGCCGGCGCCGTCGCTGGCCGAGTTGCCGTCAAGCGCGCAATAGTTCAGCGTACCCCCTGCCTCGCAGTAAACTCCGCCGCCGCTATAGTTACCCGAGTTGCCACCCAACGCGCAGTGGTTCAGGGTGCCACTATAATCGCAATACACGCCACCGCCGTAGCCGGCCGAGTTGCTGCTGAACGCGCAGTCGTTCAGTATACCGCCGTATTCGCAGTACGCCCCGCCACCATAGCCGGCCGAGTTGCTGCTGAGCGTGCAGGTGTTCAGCGTGCCGCCATAATTGCACAGCACACCGCCGCCGCTATCGTAGGCCGAGTTGCCGGCAAGCACGCAGTTGGTCAGGGTTCCGCCGCGTTCCAAGAGCGCGCCGCCGCCGTTCTCGTCATGGATCCAATCCCCCGGCTCCGACATCGTGCAGCCATGGGCAAGCGTAAAGCCGCTGACGACGGCATTGGAGGCAAGATAAACACAGCGTACCGCCGCCGGACCGAATCCATCGGAACGGGACGAATCGGACGTGCCGACGATCGTGGTGTTGGAGGGCCCGTTGACGCTTCTCACGGTGATGGCCTTGTCGATGCAGACGCGATTGGTCAGAAGGTACCCGGGTGTCACCGCGCCGCCGGCGGCATAGGCCCCGTTGGTGGCAAGCACGGTATCGCCGGACATGGCCGCATCCACCGCGTCCTGGATCGTGCGCGCGGCGGTTGTCCAGTTGGTATAGGGCCAGGCAGAGGCGGAACTGTTCGTCCACACATAATGAACTGAGGAACTCCCGGAATCTTCCATGGTGCGCTGGATCGTCACCGCATCGGAGGCCGCCACGCCGGCGGAATTGGTGCCGGTTACGACGATCGTGTTGTCGCCAACCATCAGGGAAATGGAGGCGATCGTCCAGTTCAACGCGGCGGTCAGAGTGCCGTTGGTTCCGTTGATACGATTCGTCCACGTCATGGCGCCCACGATGCTGGCCGCGTTGGTTCCTTTTATCGTGTACGAAACGGTCTGGTGGGCGGTGGAGAAACCGGCGGCGGGATTGGTGATGACCAGCAGGCGCTGGAATTCGTAGGCGCCCATATCAACGGTACCTTTCACGATTCGCGGGTTGCCGTCGAGATCCGCGCTTCCCGCCACGGTGTCGTTGGTTCCGGCGTCAACGCAGGGCGACGAGGAGCGCAGCCGGTAGTTGCCGTTGCCGAGGAAAAGGGGATCGGCGATGACGTTGCCGGCGCCGCCCGGATCGGGCGTGGTGCAGCAATGATCGAACGAAGAACTATCCAGGTAGTAGTTCTGATGATTATTCGCCGTATTGCCCTGGACGATGGAGTTATTCAGCGTCGCCGAGGAATTACAGCAGAGGCCGCCGCCATAGTTCGCGGAGTTTCCACCGATCGTGCTGTCGTTCACGGTGGTGTCGCCATAGGCGTAGATCGCACCGCCATTATTGGCAGCCCGATTGGCGATGAGCAGGCAGTTGTTCACCGCCAGAGCGCCCCCGTCACAGTATACACCGCCACCGTTAGCGCCACCGTCACCGTCGTCGGCGACGTTGCCGCTGACAAGGCTGCGGCTCAAGGTCAGTCCGTTATTATCGACATAAAGCCCGCCGCCCCCGTTGAAAGCCGAATTGCCCGACACGAGGCAGTTGGAAACCGTGCAACCATCCAGAAAGGCTCCGCCACCGGTGCCGTCGTAATAGAAACCCGCCGCGAACGTGTGGCCATTGGTCAGCGTGAAACCGCTCAGGACCGAGGCGGCCGACATAAAAACGCAACGCGCCGCCGCGGGTCCATTGGTAGTGGCGGGATCGGCGGCGCCAACAATGAAGGTCTTCGTCGGACCGTTGACGCTCAGCAGCGTGACCGACCGGGTGACGCAAACGCGGTTGGTCAGCAAATAGCCCGGTGCCACCGCGCCGCCCGTGTTGTACACGCCATTGGTTACCAGCACCGTGTCATTGCTGTCCGCGACGTCCACCGACTGCTGGATGGCGCGCGCGGCGGTTGTCCAGTTCGTATAGGGCCACGCCGGGGTGGGACTGTTGGTCCACACATAATGGATGGGCGAGACTCCGCCGTAGACGGTGCTGCGGAATATCTGAACCGCATCGTCGCTCACCACGCCGGAGGCGTTGGTGCCCCGGACCATGACCGTGTTCGTGCCCCACGCCAGCGCGATGTTCGGAATCGTCCAAGACGAAGCCGCGGCCAGCGTTCCGTTCGAGCCGGTCACCGTGTTCGTCCACTTCATCATGCCCACAATACCTGGCGCATTCGTGCCGCTGATGGAGAATGTGGTGGTCTCACCGAAGACCGTCGTGCCGCCCGCGGCGGGGTTGGTGATGACCAGCAGGCGTTGGAATTCATATGCGCCCATGTCAACGGCGCCATTCACGATCCGCGGCTTGCCAAGAAGATCGAAACTTCCCGGCGCGTACGCATTGTTTCCCGCGTCAACACAGGGCGAACCGGAACGAAGACGGTAATCCCCGGGACCGAAGAATTGCGGATCGGTGGTGATGTTGCCCGTACCGCCCTCCGGATCGGGCGACGTGCAACTGGATTCGAAATTGGCGGAACTGTAGTTCGGCCCTCCCTCTCCTGACGAGGAATTGCCGAAGACGATGGAGTTGCGCACATTCATGTTGCCGTTCATGCCGATCCCGCCGCCATCGTTGTCGGCCGAATTGCCGCTGACGGTGCAGTTGTTAATGTTCACGGTATCGTCGCCGTACACGCCCCCTCCTCTATATCCGGCTGAATTGGCGGCGAGCAGGCAGTTATTCACCGTCAGTGTGCCGGAATGATTGTCGATTCCGCCTCCATTCGAGTCCGCCGAACAACCTAGAACATAGCAGTTGGAGATCACGCCATCGCTGTCGTCGAACACGCCGCCGCCACTGCGATCGCAGGTGGAATCGCCCGACACGAGAGTGTGGCCATTGGTCAGCGTGAACCCTCCAAGCGCCGAGCCCGCCGTCATGTACACGCATCGTACCGCCGCCGGGCCGTTGGTGGCCGGATCGGCCGCGCCGAGGATGAATGTGACGGACGGCCCGTTGACGCTTTGCACCGTGATCGCATTGGTAATGCAAACGCGGTTTGTCAGACTAAAGCCAGGTGTTACCGCGCCTCCAGTGGCATAGGTACCGTTGGTGACAAGGACCGTATCGCCGCTGTTTGCCGCGTCCACGGCCGCCTGGATCGAGTGCGCGGCTTTAGTCCAGTTCGTATAGGGCCAGGCCGCACCGGGGCTGTTCGTCCAGACATAACGTATCGTTGGCGGCGGTGGCGACCGGGTGATCTCCACACTATCGCTGGCCGAGACGCCGGAGGCGTTCGTTCCGAAAACAGTGATCGGATTCGTTCCCACCGCCAGAGGAATGCCGGAAACGGTCCACGGATTGGTCGCCGCGAAGGTGCTGCCCGCGCCGTTCACGTCGTTGGTCCACCCCATCGTGCCGACGACAAACGGGTTGTTCGTGCCGCTTAGGGTATAGCTCGTCACCTCGTACGCCACCGTGGCGGCGGCGTTGGTGATGTCCACGAAGGGAGGCGGTGATGCCACGGAGAGGGTCACCGTCGAAACACCGGAAATCGCGCTGGATGAATCCCGGACGCGATAGGTGAAAAACTCCACCGGGCCCGCAATCACCGGCGCGGGATAGGTGAAAGCGTTGGCGGACGTCACCGTCACCGTGCCGTGCGCGGGCTGGTTCACGATCTCAAAACTCAACGCCCAGTCCGTGCCGTTGCTGCTCGATCCGTCCGGATCGCCGCCGGGCAGATAACCGCTGACCGACTGGCCGTTGGTGACGGTGTACGTTAGTCCGACAGTCGAGTTGGTCCATTCGGAACCCGCCATGTTCTGCAGCGTGCCGGGATAGGCGCCCGCGCTATCCGTTGCCGCGTGGCCCGTTCCGTCATTCAGCTTGTAGTAAGCCGCAAGTTTGGACCATGCCGGATGAGTCGAATCGATCTCCCGATACATCCAGTTGGAGACCACCGTTCCAGGCAACGCCTGCTTCCAGATACGCACTTCGTCCACACTTCCCGCGAGGAACTCGGAATTGCCGTTATAACAGCCCAGATAGGGGATGGCGCTGCCGAGGCTGGGAAGGGCGACGTCCGCGCTGTCGCGTTGGGCGACCAGTGCGCCATCGAGGTAACTCTTGAAGCCGTTGGCGGTGTTTCGCTGCCACGTCATGGCCAGATGATGCCACTGACCGTTCTCCACGGTGCTTTCGACGCCCACGGACAGACCGTTGTCAGTGTCGCCGTCCGTCGAAATAATGTGCTTGGGGCTGGCCGCGCCCCAGCCGGCGACGATAAATCCGCTCGCGTCCTGGAACCGCACGGGGGACTGCAACTGGCTGCCTTTGAACCAATACTCGATGGTGATGGCCTCTGTGCCGCCGACGGTCGTGGCCAGCGCGGCGGGCAGACTGACGTAGTTGTCGACGCCGTTGAATGGCAGCGCCGTGCCGAACCCGGCAACGGGCGGATGGTTCGATGGCGCAGCAGCCACGAAAACCGTCACCGTCGAAACGCCGGAAACCGCATTGGACGTATCACGCACGCGATAGGTGAAGCGATCCACGACGCCGGTCATGGCGGGAACCGAGTAGGTGAAGGCGTTGGCGGATACCACAGCCGCCGTGCCGTAGGCGCCGGGGTTGACGATCTCGAAACTCACCGCCCAGTTCGCGCCGTTGCTACTCGACCCATCCTGGTCGCTGCCCGGCAGAGAACCGCTGACCGAATGGCCGGCGGTGACGGTGTACACCAGTCCGGCAGTCGAGTTGGTCCATTCGGAACCCGACATAGTCTCCAGCGTGCCAGCATGGAGACCCGCGCTATCCGCCGCGCTGGTTCCCGTCCCGTCATCCAGCTTGTAATAGGCCACCAGATTCGAGAAAGCCGGATGGGTCAGATCAACCGAGCGGCACATCCAGTTCGAGATGATCGTTCCAGACAACGCCTGCTTCCAGATGCGCGCTTCGTCGATCTCTCCCGCGAAATAACGGCCGCCGAAGTCGCTGGCCAGACGCACCGGATCACTGTTGGCTTGTACGGTGAGCGGCGAACCGTTGAGTGTCTTTTCAACTCCGTTCAGGTAGAGATGCCGTGTGCCGTTGTTGTTGACGGCGGCGACGTGATACCAGATTCCGGCCTGAAGGTTCAGGCCACTGGTGGTCATCTCGTCAATATCCAGATCCGTGCCGGTGAGCCGCAGCAGCCAGCCGGCGGAGGCATTGGACTGATATTTGTCAATCAGACCGCGCAAGCCTCCGAAACTGTCGGCCTTGAACCAACATTCGAGGGTGTAATTCTGGGTCATGTCCAGGTCGTCGGCGTCGGCGATCTGGACGTATTTGTCCACCCCGTCAAATTGCAGCGCCGAACCGAACCCCGCAACAGGCGGATGGTTCGCGCCCGCTTCAGACAAAAGAGGCGTTCCCGCCAGAAGGATCGCGCCCCACACGGACGTCATCACGACAATGGATTTCTTCACGGTCTCGCCTCCACTTCTTCTTGCTCTATTCGCTAATGATTTTCTCACTTAAGGTCAGGGCAATTCGACCTTCAATCGGTAATACGGCCCCTTCGAAGGACTGTTGGTGTCGGCCATCACCTCGGTTCCACCGGCGCCCGCCCGGCGCCCGGCGCCGGGGACGTTCGTCCAGACGCCATTCGCGAGATTGCCGCACCCACTCAGGGTGTAGAACCGGTTCGAAGAGGACAGGAACCGCAGGGTCATGGCCGCCGGGTTACTAATCGACAGGATTCTGAAATATGAGGCGGCATTGGTTGGGTCCGTGTCGGCAATGTATTCCTGGCCATTATTGCAGGCGTCACTGTCGGATTGGTTCGTCTCAGCCTGGTCGAAAGTCCACCCGCCGTTGGTCAGGCCGTACTGTGCCAGCCACCAGTGCGGCGTGCCTTGCGCGGCAAGATTCGCGGCGAAGGCCGCGTTGATCGTGCCATCGGCCACGACGTTGCTCCAGGTGAAGGCCGTCACCGCGCCCACGGAGGCGCCGTTGGTGGTGACGTCGCCGACGTGCCAGTAGGTTGCAGCGACGGCACTGAAGTTGGTCTTGCCGCCCGGCACGACCGGAATGTTACCGGACGGCGTGATGGCGCCATGAGCGCCGGCGGTGGCGGTAATAACCCAGTTGGTCGTCGTTCGCTCGCCGATGGTGTAGTAACCGCCGGTCGGCAGAGTCTGGCCGGTGACTCTGAAGACGCTGCCGGAATAGATTCCCGCCACGCCCGCGGCGTCGGCAAACGTACCGTCGGAATCCTTCAGCAGCCGGAGGCGCGCGGCGTTCTGAATAAGGTTTGTGAGGCCGGCACAATCGAAGACCAGCGTTCCCACGACCGTCCCGGTTCCTTCGGTCTGCCAAACCCGGTCAAGCCGCCACGCATAGGCGGCGGGCTTGTCAGGCGTGTCATTGGTCAACGCGCCGCCGTCGTGGCCGAAAACGCGGAAATCCGCGCCGGCGGCCGCGGCGTTGGAGATGGACAGGATCGACGAGGCCAGTGAGTTCGTTTGGGCCAGCCAGGCGCCGCGCAGGGTGTTGCGGCCGGCAATGGTGTTCGCGCAGGGGATGGCGCTGGCGCCCCACGCGGGACCGTTTTGCAGCGTGCCGGTGTTGTTGTTGGTGGTCAGGTCGGCCAACGCGGTTCCGGACAGGAGATTGAACTGGTAGTAGGCCTTTAGGCCGCTTTCGTTGCCGACGAGTTGCCTGTGCATCGCGTCGCGGATGTCGGTCTCGGAGCGGACGACGTTCCAGAGGCGTACTTCGTCCATCTGGCCGGCGAAGTAGCGACCGTTGAAATCGGAGGCCAGGCGCAGGCTATCGGTGTTGGCCTTCACCGCGAGCGGCGTGCCGCTCAGCGTCTGCATGACGCCATTGAGATAGAGCAGGCGCGTGCTGTTGCTGTTGACCGCGGCCACGTGATACCAGCGGCCGGTCTGGAGATTGACCGCAGAGTTGGTCATCTGATCGAAGTCGAGACCCGTCCCCGTCAGGCGCAGCAGATACCCGTTGGCGCCGGAGGTCTGGTACTTGTCAACCAACCCGCGCAAGCCGCCGAAACTGTCGGCCTTGAACCAGCATTCCAACGTGTAATTGTTGGTCAAGTCCAGGTTGGCGGCGTCCGCGACTTGGACATAGTCGTCAACGCCATCGAATTGCAGAGCGTTGCCCGGCGGAGTCATGGCGGCGGAGAAAACGCGCTGGGCGCCGTACACCGTGGCCTGGGCGCAGGCGGCATAGGCACGGACGAAGCAGGGTTGACCGGACGTCAGACCGGTGAGGGCGCTGGCAAACGCACCGGCCCCGCTGCCATCGGCCGTATGGTTGTCGTTCGTGGTGGGACTCCCCGTGGTGTTCCAGCAGACTCCGCGCGCGGTCACAGACGCGTCGCCTTCGCTCGTCACA
>Ga0118677_10009321_pt1 | contig 15375 bp, 7 predicted proteins | sample AliMusrvi5mmetaG_FD_86154 | JGI IMG/M metagenome (GOLD analysis project Ga0118677, IMG submission 86154)
GGATCCCGGCGCGGCCGACGCTGAAGAGATTGCGGTCGACATCGAATTGCCCAATGACTGGGTAAATCCCACGGCGCCCAAAGTGGTCCAGGCCGCTCCGGAATACCAACCCGGTGAATAGGCCGTTTCCCCTTGTCCCGCTTTCGCCAGCACCTCCGCAAACTGTTCGGCCCATTCCTGCTCGACATCCAAGGCCAGGGCGTAGGGCAAAAACTGTTCGAACAATTCGGGCGTCCGCTGCGGCGGATTTTCCAGGTTGAGCCGATCCTTTTCGCCCACCTTCAGGTACCAGCGGAAACCCTCAATCTGATCTAAAATCTTTCGCCCCGCCAGCGTGGGCGCCTTGAGAAGATGATAAAAAATGCCGTTCATGGCCGCACCCACCAGGAAAAAGACAGGAACCCAAACCGAAGCGGTTTTCGTCAGAATAAACAGCCCCACAAATTCTCCACCCACAAAAGGCAAAGAAAAAAGGGTCGGGAACAAGGCCTTATACCAGGGGCCGGAGCGCCACAAAGTCACGCACATCGACAGCAGGAAGGTCACGGCCATCGTCCAGATCGACAGCCAGAAGAGGGAGAAGATGGCGCCGGCTATTTCGCGGCTTCCCATGAGTGAAATGGCCAGTGGCGCCAATGAAAACAAAAAACCAACCAACCAAAATGCAAAATTATTTTCGAAATATCGTTTCTCAAGAAATTTAGACAGAATCGATTCCATCTCCGTCTTCGCACCGCTGACCGCCACATGATTGGCTTTAACCAATCGCACAACTGATTTGCTTTTCAGGAGTTTATTCAGAATCGCCTGTTCTTCGGATGCCAGGCCGGGGGCCTGCGCATTTTTTAACCGAACACTATATTCCACCGTCTTATTTTCCATAGCCACTGCAAGTTTAACCGCCATCTCCGGGGCATGCGCTTTTTTTAATTGTTCACTGACTTCCCCGGTACTCTCTTCCAACGTCACCGCACCTTTGACGGCAAGATCGATCAGGCCGGCGGCGAAGGATTTATCATCGAATTTCATCCGAACCAACCCCCGTACGGCAGCCGGAGAAAAATCTTTGGGAGGCGCATATAAGGGGATGATGACCCCGCGCGCGGGATCTTTGCCTACCGCGAGCCAGACTAACAGGTAATAAATGCAAACCAGCAATAGGCCGGCAGCCGCCAGGAATATCCCCGGGTTTTCACGGGCCCGGCGAATCCATTCATCCCGGGGCAGCGGAGCAACAATATGTCCCTTTGGCCAGGACACAACGATGGTCAGCCCTTCTCGCACACTCAATCCCCGGGTTGACGTGAAGGTCACCTCATTGAAAGCGGCATGATTAACCTGATAATTCCGTCCGCGTGCGCCTTGGGGACCTGTATACCCCTCGGCGGCGGTGATCGACGTCCCCTCGGGTAACCGGACCGTCGCCGTGACCCGATCGATGGGAAAGTCCCAGCCATTGCCCGTGACATTCCAATATAGTTCGTCATGATCTTTGAAAAATCCCAATTGACGATCGGTCCGATAAGTCAACTCATAGGCGTAATAGCCGGTGGGGAGGATGACACTCGATTGGCCGATGTAAACCCGTATCCCGTTTTCCCGTTTTTCGGTGTGGAACGGCTCGGGATTTCCATTTCGGAGAACACGCACCACTTCAAATCCTGTTTTTGCGACAAGTCCCCAGGCACTTTGATAAATCTGAGGGAAATCGCGATAGATCCCCCGTTTAATGCTCTGCCCTTCCGCCCGAACCCGGATGGTTTCAGTCACGATCAGGGAGGCATCCGGTTGCACCTCAATACGACTGTCGAATGCAAGAATGCGTTCATCGGCCCGGGCGGAAATTGCGTAGCCCAGCCCCGCCGCCAAAGCGACGCTTAAAATCATCCATCGAATGGCTTTCATAGGCGCACCTCCGGTGTACTCCGCTCAACAGCGGATTCAATTTCGAAAAAATCCGCCTTTGAGAATCCACACAACCCCGCCACGATCCGGCTGGGGAAGGATTCCACCAGGTTGTTGAAATCCCGCACGCTGCCGTTGTAAAAGCGCCGCGCATACTGAAGATGATCTTCAATATCCACCAGGTTCCGGCTGAGTTCGGAGAAATTCTGGCCGGCCTTAAGATCCGGATAGGCCTCCGCCAGCGCCACCAGAGCGCGCAGGTGACCGCTCAATTCAGTTTCGACCGGGCTTGCTGAAGCCGCCCCACGGGCCTGCACCGCGCGGGTCCGGCTGTCGGCCAGGTTCTCAAGCACCGTCTTCTCATGCACCTGGTAACCCCGGACACATTCGACCAGGGTGGGTACCAGATCATGCCGCCGTTTTAATTGGACATCAACCCCGCTCCACGCCTCGCGCACCTGATTCCGCAACCGGATCAACCGATTGAAGACCGCCAGGAATCCAATTCCCAGCACGATCGCCCCCACCCAAATCCAATTAATCGGTTTCATCGGTCGATCCTTTCATGGCTCGAGCATCAATCAAGCCGGAATCATCGGCAACAGGATATGCGAGGGATGCGCCGCATCGTGATAGATACATTGTTTGGCCGGCCGCAGCTCGGTATCGGTGGCTGGATCATTCCCGGTGTTCTGATTGCGTGACCAGACCGGGAAATTACTGCTGGTGATATCCACCCGAAGCCGGTGTCCAGCCTTGAACACATTGCTGGTTACCAGCATATCGATGGTGAATTCATACGGTTGATCTGGCTTCAACAATTCCGGTTCGCCCCAGACATCTTTCCGGAACCGGCCACGGATCACGCCCTCGGTAATATTGAAGGAACGCCCATCGGGGTAGACATCGGTCAACCGCGCCACGAAATCGGTATCCCGGGCCGAAGTGGAAGCCCACAACGTCATCACCACCGGGCCGGTCACCTCGACATCCTGCGCCATTACCTCGCTGGTAAAGGTCAGCACATCTCCTCGGGACTCAACGGGGCGCTGATCAAACACGCCGGGTTTGACAAAATCATACAATCCGGGATTGTAGGGTCCCACCGAATGATTGCCGCCCAGGGTCGGCACGGGATCGGCGGGATCATATACATAGCGATCGGGGGCCTCACCATCCACAGGCTTCGACTGGGATAAAAGACCGCCTGCCCGCAGGTAATGGGGCGAGAAGCACGTGCGCGCCAGCGGCCATTCGTATTCATCCCGCCACCGGTTGATACCCATTACGAAAAGACGGATCGGTGCAGTCTGGAAAGTCGCCGGATCGCCGTCCTTCAACAAGCATCGCAACCAGCGCTGGTGGGCGTCATTCTCCTTCGTCGCTTCGGGACCAAAGTCCATTTCGCCCAGTACCGAACCGGGGTAAATTCCATGTGACCAGGGACCGAGGATCAAACGGTGACTATCTCGCAACCGGGTCGTCGGAGCGTGCTTTCGTAAACCCATGAAAGCCGTCGCGGCCTCGCTAGGATAATTATCATACCAACCGCCCATGAGCAGTACCGGCATGGTATATTTTTCGTAGTCCCGATTGTAATTGTATCGCTCCCAGAGCGGGCCAAAGCGGTTGCTGCTGAGATAGTCGCGATAGGTTTTGACCTCCCCCATTCCACTGGCTTCGTCCAGGGTCAGCAACGGCAGATGCCGGACGAGTTTGGGTACATCGAACAGGGGCAGGACCTGGGCGCGTGAAGTGCGGGTGCCGGTTTCGAATGCCAGCCAGCTCCAGGTCAGTCCAAGGCTGAAGGCGCCATCCACAAAATACGCGTGTTTCCAGCAATCCACCGCCATGAATCGGGGATTCAACGCCTTCAAATAGGGACTGTTCAAGGGTCCCACGGCGAACTGCACAGCCGCCAGGTAGGAGTCGCCGAACATCCCGACCCGCCCGTTACACCACGGTTGATGTCCGATCCACTCCAACGTGTCAAACCCGTCGGATGGCTCATTCACAAAGGGCTCGAACTCGCCTTCGGAATCGTATCGTCCACGGCAATCCTGAACCACGATGGCGATCCCGTTTTCCGTAAAGAAACGGTCAAAAAAACCGTTGCGGTTGTAAGCGGTCCGAAGGAGGACGACCGGAAATGACTCTCCTGACAATGGCAGAAAAATGGAGGTCGCCAGAATGGCTCCGTCGCGCATCGGCACCTTTACATCAAACATCGGCCGACAAAATCGCGCTTCGGATCGCATATCCATTTCAAACCCTTCTTCTAAAAAACACCTTTCGGGCTTTTATTCCTCTGCCGGCCCGACGCAATATCCCATCCCGGTGGTGCCAAAATCATTGCCCGTGTACCAGCACCGGAGTTCGTTCCCCTCCCGCACCATACAGGGATAGGAGCGTTGATGGCTGTCAAAGGCCCCCGGCTCGCCGATTCCCATTTCGCCATCCGGTCCCAACCTCGGCGCCCAGTCCCACCTCAAACCATCCCGGCTCGTCAGGCGATGAACGCGATAGGCCGTACCGAAGGTATTCAGCCACATCGTATAGCCTTTCGGCCCCTGTACGATCGCAGGTTTCGAACTGATATATTCGTAAGGCTCGACACCGAATCCGCGCGGTTTGACGACCAAATCGGCCAATGGCTTCTCCCAGTTCAATCCATCCGTCGATTCGGCATATCCGATCCCGATGGAGGGAATGCGATCGCCATGGCCTGTTTGCACGCCTTCCGGTTTCGCGAAATACTTGCCGATGGCGGTGTAATACATCCGGAACCGTCCGTGCTCGTGCAGCACCCAGACACTCCCCGTGGCCTCGCTATCGTAGTCCCGATCCAAGGGAATGACCGGATGGCGGTCATGATAGCGCCACGTGCGCCCGGCATTTTCAGAGATCGCCACCCCGGTCTTATTGGGCACTTTGCCGTCTTTCCAACGGCCCCAACTGCAAAAATACAGCAACCAATGGGTATCGGTCACCGGCAATAAAAAGGGGAAACTGGGACCCTGGCAGTTGTATTCGTTATCCGGCTGGGGACCGATCAATGGATCTTTAAGCGGCTTCCAATCGTTGGGCGAATCCACCGGCGCTTCCGCCTGCAAAATATAATGGCCCGTCGCGTTTGATCCCCAGTAAAGCATGCGGTAGTGATCGCCCAGTCGAACCACATGCGCCGCACTGGCCCGACCGGAATCGAATTCCGGCTGAAGTTGGCCCGGCCGAATCACGGGTTCCGCTTGGGGGAAATGCCAGGGGGACTTCGTGGGCTGCCCGGATTCTTTACCAGATCGTTGATCCGCTGTCCTGGTCATTATCGCCTCCCGATTACCGTTTCGACGACACCCTCATCCCCTTGCACTCTGATTTAACATCCGAGAGCATAGTCTGTCCAGACTGAACACAACCGATGCACCACCAGCGAACGCACTCGCATCGGGCCTTTCTCGGCATGGCATCGGATCATCGTATCCTTTTCAGCCGGCAGAAAACAAAAACTCAGGCACGCCTCACCCTGATTGGCATAAATTTCAAGGGATGTGCGGTCCACCAAAATCCGCAAATTAACGACAGATGATTTCGTGATCAGGGAGGCTTCTTTACCGAGACACCTGATGCGTCCGTTGGTGCAGGTAATATCCAGTTCGTACAGGCGAATGCTGAATCCTCCTTCGGGGGGCGCATCGACCTCCGCCGATATGTCAAACAGATCCCCGCGCCGGCCGATCTGGATTTCTTCTCCGTCCCGAAGAATCCGATTGGTGACAGTGTCAGAACCAACCCGGAGGCTTTCTATTTCCACCACCGGTAAGCGGCAAAGGCGAAGGCCTTCAGGGGTCGTGCGCAGCGATAGTTCGCACGGAAAACTCATCTGCTGGTTGAAGGGCATGCCGGGATATTCACCCACCCGCATCCAGCCAATCTGGACGATGCGAGGCCTTAGGTTATTCCAGGTCTGGGCGGCGTAGAAGTTCGCGCCGAAATCGCCCTGTAGGGGACCCGTTTCGGCTTGGAAGCGGACACCGTCAAACGAACCCAACCAGTAGTTGAAGGCTCCATCCAGCAAGACCCATCTCACATTCTGGGGATTCCCATCCGCCGGCAACTCAAACAGATCCGGGCACTCATAAAATTCATCGCAGGTAAAATCGCTGGCAGGGGTCCACTTTTTCAGGTCCGATGAGGTGAAGAACCGCGCGCGCCCCTTCTGAACCCAAAGAACCATGATCCATCGGCGCGAGGGGGAATGCCAGAACACCTTTGGATCGCGCTCGCCCCCGTCCAGCCCCTGGTTGCGGACAACCGGCTGGCCTCCCTCGTATAACGCCCACGTGCGTCCTTTATCGAGGCTGAAGGCCAGGGCCTGATCGTATGGATTTTTGGCATGGGTGAAAACCGCAACCAGCGGCAAAGTTCCGGCCGGTCCGAATCCACCCGTGTTCTCTGCATCCACTACTGCGGAACCCGAAAAAATAGTTCCGCCCTCATAGGGCTCTATGGCATTGGGCAATTGACGCCAGTGCACCAAATCCAGACTGACCGCGTGGCCCCAGGTCATGTTGCCCCACTCCCGATCGAGCGGGTTGTGCTGAAAGAACAGATGATACTCTCCGTCGAAGAAAACACATCCATTGGGATCGTTCAGCCAATTCTCCCGTGCAGTAAAATGGAACTGCGGACGGTATCGTTCGGCATATCGGCCTTCATCAGACATGGGTTTACCCGCCAAACAAATCCAACTGGCGCGGATCGATTTTGAGCTTGCGGGGGTTCCGCCGGGCCAGCTTGGGCTGACCGCTTTCGCCCAATTCGCCCTCTTCCAGATTGGATAAAATCTCTTTCGAGCGGTCAATGACCTCTGCCGGCAAGCCGGCCAGGCGGGCCACCTGGATGCCGTAACTCTTGTCGGCTCCGCCCGGAACAATCCGCCGCAAAAAGACGACCCGATCGTCCACTTCGCGGACGAGTACGTTGTAATTTTTAACCCCGCGCAAGGTTAGTGCCAAGTCGGTCAATTCATGATAATGCGTTGCAAATAACGTCTTGGCCTTAACCTTGTCGTGCAAATATTCAGCCACAGCCCAAGCAATGCTGATGCCGTCAAAGGTGCTGGTCCCACGCCCGATTTCGTCCAGAACAATCAGACTCCGACCGGTGGCGTTGTTCAGAATATTGGCGGTTTCCTGCATTTCCACCATGAAGGTACTGCGGCCGCGCGCCAGGTCGTCGCTGGCGCCCACCCGTGTAAAGACCCGGTCGATAACCCCCATCCGGGTCTCGCGGGCCGGCACGAACGATCCCATGTGCGCCAGAATCGCGATCAGGGCCACTTGCCGGATATAGGTGGATTTACCGGCCATATTCGGCCCGGTCAGGATGACCAGCCTCGCGGTATCGCCGTCCAGATGCGTGTCATTGGCCACAAACCGCTCGGCCTCCGGCATCTGCTCCACCACCGGATGCCGTCCCTCGCTAATGGCCAGTTCATCTCCATCCGTCATGTCCGGTCGGACATAGCGCAAGGCGATGGCCCGGTCGGCAAACGCCGACAGGACGTCGATGGCCGCCACGGCTTGGGCGGTCGCCTGGATTGCGGCCGTGTGAGCCGTCACTTGATCCCGGATTTCCAGGAACAAATTGTATTCCAAGGCGATCGAGCGTTCCTGGGCGACCAGAATCCGGGTTTCGTAATCCTTGAGCTCGGACGTGATGAATCGCTCGGCATTAACCAGGGTTTGTTTGCGGGTGTAGTCGGCGGGAGCCTGGGTGGCCTGGCCGCGGGAAATCTCGATGTAATAGCCGAATACCTTGTTGTGGCGAACCTTGAGGGTCTTGATCCCGGTCCGAGCCTGTTCGCGGATCTGGTATTCGGCGAGCCAGTTCCGTCCGGCGCTCGCCAACTCGCGCCATTCGTCCAGTTCCGCGTGATAGCCCTTGCGAATGACCCCGCCTTCACGAATCGTGATCGGCGGCTCGTCGACCAGGGTTTTATCGATCAGCGCCACCAGTTCGGGCAGGGGCTGGATTCGCTCAGCCCACTCGGTCAACAAGGGATTGGGCACAGCGGTCAAGGCCGCCTGGACGGCCGGCAGACACATGAGCGAAGTGCCGAGGGCGCGCACATCGCGACCGTTGCCGCCGCCGGCGGCCAGCCGGGCAATCAATCGCTCCAAATCACGAATCCCACTCAACGCTTCGCGTAACTCCTGCAAGGCGGCCCGGCGTTCGACCCAGGCCGACACCGCATCGTGGCGACGCACGATCGCTGTTCGTTCCGCCAACGGTCGAAGACACCATTCGCGCAATAACCGCCCCCCCATTGGAGTGCGGGTCACATCCAGTACGCCGATCAGGCTCGTGGACGCCCGCTCATTCCCGCGGGTTCCGACCAGGTCCAGATTCGTGCAAGTGGCCTCATCCAATATCATGAAATCCGAAGGATTGTTGACCCGCAGGGACCGGACATGGGTCACGGGGCGGTGCAGTTCCTCGCGCACATAGTGCAAGACCGCGCCGGCCGCACCCACTAACGCGGGCCGCGATTCACAACCAAACCCCTCCAGGGAATGAACTTTGAAATGTCGGATCAGTTCGTCGCGGGCGGCATCGTAGCGAAACGTCCAGTCGTCACAGGCCGTCACCAAGGTCCGGGGTGCCCCGGCCAGGAGCGCGCGCAGGGCCGGCGTGTCACGGGCTTCCGCCGGCGCAAGGCATTCCCGGGGAGCGAACCGTCCCAAATTATCCTCCATCGCCCCGGCATCCCGGCTCTCCTCAACCCAGAAATCGCCGGTGGATAAATCCAGCATCGCCAATCCGAAAAGACCGTCGCATTCCATGACGGCAGCCAGATAGTTCGGACGCTTGGAATCGAGTACCGCCTCCTCCGTCGCGGTGCCCGGCGTCACGATCGCCGTCACTTCACGGCGAACAATCCCCTTGGCGGCCGAGGGGTCTTCCATTTGGTCGCAAATGGCAACTTTTTTGCCGGCGCGGATCAGTCGCGCCAGATAGGCATCGGAGGCATGAAAGGGAATCCCGCACATCGGCACTCCCTGCCGGCGGGTCAGGGCGATATCCAGAATCTGGGACGCCACCTTGGCGTCGTCAAAAAACATCTCATAGAAATCGCCCAGCCGGAAAAAAAGAATCGTTTCCGGCGGAAGTTGATTCCGGATCCGCCGGTATTGGCTCATCATGGGAGTGGTGGTTGGGTCGCTCATGGATTCCGTCATTCTTTAACTTGGAGCCGGGGTGCCCTCACCCCGCTTTTGCCGATCGCGATCCGGCCAGTGATTCCAGGACTTTGACTCCATACGGTGGCAAAGTCAGCGCGCCCTTCATCGCCTTACCGCTTAGGAGATCCCGGCGGGCGGGCTTCGCTTTCAAGGTTAACTTGACCGGTTTGTCATTGAAATTCATCACAAACACATAATCCTGTTTCCCATCGGACCTAATTTGGGCTGAAACTCCGGGCGGAAGCCGGGCCGCAAGTGCGGGCGTGAACTTCATCCGGTCGATTAGCGCGCCGTAAAAGGCGTCCTGAAAGTCAGCCTCAGTCCGGGCGGCCAGGTAATAGGCCTCACCCTTTTGGAAGGAGTTGACCGTCACCGCCGGGCGACCCTTGTAAAAATCATCCGCATAGGTCGCCAGCACCCGGGCCTTTTCCGCGTGGATCAAGCCAAATAGTTCCGACGCCTCAAACCGCCCCTTCATTCCGAGCGCGTTGCCAGCCTTCATCGCCACATGATTACGATCCAAAGGATACCCGGCATCAATCTCCTCATCCCAGATACCCAACACCTCGCGCAGGCCGGCCCCCGGCCACCCGCCCGTAAAGCAAAGATCGTTTTCGTCGACAATGCCGGTCCAATAGGTTGCCACCCAGGTTCCCCCGGCCGCGACAAAGGCGCTCAATTTCTGGGCCATGCCCGGGCGCAGCAGGTACATCATCGGCGTGATGACCAGGCGATACCCTTCGAGGGCCACCGTCTGATCAATGACATCCACGGGAATGCCGTTCGCCCAGAACGGCTGGTAATGGGAAATCACGGTTTCGGCGTATTTCTTCAAGTCACGACCCAAGCCTTGGATATTGTCCACAGCCCAGCGCGTCTCCCAGTCATAGACCACCGCCACCTCGGGTCGCACCGTTGTCCCAAGTACCGGCGCCAGCCGTTCAAGCGACCGACCGACCTCGGCCACGTCTTCGAAAACCCGGGTCTTTTCATGGCCGCAATGATCCACCACCGCCCCGTGAAATTTTTCGACTCCACCCCGGCCCTTGCGCCACTGAAAATACTGGACCGTATCGGACCCGTGCGCCACCGCCTGCAGACTGGCCAACAGGTGCATCCCCGGCCGCTTGAGCTTGGACACCGTCTGCCAATTGGTCATGCTCGGGGTACTTTCCATCAGCATGAAAGGACGCCCCCCCTTCATCGAGCGGTTGATGTCATGGGTAAAAGCCGTTTCGCAAGCCACCTGGGCGTTGCCCCACGGCGCATGCCAACTCGGATAACTGTCCCAGGAAATCACATCCACCGCCCGGGCAAACTTCCAATAATCCAGGGTGGGACAGAGTCCCATGAAGTTGGTGGTCACCGGAATTTTCGGCGTCAACGAGCGCAAGGGGCCCGCCTCGTACATGAAGAAGTCGATGGCTTGCTCGGTGTTGAAACGCGTCCAGTCCAGCATCATCCCGTGCAACGTAGCATCGTCCGGATAGATCTGGTTCCAGTCGGTGAAGGTGTGGCTCCAGAAACCGGTCCACCAGGCCTGATTCAACCGGCCGAGATCATCCTGGTATTTCCGGCGCAACCAGTTGCGAAAAGTGCCCAGGCAGAGTCCGCAATAACACGGCTCACCGTTGTATTCGTTGGAAACGTGCCATGCAATCAACGCGGGATGAGACTGGTAGCGTTGGGCGATACGGGTATTGATCATCCGGCATTTTTCACGGTAGACGGGCGAAGCGCGGCAGTGGTTATGTCGGCCCTGATGCCGTTCCCGCTGGCCGTTGACGGTAACCCGCCTGATTTCCGGATAGCGGGCGCTCATCCAGGCGGGTTTCGCCCCGCTCGGCGTGGCCAGGATGGCATAAACCTGTTTCGCCGCCAATTTATCCATGATCGTGTCCAGCCAGTCGAAGGTGAAACGTCCCTCCTCCGGCTCGAGGGCTGCCCAGGAAAAAATGCCGATGCTCATCGCATTACAGCCGGCGGCTTTCATCAACCGAACATCCTCATCCCAGACTTCGGGTGTCGCGAGCCATTGATCGGGATTATAATCGCCCCCATGCAAAAAAGCCGGGCATTTCGGGCTGATCGGCGGATACCGCTGAAGAGTGCTCATAAACCAAGTCCCCTTGAATAATCAGCTATTTTTTTGGAAATCCCCCCACAAGTAAAGCTAAATTATTTCCGCGCGACCTCAGCAAATAATTAGCCTGACAAATTGATTGATAATCCCCTCTAAGTGTGTATTTTAAAAGCAATAAGGGGGTGCAAAATGAATCGATTGGCTCCTTGCGTTGTTATTGTCATTTCCGGACTTATCAGCCTCCTCCACGCCCAAGAAATCTCCACGCCTGATGATTTAATCGGGGCCTACCTGGATAACCGGGATGTGTACCTGATGATCGCCCCGCCCGCCGACGAGACCTATGTGCAGGACATGCGGGGGTCAATATTCACCTTCGACGGGAAGACCTTTGATTCGGGTTTCCTGGAAAATCTGACAGGGGTTAAGAACGGAGATGTGGTCTATTACCCCGTGACCTTGGCGGAAGACCCTGAAACAAGGGATCGGCTGATCTTTAATTCCCTGGGGGCGTTGATTTGGAGGGTTCCCGCCCCGAGTTCCTACAGCCCTTCAGGCTCGGAACGGGGGATCAATTATCCTTTTGGAGCCGACGACCCGGCCCGCATCCGGATTGCCGTTACCCTGATGGAGAAGGCGGACAAGGAACTGCTGGATGAAGTGGAGGCTGAAAACGCCGAAAATGTCCTTGCGGAAAGTCTCGTTCAATCTTTTCGAGGGGGCTTTGAAAGGGACAGCCTTTGGTACGAAACCAATCCCCCGACGAACCTGATGATCGTTGCGGCCACCGCCGTCAGCAATAATGTGGTGCTGAAGATTGGCTATCCCGATACTTTTACGAACCGCTTGGAGATATTCAATTTCGACTCGGGGGATGCACCAGAACACGAGCAACTGGCGGGAACCAACAACTTCTGGAACCTGTTGGCGACCGATATATCCGTTTCAGGGACTTCGGTGAGTTGGACAAATACCAGCCTGCCGACCAGTCTCTATAGGCGGTTCTATGTTGCGGGCAATGCCGATATTGATGCGGATTCGGACGGGTTGGCCAATGCGAGGGAAATCTACCTCTATCATACTTCTGCCTCGACCAACGACACGGACGGGGATGGGATTGGGGACTATGCGGAGGTCATGACGGACAAGACCGATCCCAACAACAATGACACGAACCGCCCCGTGATTACCCTGATCGTTCCTTCCACCAACTACTTTGATTTGTGGGTGCCCTGATGAAAAAAACAACCAAACTGGTACTGGGGATGGCGGCTGGACTGCTGGTCGGGATGACGGGGTTTGGAGGGACGATAGTAACTAATCGGCTGGAATATAACCATAATACCAACTTAACTTGCGAATTCTGGGTAATGAGCGGGGAGAGTTCTTTATCAGGGGAAGGTGCCTCATTTCAAACAGTCAGAGCGGCTGCGGATATCCCGACCGGAGAAGACTATACGTTAGGATATGGGGGATATGATCCTGGGTATGGGTTTAAGTCCTACACGCAATCAAGTTTCCATTCTGATCCTCCTACCTGGTATGATGCGCACGCCCTTCGGATGCGGATTTACTATACGATTGATTTGAGGAGTTTTGGAACCACCAATGGTTATCAGAATGCGTATATTGAGATGCCATGGAGATACGGATTAATTGATATCAGTCATCCCCAACCCCGACCCGATAGTACCAATCGGGTGGCCTTGGCTTTAGGGCAGGTAAGTCAACTCCGTTACACCTTTTGGGCAGGCTGGTATCCTGCAGGGGACGCAAATGGGTTTGAATCTTTGGCTCCAACCCTCTTCTTAATCCAAGAGGTCTCTGATCATCAGCCCAAGGCCCAAACCGAAACCCCGACCCAGACCGATAATGCGGGCGACCCCATCAACATCCAGAACGGCAATGTTTCGTTGGATGAAATGGATGTGGGCATTCCAATTCCGGGCATCCCTTTAGTATTCAAGCGGACATACGGGAGCCTTAACAACCAAGCGGGAATTCTGGGAAGCCGCTGGACGCATACATGGGATTGGCAGGTTTCCGTCTCCAATTCCGTTTTCAATAGCGTCACGAACCAATGGCTGATATTCAGAAGGGGCGCCTATACCTCTTTCAAGGAACTCAATACCCCCACTAATTCAGGAAATTCAGCCCATGCTATGGATGACGGATTCCAGTGGACGGCAACCACGAATAGCGACGGGACGTGGATCATCTCGATGGCGGGTGGACTTCTCGCCTCTTTCAATACCAACGGGCAATTAAACAGGTTGGGCGACTCGTGGAGCAACGCTGTTCAGTTGACCTACAGCAACCAACTTCCGATCGGCATCCAGCATTCGATGGGCAAATCACTGACCCTTGAATATGCCAATAATCTGCTGTCCAAAATTAAGAACCCCAATACCAATTTCTACTTGCGATACTTCTATTCGACCAACGGGCTTTTGACCAATGCCGTGACCTATGCCGACGGGAATTCCTATTCGACCCGCTACCTTTGGGACACTGGCAACCAGGTCATCACCCAGCGGATCAATGCGATTGGGGATGTGCGGTGCTGGGAATATGACGGGCAAAAAGGGAAACGGTCCTGGGTCGGGACAAATCGCTGGTATGACACATCCGTTTCACTCCCCACCAACGGCTCTTATCATTCTTGGGTGACGGAATACGGGGACAACACCAATGTGCTCTATTCCTGGGACTTTAACCCCATCTTCCAAAAGCCCGATCAAATCAGCGGCCCCATGCCCTTTAATGGGTCTTTGTCGTCCTATGAATCCGTGGATCATGGAACCAATATCATCACGCTGGTTTTCTATCCCAATAGCACGAACGAACTTGAAACCTGCATGTCCAACGCTTATTTCCGGACCCTTGATGCCACATACGGGATCATGAATTCCGTATCCCAACAAATGACTTACCCCATCAACCAAAACACCTACGATGACAGGGGAAATCTGGTGACGGAACAGAAAGAGGAATACTCCGGCTCCTCAACCAAGACTTATTCCGTGGCCAAAATGAACTACGACAGCCAGGATAGAATGACCAATTTCGGGTTCGGATTTAATGGGTACCCGGCGAATTATTATGCCGTCGCTTGGAACGATGAATCGAAACTCCCCAGTTCCCAGACCGACCCCGAAGGGCATGTGGTCTCGTGGGTTTATACAAACGGCCTGGTGGCCAAGGAATCGGTTCAGGTTTCAAGCGGGGTCAGCAACGAGACGGTTTTTGTTTACACAACCAATGGCCTTTTGAGTTCTGTCAACAACGCCAATAATCATGCCCTCCAGATGTCCTATGATAATTCCGGCAATGCGACCTCCATTGTCTTCCCTGAAACTCCGACCATCGAAATGACCTGGACGAGTTTGGGTTACTTGGACGAGATACGATTGCCTTCCGATTCCTATGACACCAACGGACTAATGGTGCCCCGAACGACCAAGTTCAATACCGATTCAAGGGGCTTGGTGAACTCCGTGACTTGGCCTGACGGGTTCAGCGACTATTATTATCGGGATTCCATCGGGCAGGTAACAAACTGGGTGGATCGGGTTGGCAGGAAGACCCAGTATTCCTACCTCTCGACCAAGAAACTAGCCTCTGTAACCCGCTACCTGGGAAGCCAGGCCGTTACAACCCGGATGGATTACGATAAGCAGTTCAACGCCCTCAAGATAACCGATCCCTTGAACCGAGTTGTCGAAAGTTACCAGTTGGACAACCAGAGCCGCCCGGTAAAAGTCAGCAATGTCAATTCCCAGACGATGGAAATCAGTTATGTCATGGGTAACAGGGTCAATGCGATCAAGCGGTTTGACGGCACGACGGTCAACAACACCTATACGGGGGATGGCTGGCTGGGGTCTGTCACCTATCCCGATGAGACCGTGACCTACGGGTATTTCAATGATGGGCTATTAAAGACCGCCTCGAATCCGGCTGGCACCCTTGCACTAACCTACAACAACGCCCATCAGGTGCTTTCGGTCAGCAATGCGGCTCCCAATGGGCTGGTGTCCTATTCTGTGGATGGGCTTGGGCAGGCGACTTCAACCGTCTGGAACGGCATAGGGATCACGAGGAGCTACTCGGCCGGCGAGCAACTGAATTATGTCAAAGTGC
>Ga0118677_10009322_pt1 | contig 15370 bp, 14 predicted proteins | sample AliMusrvi5mmetaG_FD_86154 | JGI IMG/M metagenome (GOLD analysis project Ga0118677, IMG submission 86154)
GCACCCGCATCCCCAGCGCCTTCGCCTTCTTTACCACACGGCTTCCGACATTCCCCACGCCGACAACTCCGATGGTCTTTCCGGCGAGCACGATGCCGTGCCGTTCGCCCAGGGTTAGGAGTGCCGCCGTGACATATTCCGAGACGCTGTTGGCATTGCAACCCGGAGCAAAACACCACCGGATTCCCGCCTGCTCAAAATAATCAATGTCCAGGTGGTCTGTTCCGATCGTGGCGGTCCCGACAAAGCGGACCTTACTCCCTTCCAGGAGTGCCCGGTTGACCTTGGTCGTCGAGCGGAGCGCCAGGATATCCGCATCCCTGACATCCGCGGCGGAAATGCTCCGCCCCTCCATAATGCGGGCTTCCCCCAGCGTATTAAACGCCTCCAACACAAACGGCATATTCGTGGCACAGATGATTTTCAAGGCATTACTCCTTATCTGACCCGTGAGACCATCGGGGTGTATTCATGAATAAGACCCAAATATCCTGTAAAACAAATTCGCAGAGTATGTCTTTTGTAGTAGCCGCCGTCCCCGGCGGCATGAATTGGCCCTACCGGCGAGGACGCCGGTTACTACAGGCGTTTCACGCTCAGATCACCACTCTGACTTCGGAAGCGAACTTGTCGTACAGGACACTAGCATTCAGAAGCTATTTGGAGAATCAAATTTGATTGCGGTTCACAGCTTAAATCCCCGCAACATTTCTTCTCTTCTCTGAGCCTCTCTGAACTCTAGCTTATCCTCCGAAGTCCCGCCTTGCGCATACGCGTCAACCTTAGAAGCCCGCCTTGACGGTCATAGGCTTTTAATCGGCGCAAACCTGGACGATTCACCACCCGCCTGGAGTACCAGGCTTGAGTCACGGAGACACCAAGAAGACTGAAGAAAAGATAGCCAATGTTGCGGGAATTTCGCCCACGGAAATACCGTGGTCAAAATTCCCGCAACCCGTTCTGGAGACATTCCAGGAGAAAGAGGAGATGAAACAACACGCAAAACCTCTCCTCCCCCCTCTTGATCTTCCTTCAAGAAACCGTGGCGTTTATTTTGGCCACGGTATTCCCGTGGGCGGAATAAACGCCACATTTGTGTTTCTTCTCTGTGTTTCTGTGTCTCTAGCCGTACTCGGCGGGTGGTGAATCCGAATTCCCTAGTTCATGAGCAATGCCTTAGGTTGACGCGTATGCGCCTTGCGGGACGAAGGAGGGTAAGCGGGTGGTTGAATTCTCTGTCGTGCAGATGGATCATAAAAAGCCCTACGGAGTTGCCTTGCGCCCTTGATCTGCGGCTTCGCAGCCCAGATTCACCCGACACTTGCGATCCCGGCATTGTTCTGACATTCTCCCCCGATGGCTGAGCGCATTACACCGATCCGAAAGACCCCTTCCGAGATCCTTACGGACCTCATTGACGGGCACAACGAGGCCGTGTCCACCGGTATGCAGCCCATCAAATTTGAAACAGGAAGGTGAGAATGCCGCTAACGAACAACGATACGCTCCGAAGACTCCGCTACAACCTGAATCTGAACGACAACAAGCTTGTCGAGATATTCAAGCTCAGCGGTTCCCCCCTCGACAGGGACGTGATCCAGAACTTGCTCAGGAAAGAACACGAGGAAGGGTTCATCGACTGTTCCGACGCGATGCTCGCGTCGTTTCTTGACGGCTTGATTATCAAACGCAGAGGCCCTCGACCGGGTGAGCCCCCCGTCCCACTCAATCCGGATCTTCACCTCACCAACAACGATATCCTGAAAAAACTGCGCATCGCCCTTGAATTAAAGGAAGATGACATGATTGCCATCATGAAAAAGGCCGGCGCGACCATTACACGTTCCGAGTTCAGCGCACTGTTCCGGCAGAAGGATCACAAGAACTATAAACCCTGCGGGGATCAGTTTCTTCGAAACTTCATCATGGGGCTGAAGGACGTCTACAATAAACCGGAAGGGCCGGTAGTACATGACTGATGACTACATCATGATTGAGACACCTCGTGCCCTTGAGAAACTTGTCGAGCAACTCGCCGACTCCACCTGCGTGGCCGTTGATACCGAGTTTGTCTGGGAACGCACGTTCTACGCCCGGCTGGGCCTGCTCCAAATCGGGACTCAGGATGGAGCCTGTTTTCTCATTGATACCGTCGCCCTACCGGACCTTGCGCCCCTTAAAACAATCCTCGAAAACCCGACTATCGTCAAAATTCTGCACGACGCCCCGCAGGATCTCATGATCCTACGCCGAGCAACAGGCGCGGTGCCCCGGAACATTTTCGACACCCGTATGGCGGCGGGATTTGCCGGACTGAGCAGTGAAATCTCGCTACAGAATCTGCTGGCGACTCTATTCGAAATCCAGCTACCCAAGGGGCATACCCGCACCGACTGGATGGCCCGCCCCTTGTCACCCGAGCAATTGGAATACGCCGCAGACGACGTCCGCCACTTGCCCGGTACCGCCGCCCTTTTGCGTGAAAAAGCACGGAGGGCGGGTGTTGAAGCCTGGCTGGATGAGGAACTCGGATTGCTGAATGCACCCTCTGTCACAGAAGAGCCAAACCCCATGGAATCCTATCGCCGGATACGTACCGGAAAGCGACTCAGCCCCCGCAATCAGGCTGTTCTTCGGGAGCTTGCCGCCTGGCGGGAGCAGGAAGCCAGAACCGTTAACCTGCCACGCCAGCATGTGGTGGAAGACTCCGAACTGTTATCCGTGGCCTGTGCCTTGCCGGCTCAACCACCCGACTTCGAAAAATGCCGTGATCTCCGGCGGCTCACCGAGCAGCGTTACGGCAGCTCCTTGCTGGCGGCAGTACAGCGGGGGTTATCCCTGGCCGAATCGGACTATCCTCCCTCCCCCCCTGATTTCGATGAGCGAACAATCGGGAAAGAGCGGATTGCCGCAACCGTAGCGAACATCCGAAAAGCCGCTGAGACCAAATCGGTTGATCCGCGGTTGGTGAACACCAAGAATGACGTTCTGATGCTCCTGCATGAGGGTACTAAAGCCCTGCCACAAAACCATCGCCTCTTGCGCGGCTGGCGCGCAGAACTACTGGGCGATTGTCTGGCGCCCGTTTTGGGATAACCTTCATCCAACATGACGTTAGCCGGTTATCCACCTTAATGGAGGAGTCAAACCCCAACATCCCCTGCCCGCCTGCCGTCTTGATCTCGTCATCGGTCAATTGGAAGAGGAAATCCACGGATTTCCAGTCGGCAGCCCGCGCTTCCTTCTTTCGGAACACCCCGGCGGCGTCAAAAGTGGCGAGAAATTGCTCCAGATTATTGGGCGAGAGCGTAATGCGTTTTTCGCTGGTGTAGCCGAGGGTGCCGAGGAGCACAAGCGCGTTATCACGCAAATTTCCCTTTCCAAAGGCTTGCAGGCGTTGCTGTATTTCGGTTCTCAGATCCATATTACCCATTTCGTTACCCAATTGACTGGGTAATACCTATTTCAGAATCACGACAATACCCTCATTACTACCCTCATTTAGGGTAATACCTCTTCTCAAAATTGACACAGCACACTCTCTAATACACTCTGTTGAGTGTACTACACTCTTTCGTCGGGACGACATTACCTAATAAATTACCTATTACCATTACCCATTACCCAATACGCTTCCATCGCGCCTTCTTACCTCTACCAAGACACTGGATTGTTTTATCTAAGGCCATATCCTTCAATATCTTACGGATCATATCGAGACTGACTCCGGGACACCGCCCCTGAAGTTCACTGACATGGAACTCACCAGGAAAACCGGCAATGGCGTGGTGGACAGCTTCGGTTTTCTGACCAAGCGGCGCCGACATATCGCCCACACGCCGTTCAAATTCAGCATAGAGTTCCTTGAGGGTGTAAAGAAGGTAGTTTGTATATCCCTGATTCCGGAAATGAATTCCATAGCTGGCATGCTGCTAAAATGAGGCCTATAGTTCAAGCTGGATGATGCGGATGGCACAAACCTTTTACTTGTACTGCAAGCGGTTCTAGCGTATATCTTTGCGCCTGTTTGGTCCAAGGGCCTGGAAATCCGCGCCCGGATCACGAAGGGAAGGTGACATTACACGTGGCTCAAGTCAAAATTAGACGCGGCGAAACGATTGATAAAGCAATGCGACGCCTCAAGAAGATCATGGACAAGGAAGGGATCATGAAAGAGATCCGGGCCCACCGATACTTCGAAAAACCCAGTGAGCAGCGCCGCCGCAAGGCAGCCCGTGCCCGCGCTCGCGCGGCGTACAATCTCTAATTCAGATAGTGAATGCCGGAAGCTCCCTGGATTACCATTCAGGGAGCTTCTTTTTCAGTTTGGATGATCATTCATGATTTTCAGCCTGACAACCCGGTGGAACGCGCGCCGTCATGAGACTGGCGAGGCCATGATCGAAGAGATCCTCGGCCTTGGTTTCGATCATGTCGAACTCGGTTTCGACCTGACCCCGAACCTGGTTCCCGGCGTCTGCGATATGATCAAAGCCGGCCGCGTCAAGGCGGACAGCGTTCACGCGTATTGCCCACTTCCCCCCGTTCCTTATGCCACCCCGGAACCGTTCACCCTGGCGGCATCCGATCCGACGATCCGTGCCAACGCCATCCACTATCTGGAAAACACGATCCGTTTTGCGGCGGAGATCAACGCCCGTGTCATCGTTGCCCATGCCGGGAACGTCGAGATGAAACCGATCTCCCCTGCCCTTGTCGATCTCATCACGGCGGGACGCCAATATGACGATGAGTACGAAAAAATACGAATGAAACTCCTGCTCGCCCGGGAAAAAGCCGCACCGCCCCAGCTCGCCCACCTGTACGCCGGTGTGGAAAGACTGCTCCCGCTACTGGAAAGCACACAACGTATCCTGGCTTTCGAACTCCTTCCCACCTGGGAGGCCCTGCCGAGCGAAATCGAAATGGAACGCCTGCTGACCCATTTCAATTCCCCCTGGCTTCGTTACTGGCATGACATGGGACACGGCCAGATCAGGGAAAACCTCGGCCTGACCAGCCATGCCCGCTGGGTCAAACGGCTCCGTCCCTGGTTGGCGGGAATGCATATCCATGATGTGAGGCCTCCCTCCACCGACCATCTGATGCCCCCTGCCGGAACCCTGAAATTTCAATTGTTTCGCGAAACGGCTCGGGATGCTATTATCCGTGTTCTTGAGCCCAGCATGGCCGTCACCGCCGAGGAAATTGTCGATGGGCTGAGACTGATCCGGGATGCGTGGGGGGATGACGCCACGTAAGCATTAAGGAATGATCCATGCGAGTATTGGTTACAGGTGCCGGAGGATTTGTCGGCAGGCATGTCTTGCATGAACTCACCGCCCACGGCCATGAAGCCTTCGGTATTGACCTTGATAACACCGGAAACAGTCTGGCTCCCGGACATTCTTTCACGGGCTGCATTACCGATGCCGGATTCCTGTCAAAAGTCGTCACCGACATCACCCCGAACGCCTGTATCCACCTCGCCGGGGTGGCTTTTGCGGGAGGATGGAATCCTGAACTGGTATTGAAAACCAATATCCAGGGAACCACCACGGTGCTCGAAACGTTCCGGTTATCCCACCCCTCGGCGCGCATTCTCTCTGTCTCAAGCGCGCATGTCTACGGAATGAAGGCCCGTTCGGCCCCGATCCGGGAGGATGACCCCCCGAATCCGGACACGATCTACGCCATCGCCAAGACCGCCGCCGACCGGATCGCACTGCTCTATGCGAGACAGTTCGGATTGAACGTCATGGTGGCCCGGCCCCATAACCATATCGGTCCGGGACAATCGCCCCAGTTCGCCATTCCCTCGTTCGCCCGGCAGGTGAAAGCCATCAGCCAGGGTGCCTCCCCTGTTATCAAGACGGGAAACCTGGATAATCATCGCGACTTCACCGATGTCCGCGACATCGCCAGGGCCTATCGTCTTCTCCTTGAAAAAGGGCGCTCCGGCCAAGCCTATAATGTTTCATCCGGACGGGAAGTCAGGCTCGGGGACATTCTGGACCGTCTCTGCCAACTGGGCCGGATCCACCCGGATATCGTTCGGGACGAAACCCTTTATCGTCCACGGGATCAGAATCCGGTGTTGGATACCAGCCGCATCCGGAATGACACCGGATGGGCACCCACCATTCCCCTGGATCAAACGCTATCAGACATACTGGACACCTTATGAAAAAAATCCGACAACTCATCACCCTTCTGGTCAAGGTAGGAATCGCCACGATTGTGCTTGGATATCTGCTCCACAAAATGGGGCTGGCAAAACTGGGTGACACCATCAAATCCACGGCGGGCGAATGGCCGTGGCTGCTGGCCGGACTGGTCCTCATTCTGGCCCCTTTGCTCTGGAGCGTCGAACGCTGGAAAACAATCCTCGACGCCCTGGAGATGAAACTGGGATGGATGCGGGTGGGGACGCTGTTCTTCATCGGCTTGTTTTTCAACGCCTTCATGATCGGCCCCACGGGCGGCGATCTGATCAAGGCTTATTATACGGCCAAGGAAACCCACCACAAGAAGACCGAAGCCGTGGCGACCGTTTTCATTGACCGTGTGGTCGGCCTTCTGGCCCTTGCGCTTATTGCGGGAACCATGATTCTAGTCCGGTGGGATTTCTATGCCTCCAACCCGACCACCCGTCTCTTTGCATGGCCGGTCCTGATCGCCTGCGCCATCCTGCTGGGTGGCAGCATCCTGACGTTCAGCGTCAATCTCTTCACGGTCTTTCCCTTCTTGAAGCGGTGGAATCATATTAAGACCGTCGGAACACTGGTCAACACCCTTGAGAGAGCCTACAATGCATTCTATGTGTTCCGGGCGCGCCCCTCACTGCTGCTGAAACTGATGTCTCAGGCCGTGTTGATCCATGTTCTATTTGTATGCGTTGCGTGGTGCGTCGGAAAGGCGCTTTCGATCGAGCAACCATTCCTAGTTTACCTTTCCTTTATTCCCATGGTGGGCCTGATCAGTGCCATTCCGATCACCCCCGGTGGAATTGGAATTCGGGAAGGGATCTCGATCCAACTTTGGGGGGTAATGGGAGTACATGATGAAAAGGCCTTCCTACTGGGATTCATTCCCTATCTGTTTCAAGTTCTCTGGGGGCTCCCGGGCGGACTTCTTTTCCTTTTCAACTCATCGGATTCCCTGCCCCCCCTGAGCCGGGATGTAGGGGATTAATTTCCGGCTCCTTTCATGGCACGGTCATGATGGCGGCAGTTACAATACTAGTCCTGTCGGGTTCAATTCTGTTTCTGACAGTCGTTGGCGGAGGATTATTCCCCGCCACCGTCGGCCTTGCCGCCGCGTCGGTCTGCCTCCTGTCCTGCCTGGTCACCCTCCGTGGCGGAAGTCCGGACGCTCCGGAGGTTGCCCCTGCCCCGGATCCGCGGCTTGAAATAATTCTTGCCGCCATTCTGATATTCGTCCTCATCACCACTTTGCCCCTCCCTCCCCGTCTCGATCCTCTGGCGGGAGCATTGCGGCACCAGCAGAACCAGGCCGTCACCCTGGCGTTTGATCAGGCGTCCCGTGCCGGAATCCCGGCACCCCAGGAGGTACCCTGGTTTTCGCTCACCCGGAACCGCGCGGGCACTTTGCGTTTTTTCCTGCTCCTGTCAGGCGCTTTCGGAGCCGCGACGCTGGTGTCCCGCATGTCTTCGAAATGGAAACTTGCCCATCTCCACGTCCTCGCCGTCCTGGGCGCGACGGTCGGCATCGCCGGCTGGATCGCCCAATGGAAAATACCCCAGGGTAACACCATTTGGTGGATTCTCCCGATTCCCCCCGCCCCGACGTCTCCCGTCGGCTGCTTCCTGAATCGCAACCATTTCGGCGGTTTCGTGGCCATGCTCTGTCCGCTCGCCCTGGCCCTGGCCGATCACGCGTTCACCCGTCGCAGGTGGTTGGCCATGATGTTCCATCTGGGACTGACCGGTGTCATGATGGGCGTCGTCTTCATGTCACTTTCCCGTGGCGCCATGCTGGCTATGGTGGCCGGTTTGGGTGTGGTGGCGTTGCTGATCGCTTTCCGGCGCAGCCGGGTCCGGGGCGCGGTTCTGATCGTGCTCATGCTTGCGGGCGGGCTCCTGGTCACCAGCCGGATGGCACCCGTTCACGAGCGTCTGTCGGACCTTCACAACCCGGCGGGCCTCACAAGCGTACAGAGCAGGCTGGCCGAATGGAGGGAGACACTCCGGGTGTGGCCCCACTACCCCCTCATCGGGGCGGGGATGAACGCCCTGCGCATGGTCTATCCCCAGTACCGGCGAACCAGTGTGGGCGCTCGCCTCATCAACGCTGAAAACGAATATCTCCAGCTTCTCGCCGAGGGAGGCTTGGTCGGTGCCGGACTGGCCATCCTCCTGGCGGTGACGTTCCGGCGCCGCATGGGGAACACCCCGGATTCACCCGCCGGGGTTCTTGTCGTCGGCGCCACCGGAGCCATGACCGTCACGGGCGTCCATTGCCTGATGGATTTTCCCGCACATCTGCCGCTCTACGCGCTTGTCCTGGGCTCCATTGCGGGACTGCTCTTGCCTCCCCTTCCGCAAGGGTTGCCCGCGAGGCGCCGCCTGCTATTCAGCCTGCCGGCCCTGATCGGCCTCGTCGGGACTCTGGTGATTCTCATGAACCACCCCGTCACGCTCAAGATCCTGGATGATCCCGACTATCTACATACCTCGAAATACAGGAATCTGTACCGTGCCCTGGTCTGGGCGCCCACATCCTCCGCCTGGCTCTACCTCGGCCACGCAATGGTCCGGGAAGGCACCATGAGGGGGAGCCAGGAACTCTGCGCCGCGGGGGAATCCTTCATCGCCCGAGCCGCCCTCCTCGATCCGAATAATTACAAACTCTGGTATCAACTCGGCGAGACACGTCTTGCCTTGAATATGAACGCGGAGGCCGCGGAAGCCTTTCAACGCGCCCACCAGTTGCGTTCATGGCTGACGCCCCCGCCAATTCCGGAGACCCATTGACATGATGAACCATGTCCTCTATGGCGCCACGATCCCGTTTCTCATAGGCATGCTCCTCTATGTCATGCGACGGGGCCGGGCCAGCCTGGTCATGCTGATCCTGATTCCGCTGGCCATGACAAGCCTGGCCCTCTGGGCATCAGCCCCCGACATTCCCCGAATGCTGGGATTTCACGACTTCTATCAACGCATCCACTTCGATCCCCGGATCAACATTTTCCTCTGGCATTTTACCATCGACCAGAACGAAACGGATTCTTCCTGGTACACGGTGGGGGTCGCCCTGGAGGCGGCGGGAGTAATGACCATGGCCATTCGCACGCTATTTCAGGAGGAAAAACGCTGATGGCTGACGCGGCTTTCCATTTCGCAACCGGCATGGCACTCGGCATGACACTCGCGACACCCCGTTTGCGCCAGGCCTGGGATCAGGGACGGCCTCTGGCCCCCGAGATCCTCCGCTGGTTGGCTACATCATGGCTTCTTGGCGCCTGGGCCCTTGCGCCAAGTCTCCTCCGCTATGCCGGGCTCCCGGAATCCTTCTGCCATGGCTGGTGGATGAATCTGTTTCTCTTCCATCCCCTCATCAACCGATTGGGACCCCATGCCACCATCATCGGAGCCGCGGCGTTTGTGGCCTGCTTCGCCCTTCAGTACGGTGTCATCCTGCTGGCGATAAAAACGATCCGCAAATCGCCGCGGTGATCACCCGCCTGCGCGCACGACAGCGGCTATGACGGCGGCACCGATGCCGGAGCCGTCCTTGGTCAAATTTAACCGGATGCCTTTTCCCGCCTTACCTGTCAACTCATGGATGGCCTTCTCCAGCATCCGGCTGTATCCGGGGTATTTCTCGAAAAGAGAACCGTCCACAGCCACCGTCACCCGCTTCGCGGAGCGGCGATCCAGACGGGTCATCGCCCCGACAATCAACGCGGCCGCGATGCGGGCGGACCGATGCGACACCAGGCGGCAGACCCGGGCCAGCGTCCTGCGCTCAGCCGGGGTCAGTTCACGGCCAAATAGCTCCCTTGAAAGTTGCGCGACCGCCTCCGGGGAACCGGCCTCGAACACATCCATATACCACCCTTTGAACGACTCCTTGTCGGCAAACACCTCGGGAACGCGGCCTTCGAACAAACGCTCCTTCCGGATCAGATCCAGAATCAGCAACCTGGCCAGTTGCGGCAGGTATTTTCCGGAAATCATTTTTTCTGCAAGCTGGTGTTTGATGTTGCCGGAATCCCGGTCCACCCGACGGTCATAAAGGGTCGCCGGGAGCGATTTCGCGAAGTTACCGACCTCCATATTGATGATCATACTTTTACCGGAATACGCGCCAATGTCTTTCTTGATCCGCCGGGACGCCACCCTCACGGCGATGTTGAATCCGGTTCCCAGAATGACGCCCACGCCACAATCCGGATCCAGGGCGGCCTGGGCCTGAAGCGTGCCGACGGTGTCGTTGGCCAGGGCGACAATGTCCACGTTGGCCACGCTTTTCCGGACGAGTGCCCGGCGCTGGAGCGCGACAATTTTCCGACCCACAACGCCCGATGCGGAGAAGTCCTTGGTCCATTTCATCAGGATACCCTCGTCGATCCCGAGCAGGTTCACGGGAAAACTGAAGGTGTACCCCAGCGCATAACCGTCGGTGAACGCATGATCCTTCAGGAATTTCCGAAGATACCCGGCGATGGCGCCAAAGAGCACGTCGCCAGATCCGGTGATGTGCTCGCGCGTCAGCCTGTACTTGGCCTCGGCGACAACACGGGGAACCTTTCCGGCGCCGTGAAGTTTCACCAGCATAACCCTGAAGTTGGTGCCACCGAGATCGAGGGCCAGATGAAGGCCTTTCTCAGCGCCGCTCGCGGCGTCACAATAGGCGGGCAACATCGCAATGGAGCTTTTCCGTCCGGCAAGACCGGCATCCATTTCGTCCGTCACGGCTCTCACGATGCTCCGCATACGGGGAAGTGAAACCGCAAACTGCCGCTCAAGGGTTTCGATTAACGCTGATTTCATTTGATCCTCCACTCATCCTGTTTCTGTTGAAATGATCACACGTCTGATTTTGATTTCCACCGCGAGAGCAAATAGACCCCCAGCAGGACTTCCGTCCGGTCGGGTTCATTATGTCCGGATGTGTCATCCGGGTCCAGAATGAGTTCCAGGCACCATGCGGAGAGGCCGAACCGGACGTCATTCCAGATCATGGTCTCGACGAAAGCCTCCGCGTCACCCCCGAATTGGATCCCGTAGCGGAGCGCAGCTAGTCCGATGGCCAGCTCAAACAGTCCGCGAACCGATTCCCGCGTGTGCCCGGCGTGGACATCGTCCCTAACCTGGACCACCTTGCCCAACAGCACACGGCACTGGGTTTTCAAATCGCCTGACTGCGCGTCTTCCACGGTGTCCTGAAGTTTCCGAAGAAACCTCTCGATTTCGCTTCCCGCCGCCCGCTGTTCCCTCACCATGACCTGATAAAACTCGCCCGGCTCCCCGAGTAGATCCCCCACCGCAATGGCAAGCGACCGCTTTAACACCGGATTGGTGGCCGCTTTCATACGGGGAACGATTTCATAAAGCGCAGCCATCTCACCCAGCCGGGCCAGCGCCTCGCTCGAGGCCGAGACGACCTTGGCGTCACGGCTGCGCTGCAATACATCGAGAAGTGGTTTCCTGGCACGATTGTCGCCGATATCTCCGAGAGCGCGTGCGGTTTCCGACACCGTTTCCCGGTCCGGGTCATTCAAACGCCGGATCAGGGACTCCACCGCCTGGGGACTCTGGGTCTGGCGCAAGGCCCGCGCAATCTGCGGGGCGAGATCGGCATTCGGATCCTCCAGTTTGACAATCAGCGCGTCCACCGCGTCAGGGCTTCCAATGCGGCCCAGCGCCAGCGCGGCGGCTTCCCGGACGTCTGCGGCCGGATCATCCAACTGCTGGATCAAGTCGCGTACGGCGATGCGGAGCTTGTCCTCCCCCACCCGCCTCACGGCATCAACCCGGTTGGTGCGGCTTGTGGCGCTCATCATGGAGTAAATGTTGTAAATCCCAGACAGTGTGCGGAGGGGATTGGAAAACGGCAGCGTGGACAGAGCCGCCCTGAACCCCATCTCTCCCTTGCGCTGTTTGACCGCCAGTATAAACCGGAGCGCAACCAGCCAGACAATCGCCGCATTCAGCAACAACAGGATATGAAAGAAACTGACGGGCAGTCCCGTGGGCAAAACCCACTGAATGGATTCCTTCCGCATCCAGAGCTGGATCCAGTCCATCAGTTTTCCGCCCAGGACCGGCCCGGAGGCCCCGATCAACCCCACCACGCTCCAATGGGCGGCCATGGCCATCGTGCGCCCCTCCGGCGGTGAGAGCGCCGGCAAAAGGCTGATCTGTGAGAGGGCGATCCCGGAATAGATCAGGCCGGCGGCTATGTTGGCTATGACGAGCGTCAGCATCACCTGGCTGACTTCGAAATGAGGGATCCAGGGAAAGTCGAAACTCACTGTCCCCATGCGGAGGAAAAACCAGGCGATACTCACCAACGGCGCCAGCAGGATCATGATGGCGCCGAAATTCCGGGCGCCAATGCGGTCCATCACATACCCCCACATCACCCCGGCCATGGATGCCCCCGCCATTCCGCTGACGGCCAGTATGGACAGGCTTGAATAACTCAAATTCAGATCCCGGCTCAAGTACACAAGACTGAATTGCGCGGTAATCCCGGCCGCGAACGTCCACGCGCCCATGGCCAGGGTTAGCCACAGGAAGTCACGGTTTTCAAACGGCTTGAGGATCCGTGACACCACACCCACCCGGATGGCCGACGCCACAGGCTTGGGCTCTGGAACCCACAGGTGGAGGATGACGTCCGACGATCCCAAAAGGGCCGCCAGGCCGAACACCAGGGAAAACCCGATAAACGACCCGCCAGGCTTGGCTGGATCGGGAAAGGCATCCAGTAAAAATCCAGCCGCCATGAGGCTGAACAAACTTGCCACGGAAATGATGGAATGCCGCTTCCCCCAGAAAGTGGCCCGCCGGGATTCCGGCACCAGATCCGCCATCCAACTCCACCAGGAGGCGCTACCCAATTGTCCCAGCATGCCACTGATCGCCACGATCCAGATGACCGCGGGGGCAAGCCATGGGGAATGGGGCGCCATCACCATCGGTAACAAGGCGGGAATGAACCAAAGCATCCGGTGCGGAATCAAGGCCCATCCAAAAAATATTTTCCGGGAAGGAAGCCGTTCCGCCAGCAACGCCGACAACACCTGCAGGGCCATGGCAACCTGGCCGACGGTGGCCGTGAGGCCAATCATCACCCCGCTCGCCCCGATGCTCTTCATGAACATGGTGAGCGGCATGCCGCCGACAATCGTCCCCCACATCATCCCCATGCATCCCGACACGATGTTCAAGCGAAGCCCTCGCTGAACATCACGCTCGGACAGAGGACGGCCATCCGCTCTGACACGTGATGTATTCTGGCCTGACATAAGGAAGTCTCGAGCCGTGTATCACGGGTCTCGAAAAAAGAATTTAACCTGAAACTTGAGACTCGAAACTCGCGACGCGAGACCCTTCCCTCCTATACCGGGTTGGCCACAAAAGCCCCGCCACGACAGTGTTTCAGGTGGTTAAGACCATGCACCTGCCCTGTCATTTCCAAATCCTGCTTGTAGACGGGATCATGCCAGCCTTCAATGTCAATGGATCCCTTAAACCCGCCCCGGCGTAATTCCGTGATGATATCGGTCCAATTGCTGTCACCGAAGCCCGGCGTGCGGTGGAAGACGAACTGTTCTCTTCCGAAAACCCCGTTTGTCTTCACCACATCCCATAAAATGGTCGCATCCTTGCCGTGAACATGCATAATCTTTCCCACCCATTTCCGAAGCTGCGGAAGGGGATCAATCAGGCAAACCATCTGATGGCAGGGCTCCCATTCCAACCCCAGGTTGGCATTCGGAAGGGCATCAAACATCAATTGCCAGGCGTCGGGATTGTGCGCGATATTCCAGTCGCCGGCCTGCCAGGTTCCACCCATGTGGCAGTTCTCGAAAGCCAGCCGGACGCCCCTGTCTTCCGCACGCCGGGCCAGTTCGCCGAACACTTCCTTGAAGCGGGGAATGGAGGCGTCAATCGTCTGGCCGCGCAGCCGGCCGGTGAACCCGCATACAACGTCCGCGCCGAAAAGGTGAGCATTATCAATCAGTATTTCCCAACTCTTGCGGGTTTCAACATCCTTTTCCCCTTGTTCCAGGGGATTGCCGTAAATGCCCAGCGAACTGATGACCGCATCCTTGCCACCAATCGCTTCATTCACCTCTCGGGCCATCGTCTTGATGTCGGTATCGCCCAGGGTCTGCCAGAAGGAAAGAGAAAAACTCTCGAACCCGTGCGGAAGAATCTGCTGGATGTACTTCCCGGCATTCTTCCCGCCGCTGACAAGCGTTCCAATCCTAATGTCACAATGATTCTGATGATCCATACGTTTATCATCTTCCTTTCACGCGATCCGGGAAATAATCATGGTTATGTTTTTTCAAACGCCGCGTCAAAGGCCATGCTCGACGGCGGGAATGCCAGCCTTTTGACAAACTCGCAGGCCTCCCTGGCGCCATGTTCCCGGTCCATGCCGCTGTCTTCCCACTCAACGGAAAGCGGTCCCTGATAATTGATCCGGTTCAACGCGCGAATGATCCGCTCGAAATCAATGTTTCCGCGGCCCAATGAACGAAAGTCCCAGAACCGCCGGGAATCCCCGAATGTCAGGTGCCCACCGAATACACCCGACAGTCGCGGGGTCTGCGCCCATGCCACATCTTTCATGTGGACGTGGAAAATTCGGTCGCGGAACCGTTCGATAAACGCCACATAGTCCACGCCTTGGTACCCCAGATGGCTCGGATCGAAATTGAACCCGAAGGCGGGATGCCCCCCGACAGCTTCGATGGCGCGCTCTGCCGTAACGATATCGAAGGGGATTCCCGTCGGATGGACTTCCAGCGCGAACTTGACGCCCGCCTTCTGGAACTCGTCCAGAATCGGCTTCCACCGCGTCCCGAAATCCGCATAACCGGCTGCCACCATGGCCTCCGACACGGGCGGGAAAGCATAGAGTAACGGCCAGATCGAGCTTCCGGTGAAACCGTTCACGACCTTGACTCCAAGGGACTTTGCGGCCTTGGCCACCTGGACCATTTCCCGGGCGGCGCGCTGACGCACCCCTTCGGGATCGCCGTCACCCCAGATGGCGGGAGGCAGGATGGACTTGTGCCGCTCATCAATCCGGTCGCACACAGCCTGGCCCACAAGATGGGCGCTAAGGGCATGTACCGCGAGGCCGTGCCGCTCAAGCA
>Ga0118677_10001347_pt1 | contig 15369 bp, 18 predicted proteins | sample AliMusrvi5mmetaG_FD_86154 | JGI IMG/M metagenome (GOLD analysis project Ga0118677, IMG submission 86154)
GTCAGTAGCCGCCCCAATGCAGCCAGTTCGCGACTGCCGGGCAAAATCAGCTCACCACGATGTTCTGGCGGCAGCAGTTCCATGCGTATGAACCGGTTTCTGTCTTGACCCCAAACATCGCCCGACTCAATGGCCGCAAACCAGGCGATATGCCGTACGCCGTAGCTGATGCCGGTCTGGTCTGCCGTACCTCTCAGAATCTCGCCGCCGCGGCTTGATGTCCGGAACAGTTCCAGAACCTGCTGGCGTTGCTTATAGAGGTCAAACTCATCGATTACGACCGGAGCGGCATTGCAGCTTATTCTCTGCCGTAAGCCGGCTTCTGTTGAACGGTCGGCCGCTATGGTCCACTCACCCAATACCGGCACGATGACTTGCCCCAGTAATGTGCTCTTGCCCGTGTCGCTAGCCCCGATAATCGACACCAAGGGCCGCCATGTCCAGCAGGCCTGAATAAAGGTCGCAGGAATCAAGGCTGCCACGACTTCAGCATCTGCGTCGTGCGTCCAGTTCCAGTGCCCAAGGACGCCCTGCAAGCGTTGTAAAGCCGCCGCCGCAACTTCTGGCGTCATGGCTTGTATTTCCTGCTCCAGGTTCGTGCCCCAGGTTGCGTCCGCGTGAAAGTCGATGATCTTGTTGCCAAGCCGCGGATGCACGATAGCATCGAATCTGGCCCCGTCATAGATGCAGGCTTCGCCGCCGTTGACGATGAGTATCTCCGATTCGTGCCGCCAAACGCCCTGGCCCACGAACCTGCTCGCTGTCAGCCGCGGTGACGTGGCCGCCACAATGGCAACCGCTTCTCGCAGGGCTTCGGGTTTGTATCTGCCGCTTGGCGGGTGTCCCGGCTCTCGCCAGAGACCGTTTAAGGCCCTCTGGCCCATGGCCTGGAACATTTCTTCGATCTTCCAGTTTGCAGGGCTCTTGACCCGCCAGCGTTTGCCCGTCTCGGGCACCCAGCAGACGATACTCTGGTCCTCCATCTCGCCGAGTACATCGATGCCGAAGGCTTGCAACACCTCCCCACTGTCAGCTTGCTCGGCGATGTGGGCGGCTCTCGGCGGATGGTCCTGCATTGCGTCTTGCAGCAGGGCTTCTTCAATCCTGTCGCGGTCCAGTGTGATTTCAAGGCGATCTGCCCGCTCCTCAGTCGCCGCCACGAACGCCGCTCGGCTGCGGGCGTTATCGATCTCGACAGTATCCTGGTGGACTGCCGTGTCTCGGTGCGTAACGGCCACGCGTACGCGTCGGCGGCCGCGGCCTGGCACAGGAGTAATCTGAATCGCGGTATCCAGCGTTGGATCTGTTGTTGTGCTCATGCTCGTCACCTATACCCGATAGACCCGTGTTTGATTGGCCGAAGATCCCTGTATCGCTGTTGATGCGGCCAAATCCCGCTGAACAAGATCCTGAACGGTCTGCCGGACATGCTCTTCTTCACGAGGTGGATCGTTTCTCGCTTCGTTCCAGATGACGCAGAGTTCTTCCACAATCGCCGGAGGCAGACGCTTGCCAAGCAGGAAACCGGCAAGTTGAAGTAGACTTTGATGCCGGCTGCCAGGCTCCTTGCCCTGAAGAATATCCAGCCAGTCCTCGCAGCCGTAAGCCGACTCGTACTGAGGACGTGCCTGCCCCACGCCAACACGATGTGACCGATTGCACGGCACCGCTGGAATTAGGTCCGGCGAGTCGCCTGTGATGCTGACGATCGCATCGACCGCAGCTTGGTCTTCGAGCCAGTTCTTCCCGTCCCAGACTTTAGTCCAATGGTCCCGCGTATGATGTCGGCCTGGAATACGTGCCCAGTTGCCGTAGCGACGCTGATCGTTCACGTCAGGCTGTTTAGGGAATACTTCAGGAACCTGGGCAAGTCCGCGGGCAGCGTAATCCTGAACAAGCTGGTTTGCGAAGGCAAAGACCCGTTGCGAGGCGACGGCCTCAGAGAAGACGACGAGGAGGTGGTAGCCGCCAGCCCCGTTAGAATTGAGCAGAAGCGGATGAAACCCCCGCTGCTGTAATTCAGCGTGCCAGCCAAACGCGGCCTTGGCATTGGCCTCTGCGAGTGCCGCTTTGTCGTCGCCGTGCTGGTCTATGTCTACGAGAAACCACTTGCAGGTGCATTCTGGAGAAATCGCGTGCAGACCGATGAGCTGTCCCTGGTCGTTTCCGCGGTAGTGGTCTTCGATGATTTCGGTTGTCAGGGTGCCCGGCAACCGGTGTTCTTTGTTGGCAGGAGCCGTGTAGTTATTGTTTTTCCCGGGTACGCGACGGCCTGGCGACAGATAGGAGCCATAGACATCTGTGCGATTTACGAGTTTGTCCTGCGTCCATCGTGCGAGCCAGCTGGCTTCTCGACTCCAGGCATTACCTTGGAAGTCGAGTATTGACCGCCCTTGTCGTGTGGTGGCTAAGTCTTTGGTATGTGCTAATCTTCCACCAACGCGTTTGTCTTGTTGGGCGGGTGCTGATGTATTGCTATGGTCGTTCGGATTGGATAGAATATCCATATTGTCACTTTCCTTGGGTGACTTGTTGTGTGCTGCTTGCTGGCGACCGACGCCAGCGAAAAATCAGATCCAGCCTCGGGCTGGCTATCTTGCGATAGCCGGCTCGTGCTGTTTCATAGGCCCTCTCGGGCTACGCCGCAAACTTTGTTCTTAACAACAAAATCTCACGGCCCTCTACTGCGTAGCTTCCGCCACGGCTTCAGCTTGCTCAGCTATCTTGGAATCCTGGAATCAGCTCAGGCGAATCACCTTCAATGCTCAGGATCGCCTCGATAGCCTCCTGGTCTTCCAGCCAACGCTCGCCGTCCCAAACCTTCGTCCAGTACTCAATCGTGTGGTGCCGTCCAGGCAGCCGCCACCAGGAGCCATAGGGCCGGTGTGGGTTTACTTCGGGTTCCCCAGGAAATACGGCGGGGGCCTGCTTGAGCCCGAAGTCCGCGTAGTTCTGCACGAAGTCCGAAACGAATCCATGTACGGTTCGTGATGAGACCTCCTCAGAAAGACATACCAGCACGTGATATCCGCCAGCCCCATTGGCGTCGAGCAAGAGCGGCTTAAAGCCCAGCACTTGCAAGTCGCCGTACCAAGCGAACGCAGCGTTGATGTTCTCTTTACCCAGAACCGGTCCGTCGTCGCCGTGCTGGTCTATGTCAATGGCGAACCAGCGACTTGTATTTTCGACTGAGATGGCGTGCAGCCCGATGAGCTTGCCCCGATCATTGCCGCAGTAATGCTCTTCGATCACATTGCAGTTAAGGCTCCCATAGACGCGATCGTCCTCGAACCAGGGTGCGGTATAAGTGATAAGATGTCCAAGATAACGGCGTTCAGGCGACTTGAAGATCCGATAAACATCATCGCGGTTAATCAATCTGTCCGCGGTCCATATTGTCAGCTGTTCGCTGGCTTCACGCCAATCCTTGCCAGGCCGATTGTCTACCCAATCCTGCAAGGAACGGCTGGGTTGTGGTTTGGCCGCGACGGAAGTACGCAGTCCAGCATCGGGATTGCCTTGTTGATTGGTTACGATGGTTTCGTTGATTTTATTCATGTGGCCACTTGTCCTATGAATTGTGGTGTGCTTGCTGACGATACGTTCGCCAGCCAAAAAACAGATTTATGCCTCTACGGGCTCCGCAGCGGTTTCCGTCGCTGCAATCTTTACCTTGAAGTGAGTCGCCAGGCGTCGAAGGTCGGCGGCTTCAAATACGCGGCGACCGCTGATCCGAAGTTTGGGTTCGGGCACGGCACCGGTGATGTAGGCATGCTGAATTTGGTATCCCTGCACACCAATTTGTTTGACGACATCCTTGAGCGAGAACATAGCAGTCATTGTGGATCTCCTTGGCCGCAAAGCGGCGGAATGAAGACGCCCGATTCACGCCGGGCAACAAACCACAGCGAAAGCGTGAAGATCGGACGGGAAAGAAGAAAGACCAGAGTGGCGGAAGGGAGCCGCCGGAAGGTCAAAGAAAGTTAGAAGTCAGGCAAGTGAAGAAGTTGGTATCGCGGTAATGCGATAGGTTGAATGTAACCGATCGGTATCCTGATTGCAACAGCCGCTTAGGATTTTATTTGGCAACGCGTTCGCGGTTGCCGAGGCTCCAGGTCACTCGACAATTTCATCTTGAGAACAAAATCAGTTCGGGTAGGCCATCACGAGAGTACGTCGAAATCCGTCGCATTCGGCATGTCAGTCGAAGCAATCACCTCGCCGTCCGAGATCGTGAATTGCCACCCACACCCGCACACGTAGTGCGAATCGTCGTATTGGACGAGGTTGTCTGATTCGCCACACTCGGGACAAATGCCCCACGTCAAAAAATCCAGATCTTCACCCATGAGTTTCGTTTGCATGGCATCGGCTCCTAAAGTGAAAGGATCACATACGCAGTCACCGGATATCCGGCCTTATTGCTCATTCTACCGGCGAAGACCGCGGGGGAAATAAGCCACTCGGCGTATCGGTCATAACCCAAGATGGTTGATCCGGCCGTTATCTATGGTCCTTCGAGACCATTCAGCCATCAAGGCCGCAAGACACGACATGGCCATACCAGAAAGCATCCCAGCGGCGGATACAGCCATGTCATCGGCTCCAAATACCGAAGCAGCAGAATTTATCCGCCATTAGTTGTCTTTCTTCCTTGGTGGCGATACGATTTAACACTAAGGACATTTATCAGAAACCGTGCGAGCCTTAACGGGCCACCTAAAAGGAGGATTTTACGATGAATTTCAAGAAGGCCCTGATGCTGTTCGGTGCTATCCTGCTATCCTTTGCCGCATCGTCGGCCCGGGCACAATACCTGGCAATCGGCGTCGGCGTCCCACTCTATCAGCCGATCCGGTATTACAGGCCCTATGTTCGCCCGTACTACCCGTATCGATACCGGGCATACATGCCGGTGCCTGTGGCTCCGCTCCGCGTCTACGTGGGCTTGCCGCCGGTCTACTATCCGCAACCGGCTCCGGTTCTTCAGACGCATTATTATGGCTATCCGATCCCAGAAGCATCACAGCCGTATATGTCAGCGTCGCCAATACCAGATACGCTGCCAACACCGATCCCCGCACCACAGCCGATGTCGCCGACCACGCCACCAGCAATAACACCGCCTCCGCCAGCCACGCCCCCGCTGATACCGCCGCCGGCACAGTCGATTCCTGCACCACCAGATCAAACCACAGGCACCGCGTTTTAGTTGGGCGATTGAGGTTCGGTGAGCGAACAGAAGGTACCGCCGGGGATGCCTTCAGCATCCCCAAATTGCCTTCAACTTTCATCTCAAGAACAAAATCACGCGAATGCCAGAGGACGAAAGCTGGAAGGCGTCTCTGCTTCGGCGTGTGCCTGCTGTAGGCGACTACCCGCGTGCAAAAATACGTGGCTATCGATCATTGTTCTGCTCATGTGGGCATCTGTCAAATCGCGTGTCTGCAAGCCGACGCACATGTCCAATAATAATAAGGGCGTCTTTTGAACAACCTAGAGCCGAGTTGAGATTCTCGATGGATAGCCTGTCGCACCGAAAATGGCATGACCTCCTCAGTGTCTGGACGGTTGACCCGACTTTGGCCGACGCAATGTTCGAGGATGTGTTCAAGCGGTATGCCGGTCCTGGCCGCTTCTACCATACTCTCGATCACATCGGAGCGGTTCTGGAATCGGTGAAAAGCCTCGGTTCTTTTGCTCGAAATCCGAACGCTGTCACACTGGCGGCTTGGCTACATGACGTAATCTACGACAGCAGAACATCGGACAACGAAGAACGGAGTGCGGACTACGCCGAGCGATGGTGCAGGAAGCTATCTATACCGCAGGGCCATCTAGTTGCTCTTCTGATTCTGAAGACGAAAACGCATGATGCAGGAGACGATGTTGATGCCCAAGTGCTGATCGACGCTGATCTCGCCATTCTGGGAGCGAGCGAACCGGCTTATCGAGCTTACGCGGAGAACATTCGCCAGGAGTATGCCTGGGTGCCGGAGGGGAATTACCGGATGGGTAGGCAACAAGTCCTTGAGGGCTTCCTGAGCAAGCCGGGTATTTATCGTCTCTTGGGTCACCTTGAAGAACCTGCTCGCCGAAACATGGCTGCCGAGATTGTACGATTGGCAGATGGTTGAATCCGCATGCTGGAAGGGATTGTTCTGCGAACCCGTTGCCGTAATCCAGCGTGCATTGCAGCAAGGCGAGAATTACTTCGAGACGGCCCTCGCTTATGCCCCAGTAGCTTGGATTATTACGGCCTGGTGATGGAGGATCGCTGCAACATGCGTCGCAATACCTGGAGAAAGAAATAGCGGCGGCCCTGGTTCAGCATCAAACCGAATGTCAACCTCGTCTTGCCTTCCAGAGCCAGCATTCTGCCGGAGTTGCCCGGGCTCTGAAAACTGGTCGCGATCTCCTCGACGCGATTGACGTCATTCCATCGAAATCGCCTGCTCCATCCTATAGATCCGACGCCAGTAAATATCACACAATCGAAGCCATCGACACAGACCGTAACCTTGCCAATGACGACCATAAGCATGATGGAGCCGAAGAGCACTGTCCCGGCGACAAATGGGAGACCGAAGAGGGATTCGTAGAGGTCAAACTTGCCCTGGACGATTTGCGATCCGTAGATACCGCCCAGAGAGAATCCTGACCACACGCACATGAAGGGTACCAGGAAGAATGCTATAGGATGCCGGGTAGTCCCGCCAAGTTCCCAACCGTTGGCTTCGATGCGAAACCAAGTCCCGCTCGGTGGCTCCGTCAGTTCGACATCGGTCTCATGTCCCTGAGCCACCAATTCGGATAGGGCAAATGCCTCGTGGCATGTCGGGCACATCGCAACGTCCTTGGCGACATTGATTGAGTCTTGAGGGATCGCTTTTTTGCAATCGGGACATTCGACACGCATAGGGTACACCTCGGTCACTGGAAGTCGATGGAGCCAGACGGAACCCAGACTGCCTTTTACTTTTGTTTGCGGCACACGACGGATAGCAGCACGGTTTCAAGAGTTTCCGTAAATATGAGCTAGAGCCGTTGCAGTGTCAAGGAGGCCATGAAAGCCCTCCTGCAAGCCAGAACCGAGGGACGCGTGCGTTATCTGGGACTTACGGGTCACCACGATCCGGCGATCTTACTCACCGCGATGCAGGAATTCGACTTCGATACAGTGCTGATTCCCCTCAATGCGGCCGATGTTCACCGCCTGTCATTCCACGATACCGTGCTCGCCGAAGCTGCCCGGCGCAACATGGGTGTTATCGGCATGAAGAGCACCGCCCAGGGTGTGTTACTGAAGACGGTGAAGATGGCCGAGGCGATGGGCTACGTGCTTTCCCTGCCCGCTGTCAGCACCCTGATCATCGGATGCAAGACGCCGGCCGAAGTCGATGAGAATGGCCGGATTGCACGCCAGTTCACCGTGTTTGCGGAGGAAAATATGCGGGAACTGGAAAGTCGCACACTGCCACATGCTGAGGACTTCAATTACTACAAGATGCCGGCGTCGATCTCTTTCCGGCGATGAGCCACAGGGTCAAAACTCAACTAACCGAAGCAATTGCCAGTGTCCAGGTTCATTTGGCGGCTTCTTTTCATAGAACTCTATTCTCACCTTGAATGCTAACTCGGTCCTGGTCGTCTCCGCAATCGCCCAATCTCTGACTTCATTCTGCTTGCGTTCATCGGCAATACCCCAGCCCATGACGCAAAGACTAGCCTTCGCCGGCATGTTCCACGAAAAATCTTCTCCAAAGTGTTCGTTGAGTGCCTTGACAAAACGGCTGCTCTCGTGATGCTCCTGGTCACTTCCAGGCCACGATTCGGCGTGCCGTGGAATTAGCGGTATCGTGCTGAGCAAGATCGCAAAGGCAAGAGCCAGCAGAAATAAGGAACGAGGTGAGAACAGCCACCGCAGATTGTCCATGAAGGCCAGCATACCACCGACTACGGCAACTGGCAATCACTAGGCTGACATCACGCCGTAATATCCAGCACTTGGCCCGCCTGCTGCTCGACCTGAGCATAAGCCGCGCTGCTGGCCTGCTGGACACCTCTGGACAGAAGCTGACCCATTTGGCTTGAGTAGCTGGTGGCCATGCCCGTCGTCGCCAAGTTGCCCAACGCCGTCAAGGCATATTGGAATGTCGCATGGACTTGTTCGGCCGTATTGCTGAGCGGGTTGGCAGACTGCGAGCGAGAAGTAGCCTGAACCGCTGTCTGTCCTGTCACGGATGCAGCAGTCGTTCTCCCTGTGCCAAACTTTTCCACACGGCCGGGCTTATTGATGGGCATGCCGTACAGCATGGCTGCCACGCCACTTGCGGAGATACTGTTGATGGCCATCGACATGATTGCCCACCTTTCACGTCACCGATCCGTATGCTGGTGCAGAAAAGGGCCCTGTTGCTCAAAAAAGCCGTCGCCAGCATCGAATCGTACTAATAAAGCATAGCATATTCCGCAAAGTGCTGGCCTATCGCGTATTATCGGCGATTTTGGGCATGAAACTCTGCTCACCGAAGATTGGCCTGGCAACGGACGATCACCGGGGCTTGTTCTTCCTGCTCGTCATGCCAGCGATCACGACCATCAATATAGTTGTAGGTATCGTGGTGATGCTCAAGCATGGCAGTAAGCCGTCAGCGATCCGCATAGGGCAGGGGCCGAGCCCCTAATGCAAGGTGGGCGGCCGGACCCGACCCAGACAAAAGCGACCCGAAAGCAGCGAATTCCCCGCACGCCAGCGGCCTCCGCGACCGGCCCACTCGAACGGGTGGATGACCGGGGGCGGACAGGGCGATTCGCTGGCTATAGCCATTCTGCTGGGCGAGAACTTCAGCGGTTGCAGATTTCATTATGAAGCAGGGTATCTGGCGTGATATCGGGCTGTGCTGTAACCGGAGATTGCAGATGCTTATCGCCACAGTCACGGCCCGCAGCATGACCAGCATCATGTCGATCACGCTGCCGACGCTGATCGCGCCGCTCACGACTGCCACGGCGACCAGCACTAAGGGCATTGCGTGATGGCCAAACCCGTCGTACACAAGAAATAGAAAAGCCCGCAGCCGCGACGAATCGCGGCCACGGGCATTGACTTTCTCTTTTGTGGTCGATATCCGCTTTGTCTTCGTCTTTATGACTTAGGCTCGGATTCTTCAAATCCTCTTTCGACATTTTCGATGTGCCGACGCACTGCGGCCCAGGCTGCCTTCATCTCGGGATGCTCTTGGCCGGCCCAACCAAAGCGATAGAAGATCGGGAAGTCCTTGCTCGTATGCTTCGGTTTGGGGATTTGCTTCGCCTCTTCCAGTCCAGTCCTCCCAGTGAAACGAAGCCCTGGGATGTAGGTCAAGACGTCTCGCGGTAACGTCGGGTCCACGATCACGCCATTTTTCTCCACCCACCCGTGTTCGATGGAGTGTGACTTATAGATCGCATACCCCTCCACGTAGTCCGCCGACTCGTAGCCGGGAACGTCCTCGATCACCCGCGACGCATTGTCATAGCAGTGTTGTGGTACGGCCCATATCTCTTGGGCAACTCGGGCCGATTCTGCTACATCTTTTCGTTGATTGTTAGAGTTGTTGTCGTTCATGTCTTTCTCCAAAACACGGGGCGGTTGCTGGTCGCGCCGACCGTGCCCCGTGGACGATCAGCATAAATCTGTTTCGTTAGGTCCACCGAAGCCGGTGCCGAGGCGGGCGTTTGCACTGAGGAAAGACCGTGGCCACAACCAAAGTCGCGGCCACGGGTGTTAGGGTTTGACGATTTAAGGTTCGCGGGCGGCATCGCAGACTAAGGTTTGGGCACTGGCTCCCAGATTTCGCAGACGACGTTGTTACCTTCGATCGACTGGATGCACCATACACAGTTGGCACCCATCTTCGCCGATTCATCAAACTGATTGTCGGACGTTTCACCTTGTACCGAACCGATCTCAGCAATCGATACGGTTTCCTTTTTGTGGTTCTTCAGCCAAGCCGCGAACTCTTTCGCCATTTCGTGGGTAGCAGCGACGATCATTCCGTTCTTGCCATCTTGAACCCAATGCTGGATATGCCCCGCCTTGCCGATAAACACGCACAGGCACGGTTCCTCCGTCTTGTGACAGCAGGAGCCCTTCAGCTCTTCAACGATCTTCCGCAACTCTTTGGCTTGCTGGTAGACCTCTCCGGCATCCAGGCCGATAACCAGCATCTTCGTCACGACGGTTTCATCGATCTTGCCGGCGGCGACCTCTTTCAACCACTCCTTCCCGTAGAATGGCGGGACACCCTTGTTAGCGGCGAGAATCACGTCCGCCTCTCGCAGCTCTTGTAGCAACGATTCCCGGTCTTCCACCTGTTCGGACGTCAGGTCCTTGAAGCTGAAAAAGACAATACGGGTCTTAGCAGCCCGATTGTCCTTGGGTTTGGGCGGGACCGGAACGTCCTCATCTGCCTGGTAGTCGTCGTGGCCTTTGACAACTTGTACAAGTGCCAAGAGCTTTTCCAGTTCGTCGGTTTCCTGGTCGATGGCCACATGAATCGTATAGAGCTTCTGCGACGTTCCACTCTTGACGATCTCTTCCAGAACCTTCTTCCCGTACACCAGGAACTCGCATTGGCTCATCACGTCAACTCCGAAGATTACCTGGGCATCGGCAAACGCTTTTCGCGGGTCCTTCGATAAATTGGGCCCAGTCCAGGTCTCATCGAAAAGTGCCTCGATAGGGATCGGGTACTCTGGATCCGATTCGAGCCAGACTCCGAAGGGAATGGTCCAATCCGTAGAATATAGGTGTCTAAAGAAAAGCTCGTCGCCATCGAACTCAACCATACAATAACACTCTGCACCGGCGGCGACCTGGTGCTTGAATTCGTCCTTCACCGTTACGCCCTGCCCAGTTCCAATCTCCTGGATGGTCATTTTCTCGCCACGGGAAGTTCTCAGCCAGGCCACAAACTTTTCCGCATCCGCACGAGTATTCGCTACGAGCATCCCTGTCCAGCCCTCCTGCTTCCAGAACTGGGTGATTCCATCCTTTGTGAACAGGAACCTCGGCTCCGGGCCTTTATCGTTCTTACGTCGATTCTTCTTCATCTGATTACCTCATTCTGGTAAGTGTCATTTGCAAGGCCGACTGCCCCGCGGGCGATCGGCGTAAATCTGTTTCGTTAAGCCCACCATGGTTGGTGCCCCGGTGGACGTTTGCACTAAGAAAGCCCGTGGCCACGACCGAAATCGCAGCCACGGGACTCGGCTCTATCGACTATTTACTCAGGTTCACGAGTGCGTGGATTGGTAGGCCTTGTGGCTCCCTTAATCCGTTTATTAAGCTCCAACAGCCGCTCCTCGATCAGGTCGAGCTGTTCATAGATGTCGATGCAGGTGGACTCAGGAAATCCCACGAGATTAGCGTGCGCGACAATCGCGTCGATAAGATTGTCGAGCTGAGCGATGTCATTGAAGGTGAGAACGCAACAGGAAACCTGATGGGGCATGCACGGCATTTCGACCGCTTGGGCGAGCTGTTCGAGCATGTCCCGGAAATGGGTGAACCGGGCACTTTCGAGGCGATCAATCGCGTCGCGACCCGCAAGCAGCCTCCCCCGGTGGTGAGTGGTAACGCCCAACCCAGCGACCGTCGGTGTTTCGGAGTTGGTAGGCCTAGAATCGCACACATTGTCTGACAAAAAATCTGACATCACAAAAATCCTTTGTGCCCGCCAAAACTTTGGCATCGTCGGAGGGGGGCAGCCCCGGCGATGTCTTGGCCGGCGACAAGCCAGCCGATGCCCTTGTGGCATTCACTACCGAATTTTAATATCCCTCTTGTTATTTTCCATGTGTTTCGGAGTTCCGGAACCGAGAAGCTTGAGTTCCATCTGTTCTGGAACGCAGACGCAATCAGGTCACTTGACGTTCCGGTGGATAAGCTTTACAAAAGATATGAGTATGCCCTGCCCGAATGTAGTTTGCAGAGTCTTCAGAAAGGCCATTGATTGTGGACCCGGTTCATGAGTGTGACGCGGACGATCGTGAATTTCCGCCCCAGTACGCCCGCAAGTTGGTTTACACGATCCAGGGCGATGAGGACGAAGCCGACAAGGCAGAACTTCTCTCCTCAACGTATGCCCGTAGGCCGTTGATACGTCGGGATTGGGCAGACGGAAGCTCCGACTGGTACGCCCGAGCGGATGACTCCCGGCCAACACAAGACGATCTGATCGAACCGCGGTTTGCAGCGTGCCTACAAGTTGGGTATTTCAACGAATTGATGCCTATTTCTGCCCCTGCCTCCTTCGACAGGGTTTTGGAGGCAGCCTTGTGCCTGGAAGGCAGAGTTGTCGAGGACCAGCGAATTGAATTGATCAACTATCTTCGACATGCCAAGAGGTGTGATCAGTCGGACGCATTTGCTGTGTGTTACCGGCTATCACAACGCAGTGCCGCCATGCTGAAGGACAACCAGACTTACTACAATTGGTTTGTTCTGGGACGAGAACTCGGGCTGTGCATGGTTCGCCGAATTATCGGAACATTGAGTTCTAAAACGGAAGGTTTGAATTATCTGAGCCTTGCGGAGGTGGACTGGGATCAATGGCTTACGGGCAAGGTGAAATGGGACGAGTTGAACACGACGAGAGGATGCTGGCACTGGGATGGGTTTCCGTCGAATTTGCACTGGATCGAAATCCAACCACTGTTCGATGTGCTTGCCGATGGGTGGCAACTGTTCCCGTTGCCCTCCACACAGCGTATCGAGATCTTATTGAGTTATCATCTCCCGGCAGATCCACTGAACGTGTTTGAAGCAGAGGAGATATCACTTCTTGCAAGATACCTGGATTCCAGAAAACCGGCGCAGGACGCAAAAGATGCTACGATCACAGACAGAACAAAGGAGCCCGTTTTGAATGGTGGCGAAGATTCAAATTCTTCCCAAAGCGTGCTCCGAACCGTAACGGAAATGATCAAAGGGACTAATCCGAACTTCACCGAAATACGAGGACTGATGATGCCCGAGCTTTACGCGTGGTCAGACGCTCAGGTGTGCGGACTGCTCGAACTCAAACGGCTGTCGGAAACGGCGGAAATGTTGCGGTCGGTATTGAAACAATGGGATGCCCCCGATAAGTCGCCTCTTGTCGTGCGACGGAAGTGCGGCGGTGGCAACAATCAACGGATCCGCTTCATACTGCGGATACTCGAACGCCTAGGTGAATACGACGGCTTCGGCAAAGACAAAGCCGCCCGGTAGGGTCGAATCGCCCTGGAACGATCGGGGCCTACTATCCGTTCTCTTCAATCCGTTGTCGTGGAGTGGGTTCCGGAACCCCGGAACACATCGTCTTTCCCGATCTGTTGGCGTCCAGATCCCGGCACCCGCTCACCACAGGGGGAACAAACGAGCGTAAATGCCCGGAAATACGGCACTTGCGTTGTTCCCCCTCGGTGGGAACAGTCACTGTAATCGGCCCTGGCGGCCCGCATGTGTCCCGATAGTCGAGCTTCCGGTCATAAGCAACTCAGTTGTTTTCATCATCTTCTCCTCCGTCCACTTCTCGGACCGCCTCCATGCCGATCGCGATCACCCAGGCGTTCTGCCCATTGATGCGGGTCCGGTGCCTCGCTTTGTCACTGCTTGCGTCCACGAGGATCCAGCCTCGCTCCCGCCATGTTCGGAGCACTGCGTCGAATTCAAAATCCCCGCTGGTCAACACTTGCCGCAATGTCTCAGGACGGAAGCCGATCCAATCGCCATCGTCATCCCATCGCCCCGCCCAGATAACGCGTCGCGAATGACCGTCGCGATAGAACTGATCCCGATGCCCGCGAGCCCAATCGAGAGCATGTTCGAGAGCCGCTTGAGCAGAATCGGCATCGGGAGCCGCGGCGGTCAGCTCGTCCCAAAATACTTCGACGACATCCACATGGGGCCACGGCAACTCCATCGCTTCATGCACCATCCATGCCGCCATCGAAACTGCCGCCAGTGCCGCCGCCATCCTCGAAACCACCGGGTCACCATCGGCTAGCTGTTCCAATGCTGCAACCCGTTCCTGGTACTCTTCTCGCCACATGTCCCAAAAACCCCGGCGATCTGCCAGGAACTGGACGAATGCCAGCCCCGCGTGTCCGTAATTCCCCCGGAGCCCTTGGTTCAGCCGACGCACAATGCCAGCGGTCTCGGTGTTCGTTCCGCCGAAAGGACTGCCCCACATCGAGAAGCAGCGGGCTCGGGCCCCACCCTTCTTGGTTGACGATATGATGGATGCCTCACCCGACATGACCAGCACCGTCGATAACCCAGCAGTCGTGTCATTCTGACGGCCCCTTGTCCTGCCGTTGGCGACTGAATAAATCGTCTGCACGATTTCGTCTGGCATGCCGAGTCGCGTCTCGTCGATGATCAGCGGCAAGTCGACCAAGGCGGCTGCAACGCTGTGGCGGTATGCCGCTGTGGTGTCCCAGGTGATCATCAGCGAATTGTTTGCCGATTCGTCAGGATTGCCCCAGACAGCCGCTACGATGTGGAGGACTGTAGTCTTGCCACGTGACGTTGACCCGCAGAAATCCACAACGAAGTTGGGCGAGTCCAATATCTTCAGCAAAGCCGGTACCAGCGCGACGTAGAACGCAAACCTCGCTCGCGGATATGGGCCGATGAGTGCGATAGTCTCCAGCCAATCGGCCAGGGTTCCTGCCGCGTCTAGCCCGTCCACAATCTGTGCGGGACCGTCGTCGCTTGCTCGAAAACGAATGACTTCGGGCGGCGAGTGCTGATCTTCCTGATCGGTCGCGGGGGGCGTATCCATGATGACTCGGTGCCCCAGTACGAAGATGTCCTGGCCGTTAACTGTGTGCCAACCCGTGCGTCGCGTAATCCTGACCGCTGGAATGGAACCAATGTTGTCCCGCTCGTAGTCGGCGAGGTATGCCATGACAGCGCGGGCGTTCACGGCGGTGATTGGCAAGCCGTTGCGTGCCAAGCCGATGATCCGCTGGTTGGTGGCAATTTGCTCGCGAGTAACCTCTCGATGGTGCCAAACGCCGTCGCGGTGGAAGGCCAACTCCAGCATTTCCGTTCCGTCGCCATCAACAAGGCGACGAACAATGACCAGGGCAGCAAACAGGACAAGCCTCGGTCCAAAGGCAAGACCAGCGATCGAAAGGGTCCAACCGCCGGGCACCAAGCTCGTCGCCGCGACTGGTGCTGTCGGCAAAACATCATGAACGCGAAGGTCAACAAAGACAGGTTCTTCGGGCTCGTCATCGCCCAGGTCGCCGGCATCCTGCGGCGCGTCCGCGAATTGTTGCTCAACCTCGCCGAGAGCTGGAACATTGTCGGCACCCAGATCGGTGGGCGGC
>Ga0118677_10009325_pt1 | contig 15366 bp, 6 predicted proteins | sample AliMusrvi5mmetaG_FD_86154 | JGI IMG/M metagenome (GOLD analysis project Ga0118677, IMG submission 86154)
GAATAGCCTTGTTCGATTGACTGAAGCAAACCTCGTGCTTCCCCTGCGGCGGTGGTGTCGAAGATGCCGTAGCGCAGGGAGCGTTCAAGGTAGAAGCGCAGGATCTGGGCGAATTCCCTGCTCTTGATGAGGCGATCCGGGCGGTCCGGCTTCTTCAGGGACGGATCGAAATGGCGTTGGAGGATGCGCTCACTCTGGTTGATCTGGGCCGAGATGCGCTCCTTGAGCTGGTTGAATGCGGCGAAATCGCCCACCTGTGAGTAGCACTTCACCTCGACCAGGTTACATGTGACGGTTCTGGCCGCGAGGTCTAGGTCGAAGAGCGCCAAATCGGTGCGTTGAAGGCTGATCGCCTCGTCAGGATCATCGGACTCGCCGGCGGCTCGGTAGAGGTCGGTATGTGCATCGAGGGGCACAATGACTTGGTTGCCCAGTGCGCCCTGGTATTCGAGATAAAGTCGCGCCAGAGCGAGGCCGAGGGCCTCCGCCTGTTGCGTCGGCGCTGAGATCAGTTTCAGTGCCAGTTGTCCCGAGAGAGAACGGAGGTGCGCCAGAATCTGCACTGCCTGGCCGCTGTCCGCGGAGAGGCCGTATTCCTGAAGGACGGGCTTGAGCATGGCCTCCAGCTCATCCGTGGAGCGGGAAGAGATGATCAGGTTGTGAGTGGTCTGGGTAGTCGCCCCGGGGACGTAGTCAATGAGGTAATCTGGCCGGTCTTTGCGGCCGCCGTGGTCAAAGAATTCGATGCCCATGTGGCGGTCGATGGTAAACACCCAGTCGCTGATCTGGTGGATCTCATAGATCAGTTCGCGCTGGCGAACGTCCAAACCGAGGGTGACGACCGGAACCGCCTTGAAGCTGGCTCCCGAGGCCGCCACGGCGGATGTGGCATAGCAAACGTGTCGGCTTAGCGACCCGAGGAGGTCGAAGCAGGCATCCTGGCAACCCGAGCCTGTTGAGCGGCCGACGACCGGACGCTTGTTCCAGAAGGTTCCGGAGTCGTCGTCAATGAACTGCGTATCAAAATCCTGAATCAGCCCATGGAGCGGGGTGACCCCCAGGGGCATTTCCGCAATGGAGAGTTCCTCGGCCGGGAATACGTCGAGCAGTACGCTGATGTGAGCTGGAAAGTCCTTCGGATTGGCATGGAATTCGGCCAATGCGTGCTTGGCTAGGTTGAGCTTTGAGAAAAGATGACTGCCAGTGGAGGTCGCAAAGGCATCAGCGGCCTCGTTGATTGTGACGCCCGGCCGCAGCATCGACTCAAGGGTTTCGCCCAAGACAGGAGAATCCGGATCGGTCGTGAACAACCGGATGTCATAGCGCATGTCGGCATGCTCGCGCTGCTGCTGCAGGGCCAGCAAGGCGTCGGCAATGATGGACCCAGCCCCAGGGTTGAAGACATTCAGCGAAAGCTCTCGTACGTACGGATGCTGCGACAGGTAGCGCGAGAGTTTGTCTGCAATCACGGTGCCTGAGATGCCGGTCCCAGCGACAGCGGGTTCGGGAAGCCCCAGTCCGGAGCATACTTCGGCCATCAGCCCGCGCGAATTCTCCTCCGTGGTGGGGGCGTACAAGGCCCAGAAGGCATTCAGATTGTCGACGGGTGTGAAGATGCGACCGTCCTCAACCGGAACACCGACAGGGAATGCTGAAGGCACAAGGCCGTCGAGAAGCGCCGACCTGACATGCGAAATGTGGTCCTTGCCGTCGGCCTGGACGCGTGCTAGCCAGTCGTCGCCCAAGGCGACCCAGCTACTCAGCCACAGGGCGCGAAGCGGGTGCGTGGGAGCCGCGAGGACGGCTTCCCGGTGGCGGCCACGGAAGTCCGTCAAGACGACGTGCACGGAATCAACGGCCAGAACGTTACGGAGGGCCTGAAGCTGCTGTTGTCGCTCATGGCCAGAGGTTGTTTCCGCCTGCTGAATGAGGCCGCGCACAAGGTCAAGGTACGACTCCGCATAGGCGAGGCATTGTTTTTGGGCATCTCTGAAAGAGAGACCCTGCATGACCAGCTCCGCGCTGCCCTGCCTGACAACCGCAAAGAGTTCTTGGCGTGCCGCCAGGAAGGATGCCATCGCGTTGGACGAGGGCAGAACCAAGCCGACCTGAGATGGGGGCTCGGGTGTATTCAGGTTGATTTGCATACGCCAGCCCGAGGGATGCTTGGGCTCGGCCAGGATGCGCTGTTCGATGGTCTTCAGCATGCGCGAGAGCGGGATCTGCACAGCGCCCTCGCGCCCGAACTTCGCCAAAAGCGTTTCCTGGCGGGATAACTTCTTTGTCCGGCCGCCTTCGGCCCAGGAGACGCTGCTGACGGCGATTTCTCTCGGGTCGCGTTCATCGCCAAGCGCGCTGAGCTGAAGGCGAAATCTGGCGTGCTCAAGGCTCGGCTCGATGGGTATGGCACGCTGGGGCGGTTCCTCCTCAATCGTGCCACCGGGAAGTACATAGAAGGGCTCGCTTTCGTAGGAGCGCTTGGCGGATTCCGAGTCAGCATCCGTCTTCAGAGGAATCGGATCGCCATCAGCCGTCCACGGGAGAACCCGGATGAAGTGCCAGCCTTCCTCGAATTCAATCTTGTTGAGGTTGGTCAGGTTGGTGGTGCATTGCAGGCGTGCGGGTTTCCAGACCTTGACCTTCTTGGATTTGCCGACCGGACCGTCGTTCTGTGACACGATCTGTACCGTGAAGTGGTCCAGGCCACTGACTTTGCCTGGATGAGGGTTCACATCGAACATGACGTTCATCTTGCGGCGGTCGTTGGGTACCAAGACCTGCTGTCCCACGAGGCTAGAGAGTTGCTCATCGGTTTCATCTGCCTGCACAACGGGGAGATCGGTTTCCATAACCGTGATTTGAACGGTGTCCAGGGAGAGTTCCTCCTGGAATTTCCACTTGTCGAAGGAGATGCCCCACCAGTCCTTATCCGTGGCGATGGGCGGAGTCCATGTTTCTGGCTCCTGAATATCGTACCGTTCGAAGTAGGCGAACAGGCGGGATTCCAGAGGTTTCTCACTAAGACCGAGTTCCGTAATCCGTCCGCGGACGGATTTGTGAGAGGCCATGAGTTCCCGGACGGTGCTGAGATTCCGGCGTACCTTGCCGTTCACCATTCCGGGATCCGCGAAAAGTTTGAAGTCCGGAATGAGCGTCAGTTCGTACAGAGCGGCTCCGAGGGTCTCCCCATCGATGCCGTTTTCCAGCGCGGTGAGCAGATAGCGAACCCGCGCCACGTCATCGGCGAAAAGCCAGTCTTCCTCGGCAAGAATGGAGAACAGGTCGCGCACATGGCCGACCAAGGTGGCGGGAATGCTGCTGAGAAGGGCCTCGACAAGATCCTGGTAGATGTGGATGAAGGATACTTCTTCGAACGTCGCGACCCCGAAGGAGTCCTCGGCGCTCGTGCGAAGCGACGTGGGGAGAAAGACCAGCAAGGGTTGCCGCAACTGGTTCTGGGCGTCCGGGTTCCGCAACTCCACGAGCTTGGTGGAGGTCACGCGGTACGGCATTCCCTCGTGTTCGTGGGTGCCGAGGATGAAGACGTTGCCGTCGGGACGCAGGCGGCGGATCTCGGCACAAACCGATTCCATGACCGCGTCATCGAGGTCGGTGATGCGCATGCAATGACCGGGGCCTCGATCCCGGAGGAACGCGTCGAGACGGGGGCAGAGCAAGTCTGCGACTGCCGCATTCAGTTTGTCCTGAGTTAGCTTGGCGAAAGTGTTGCTCATGCGCGCCTCCCCTTCGGCTGTGCGGCTTCCGCCCTCGCGATGGCGTAGCGCGGGGATACCTTTTGAGTTACATAGGCATCCGACAGATCCTCGTAGAAGCCGATTTCCCGAAGCCGACGCTTGAATGCTTCCAGATTCAAGCGGAACGCACGGCGGTCCAGGATACTGCTTGTCGTATGGCCGTTGGAGGGTAGCTGGTCGATGTAGAGGCCATAGCGGTTTCTGAGGAACGCGAGGAGTTCCTCGATCCGAATCTCCCTCGTGACGAAGCGGCTGCCGTCCTGCGTCAACACAGATACTTGCAGGAGGACTTCAAGCAGTTTGCTGCCGAGCACGAAGCGGCGCGGACTGCCCTTGGTCCGCGACTGGGCGAGCAGCCCGTGCTCCTTGTTCTTCAAAAGAAGAGAATCGAGGCATTCCGTGATGTACTGACGGTGGTATTTACCGCGATAGGCCATGAGGATCTCGATAAACGACTCGAACTCTCCGAGCCCCATCGATGTGACCTCGCGGATTTCCGGGTCTAGGTCTTCATTCCCGCCGGATGACTCCTCAATCAGGCTGGCCAGCCGGAACTTGAAGTAGGCCTGGCGGTCCGCGTCGTACTCGGGTTTCAGGAGCGAAACCAGTTCGCCCACCGAGAACACCCCATTGGCCGGGGAGGCAATTTTCCCGGTCTTCTTGCTCAGGTACTCCGCCATCTCATCGAGCTTTTTCACGACAAAGTTCGCCTGAACGAAGGCGGGGATCTGCCGATAGAGACGGTCGGTCGACTTGCGCGCCAGTTCGGCCATGTGGGGATTGTTCACATCGCCCATGTCCACTACCAGGGCGAGGCGGTACGGGCAGCCTTGCAGGGCGTTATCGAGCCCAGGGCTGAGCGGGCATTCTGCCGTGGTGCACAGGTTGTTGCCGGCACGCTGCTTCACCAGCTTGGGCAGCATCTGAAGAAGCTTCAAGTGATACAGCGCGAGGTGAAACGCCATCAGCGTCTTCATGTAGTCGACCAAGACCGAGCGCGGGATGTAGGGCTCATAGGCGAGCAAGCGAAGGATGTCGTCCGCCATGATATCGGCCTGCCCGATGCATAACGGCTGGAAGCGCGAGGGCTCCCGGGAGTCTTTCATATCCTGCGTGACCTGGTGATCGAGACGCAGGATGGCCTGTGTCTCCACGTCGACGGAAGCGCTGGGGTCGTAGCGATCCGTGACCAGATCAACCCCGGGGAAGAAGAATCGCTTCAGGGCGTCGCGCGCGGCCTGTCCGCGCCCCTTGCGGGCGTAGAAGAGCATCCAATACAGCATCTCCGCAGCACCGTAGTCGCGGCTGTGCCGGGCGTTGCGGAACTTGTAGGTATTGCCGTGCAGGGGCCGGGGTGCCGCCACGGCCTGATTGCTCTTGCCTCGGTTGACCACATCCATCAGGTCCGTTTCGATCCAGCTACGGACGATGTCGGGATGCTTGTCGAAGCCGGCGAACCATTCCGGGTGATCCAGGAAGTCGGCCAGGAACTCGTCGATGGACAGATCCCCACCCCGAGGCGGGCGGCGGCTGCCATAGCCATCGTACTTCATGCGCGGAAAGAGCATCGTCAGCACACGATCCATTTCGATGTGCTTGAAATCGATGTAGGTGACCTTCGGCGTGCGGAACTCTTTGTCGCGTCCCTTAATCGACATGGTACTGCTCTCCCTTCTCGGACACGCGCATGCTCAGCACGCTGTTGTCGTTCCGGATCTCATAGAACCGGTGTCCGGTCTTTGTCAGCAGCACTTCTTTGTAGGGGACAGCCGCCAGGACATTCTTGAAAACCGCGAGGCTGAGGTAGAACCCTTCCTGTTCCTCGATACTTGGTCGATATCCATTGTTGAGGCGCGTCAACATCTCGTAAATGTCCAGCGTGATGCGCAGACTCGCCTTGTGCCCATCGCCTGATGCGAAGGAAAGCACCAGGGCCTGGGAGAGACACTCGAGGAAGGGGTGCTTGGCGCAATCCTGTTCGGAGCGAAGCGTAAAGTGCTCGCCGTCAAACAGGCGGTAGCTGCGTATGGTCCCCTTATCGACCTCACGAACGCGGAGGGCCAACTGGTTGCCCAGGCGCGCGGGGTCGCTCAGACGCTCACCTCGGTTGATCGCGCGGAGGATTGTGGAGACCTCGTCGGCGCTCTTGGCGCCCGGCTGCTCAATAGCGGTGAGGAAGGGATCGATGCTGTCGTACGGGAGCATCTCCTTCCAGCCAGGATCCCGGCGCTCGAAGAAATGACGGCGGCGCATGTGCGAGAGGTAGTTCCGGTGTTTAGCGATCAACCGGGCACGGTTGCGGGAGGAGTAGTCGCGCGGCAGGCCGCGAAACAGGGCCTCAACCAAGTCGTCGTCGTAGCCGGCGCGATCGACGAATGAAAAGCGGCTTAGGGGGCGGATCCTCGGGTTCAAGAATCCGAGCTCGCTGTCGAGGTCGGGGTTGCTGACTTTGGCGACATCGATCTCGCTCAGGAGGGCGATCAGCCGGTCATTCGAGCCGGCGGCGCCGCCAAGCCACGAATTGAAGTAGAACCCATCTAGAATACGGTTCTGACTCTCCTCGCCGCCGTTTTGGTAGAGCTGATGGATGCCCTCGCAGTCGCGGGTGCCAACCAGCATGTACGCGAGTGCGGACCGAAGATCCCGCATCGTGATGTGCAGGCGGCCGCGCAGATGCGTAATGATGAAGAGCATCTTGATCCGCTCTACGACCTTGGGCCCAGCGACGGGATCCTGGAAGGTGCGCGCATTGTGGTAGGCGTAGCACTTGCCCTTGAGGTCGCAGGTTTCGCAGGGCTCCCAGTACTCCTTCTGCGTCATGCGTGTGATCAAGCGCTCCAGAATCGAGGTTTGCGGACCGTCCGGTTCGGCCACGACCGAACGGAGATTCAGGTTGATCACCGCGACGCCGCCTTCCGGGGGCGCACCGGCCAGGCCTTTCTGGATGTGCTCCGCAAGCAGCGGGAATTCCGCCTCGTGCTCCATGAAGAAATCGACCAGGCGTCCCTCGTTGATGGCGATTAGGCGGGTCTGATTCTGTGGCCAGGTTGCCCCGTCTTTGCCCGCGAACGGCGCGAAGAACTTCTGCAGGACAGCGTCGTTACGCTCGTTTCCCTCGTCCTGACTGCCGTCGTAGTTGCTCTGATAGGTGTGGCCCTTGAGTTGGAAGACGGCCCCGTTTACCCCGCGTTGCATCATGGCACCCTTGCTCTCGGCAAAGGTCTCGAACTGCTGAATGAACGCGGTCTTCCCGTCGCCGGCGTTGCCGCTGATGATCACGAGCCGGAACTCCCCCTTCAAGAGGGCAGGTTTGAGCCTTTCGTCCAGGTACGTCGCGACATAGGTGGCCTTACCGATCGCATCCAGGCCACGGGTCCCGGCGTTGGAAAGCTGGCTCTGGCTGTACAGCGTGAGCAAGTGAGTGACGAAGGGGTTCGAGTTGGGCGCGGTCGGCTCGAACCCAAGCTTGGCCACAGCTTTGGTCCCAGTACCGATCTCGCCCGTAGTGAGAACGGAACGGTAGCGCTTGACCTCCGCTAACGCCGCCAAGAATTCATCCGCCGATGGGAAGCGGTCCTTGCGCGCCGGGGCGATCATCTTGACCAGCACATTGACCAGGGAGGAGCTGAGATCAGCGCAACCCTTGAACTGCTTCGGGTCCTTGGGCTGGGTCTTGATCGGCGGCGTGGGTTCGTCGAATGGATACATGCCGGTCAGGCACTCGTAGAATGTGATGCCTAGAGCGTAGATATCGCGATCGATCCGGTCCGGAGTGTCCGGCTCGGCCTTTGTGTCGTAGTCCGGAGGAAGGTAGCGGCGGGTCCCACCTCCGCCCTGCACGTCGTCCTTTTCCGAAACGGCAACGTTGAAATCGAGGATGCGGACGCCTCTGTTGGTCCAGAGCAGGTTGGAGGGTTTGATGTCCTGATGGTAGACACCGTGCGCGTGAAGGTGCACCAGGCCTTCCGCCGACTCGTGAACCAGGCGGACTGAGTCTTCAAGCGATAAGGCCTCGGCCGCGATCAGGTCCGACACGTCCAGGCCCTCTATGTACTCGAAGACCATGTAGGGCGTCTGCTTGGGGTCGGACATGCGGTCGGCCCAGATTACCTTAACCACATGGGGATGGTCAGGCAGGTTGGCCAGGGTCTTGTACTCGCGACGTAGCCGTTCGAAGACACTCCTACGGTCCTTGTCGATGATCTTGATGGCGCGAACAACATCGCTGAACGCATCGAAGACCTTGTAAACTGCGCCGAACCCGCCTTCGCCCAGCTTCTTCTGTACGGTGAACCGCTCGGCGAGGACGAAGTCTCTCGGCAAGTTACGCAAGTCATCCGGCAAGATTTGTGCCGGCGACGGGCCGATTGCACCATCATCCGGCTTGGTGTTGTTCTTCGCCTCCGGGAGGATCAGGTCGTCCAGAGCCTTGCGGGCAATGGCCGCGCTGGCGTGGCGGTCCTCGGGATCAAACTCGCAGAACTTCTGCGCCCACTCGTCGATGCCCTTGGGGAGATCCGGTTTGTGTTGGGAAGGCGGGATCGGAAACTTGCCGTCGGCCTCCATCATCTGGTCAACGTTTTCGAAGGGCAGTTCGCCGGTCAGTAGTTCGTAGAAGATGAGCCCGATCGAATACAGATCGGATGCGATTGTCGCTTCTGCGGGGAAAGACTCCTTCTCGGATTTCACCAACTCCGGAGCCCGGTAGTTCGGGTCTAGGTCTTCGACGATTTGGCCCGCAACCGTACTTTCAGGGCTTCGGTTCTTGCCCACGCGGGCGAAGTCGAACGCCGTCACGCGGGCCTGTGCGCCCTTTGTGACCAGAATCGCGTCCGGCGTCAGATTGCGGTGGATGACTTCATGCCGGTGCGCGTGATCCAGGGCGGACAGCACGTCGCGCATGACTTGGAGTTTCTGGTCGAACGTGAGGGCGAGCGTAGGCTTCTTGATATGAAGGCGGAGGGCCTGGACTGGAAGATCCTCGGTCACCAGCACGACTTTGTCCTCGTCCTCGGTGATGAACAGATCCTTCACGGCAAGAATGTTCGCATGTGTCGGCATGTGCGCAACGGCGCGGTAGGCGTTGCTGATCTTCTTGAATTCCTCCTTGCGGGCAGTTTCGTCCTGATAGGGGTCGGCCTGATAGACCCGCAGCCGGGCCATGCCGCCGCTCTTGCCGAGAAGGTTGTGTTTGGCGCGATACTCGGTATAGCGGTCCGTTCCACCGAGTTTCTCCTCTACTTGCCAGTCGCGGTAAACCGTTGCAGCGGTCTTGGGTTTAGCCTTACCGGTGATTGCGCTCGCGATGGCCTTAATGAACTTCTGGATGTTGTCCAGGCGGTGGCTGGGGATGCGAGTCTTGTCGCTGAAGTACTTCAGGCAGTGCTTGAAATCGGTCACGTCCGGGCTGTCGATGCCAGCCTGGTCGAACACCGCGGCGTCATCGGCGGTCAGCAGGATGGTGGCATGGACGTGTGCTTTCCGTAGTTCGATTTGAGCCGTGTTGCTCTCCCGGATGATCGTGGCCATGGTCTTCGCGTGGTTGCGGAGTTTGGCCAGCGGCGAGAAGAACGGTTGACGCCCCTCCGGGTACCACTTGGAGCCGTAGACATCGATGTTGCCGTGGGTGCCCTTGACATCCACAAGGTAAACGGCATGAGGAGCCACGAGGGCGATATCGATCTCGAAGACTTCCTCACCCTGGCGCATCTCGAAGTTGTGAAAGAGCAGCCACTCGTCGGGAAAATGGTCCCGGAGGAATCCGATGGCCTGGCGTTCGGATTCATTGGCCGGTTGGCCTATCGGGAATACCTTCGCCATCAGCGTCCCCCCTCCTCGATCGCCCTCTCGACCATGGCGCGGGCTTCGTCTTCGAGTTCAACAGCTCGATCTCGAGCCTCAAAGGCTCGAATGACAAGATCTGCGATCCGGCCTTGGATTTCTCGGGGGGGATACGGAACAGGCAACTCATGGAGTAAGGTCAGAAGTGGATACTGCAGCTTTGACCCAAATGAAATCGACCTGAGCATCCGAAAAGCTGTTTCAGACCTCATGAATGCGAATAGACACGCGCTGGGAATCACTGTCGCATTCGCTACAACCCTGTAGAAAAGCTCGGAGTACGCCCTCTCGACTGCCTTGCCCCAAATGAACTCACTTCGACAGAACAGCTCGGATTCACCAAACGTTCCGGCTCCAGCGATTAGAATCGTCCCAGGTTCGACGAGCACCTCGTCGGATACGCAGGACTTTGCTATCCATCTTCCCTCAGGTCGCAGCCAGAATATCTGTTTCTGGCCAATCATGAGATAGGAGTATTCAGGATCTGCATCCACCCTACTGTACCGCCCGCCCCTCTTGATGGTTTCTGGCAAGCATAACGCCTCTAGCGGTTTCCATTCCCCCCCCTTGATTTGCTGTAGGAGGCGGTTGAGGCGAGGATTGAAGTTTAATGCTCGGAGTGAGCGTACGTCTGCAATAGCTACGAAACCAATGTCAGATCCCCAAGCACGCCATTCGCTTGCTGTAATATCCCTCAAACCAACCGAATCAAAGTAGAGGTGCGTTGCCTGGTTCAGATTTGACTGATACTGCGTCAATAACTGCGCTGCCTGCTCGACCAGATCATGCGACCGCTGTTCGATATGGTCCCCCAAACGCGGGACCGCCAGGTCAGCAAAATGACTTGGTTCCAAATGCGTAATCACGGACCCATACTTGCCCGACAAAACAAAAGGGACACCGAACTTCGTGCAGAGGTATGCATTCAGATATCCGGAGCGAATACGTGTCGGGTCAGCGACGATCTTCAGGATGTCCTGATTTGACCAAACGTCGTTCATGTCGGATCGGGCGTACGTCGTCCTGCCCACGGTTCCGGAACATGTGATGAGCGTCATCCCCTGATGTACTCGCAAGTAGCTAAGCTTTCTTGAATGAGCATCTCTCGCACTGATGAGCGGCAGCCGACTCAAGTCCGACTGCATCATGAACGTAGTCGTCAGGAAAGGGACACCATACTGAGCGTCATCCACGTAGTTGCGGCTGAACTGGGGTCCATTGTAGATGCCTCCATCATGCCCGGCCGTGAGATCGGGAAGGAGCTCAGTGCGGTGCCGCTTGAGGAGTTCGCGAATCTCAGCGGCGCCCGACATATAAGGGCCACAATCGAGGCGGCGTCCGTTATTCTCCAACCATGTGCTCGGGATTGCTTTGATTTGAAAGCGCCTGCTCATAGTGCCACCTCGCCGGTTGCGCGGAATTCACGGTACTTCTCCGCGACGATCGGCAACTCATCATGAATGCGAGGCGTTCGCTTCACTGCGCGATGCACCTCGATCTGGCCAGCGTTGCGCACCCTTTCGATAGTCTCTTCCTCAAAGATCAGAATCTCCCCATCGGGAGCGCGTTGGAAGAGTTTGCCGCGAGTGTCCACACCTGCTCGATCTACGATAGCCATGAAGAGTTTGTATTCCGGGTGCTCGGTGTTGATCAACTCCTCCGGACTGCGCCGGCGAAGCACCAAGAGGCTGGGTAAGGCGGGTGTCAGACCGTACTCCTTCACGGTGACCTTGAACGGCTCGATGGGTATGTCGACACTGGCCAGGACTTCGCAGTGACGCAGAATCCAGTAGCGGACGTACTCATCGCCGGGGTTGCCGAGCAGGCCGTCCGGCAGGAGGATCGCCATGCGGCCTGTGCCGGGTTTGACCCATTGCAGGCCACGTTCGATGAATAGGACTTCCGGGGGTATTCCGCCTACGTTCGGGTTGCCGGTGTTGCGGTAGCCACCCTCCTCGTCACGCTCCCAGTTGTTTCCCAGGTCGTAGTGTTCGAGGATGGAGCGGTCGTTCACGGTGTCCTGCGACGAGAACCAGGGATTGAGCAGCACAACATCCATGCTGCCCAGCGGCATGGCGGAGCGCGCGCCGGCGATCCCATCCAGATCACCCTCCGGGAACGTTCGCGCGTCGATACGGAACACGCGGCCGGGGTTGCCGGTGGTGAAGAGCAGATTCATGCGGCTGGTAACAGCGAGGAACGGATCGATGTCGCAACCAAGGGCATTGCTGGCCGCCCAGGCAGCGGTTTCGTTTTGAGCCCGCAGGATCTGCGCGGCGGTTGCCTCGTCTGGTGTCGTCCCCATGGCTGCCAGGTGCTGCTTGAAGATGTGAACGGCGGTCATGGCGAGGAACGTGCCGGTGCCGCTGGAGCAATCCATGACGCGTTCGCCGGGTTTGGGATCGAGCATGTCTACGGCCAGCTCGGCAACATTGAGCGGCGTTGGGTAACGTCCTTCGCGGCCGTCCATGACAGTGCGTGCTACGGCGCGGAAGGCGCCGGTACGGTAACGGGGCTGCGTCTCGCTCAAGGCGTACCGCGCCAGTTCCATGACGACACGGGCGGTCTCGTGTGGCTCCAGTGTGAGATCCCATCCACGGGCGAGCAGGGTAGGTTGCCAAGTCTTGGCGGCGGTGATTGTCGCGGTGATACGCTGGGCAATGTCGCGTTGCCCTTCAACGGTGAAGGGTTCGTCGCCTTTGATCCAGAACTTGCGGTCGCCGATGGGCAACGTCTCGTCGTAGATCTTGGCCAGCATCAACACGGCGAGTTGCTTGAAAGAGTCCTTGTGATCGAGGCCCAGGTTGCGATTGAGGTACTGGCGGCAACGCAAGAGGGCATCTTCGAGGTTTTCTGCCTCGGCGCTGACCTGGATGACGCCGCCGGTACGGTCCAGATCGGCCGTGCGTTCGCCGGGGACCGGCCAGACGCCGAGCGGCTTGGGGCGGACCTCAAAGCGGGTGCGCTCGACCTGGAACAGGAATTCCTCCTGTCTATTGGTCCACATGCCGAGGGAGGCGCCGGGGATGAGTTCCAACAAAGCCTTGAGCGGGGCAAGATCGGCTTCGGCCTCCTCGATGGAGCGGAGTTTATCACGCTTCCTCTGGGGTTTGCAGACGATGATGCGCTGGAGGTTATCGTTTTTGTGCTCGGCATCGGGGCGGAAAATGGCGATGTCGATCTTGGCCGGCTTGCCACCATGGATTCGGTGTTTGTAGTCGACTTCGATATCGTTGCGGTCAAAGCCGTAGCTCTCGATGAGTTGGCGCAAAACTTTCTGCACGAGGAGCTTCTTGGCGGAAGCGCTTTCCTTGTTGCCGGTCAGGATGTCGATGAAGAAGTTCTCGGGGCCGACGTCTTCGCCACCTTCATCCACAGCGCCTTCGGCAGCGTCCTCGGGCTCTTCCATGATGTCGTCGTTGTCGGCTGTCATCGGTAGTGCTCCTTAAGGAATTCATCGTTCCTGGTCATCGCGCCCCCCAGCCGTGGAGAGTGTCAGTAAGTCGAGCAAAGCTCGATGACGCCCTCAGCTTCTTGACCCGTCCCCGCGCGATGTACGCCCGAACGATTTCTATGTTATGAGTATGCTTGTTGTAATAGCGGTAACGCCGATTGGGTGTCCCCTTGAACATCTTCGTAAGCAGACCCGCCGGGTTCATACACAGGTCTGGCGCTTGAACGGCTGGAGAGATTTCGTCGACGGGATGTGCGGGTGTCGACGCGAGGTATTTCAAGGTAGATTCATCACTCAATAGCCACCCGTCCATCGTATAGCAGACGCAAACGAGTTGGAGGTTAAGATTCGGGGCGGGATTGGGTTCGCCATCGATGAACTCATAGCGCGCCTGCAGGGATTGGATGGCGACTCGAGCGTCAGCGGACAAGTCTTCAGTCGTCGCAAGACAGTTCAGAAGAGTTTCGCGCTGCTCGCGCCTATTCGGCTTCTCGGACCACTGGGAGGCAACCGCCATCTGGCTACCGACTGGCAGCAGGTCCCAAAGGATGACTATGTGACGACACCCCGCTTGGAGGAACGCCTCGACGTCAACGTGCGGGACAGTGAAGATTGACTTCTTATCGCGAGCAGAGATAAGGAACTCGCTGTTCGGAAAATACGCCGTAAGCAGCTCCTCAAGCACTGGTCCGTCTGTGCGTTCACCCTCGCAGAGAATTCCCACTTTCATCAGTTGGAGCCCTTCCTCAGTGCGTCATGAAGGTATCGTCCAACGTACATGTCGCCTGCTCCCATATGCGCAGAAACAGTCTGGAGGTCATCTGCTGTCTTGCATGGGGCTGCACGCATCCTGTCCCCGCTGCGGTCGACAAGAAGCACGTTCTCCAAGGGAACCTGATTCAGGAGGAAGGGGCTGTGTGTCGTGACGATGATCTGAACACCACCGACAGCAGCCGACGCGAGTTCTTCCAGCATGAACTTAATGGTCCACGGATCGAGTCCATTCTCGATCTCCTCAATACAGATGAGAGGAGGCGGGGGATCACTTAGCAGCAGTGCTAGAATCGCCGTAATTCTGCGGGTGCCTTCGGACAGCATCCAGCCGGGAATCGGCGCAAGACCGCCCGCCACACTCTCGTTAAACTGGAAGTACCGCCTGTCTGCAGGTCCTTGCGGGGCATGCACGTCACAGACCGTCGTTCTCCCGGTAATGAACCCGACCTTTTCTGTGAGGATCTGAAGGGCCTCTGTATCGAGTTGAGCAAGAAGCCGCGCGACCATTTGGCCCTGTTTGTCCAACAGTCGACTGCTTCCGAGAGCCTCAGATGTGTCTGAGAACTCCGCTATAGCTTTAGGACTCAACGACAAAAACACTGCATTCGCGAGCGTGTCTCTGAGTAGCGAGCCGCCACGATCAACCTTTGGATCGACGACCCTAAGCAAGGCCTCATTGGGGTTGCTTGAGGCGGACAACTGCTGAGCCTCAAGCGCGTCAAGAGCGAAGAGCACGGATTCGATAGGCTGGCTCTGCTGATCACCTTGGGCTCTCTTTCTGAGCAACTCACGATCTCTCTTCGATATCGCGCCTTTCAGTGCAAGCACATACTCCCTTGCCCCCTCGATGGTCTGTATCCTCGACCTGACCTCTGTACCCTCCTCGTAGATTAAGGACTCCTCAGTGATCGCGGGTGCTCCCTGGGCATTCCCAACCCGCATTTCATATCGAACAGTACCACCTACACTAAGATCGCGGGGGTCAAAGTTGAGACCAATGAGGAATGAGTTTCGACCTGAAAACAACAGGTCCTGTATCCGCCTGAATTGGCGAGTCGCGCTGGCTGCACCCTCGTTTAGACAGTCGCTAAGCCACTCGAGTCCTTCTATGATCGAACTCTTTCCTGAGCTGTTCCTGCCAATCAGAACAGTGAAATCGCGCAAGGGAATGGTCACTCGTTCGGACACTGCCTTGAAACCATCTAAGGTGATATCGCGTATCATCAGCCATTCTCCTTCACAAACTCGCGGTATTTCTCGGCAATGACGGGCAGGTCGTTGTCTTCTATCTTCTCGCTGCGAGTCAAGGTGCGTTCGACGAAGCGGCCCCCGATGCGGATGCGTTCAGTGTGCTGCTTGGGTTCGACGATGTCTTCCCCATCCGGAGTACGCTTGTAGAGTTTGTTGCCACGGCGGTCGACGCCGACTTTGTCGGCGACGGCCATGAAGACGGCATACTCCTCGGTCCCGCCGAGGGCTTCCCGGCGTTTTTCCTGTTCGTCCTTGCGGCGCAGGAAGAGCAGGCTGGTGAGGATGTTGACG
>Ga0118677_10002646_pt1 | contig 15362 bp, 12 predicted proteins | sample AliMusrvi5mmetaG_FD_86154 | JGI IMG/M metagenome (GOLD analysis project Ga0118677, IMG submission 86154)
GGGGAGGGCAGGGGAGTGACGGTGACCCGTTGTGACGCCGGTGGCGTGGTTGTAACCGCCGGCGCCGGGTCGGTCATAAATGTAATAATGATGTTTAGCGGTGTGGGAACGAACTGCGCATGCGCCTTCTGCGGCAGCATCTCCGCGACGCGAACGCGCGCCGAAAGATATTTCTGCTGCGCATAATCGTTGACAGGGTTATCTGTTGAAAATATAATCCATGCCAGCAGCAATACGGCGAAGGCCGTAATTGCGATAAAGGCCAGACGAGTGTGTTTCCATCTAAACATAGGGATTGAATCAAGGGCGTTCCACCTCTTACGCCAAACCAGATGCTATTTTTACGCGCTTGTGCGACCAGGCGCGTTAGTCAGGCGTCGAAAGACGCCGCAAAGCGCGTTGTGCGCCCAAGTAGTTTTTATTGTAAAGTAATGCGGACTGAAATTCGTAGCGCGCCGCGCCGGCTTGTCCCAATGCGTTCAATGCCATGCCCTTATAGTAATGTGATTCTTCCAGGTTGTCGGCATACGCCAGTGTGGCGTTGGCGAGTGCGATCACATCGTTATTGCGACCAGCAGAGAGATAGGCGACATAGGGGCCGAATTGATACCACATCATGCGCCACGGCAGACCAATCGCGCGGGCGCGGTCGAACGCTGCCGCGGCGTCCTGATACTGCTGCAATCCATTCAGGTTCGTGCCTAGGTTGAAGTAGGCGAAAGCATTCTGTGGGTTCGCCGCAATCTCAGCGCGGGCCCGCGTAACTGCGTTCGTGTACATCGTCGCATCATTCACTTCACTGCCCAGGATTGCGCGCACCGTCGGCTCCATGGCGCTCGGATAGACAACCACATAGCGCCGATTCAACGCCTGCCACTCGGCATCCATTGCATCGAATGACACTTTCTGGTTCGGGCTGGCCAATGGATCCATGAAAATGAATTGCTTGTCGTCATAGCCGATAAGCACTTTGTCATGTGCTATCCAGCCATCTCCGTACTGTGTCATGCCCGTCTCAATGATTACCGGCAACCCGTTCGATAAAAACGCCTTGAGAATGTCTGTAGCGCCGTTCTCACGCGTCATTCCGGCCATTCCAATCTTGCGGGCGTATGCCACGAGTTCATCTGCGCTCACGTTCACATCGTACGAGTCGGGTTTGGCAAATGCAGCGATTTCCTGTTGCGTATCGTCTCGGCCATAATAGCCAAGAACCATCTTCAGCGATGCCGGCCCACAGTTATTCCAGCCCTGGTTCTCTTGTTGAATCTCACTCAGGATGATGCTGGGTTGGATGGGCTCGAGGGAAACATTCGGCGTCGGCTTCACCGAAATAGGCGAGTCTTGCAAACTTATCTTTGAGGGCAGTGTGGTTGGGAGAGTTGCAAGAAACGGAACTGTTGGGAGAGTTGCCGCAGTCGGGAGTATTGTCTGTGTTGGGACAGATGCAGGGGTCGTCAGAACGGACGAAGAGGGCGCAATAGACGCGCCTGTCCCCGCTGCTATCAGTGCCGCGAAACCGATGATTACAGTGATGGCCGAAGCCACAGTTTTCACACTAGACATACAGCCTAACCCTTTATGCACCTATGGATTGACGCACAGACGGCTATTGATAGTCTTCATGACGCAACGTAGCCGAGAGCGCTTGCAGGCGCCAGCAAGTGACCTGCACCATATCACTTTAGCTGGATGGGCTTATAAACTGCTGAACGACTACAGTGATTCAAGTGAGAAGGGATAGAGTTATGGAATGCGGCCCGACTTGAAATTTGGCCCTATACTAGCGCTTGACGAAAAACGGATGAAGAAAGGCAGGACTCGCCTGCGAGGGATAACCCGATGAAGATCACGAAGCTTGAGCTCCTCAGGGTCCCACCCAGTTGGGTGTGGCTGAAAGTGCACACCGATGAAGGGATTACGGGTCTGGGTGAACCGTACCTGGAGAACCATGCGGAAAGCGTCATCGCCGAAGTGCATCGGCTGGAGCCGTTGCTGATCGGCCAGGATCCAACACGCATCGAGGCGCTATGGCAGATCCTGTACGATGCCGGTCTGGGCTACAAGGGTGGGGCGGTGACCATGAGCGCCATCAGCGGCATCGACATCGCTTTGTGGGACATCAAGGGAAAGGCCGCCGGGTTGCCCATCCACCAGTTGCTGGGCGGCGCGTGCCGCACCAGCATCCGCATGTACCGCGCGACAGGCGGCGAGATGCCACACTTTGTGCAACCAGGCCAGGCTTATCGCGAAGGCCGCACCCCGGCGATCAGAGGCGCTGATGGCGTGAGGGTGTGGGCGGAGGCGGCGCGCGTGCTGGTGCAGGAGTGGGGCTTTCGCTGCCTGAAGGTGCACTTCGGCCCCGGCGACGGGTTGGAGATCACGTCGAAGGTGCAGCGTTTCGCGGAACAGTTTGCCGCGGTGCGCGAGGGCGCCGGGGCGGAGGTCGATGTGGCGGTCGATATCCACAACCCGCATCCGACCATCGCGCTGCAGATGATCGAGGCGCTTGCCCCCTACCGGCCGCTCTTCATCGAAGAGCCGATGCCGGTTGAGAGCGTCGGCACGTTGGTTGATCTGGCGCACCGCACCAGCGCACCCATCGCCGCCGGCGAGCGCTGGATGGGCAAGTGGGTATTCTTCGAGGCGCTCAGCAAGGGAGGACTCGCGGTATTGCAACCCGACATTTGCCACGCTGGCGGGATCACCGAATGTCGCAAGATCGCCGCGCTGGGCGAGGCCGCCTTTGCCAAGGTGGCGTTGCATTGCCCGCTCAGCCCGCTCTCGCTGGCCGCATCGGTGCAACTGGATGCGTGCATCCCCAACTTCCTGGTGCAGGAGCACAACGAGGTGAACGATTGGCGTGATGGGTCACAGACCGTCATCGGCAAGGGCTACCTGCGTGAGCCGTTTGTGCTGGACGACGACGGCTGTGTCCAAGTGCCCCAGGGCCCCGGGCTTGGCGTTGAACTAGATGACGTCGCGTTCGCAGAGATCATGCAACGGCCGTGGTCGAATCAACGCGGGTAACCCGGAACACCGAATGATGAAGATTAAGCAAATAAACCGTACAGACTGCATGCGACACATCAGGCGGCCACACGGCGCGTAGCGGCCGCTACGTGGATGAATGACGTAGCGGCCGACCCGCGTGTCGGCCAGGCGCGATGTACGGAGTTATTTTTTAATAGTCATAATTCGGTGTCTGACATGCCAGGCCACAAAACCGGCTTTCAGCCGGTTAAGAAGCTGCGTAATTTCACGGGTTCTTGAACGCGTTTTAACGCGTTTTGGGTTGGCGTGTCAGGCGCGAATGAATTCGCGGCTTCCTATCTTGACAGCTTTACGCCGCGTGCCCGTAGACCAGTTAAGCCAGGTGTATGACTATCTGCTGGATTTGCAGGAAGATGCGGATGATGCCGCAGCGCTTCGGGACGCGCGCGTTGAGTATGAGCGCACGGGTGATCCCGGAATTCCGCTTGAAGACTATATCCGCTTGAATGACCTACAGGATGAGGTCGATGCGGCAGCAAAAGCCGAAAATCTGATGGCAGATTAGCTGTATCCTCGCATATATCCGGGTTCTTGCTGACAATCCGATGCCAATAGGCGCGATCAAGATGCATATCGACTGCCTGTCGGCGATTATCGTGTAATCTACACGATTGAGAACTGCAGTTTGAACTCAGATCATCGAGCACGAATCCACAATACACTCGCATATCGCGCCAGACGGATCGACATCGTTGAGTGGTATGGTGATTCAGGTCATTTGTGCATGGCGCAATTTGCTGCACAATAGACGCCAGATCGTGAGATGATTTAATGAGGAGGACGACATGACCAACGCCTGGCCCGAGCAAGTTTACCGCCGTTACTCAGTTGATATTCATATCCCCGACTGGGACCCTGCACTGCTCTCTGCATTCGATGCGGCGCAGTATGTGGGTAACATCGCGCGCAGCGGGGCAGGGTCGCTGCTGCAATACACCACCTCGCACGTGGGTTTGTGCTTGTGGGATACGCAGATCGGCCACCGCCACGCCAACATGCCGCTTGGGCGCGACTTCTTCGGCGAGGTCGTGGACGAATGCCGCCGGCAGGGCGTGCACCCGCTCGCGTACTTCAGCTTGATTTTCGACAACTGGAGTTACGAGCATCATCCCGACTGGCGCATTCTCCCTGCCGATGGCTATACGCAACTCAACGGGCGTTACGGAACGGTGTGCCCCAACTCGCCTTACCGTGAGTATGTGTTCGCCTGCCTGCGCGAGATCGTCGCGCGCTACGACATTGATGGGATGTTCTTCGACATGACCTTTTGGCCAGCCGTATGCTACTGCCCGCATTGCACGGCGCGCTTCCGGGCGGAGGAAGGCCAGGAGCCCCCGCGCATCGTGAACTGGGACGACTCCACATGGCGCGCGTGGCAGGCCGCGCGGCAACGCTGGCTGCGCGAGTTCGCCGTCGAGGTCACGAATACGGTGAAGTCGATCAAGCCGATCACGGTCAACCATCAGTTCTCCACCATTTTCCACAACTGGACGCTGGGCGTGCCGCTCGAGATGACCGACGCGTGTGACTATGTGGGCGGGGACTTCTACGGCGGGCCGGCGCAGCATTCGCTGGCGTGCAAGGTATACGACAGCATCACCCGCACTCACCCGTTCGAGTTCCACACGTCGCGCACGCGCCTGTACACCGATCATGTCACCGTAAAGCCGCTGGAGGAGATTCGCACCGAGGCGTTCGTCGCCACGCTGCACCACGCGGCGCTGATGCTGGTCGATTACATCAACGTCGACGGCACGCTCAACCCTGAGGTGTACGCGCTCCTCGGCGAACTTAACCGGCAGAGGGCCGACTACGAGCCGTACCTGGGTGGTGAGTTGCAGGCCGACGTGGCGATCTACTTCGACAAGGAATCGATGTACAACCCGGACGAGAACGGCGTGCACGTGCTGAAGCTGACGGCGATTGACCGCTGCCCGCATCGCGAGGCCGTCGTCGGGATGGCGCGCATCCTGCAACAGGCGCATATCCCGTTTGGCGTCGTGACGAACATCAACCTTGATCAACTCAGCAAGTACCGCGCCGTGGTGTTGCCGAACGTGCTTGAACTGACCTCGGCACAAGCCGATGTGCTACGCGAGTTTGTGCAAAACGGCGGCGCGTTGTACGCCAGCGGCGCCTCCTCACTGTTGCGCGCTGAGAAACGCTTCCTGCTCGAAGGCGTGCTCGGCGTGCGCTATGCGGGCAAGCTCGGCACGCAGGTCACGTATTTGACGCCCGCTCTAACGGCGGCTCACGTAAAAGCCGCCATCTGGCCGCAGGATCACCTGAGCTTTGCCGGGGCGATGATCCAGGCCGAGGCGTTGCCCGGTACGCCCGGTACGCGCGTAATGGCCCAGGTCACCCTCCCGTTCGTCGCACCAGAGATCGGCACGACCATCGGCAGCCGCTTTGGCGCGATCCACAGCAACCCACCGGCGCTCACACCCACGCCGCATCCAGCGATCGTGACGAACCGCTACGGCAAGGGTCGCGCCGTGTGGGTCGCTGCCCCGATTGAATCGACGAACGAGCAGGTGAATCACAAACTCGTCCTGCGGCTGTTGGGCGATATCTGCCCCGCGCCGTACTGCCTGCAGGTCGACGCCCATCCCGCCGTGGAGGCCACGCTCTTCCGCCAGCCGGACAAATGCCGCGCCGTCATCAGCCTGCTCAACCTGCAACAGCAACTGCCGCAAGTGCCGGTGGGCGCCCAAGTGGCGCTGCCCTTGCGCTCAGGTGAACAGGTCACGCGGGTCGTGCGCCTGCCCAATCAAACCGACCTGCCGTATTCCATCGAGAACGGCGCCGTACACTTTGCGCTCGACCCGTTTGATACCTTTGCCATGGTCGGGGTCGAAATCCCAAATCTCCAATCTCCAATCTCTCCGGAGGAATTCAATGAACGTGACTGAAGTTCAGTGGGAGCGCCTGTTGCCGGCGGAGTTCCGCGCGGCGCAGAGTCAGTTTCCGGTGGTCTATCTCCCTCTTGGCACCGTGGAGTGGCACGGCGAGCACAACGCGCTTGGGCTGGATGCGTTGAAGGCGCACCAGTTGTGCGTGCTGGCGGCGCAACTGGGCGGCGGCATCGTGCACCCGCCGGTGTATGGCGGGATGGGTGGGCTGGACATGCCGGCCACCGTCGTCATGGAGGGCGAGTACGAGTGGGATAACCACCTGTTGCGCCCGTGGCTGGAGAAGCTGTGCAGCGAGTTCATGCGGCAGGGCTTCCGCGCCATCATCATGCTCACCGGCCACTACGGCCATAATCAGCAAATCACCGTGCGCGAGGTCGGCGCGCGCATGACCGAGCGCCTGCAGATTCCGGTGCTTGGCACGCCGGAGTACTGGCTGGCGCAAGATGTCGGCTACCTGGGCGACCACGCCGGGATTGGTGAAACTTCGCTGCTGATGCATTTGCACCCCGACCTTGTGGCTATCGAACGCATCCGCAACGACCCCGACTACGGCAAGACCGATGCCATTGAGAAAGGCTCGTCGGCGGCGCTGGGGCAACGCTACACGGACGTTATCGTGTCACGGCTGGCGACTGTGTCCCGCGCGATGTTGACGTGGGACGAGGCGACGCGCGCGGCGTTTGTTCGCGCCGAACGCGCGCTGATCAGTGCGCAGGTGCGCGGCTGGCGGATGGATCAGCCGTGGGCCGCCTGGCGCAAGGCATTCGACGGCGAGCTGACGCATTACGGCAAATACCTCGCCGCCGGGCAGTTCGAACAGATCGAGCGCATGGCCGCTCAGTGTATCTGATCCAGAATCAACTTGATCGCCGCTAAGGCGGCCAGCACCAGCACCGTGGTGTTGAAGAGATTCTGCGGGATGCGCGGCAACAGCCACTTGCCGATGAAGGCGGCGAGCACGATCACGGGCAGCATGGCGAGGTCGAAGAGGATTGTGCTGGAGTTCACCATCGGTTTGCTGGGGAGCACGAAGCTGAGGAAGAGATAGATCGGCAGCTTGGTCAGGTTGAAAATGAAGAAATACCACGCCGTCGTGCCCATGAACTGTTCCTTGGGCAAACCCATGCCGGTGAGGTAGATCGACATGATCGGGCCGGCGGCGTTCGACACAGTGGTGGAGAAGCCAGCCATCGTGCCGGTGGAGACCAGGCCGAGTTTCGAGGACGGCACGATCTTATCGCCAAACTTCAAGCGCGCCAGGTTCAACCCCAGCATAATCAAAACCATCACGCCGATGATGATGTTCAGCCAATCGATCGTGCCGCCCTGCACGCCGGTGTACCATAACAGCGCGGTGCCGATCGCAATCCCGCACAGCACCCACGGAATCAGCGCGCCGAGTTTGTCCCAGCGGGCATGGTGGCGATACCAGAGCACCGCGAAGATGTCGCCGAAGATCAGCAGCGGGAGCGTCGCGCCCGTGCCCAACCGGCCGCCAAACACGGCTGCCATGAACGGCACGACCAGGATACCAATGCCGGGTATGCCGGTCTTGGAAACTCCGACAATAATTGCTGCCAGGATGCCGATCATCCACTGTTCTGGGGAAAGATCCATTACTGTTTGTACTTCCTTTTAATGCAAGCATACGGGCAACCGCAAGGCGCGATGCGTGCCTCTACAACGCGCCTCGACATGGGGCAACCGCAAGGGATTGCCCCTACAACGCGCCTCGATATGGGTCAAATGCAGGGGATTGCGTCAATCGGATGTCATCATGCGTAGGGGTAAACCCTTGCGGTTACCCGACATCACGCGATTTCATGCGTAGGGGCAATCCCTTGCGGTTGCCCGTTATCACGCGTTTTGATTATTTTACTGAGGGCTGAGTGTACACCGTTGCCGGAAAATCATGCGGCGAGCAGCCGGCGTCGCAGGGATGGGATCCACTCAGCGTCCTTCGGGTAGTCGTCGTAGCCCTTCAGGCCGGCGAGGACGGGATCGTCGGGCGAGATGCCCAGCGTCTGCAACAGCCCATAGTCCTGCAGCGATTCGGCAAATAGTTCCCAGCGCAGCGAGTCGATCGGGCCGTGCTGGCCTGGGTACACCATGAACGGGTCGCCATACGCCCAGCCTGGCCAGGCTGCGCCCGACTGCTCGGTGAAGGGGTCGATCAGTTGTTGCGTCTGCGACTTATACCAGTAGTTGTAGCCCCAGTGCAGGAAGCCCTGTGCCTTAAGCTTGTAGAACAACCAACCTGCCGCGCGGATCTTCGCGGGCGGCGTGTCGATCAGGCGATTCAGATAGCGCCCGCGCGGCCCGCAGCAAAAGTACACCCACGCCGGGATGCCGGCCTCGGCGTAGTCGCGCGCGGATGAAGTGACCGGGATCGGGATATCGGTCAATCCGAGCTTGCCAAAACTGACATCGCTGAGCGCATCGGCGACCTTCATCCACGGCGCCAACTCGGCCAGCAGCGCGCGCGCCGCGCGGTACTGTTCCAGGTGGTGTTCCTGGGGTTCGTCGGAAAGGTGAAAGAACGACTTGTCCATCAGCCCCTCGGACTCGAGGAACTGCTTGAATTCGGGCAGGAACTGCGCCAGGAAGTCGCGATATTTATGAGAGGTGGCGGGGGTGTCAGCCGGCCATAATAACGAGTCGGGGTTGGCGTTGTTGCGATAAATGCGGATAGCATTGCCCGCGCCCCACTGCGTAAACAGGTGCGTCCACTCAAAGTAGCGCGCGCCGCATCGCTGCGCCAGGCGCGTCCAACGCTGCACTTCGCTGAAGTTAAACCAATACTCGCCGGGGCCGGGGACGCTGATCTTGAGCAACTGCGTCGGTCGCTTTACGCCGTCGGTTGGCGGCGTGAAGATCGGCGTGTACATGCAGTCGTTGCCGTGCTCGATCAGGTCGGCCATATATGCCTGCGCGATCGGCCAGAAGCGTTCCTCGAATGGCTCGACCTTGTGCCAGTCGCACAACGCGTCAGCGTAGAACCAGTGTGTGACCGGAAAACCCTGGCGCGGCTGTATCACCAGCGGGCGAATGTCGATGGACGCTGTGAGCCGCGCGATCGGCGCGCCCTCGTGTGCCAGGCGCAGTTGCAGTTCCTGGATGCCAGGTGTCGCATCGGCAGGCACAACGATGGTGACCCAGAACGCATGCGTTTCGAGCGGGCCAAGCGTTACTGACTGATCGGGTAAGAGTGGATCGGGGACGAGACCGGGGATATGGCCGATGCCGTCGAGTTCGTCGTGCGGCGTGGCCGTGTTGTGGTGCGCCACGCTGACGTAGCTCACGCGCCGCGCCACGATGCGCAGATCGTCGCACCCCGACATTGTCAGCTTGAGGTCGACGCGATCGAGGCCAAGGTTGCGCGCGCAAACCTGGAACGAGACGCGCTCATTGCGCGCCGCGAGCAGGCCAAAGGAAGTTTGGGCGCCGGGCTCGGGCGCGGACGTGGAAAGATAAACGCGCTGCAGGGACGATTGCAGCCAGCATGTGATGCATTCTATGTCCATGCTGCCTATCTTAGCCCATGGCCGCGCGCAAGTTCGTGACGATCTCAGCGCCGAGGTTGTTCGCGCGCTCGTCCGAGAGCACCGTCTCGGGATAGAAGAAACTGATGACGAGGTGGTTGCGCGCGTCGTTAACCACAATGCCAAAACTGTCGGCCATTCCCAACCCCCGGTTGCGCGCCAGCGTGTCGTATGGGGTGGAGGCGGTGGGCACCGTCAAGGCGCGCCCGACGTTGGCGATGATGATGGCACTCGACTCTGTGCCGAGCAGGTACCGCGCCAGCGGCAGCGGTAATGGCATCGATACCTGGGCGTGATCCGGATAACCCACGGGCAGGATGGCCATCTTGACATGGCGAGCGGTGTCCCAGAAGTGCGCCGGCGCTCCGCTGTAGCCAGCGCTCGTGATGATATGGGCAAAACGGGCGATCTCCATGCCGGGGTGATCGGTCAGGAGCAGTTGGATGCGCGGCGCGGACAGGCACTGGATCACCATTCCTGCGCCGACGCCGGGCGCGTATTGGCTGACAACCTGGCTGACCGCCTGAAGCGCGGCCGCTGCGATCGCCGCATGCGGCGTGGTGTTCTGGCGCCGGCAGCGGTGCATGAACAGGTTGGTTTCCTCCCACGACATCATGTAGTGCAGTGTCCGCCCCGTGCCATCCTGGCGCATCGACATGCCGTGGAACGGGGAGGTTGGCTTTGGCAGGGCGCGTCGCTGCTGGGTTCGTCGCGGCGTTTTCGCCGCTGGTCCCTGCCGGATGACGTTGGCAAGGAGCGCGACCACCAGCGCCGTCGTTTGCAGCAGGCTGTTCATCAGGCGCGCATTCCCAGACGGCAGACGGTCGAGCGCTCGGCGCTCGGGGAAGACCTGCAGGGCGGGCATGTGATTGCCTTTGATCAATTGCACTATCAGCCCGATCATGTCGCGCATGAGGTACAGAACGGTGGCAGTGTCGTTCAGGACGTGATGCAACGTCAAGATGATGTCGCTGTTCTCCTGCGACTTTAAGAGCACGACCGAGATGAGCGATCCACGCGCCCACGGCAGCGGGGTTTCCAGTTCCTTTTGCGCCTCGATCTGCCAATCGTCGTCACTCTGGCGCGTCACCAGTCGCAGCGGGATGGGCAGCGGGGCTTCGGCATCGGGGAGTATGCGTGTGCTGCCGCCATTGATATCCGTGCGGGTCTTCAGGAGCGGGTGCCGTTTCTGCAGCCAGTTCAATGCCACTCGCAGCACGCGCTCGTCAACAGGGCCGGCGACATGCGCGATAGCGCATACATTCAGTGAGGCGGTGCGGGTGACAACCCGCACGATTCGTTCGGCGTCGCTTAATTTGCCATTCATCTATCCAAACTCCAGTTGCTCTTTCTGACACGAAGCGCTGCTTCGTGCGTGCTCACCTGGCATCCGTCTGCAAATGTGTGCTGAAGGCGCGCGCAATGTTGGCATCTATGAATCACCGGCGATCAACCCGACGGCTAATAGGGTGATCCTACTGGGCTGGCTAAATGCTACTCTACCCGCCTGTGAATGTCAAACGGCCAAATAGCCTGTGGTTCGCGATTGGCGACTGAGTACAATTGGGCCAGGTGGCGCAACATGAGTTACACGCAAGTGCTCGAAGAGATTAAGAAATGGGACAACGATCAGAAATGGTTGTTGCTGGAAAAACTATTACACGAACTCCGTCAAGCAAGCGAGGGTCACTCAGAATCACCTTCAAGCGCGAAACGCCTGGAAATTGCCAACGCGCTATATGGGAGCATCCGGCCTTCTGATCGGTCTATCCCCGATGACGAAGAAGTGCGCCGGATTCTCAACGAGGAACGATACGCGAAATACGGTTGACGCATGAACGCACTCATTGACACGAATATCCTGCTTGATGACGTGCTTGCGCGCGACCCTTTTGCCGCGGATGCGCGTGAGATTGTAAATGCTTGTGCGAGACATGATTATCAGGGTTATATCTCAGCGATAACACCGCTGAATGCGTTCTATGTTGCGCGCCGACTCGTAGGCATTGCTCGCGCGCGCGCGATGGTTAAGCGACTGCTCGACCTCTTTGAGGTTTGCCCGCTAGATAAGATGTCATTGCAAGCTGCCTATGATTCAGGCCAACCAGATATCGAAGATGCGGCTCAAGTCGCTGCTGCAATGGTTTCCAATATCGACGTGATTGTGACACGTGACTCACGTGGGTACGCGCATGCGCCTATGCTTGTGCTAAGCCCGAATGAGTTTCTCAATAGCCTGGGCACAACTCGTCGTATGCTTTGAGACAGCCGGCATGCAGAGCCACAACTGCCGGCTAAATTGTGTGCGGCCTATGGGTCTTTATGTTCTGAACGCGCTTCCAACGCGCTTCGCGCAGCGGCGTCATTGGGCGGATGCGGAATTGACTGCGCCTTTTCATAAAACATCCTGCCTACACGCTGGATATGCTCGATGACGTCTGGATCGCTGATATGGCTGAAAATGGACAGGTCTATCGTATAGGGTAAGAGCAGGTCATCCAGTTCATCGCTGATTCGATACCATTCGTTGAGCGTCAAATCCGCGCCGCCGCGCAGTGTCAAGTCAATATCCGAGCCGTTTTTGTAGTTTCCTTTGGCGCGTGAGCCATACAGAATCGCCTGTTCCACCTGCGGGTAGCGGGCAAACACTGCGCAGATTTTTTGGATAGTTGTTTCTTTCAAACCAAAGCGCAGGGTCATTCCTGTTCCTCTTTCATTTTTTGCAGTCGGGCGTGAATATCTGAAAATTCGGCAAAGTAGGAATGTATGATTGCAGACACAATCGCCGTCGCGGTTTCTTCATTGTAGGTATGCGAGGTCAAGTTGCGGCTTTCAATCATTTTCATCCAGGCTTCACCGTTTTCAAGCAAGCCTGTTTTGAAGGCTTCGCGCGTTGCATCTTTTGAACCGTACATTTTTTTGACGCCGTGCTCCTCCAGGAAATCCTTCAGAGTGGTCCATGCCATTTCATGAGTATATTCAAAAGCCTGGATCAGCCCCTGTTCTTCGAGTTTTGAAAGTTCGCGTTGTTCAGACAGTTCGACGGCTTGCTTCAATTGGGTAAATGCCTTGCTAAAGTGATTGAAACGTTGCATCCAGCGGATGTCTTGGGTGGTCATAGTGCATCTCCGTTTACAGTACTGATTACCACGCCCTGAAAGAGTCGAACTGCCACATGTCTTCCGGCTGCGGCAGCGGGCGACCATATCGGTCAAACAATTCATTGCGGTTCTTCAACGGGTTCCAGTCGGTCTGGACCGACAGGCACTGGCCAAGGTATGGGTTCGCGATTGCCAGCACCTCGTCATAGGGCAAGTCGTCCGGCACACACACGCCCCAGCGCGGGTTGCGGATCATCCACGCGATCGCGCCGATTACCGACGCCGCTACCTGCAATGTGGTCGCGTTTTGATGCGGAGCCAGCTTGCGTGTTTCCTCAATGTCGAGTTGCGAACCGACCCACCAGCCATTCAGGTCGTGACCCAGCAACAGCACGCCGAGTTCGTCCTTGCCGCTGACGATCTCATCACGCATGATGCGCTCGTTATCCTGCAGGTCGTAGTTGCGCATCTTAAGCTCGTGCACTGAGGACATCGCGGCATCGGTGGGCAGATAGGCGTAGTGCACGGTGGGGCGATACATCGGGCTGCGGTGCGCTGCGTCCCACACGGTCAAGTGATCGCTGATGGTGAACGATTCGCCGTGTCGCACGACCATGCCGATGATCTCGCCAGACGGCACCCACGAACGCACGTAGGTGTTGATGCCCATCTGCGCCAGACAGATCTGGTTGCACGGGCCGTACGTGTGCGTGTGGGCGAACTGCGGCAGGCGCTGCTCATGCGTGCCCCAGCCCATCTCGGCGGGTGCGATGCCCTCTTCGTGGAAGCCGGCCACCGACCACGTGTTGACGAACTCGTTCACTTCCTTCGGGCGGCTGCCGATCTGCGTATCGCGCTCGGAAACGTGGATCACCTTCGTGCCGCTGAACATGGCAAGGCGCGCGTAATCCTCATCATCGAGCGCGCTCTCCATCATCGCCTGACGGTCGCCGGCCAGGCCGCGGTCGATGATCGCCAGCGTGATATCACGCAGCGCGACCTTCGTCCAGTGACTCACCAGCCCTGGGTTCGCGCCATGTTCGACCACTGCCGTTGCGCCCGATTGTGACCAGCGCCGGATATGGTCGCGCAGCGCCAGGTGGCGCACGTACAGCGTGCGATCTACGGGCCGGTCGTTGTCCGTAAAGTACGGGTTCCACAATTCGACGGATGTGTTGATGTACATCACGTTGTGGTCATGGCACCATTGCAGAATGTCGATCGCGCCGATGTTCCAGGCCAGGTCAATGATCAAATCGCCTGGGCCGGCGTACAGGCCGAGCAGATAGGCCAGGTCGTCTGGGGTGACGCGCTCCTGCGCGTAGTGCGCTCCGGCTGCGAGCGTCTCGCGGATCAGGTCGCGGCGATCCTCAAAGTCCATGATCGTCAGTTTTTTGTAATCCATGTCGATGTGGCGCAGCAACAACGGCTGCAGACATTGCGACACCGCGCCGCAACCAATCACCAGGATACGTCCGCTAAAAGGTATCTTTGTCATTCTGTATTCCTCCAGTCGAGGGTAAATATGAAATATGAAGTATGAAAAGCCCATGCTTCATACTTCTGAATTCATAATTTCCGCAAAGCAGGTGCGCTTGATGCATCTGCACCCTGTACACTATACACAACATGGCAAAGCCTCCAACTCGCAGTGAGATACAACCGGGCATGACGGTGCAAATCGTCGAGAAACAGAACCAGGGAAGCGGCGCGCTGACCACAGGCGTCGTATCGCGCATTCTTACCAGTAGCGCCGCACACCCGCATGGCATCAAGGTCATGCTGACCAATGGCAAGGTGGGCCGGGTGCAGGCAATCGTAAAATGAGTGGATTCCTTGCAGATGCCGACCTGAGCGCCAACCGAATCGAGGTGGCGCGCCGCAAGGTTTTCGAGCGCGGCTATGTCGACCTCACCAGCAGCAACCCGACCCACCAGGGGTTGCTCTTCCCGCCGGATATCCTGCGCGACGCCGCAGACCCTTACTGGCCCGCGCGGCGCTATGACCCGGATCCGCGCGGGCTTCCGCCGGCGCGCGAGTCGATTGTCCAGTATTACGCGACGCGACCGCTACCGTTGCAGATCGGGCGCGACGACGTCTTCATCACTGCCAGCACGAGCGAGGCCTACGGATTGCTGTTCGCGTTGCTCACTGAACCGGGCGATAACGTCCTCGCACCTGACGTGACATACCCGCTCTTCGAATATCTGGCGAGTATTTACCACGTCGAACTGCGCTCCTACCGGTTGGACGAATCGCGCGGCTGGGCGATCAACCCGACCAGCCTGTACGCGCAGACCGATGAGCGCACTCGCGCCGTCCTGATCATCTCGCCGCACAACCCTACGGGAATGATCGTGCAGTCGGCCCTCCCGGCGCTCAGCGACCTGGGGTTGCCGGTGATTTGCGACGAGGTGTTTGCGGAATTTACCTACCGCGCGCCGCACACGCCGCCGCTTGGCGCGCTCCATCCCAACCTGCCCGTGTTTCACCTGAACGGCATTTCGAAGATGTTCGCGCTTCCCGACCTCAAGCTTGGCTGGATTGCGCTGAACACACCCGCCGCCGAACGCTACGCTGAGCGGCTTGAGATGCTCAACGACACCTTCCTTGGCGCAAATACGTTGACGCAGACGATGCTGCCGGCGCTGTTCGCGCGCGGGGGCGGTTTTATGGACATGATGCGCGACCGCATCCGCGCCAGCCTCGATCTGTCGATCTTCATCCTGAGCGGTTGCAGCGGACTGCGC
>Ga0118677_10003676_pt1 | contig 15362 bp, 16 predicted proteins | sample AliMusrvi5mmetaG_FD_86154 | JGI IMG/M metagenome (GOLD analysis project Ga0118677, IMG submission 86154)
GGTGTACAGGTCATAGAACCAGTTCCGGCCCTTCGGCGTGCTGACGAATACCGCCCAACCCAACGTCTGCGCAATCGTCGGCCGAAGCACATAATGCCACACGCTCACCGGGATCGCGGCCGCCTCGTCGATCACCAGGCCCTGGAACCCGAATCCGCGGATGTTGTCCGGATTGTCGGCTGACAGGAACCAGATCCGGGTCGGCCCGATTATCGTCCGGAACTCGACCCGCGACGGAGCCCGGCCGCAGACTTCCACTCTCCCCTCGGCAATCGTCCGGATTGCCTCGATCCCACGGTCGGCCACGTTATAGGTTGGCGCCACCCAACCATACTCGCCGGCCTTCTCGCTCCCGCCCCGGTCCAGCAACTCTGCCGCCAGGCACAACGTCTTGCCGAACCGCCGCCCGGTACACACCGTGCGGAACCGTTTCTCACGCGCCAGGTGGATCGCGCATTGGGCAGGATGGCCGACATAGGTGAACCCGATCATTCACCACCCCGGCCCGAGTCCACCACCGGGACGTCAATCGTCGCCCCGGCCGCAGGGACATCCGTCGGTGCCCGCATGCTCCCGAGCATACTCTTCCACTCCAGCACGCCGTCATGGTCAAGCGAGAGCTTCGCTTCACGGGGCAACAGTGGCATGACGATCGTGCGGAAGAACCCGAGCGGGTTCGCCTGCAGTTCGTCCTCCAAGGCCCGCATCAACGCCGCCTGACTCTTCCGCTTGGCCATGAGTTTATCCAGACTCGCCAACGCTTGAACTCGTCCCCCATACGATCCCTTGGGCCGTCCCTTGGGGCTCCCCGACTGTCCTGCCTCAAACATAGTGCCACCCCTTTCCCCAGGTAGGGCGACGGTTTCCGGCCGCGCCTCGCCACCTGAACCTACTCACCCTGCGCCCTGACGCCATGCCAAGGCCTCCAAGTAACAGGCGGAAATCAACACAAACGACCTACTCATTCTCGGGGGCCCCAATAGAACACATACCACCCACCCCCATACCATCGCTCCCGCGCTACGCGCGTACGCGCTGGCATTCGCCGTAGTGTGGACCGCGCTCCACGGGCGAACGTGACTGGCTACTGCAGGGCCGGCCGTACTGCACGTGCCAACCTACCCCCGCACCTGCTACGCCCCGCAGCACGCTACGCTTTGCTGCGGGGTCACGCCGTGTGTCGCGCCTTGAAAATCCTGAGAATGGGGAGGACGAAAGATGACGTAGAACATCTGGAAGCTGAAACGTTTTTGAGCAGTCCAGCGGGTTCGATACCCGTCCGGCAAAGGCAGGTCAGCCAGCCGGAAGCGAGTGTTGCGTAGTTCGTCGCGAGACGGGCACGAAGCGTACACAGCGAGTGCCGAAGCCGTGCAATTGAGCCCCGAAAAGTGACGCGTGGCTGGCGTCCTTCCATTCACCGGAAGGGGGACAATACCGACGCCTCGACAGATTGACCGAGAGGCGGCGGGCTGGCCGGGGTCGGATAAGAGCAGGGCGAAGGCACAGGAGGACTGCCAGGGGACAAGGGAGATCCCGTGCCGTCTTACCGAGAAGCGCGCCGGAACAGGGACGATACCGGCTGAACAACGTCCAGGCGCAGTGGCGGCGACTGCCCGCCACGGCGAGCGAAAGCAGCAGTCTTTGGAAAGGCACCGGCAGGCGATTGTGAAAGTCTGCCGGGATGCGGCATGGGAAGTCTTAACTGCTTCATAGTACCGGTTGAAAGCGGGGAAATGCCCACCCGGCAAAGCCCGCGAGTAGGGAAGGGAGCGGTCGGGAAACGGAATCGTTCATGGGAAACACCGAAGCACATAGTGGCAAACATGGAAGTGTCAACGATACAGGAACGAATAGCGGACATGGCGAGACGCTACCCCGAACGCGGGTTGACGTCGCTAAATCGGTATCTGACGGAGGATTGGCTGAAAGCCGCCTTCGATAAGGTGCGGAAGAATGCGGCGGCAGGCGTGGACGGGATGATAGCCCGCGACTACGAAGAACAGATGGCAAGCCGTCTGCCTGAACTGGTGAACCTGACGCACAGTGGCCAATATATCGCGCCACCTGTGCGCCGGACCTACATCGAGAAACCCGGCAAGAGCGAGAAGCGACCGCTGGGGATACCGACGGTGGAGGACAAGGTACTCCAGAGGGCAGTGGTGATGCTGATCGAGCCGATCTACGAGCAGGAGTTCTACGACTTCTCCTACGGGTTTCGGCCGGGACGCAGTGCCCACGATGCGATTAAGGCCCTGGACAATGCGGTAATGAGCATGGGAACGGGCTGGATTCTAGACGTGGACATCCGAAAATTCTTCGACACGCTTGACCACGGGCATATGCAAGCGTTCGTACGCCAGAGGGTACGGGATGGAGTGCTGACTCGTCTCATCGGCAAATGGCTCAACGCCGGAGTGCTGGAAGACGGGGAATGCAGGAGCAATGAGTACGGGACGCCGCAGGGTGGGGTGATCTCACCGCTGTTGGCAAACATCTATCTGCACGAGGTCTTGGATAAGTGGTTTGCGAAGGACATCCAGCCACGCCTGCGAGGGCGGTGCTTCTTGATCCGATATGCGGACGACTTCGTCATGGGCTTTGAGCGGAAAGAAGACGCGGAGCGAGTGCTGGAAGTGTTGCCGAAACGGCTAGGCAAGTACGGTCTTGAAATCCATGCTGAGAAAACGCGTTTGGTGGACTTCTGCCGACCGCGCACAGATGGGCCGATGAGAGACCATAAAGCCGAGACGTTTGACTTCCTGGGCTTTACCCATTACTGGGGAATATCCCGGAATCGACAATACTACGTTATGCGGCATCGCACTGCGAAGGGGCGGTTGAAGCGTGCGTTGTGTGCGATCAACCAATGGTGCAGCAAGCACCGTCACGACCCCTTACGGGAACAATGGAAGATGCTGAACGTGAAACTGAAGGGCCACTATGGATACTATTCCATATCCGGCAATCAGCTACAGGTCCACGTGTTCCGCGAGCAGGTCCGACGTTACTGGTTCAAATGGCTGAACCGGCGGCATCGCCGTCGAAATAGCCTTGAGTGGGCCGCTTACGAAGACTTGCTCAAAGTGTTCCCGCTTGTCACGCCTTACTGCGTCTGCAAGCTCTACTGACCGAGCGAAACCGTGACCTGAAGAACCGGATGCGTTAATCGCGCTCGTCCGGGTCTGTGGGGGCGCCGCCGGGCAACCGGCGGCGCTACCCGGACTTGAGGCCACACGGCGCGCCAGGTGCTCTCTGCCGGGCGACGCGTCCCGCTTCGGCGCACGTCTCCCCCCGCTCCGGGCCTGCTACGCCCCCTCGCCGCTGGGCGGCTTCGGGGGGCACGCCGGCTGCTTACGCACCCGGCGCGCCAGACCCTTCGCTCCTCTCCTTGCGCCTCACGATCTCTCTCCCTGTCGCCCTGCTGGCCTTCGGCCCCACAGTCGCCCCACATGCACCGTCCGCTACGCGGTTGTCACGGTGCCTGCTTGAGGCCAGGCACCGCGCCAACCGCTCCGCTTACCGGAAGCGCTGCGCTTCCCTTCCTTGGACGGCGCTTCGAGCCGTGCTGTCGTCGCGTTCTGTCGGCGTTGCCACGCAGGGGAACCAACCGTTCCACCCAGACCAACGCCACCGCCCCTGCGCAGCAAGCCTCCGCCACGCGCCGCCATCCCGTCTCCAAGCGCCTGCAATACACTGACCGGAGTGCGGCATTCGTGTGCAGGCATCCATTCTCCGCACAGGCGCCCCCCAGGAACACCCCATTCACGGCCTGCACACCAATGCCGCTTACCATCTGGGCGCTACGCTTGGACGCTCCGGGTCTGCTACGCCCCGCGGTCCGCTACGCTCCCGCGGGGGCACGGCACCTGCTTGAGGCCAGGTGCCGCGCCAGGCCCTACTCTGAGCCGGTGTCGCGCTACGCGCGACCCAGACGGCGCTTCAAATGGCCGGTCGGAAACGCGCGTCCACTCCGCCGTTCACCCTGTGCCGGCCGCCCTACGGGCGCTGCGCGAACCGCCGCCGGATCGGGCGCGTTGTCGCCAGCGCCGACATCACGCCGGGGTTCGTACCTCACCCCGGCGTCATGTCGTTATTCGCGCTGGCCCAAGGAACACACAGAGTCATCCCCATTCACCACGCGTCCGAACCATCGGCGGCTCGCTTGCCCTGCGGGTCCGGCACAGGGCTCCGTCTCCACTCCCGCGCGTGCTCCGTCCGTCCATTTCAAGCGCCTCTCCTTGACCCGCCGACGCGAGCGGTGCGTCCAGTGCGCCGCACCCCTCTCGTTTCACGGCGGGAGAATACTGTCGGAAGCGCTACGCTTCCCTTCCGAGACCGCTCCCCCGCAAGGAGGGGTCACTGTGGTCCAGGCCGGAACTGTCGGAAGCGCTTCGCTTGCCACACGGCGTTCCGAATGTCCGCTCATCGCCCCGCGTCCACGTCGCCTGGCAGCCGTCGCCCGCCACGGCAGGGCCGTGGCGCTTCGGGCTCCACGGCGGGCCAGTACGGGACACCCGCCTCAGTGCAGGCGGGTTCGCGCCGCAGTGCCGGCGCGCCCGTCCTGGCCCACCGCCGGAGCCCTCGCCCTCCGGGGGCGCGTCTGCCCTGCGCCGCTCCCGCGTGTCGCTGCTCGGCCATTCCGAACGCCTTTCCTTGACCGCCGGCGGGATCAGCGTGGCGAGTACGCCCCGCTCATCCCGCTTGTCGGCGGGAACATCCGTGTCCTTTCGGCAACAGTGCATGCGTGTGAAAGCTGAGGCCTGATAGATTGATTGCCATAAAGGGAGGCGATCAATGAACAACGGCAATGAGTTTCTGGCGGAGATGGAACCGGTTCTCGAAGAGCTGGCGGGCTGGCGAGGGAATCCGGAGAGAGGGCATAAGATTCCCGGCACCGTGTGGGACAAGGCGGCCGTCTTGGCGAAGAAGTATGGCATACAGGCCGTGAGCAAGGCGATGAAGGTAAGTCATAGCGATCTCAAGCGGCATATGCCGGGCGGCGATGGCCGCCAGCGTCAGGAGACCGGACTGAGGCCCGCCTTCATTGAGGTGAAGCCTGAATCGACCGGCGAGGGACTCGCCTGCGTTATTGAGCTGACGAAGGTCAGCGGGACTCGCCTGCGGATCAGCCTGCCGTCGGCGAGTTCGGTGGATTGGTGCCGAATTAAAGAAGCCTTTCTGGGGGCGTAGCCAGACATGCTCTCCTTGACACCGCAGATGCGGATTCTGGTGGCCGTCGAGGCCATAGACTTTCGCAACGGGATCGATGGGTTGGCGGGGATCTGTCGGAATCAGTTTCAGAAAGATCCGCTTTCGGGGTGTGTGTTTGTATTCCGGAACCGGAGAGGAACGTCCTTGAAGGTTCTCGTCTATGATGGGCAAGGATTCTGGTTGTGCCAGAAGCGGTTGTCGAAGGGGCGATTTCGTTGGCGACCAGACCGCCGGGACAGCGGGGCGCTGACGGGAATGGAGGCACGCGAGTTGCAGTTGCTGCTGTGGAATGGCGATCCCGGCCGTGCGACCCTGGGGCCGTTATGGCGGAAACTGGAATAGCGGAACGACGCAAAGAAAAGCGGAAAAATAACGTGCGTTCCAAATTCCGCTCTGCTACGTTCCTTTCATGGATGAGGTATTTCGCTATCGCGGTCGTTCTCTGAGTTGTGAAGACATCGCCGGTTTGCGCGATCTGATTGCGCAACATCCGCGGGCCAGTCGTCGTCGGCTTTCCGCTCTGGTGTGTGAAGCCTGGGGCTGGAGGCAGGGCAATGGCGCTTTATGCGATATGGTCTGCCGGAGCCTGATGCTGGCCTTGCATCGAGCCGGACACATTGAATTACCGGCAAAGAAGTTTTCGCCACTGAACTCGCTTGCGAAACGCCGCAAGCCGGACACGGATTTCGAACTGGATCAGAGCCCGATAGAATGCGGGTTCAAGGCGTTGCCCTCCCTGATCATCAAGCAGGTGCGGCGCACCGAGGCGGAGCCTTTATTCAATGGGTTGATCGAGCGATTCCATTATCTGGGCTATACCCAGCCCGTGGGTGAACACCTCAAGCAAATCGTGTTTGCGGGAGACCGGCCGGTAGCCTGTCTGGGCTGGAGTTCAATCCCCTGGCACATTGGGCCGCGGGATAAGTTTATTGGCTGGTCGCCGGCGGTGCGGCGGCAGCAACTGCATCTGGCGGCCTACAACACCCGATTTCTCATTCTGCCGTGGGTGAAAGTCAAACATCTGGCCAGTCATATCCTTGGGCTGGCGATGCGCACGATCAGCGATGACTGGCAACAGGCCTACCACCATCCCGTCTATTACCTTGAAAGTTTCGTGGATACCGAGCGATTTGCCGGCACCTGCTACAAGGCGGCGAACTGGAAATGCCTGGGGCAGACAACGGGACGAGGGATAAAAGACAAAAAGAAGATTGTGACGCTGTCGCTAAAGGACGTGCTGGGCTATCCGCTCACCAAGGATTTTCGCGAGAAGCTCTGTCAGGTCAACGTTCCATGAAAGAGGTCAAGCCGCTGGAACTGGATGAAGCGCAATTGGGCGAACTCCAGCGCAAACTGGACAAACGGGAACTCTCCGACGCCGATTGCGAGCAACTCAAGGCCCTGATCGACTTGCTCCGTTTTCTGGGCACGCACTACCAAGCGGCGAAAATCTCCATGCAGCGGGTGCTGAAGATGATTTTCGGGAACCGCACCGAAAAGACGGACAAGGTTTTGAAGCGCCGGCCCCAGCCGGCGTCAAATCCTGCCGGGGAAAAGTCTAAACGCAAAGGACATGGGCGACTGGGCGCAGATCGCTATCCCGGCGCAGAGAGAGTTCACATTGCGCATGAACTCTTGCGGCCCGGCCAGCAATGTCCCGATTGCCTGAAAGGTCTCCTTCGGGACACCAAGCGCCCCTCCGTGGTGTTGCGTTTCTGCGCGCAACCCGTGATCAAGGCGACGGCCTATGTGCTGGAACAACTCCGTTGTGCCTTGTGCGGGAAAACCTTCACCGCCAGCCCGCCCGCCGAAGCGGGCCTTGAGAAATACGCCCCCAATGTGGGGCCGATGCTGGCCGTGCTTCGGTATGGCTTCGGGATGCCGATGAACAGGCTGGTGGATCTCCAGAACATGTTCGGAGTTCCCTTGCCGCTGGGCACTCAATGGGAACAGGTCAAAGCGTGTTATGACGAAATAGGGCCGGCGATCGGAGCGGAATGGGTGAAACAAGCCGCGGCGGGAAGCGTGCTTCACAATGACGACACCAACGGACGGGTTCTGGATCTGGAAAAGGATATCCGGGCTCGCAAAGCAGCGGAACAGCCCGGAGAGAAACTACGCACCGGCGTCTTCACCACCGGCGTGGTCGCCCTCACCGACGCAGGCAAAATCGCCCTGTACACCACGGGCCCGCAACATGCCGGGGAAAACCTTCAGGATATTCTCGACCATCGTCCCTCCCACCTGCCCGCCCCCATCCAGATGTGTGACGGTCTCAGTCGTAATGAACCCCAAAGCGAAACCATCAAGGCCAACTGCAATATCCATGGCCGCCGTGAGTTCGTTGACATTGCCGACCACTTCCCCCCGGAATGCGAACAGGTGCTGGAAACCCTTAAGCTCGTCTACAAAAACGAGGCCGACACGATCAAACAAAAGATGACCCCGGACCAGAGGCTCCTGCATCATCAGCAGACCAGCGCGCAGCCCATGGAAAACATGCGCCTCTGGATGGAACAGAAACTCAGCGGCCATCAGGTTGAACCCAACAGCGCCCTGGGCTCAGCCTTCCATTACGTCCTGAAGCGGTGGGATAAGTTGACGCTCTTCCTGCACAAGGCGGGCGCCCCACTCGACAACAATATCTGTGAGCGAATCTTGAAAACCTCGATCCGACACCGCGACAACTCCCTGTTCTATAAAACGATGACGGGAGCGAGAGTCGGCGACTTCTTCATGAGCGTCATTCAAACCTGTCGCCTGTGCGGGAAGGACCCATTCGATTATCTTACAACCCTGAGGCGGTTCGCCCAGCAACTCCGGGAACATCCATCAGCCTGGATGCCCTGGAATTATCAGGCCACCGCCGCCGGACCGCCTACCATCTGAAGGTCGCGCATCTACAGGGCCGCGCTCCCCTCCTTCACGCTGTGCCACGGAAAAATACCGCCACGCACCGTTGCCGAAAGGACACCGTTCCTCACACACCTCCACACCCTCCGTGGAAGCGCTTCGCTTCCCTTTGCGAATTCCCCCCTTGCGCCTTTGCCCCCCGGAGGGGAGCGGCGCGTTGGTTTGCTGGGCGCGCCGGCCACGCACCAACACGCCAAGAGAACTGGGAAAGCGGGAAACGGGGGGATACGGCGGAAAAGGGCGGTTTAGGGGGTGGTGCCGCGCCAGGTAGAAAGTGAGAAAGACGGAGCCGGGATCGGCATTACGACAATGGAAGTGGTAAATTGCAGGGGGTCTGCAGGCGGACTGCATTAGGGGAAAAACGAGCGGGCGGATCGTGCTGAGTTGTCAGCCAGATCCGCCCGCTTTCTTGCATGAAACACTACGGGGTGGAAACTGGAAGGAGGCCCCATTGCTCGCACAACGTTTTGCCCTTCCCCTGAGCACGCAGGAGTTCCTTCTCAAGGAAGGCAATCCACTCGTCGGTCGGCATCCATCCCATGTTCCCGCTATCGACCAGGAAGCCATGGGTGTTTGAGAGATTGCGGATGATCTGAACGCGTGATCGTTCGTAGTCGACGATGGTCATCAGCCTGATTCGACGACCGGGTTTGTCTTTGATGGTTGTCATGATCAGACGGGGGTGTGGTCCTCGGCACCCAGTACCACCTCGATCGTGGCGGACTGCTGTTTCGTCAGACGCAATCCAAGGCCCTTGACGGCATCCATCATCTGGTGCGCCATCCAGCGCTTATGGGATAGGTCCTGGTTGCGTTTCTCGATCGCAAGATGTTGTTCGATGACCTTTGGAGACAGAACCCGTAACTTTTTCAGACACCTGAACAAGTCGGCGTGCCGGCCGGATGTGTTGGAGTAATGGACACACTCACCCACGGCGTCTGTATAGATGCAACCATCCGCTCCAAGTATTGCCGTTGTGCGGTCGAAACTGACGGCCTTCACAACCGGTATCGGCCGACGTGGCACCGGGTGGAATTTCAACTCCTCAATACTTTCGAACCTGGATTCAAACCCGCTCATAATCTGTTCTCCCCTTCAAGGTTTCGTTCGTTCCGTAAGTGCCCGCAGTGCTTTGCTGGACCGTTCCATCCGATCACGTAGGTCGCATTCGTACCTGAGCGCGGAAGCCATCTTACCCAGCGCCATCGTATGCTCCTGCGCTGGCCGTGCGTTCTTCATGCCCTCTATAACGCGCATTAAATTCATGATTATCTGGCAGAGCACGATCTGATCAGACAAGTCTGGTGAGTGGTTGGCCGTGGCGATCACGGCATCGAGCGTGGCGAGTCTATCGGAGACCGCGCTCACAGTGCGTAGTCCCTCACCAGCTTCGTGTGGGCATCCGTGAAAGCCTTGACCTGGTCGCCGGCATAGGTCTGGGTGGCTGCCAGATCGATCATCAGTAGGAGTTGCTTGCGGAGCGCCCGCAGGTGGCCGCGCTGCTCGGCGACGGCCGACGCCAGGTCGTAGAGACCGGCCTGGGCCTCGGTCACCAGGGCGTCAACCATCTGCTTGGCGTAGGCCGCCACGTGTTTCTGGTCGACCGCGATCTCCTGGCGGATACCGATGCGGCTGAAGTGCTGATCGTTCTTCCGGATCGCGACGAGTACTTCCGGGTTCCCGACCAGCGCGATAGGGACACCCGTCTTGTCGTGGAAATCGAAAATCCACTCCCGGGCGGAGAGCGTCATGCGTTGGGCGTTATCGATGATCACCAGGCGATTCGAGCGCCGCAGACGTTCCACCAGGTACTGCGCCCTGGGCGTGCAATGATCCCAGGACGTGGTATCGCACTCGTCAAACAACAGGCCGCAGACGCCGGCATCCGACCGCTGCCAGCGCGGTACGGAGATCGCCACGGTCGTCGCGTTCTTCTTGGCATACTCCGCGATCGCGACGCTCTTGCCGATCCCGGCCGGTCCGGAGATCAGGCCGACATCGTTGGTCTTACGGATCAACTCGCACGTGGCCCAGATCTTCGTAGTGACGTTCGTCGGGAAGAACGGAACATCCGAACGCTGGCGCTTGCTCGCGGCCTTGAGCATATCGGCCACCAGGCGCTCAAGCCTCACCACGTCGCCCTCGGGCTTTCCGGCCAGGTACTTGTTGACCGTAGTGCTCGAAACGCCCAGTTCCTGGCCGACTTCCGCCATGGTCAACGGCCGCTCGCGCCCGGCCTCCCGGTACTCCTGCAGGCGTGCCCGCAGTCCCTCGTCAAACTCCTTTGCTTCCGGCATCGATCTCTCCCTTTTTGGTTGCTCAGTTCTCGACCCCACACATCTCCAAAATCGCCGCGTCGGCATCATCGCTGCCGGCGCTGTTCGTCTCTTCGATCTCAGGCACCGCCTTTGGCTTCATCGGGATCATTCCCTCACCCATCGCGGCGCCGATGATCGCCGTGTTGCGCGCCGTGGCGGCCGCCTGCTTGGCGAGTTGCGTCAGGTGCCGGCCGGAGACGCGTTTCAGCATCGCGTTGTTGGTGGCGACAACCTGCTTGATACGCTCCAGGGCGGCATCCTTGTCGACACGGCAGGGAACGGCGATCTGCGGCGTAAATCCCAGCACCGCGCAATCCGGTGTCGAAATGAAGAGTTCGCGCGTGGCGGAGAATGGATTGATGTGGAACAAGTACTTGGTTCCCGCCTCCAGGCGACGCACGCGGCCCGCTTCATCCATGTAATCGCGCCCGTAGCGGTGCGGCACCGGACCCAGTTCCCTGGATGAAAAGGTGAGCTCCGCCGCCTGTGGACACTCGCGAATGATCCCGTTCTTCGGGCCCAGGATCAGCGGCATCGCGAACTTCGTCAGGAGCCGCAGTTCATGCTTGCCCCGGTTCCAGACTTCCAACGGCGACATCGGCCACACCCGGCCGCACTCGGGATGTTCCCGGATCTTGTCATAGATCGCCATGGCGATCGCCGGGTCTGTATCCTGCAGGGCATCGAGCGGCTTCCAGTCCGTGAACGGCGGCAGACAGAACTGCTTCTTGAAGAACTTGCACGCCTCCCAGCCTTCGAGCGTATGCCAGTCGCGCCGCGCCAGTTCGTCATAGGCCACGGACACGCACTCCATGTATTCGTCCCACTGCAAATACGGCAACTCCAGGAGCCCGGCCAGTTCAGGCGGCAACACAGATCCAATCTTGATGAACAGTTCATTGGCCTTGTCGCGGCCGTAGACTTCCTCAGGCCTCACATCCCGGTTGCGGCCGATCTGCCCGACGATGCCCGAGAGGACCGTATGCGCGATGCTGTGATGGCTCTCGAGCGGCGCCTTATGGCGAGGATTCCCCGAGTCCGCAGACCGGAACACGGAACACGCCTGGCGGCCCTCCTTGAGCGACGCCCGTTGCACCGTGATCGCCTTGTTCGACAGTTCATGCAGGATCGATTCCAGATCCTCATCGACGGCCGCCGTGCCGCGTTCGAGCCAGAGGATCGTGCCATCGGGCCGATATCCCGCCGCCTCACAGAGCGTATAGGCCAGCAGGAACCGAAACTCGTGCTCCTTCACGATCTCATTGCGTTTGGTCTCGGGATTCCAGAGTCGCGGCCGGGCGCCCCAGGCGACCTTGTGCGCGCTCAGCAGGTCGATACAGCAGAGCTCAATCGGCCGCAGCGCCTTCGTGCTGCCCATCCAGTTCACGTTCTGGTTGTGCCACACGTCATCCATCATGTAGACCTGCCCGACCTTCAGGCCCACGCGCGTCGTGAACACGAACGATCCGTACTTGCTGGCCGCGAACGAGCCCTGGCGCGCCGCCGTGCTCTCCACCAACTCGCTCTTGTACCGCAACAGGTTCCGAGCCGAGTACCCGGCCGGGATCAAGGTCTCAATGTTGTTGCCCGGATACTCCCGGCCCACTCCCCGCGGCAGCGGCACACCAGGGAACCGCGCCGCATACAACGCCGGCCAGGTCCCGAGTCCGGGGATCTCTTCGCCCCTCACCAGTTTCTGCACCATGCTCCGCCGCGCCTGGGGAATCGAATCCGTGTTGTGGTTTTCCGCCTCCGCCTTGAACCACTCCACAAACTCCGCCGGCAGACCCCTCGCCTTATCGATCTTCTTCGCCGGCAACAAACCCGCCAGGCCCTGATCGCGCCAGGCATAGTAGAGCCGGTTAAGTTGCGTCTTGCTCTTACCGATCCGCGCCGCGTATTCCAGCACCACCGCGAACTTGTTCGGCTCCGCGTGGAACGCCTCCAGCACATCCCTCACTTCCAACGCCCGCACCCGCTTCTTCTGGCTGACGCCGATAAGCGCCGCCCGTTCATGGGCCGGGAGTTCCATCAGATCCCGGTTGCGGTTCGTGGCAGTGAGGGCGGTTGAGTTCATTTGCGGAGCGCCTCCAGGAGCTTGTTGCGGATATCCTGCAGCAGGGCTGCACTGTGCTCGATCTCGCCACGCGTCAGAATCGCGTACTTGCGCTTGTTGGCGAGGTTCATCACTTCTGAAATCGCCTTGGTCCAGGCATTGCGGTCCAACACGTTTTTGCGGGCCGCCGCCTCGGCGCGCTGCCCATCCTGGAACGCATCCCACTCCTTGCGCTGCTTCTCCGCCAGATCCTCCACCGCGCGTACCTTCGATTCCGGGTAATGCTCCGCCAGCCACTCCCGCAACTTCGCGTTGCCCCCGATGTGGTCATACGTGCGGTCCGTCTTCCCCAGGATCGAGCCCAGCGTATCCCCATCCGTCGCATCCTGGATGAACGCCACCAACTGCAAGCGATCCTTCTCCGCCATCAGACTCGGCGCCACCCCAGTCACAAACGCCCGCATCTTCAGCAACTGCGGAATCTCCCGCGCCTTCCGCTTCGCCGCCTCTTCGTATTTGTAAGCGGTGCGCTGTTCAAATGGGCAGTTAACCTGAACCCAAGTGAGCCAGTCGCCTTTAGGAACTTCCTTGCGCGCGGCGATGAGTTCCATACCACACAGGATCGCGTAGAGCACCGCCTGGCAGGCCGAGGATTCCGCGGCCCGGTGATACTCGGCAATCGTCTTGATGCGGTCGGGCATCGTCTTCACGCCCGCCACCTCCAACGCCTTCGGCGGCCGGCCGCGCTTGACGAGCGCCGTGGGACCGCGTTTGACAACCTCTGTCTTGACAACATTTGTCATCACGCCGCGTTCCCCTCCGCCGCCGCCACGGCCGCATCCTTATCCTCGCGCTTGATCTCGACAAAGGGCTTATCATCCTGCACCACACGCAGGCCCATGGAGCGCAGGCCATCCGCGCCGAAGTCATCCTTCTGCGCCAGCAACTGCTCCCGGTCGACCTCCGGTGTCCGCCGGATGAAGTTGTTGATCCCGTTGTCGAGCATGTACTGCAGGACCTTGTCCCACGTCCACTTGCTGAGCGGCACCAGGCGCTCCTGGCCCAGGCGGAACCCGACCGTACCGGCCGACAACTCTCGCGATCGCGGCGGACCGTCGAAGTCGGACTTGTGCGCTTCCAGGTATTCGATCTGGCGCCTGCTTTCATCGACGATGCACGTGGCCAGTTCCGTCGCGCGCTCCGCGTAGCGCGCGCGGATCGACGCGCATTCCTGCTCGATCTCTATATTCATGGCCTCCATAGCGAGCTCCGCGTGCTGGCGGAGCGTGATCGATTTATCCAGGTCCCCCAGTGTCACGAGCGCCGGCAAACCGGGTTTGGTTTTGACCTTCACGATGGCACCCCTTCCGTCACGTCGGCCGATGCCGGGATCTGGATCATGCCGAGCGCCGAATACACCCGGGCGTGAAGCTCTTCGCCGCCCACGTTGGGGGTGTTCAACATGATGCGCCACATCTCATCCGGGATGTCGATCGCGGCGCTCATCAGGTACCCCTGGATGCGCTTGACCTTGATCGCGAGCAGGCCATCCACGCCGATCCCGCGCGAGGTCCGGTCAAGGTCGTGGCGGATCTCGCTCAGGTTACTGATCGCCGCGCACAGGCCGTGCACCGATTCGGCAATCTCCTTCTTCCGTCTCACCAACACGTCACTCACGATGCTTTCCTCCTTTTTTCCTGGCGGAGTCTTTCCGCCAAAATCAGACACTTCTCCAGATCCTCGGCGGGCAACCCTGCCCGGGTCTGGGCCTCGACAAACTCGCGATTGAACAAGAACCGCACCACGCTGTAGCGGTAGACGCGATGCGAGGTCTGTGTCGCCTCGGGGTGGCGGTTATCCAGGGCATCCAGGGACCCGGCCGCGACCAGCTCGTAGGCATGACTGTGCCCGCAGCGGATCCGCCGGCAGACCTCGGGGATCGTGAGCCGGGTGCGGCGCGGGATGTCGCCATAGAGCCGCTCGATCAGGTCCGGGCCCAGCACCTCGATGTGCGGCGCCGGCCAGAGCAGTTCCCGTTCGCACGGCACCGGCGCATCGTCCAGGACCCGGGCCTCAGGCGAGAGCGACTCCACCGGCTCAGGTGGCCCGAACATATTGAGCTGCCATGCCGCCGGCGCCGTCATGCGCGGATCCTCAGGTCGAGTTGCGTTTCTTGCGCGTTGATCCACTGCTCGGATTGCCGCCTCGCCGCTTCATCGAGCGTGGTCGCGCGATAGACGCCCTCGCGGCCGCGGTGATCGCCAGATAGAACGACCAGGCCAACGCTCATGAGTTCCGTTACGCGCGGGCGCACCGTGAGCAGGTCCATATCCATGCAGGCCGCGAGCTCCGCCGTCGTGCACGGTCCATAGGCCTGCAGGGCATGCCACACGGCCAGGCGCAGTGCGCCCAGTTCGTGCACGATATCGGCGAACGTCGCCCGGCTGAAGTCGATCGGTTTCATGCGATGATCCTCCTGTGTGATCTCAACATCCCTTTGACCATGGTGACGATGGACCGCTCGCTCAGGCGGTTACTCAGCAGGCGACCATCAGATATCCCCGTCCACTTCCGCTCCCCATCGATCGCGTAGAGATCGAGGCGCATGGCGCTTCCCGCCGCCAGTGGTCCATCGAACGTAATCCCTCCGATCCAATGCGGAGCCGCGCGCTCCGCGCGTCGCTTGGCCCAACCGACCGTTGCGACATAGCGAGCGTGCTCGCTGCGCTCAGACCGCGTCTTACAGGACTTTGGGAAGCGGATGCTCATTGGTTTGAGTCAGAAACGACTAATGCTTTGTTCTGCTTCTTGTGTTTTCGTCTTGGCTCCCAAAACGACACCGCATTTTGTGCGTGCTTACATTC
>Ga0118677_10009328_pt1 | contig 15362 bp, 14 predicted proteins | sample AliMusrvi5mmetaG_FD_86154 | JGI IMG/M metagenome (GOLD analysis project Ga0118677, IMG submission 86154)
CCTCGTAAGAGGGATTATTTAGCGTCCCACCCATGTAGCCAACGGAAGTCGAAACGACTCCCTTGGTCTGCCAAAATTTACGCTCCGCTCCCCAAAAGCATCCGGTCCCGAAGTAAGCCTTCTTGAGGATATTCATGATCTCTCCCTTTGAAATACCCATAGTTGGTTATTTGCTTCTACGGAACAACAAAGAGGACAGAAATGTTCCCTGCCCTGAGGGCCGATTTATGGGCTATTCGATAGATTCTGCGAGATCTTTTTCTGTGGTGGGCAGTGAGGGTTTCGAACCCCCGACATCTTCGGTGTAAACGAAGCGCTCTACCGCTGAGCTAACCGCCCGGTATTGAGTGCCCCACTGTACCTGAGTAAGTGGGGCAGACCAAAAATACCCTGTAAAAGCGTTATTTCTTACAGGGCAGCGAGCGCAGTCTTGTAATCACCGATGTTACGGGCATCGCCCATGCCATTGATTACCTGCCAACTGATGTTTCCTTCTTTATTGATGATGAAAGTGCCACGGAAGGCGCAACCTGCAGCCTCGTTGAAGACCCCATATGCCTGTGCGACCGCGCCGTGCGGCCAGAAGTCAGAGAGCACTGGGAAGTTGTAGTTCTCTTGGGCGGCGAAGATCTTCTGCGTAAACATTGAGTCACACGAGATCGCAAGGAGTTCAGCGTTCTCGTTCTGGAATGAGGAGAGATCATCGCGCAGTGCGCAGAGCTCGCCAGTACAGGTGCCTGTGAATGCGAATGGGATGAAGACGATGACCACGTTCTTCTTCCCTTTGAAGGACGAGAGGGTGACCTCTTCGCCGAATTGATTCTTAAGGGTGAAGTCTGGTGCTGCTTGGCCGATTGTTAAAGACATTTCTCTGCTTCCTACCGTTTGGCACTCTTTCGCGCGACTAGTTTGGTTGCGGTCCAGTTGGGTGCGGCTAAAAATGAGACTGTTTGGGTGAGACCAGCGGTTGGAGCGGCATCTTGGATATCACTCGGCTCCACATGGCCTGCGATGCCAACTTTAGGGGTTAAGAGCCAGATCGGCCCGTTTTCGCTGAGGTAGGTGAGGGCATCAACCAAGTCATCGACGAGATCTCCATCACCCTCTCGCCACCAGAGAATTACCGCATCGACCACCTCGTCTACGTGGCCCGTCAAAAGGGTGGTTCCGGTCCTTGCCTCTACGGCAAGGCGCAACTGAGAGTCGCAGTCATCATCCGACCCGACCTCAAGTATCAACTCACCGGGCATCAATCCGAGACGCTCAACACTCGCCGCTAACCCCTGTGGGGAGTTCACCCTAACCTCCGGCCTTCCTTAGATCGGTGCCGCCCATCCTCGGGCGCTCGCCTCATCGGGGCGAGTAGGAGTAGTCCACTCAACTTCTGGCGTGAGCGCAAGCCTTTTGATGTGAATAAACTCCTCCCATGAGCGAAGCGAGCGGATTCAACCAATTCATCGATACCCCAAATAACTTGATCGACCAGCTGGTGGATTTGGATCCCCAAGAGACCGCCGAATGGAAGGCCTCGCTCGACTCCCTGCTGCAGGCCGCTGGACCAACTCGCGCTCGCTACATCATGCTCTCGCTTTTACAGCACGCCCAAGACAATAAGTTGGGGGTCGGCGCACTTCGCACTACCGATTACATCAACACGATCCCAACTAATCGCGAACCTGAATTCCCTGGCGATGAGGCGCTTGAGCGTCGCATCCGTGCCATCGTTCGTTGGAACGCCGCAATCATGGTGCACCGCGCACAGCGCCCTGGCGTTGGAGTTGGTGGGCATATTTCAACTTTCGCATCATCGGCATCGCTTTACGAAGTTGGTTTTAACCACTTCTTCCGCGGCCAAGATCATGCTGGAGGCGGAGATCAGATCTTCTTCCAAGGACATGCCAGCCCCGGTATGTATGCCCGGGCTTTTGTTGAGGGACGCCTAACGGAACATCAGATGGATGGCTTTCGCCAAGAACTTTCACACTCTGGCGGCGGACTTTCTTCTTATCCGCACCCGCGCCTAATGCCTGACTTTTGGCAGTTCCCTACAGTTTCGATGGGTCTGGGTCCTATCAATGCGATTTATCAAGCGCGCTTCAATCGCTACCTACATGGTCGCGGCATCAAAGACACCTCAGATCAAAATGTCTGGGCCTTCTTGGGCGATGGTGAGTGCGATGAGCCAGAGACGTTAGGTGCAATCAGTCTCGCTGCACGCGAAGGACTCGATAACCTCAACTTTGTCATCAACTGCAACTTGCAGCGCCTCGATGGTCCTGTTCGTGGTAACGGCAAGATCATTCAAGAGCTCGAATCAATCTTCCGCGGCGCCGGCTGGAATGTCATCAAGGTTGTGTGGGGTCGCGAGTGGGATGAACTCCTACAGAACGATCGCGAAGGTGCACTCGTTGATCTGATGAACCGCACCACCGATGGTGATTACCAAACCTTTAAAGCTGAAAGTGGCGCATATGTTCGCGAACACTTCTTCGGTCGCGATCCGCGCACTGCGGCGCTTGTTGCCGACTGGAGCGATGAGAAGATCTGGGGTCTTAAGCGCGGAGGCCACGATTACCGCAAACTCTTCGCCGCATATAAGGCTGCGACAGAGCGCAATGGTAAGCCAACAGTAATTTTGGCGAAGACGATCAAGGGCTGGACTCTTGGTTCGCACTTCGAAGCACGTAACTCAACGCACCAGATGAAGAAGATGACTCACGAGGATCTCATTCAGTTCCGCGATACTCTTCACATTCCTCTTCCAGATTCTGCAATCGATGCCAAGTTGCCTGCGTACTACCACCCTGGTGTTGAGTCCGAGGAGTACAAGTACATGATGGAACGTCGCCGTGAACTCGGTGGATCCGTCCCATCTCGGCGCAAGATCTCAAAGCCACTTCCACAGCCTGCTGACTCAACATATGAATCCGTCAAGCGGGGATCGGGTCAGCAAGAGGTCGCTACAACAATGGCATTCGTTCGCCTTTTGAAGGATCTTGTGAAGGATCCAGAAATTGGTAAGCGCTTTGTACCGATCATCCCTGACGAGGCGCGTACCTTTGGAATGGATAGCCTCTTCCCCACTCTCAAGATTTACTCTCCACTCGGGCAGACATATGCATCCGTAGACCGAGAGTTGATGTTGTCCTATAAGGAGTCAACGTCCGGAGTCATCCTGCATGAAGGTATCAATGAGGCAGGCTCGACCGCTTCATTTACGGCAGTGGGATCTTCGTACTCCACGCACGATGAACCAATGATTCCTATCTATATCTTCTACTCAATGTTTGGCTTCCAGCGCACCGGTGATGCCTTCTGGGCTGCCGCCGATCAGCTCTGCCGTGGCTTCGTTCTTGGAGCAACCGCAGGTCGCACAACGTTGAATGGCGAAGGCTTGCAGCACGAAGATGGTCACTCACTTCTTCTGGCATCAACTAACCCAGCGGTAGTTGCTTATGACCCTGCATTTGGTTACGAAGTCGGACATATCGTGAAGGATGGTCTGCGCCGTATGTATGGCGAAGATAGCGAGAACGTCTACTACTACCTCACCGTCTATAACGAGCCTTATATGCAACCAGCAGAGCCTGAGAACTTAGATGTCGAAGGTCTGCTCAAGGGTATGTACCTCTACTCCCCTGCTACCAAGAAGGGCAAGAACGAGGTCAACATTCTGGCTTCCGGAGTTGCACTTAACTGGGCGCTTAAGGCACAACAACTCTTGATCGATGATTGGGGTATCAGCGCCGACGTCTGGTCCGTGACTTCGTGGAATGAGTTACGTCGCGACGGCTTACAAACCGATCGCCACAATCTGCTCAACCCTCACGATCAGAAGGTCGCCTATGTAACCAAGAAGCTCAAGGTATTTGACGCACCTGTCATTGCGGTAAGCGACTTCATGCGCGCTGTACAGGATCAGATCGCACCATGGGTTCCACAGGACTTCTACTCTCTGGGTACCGATGGCTTTGGTCTGTCGGATACTCGCGGTGCTCTCCGTCGCCACTTCAAGGTCGATGCCGAATCAATCGTCGTTGCAACCCTCGCTCAACTCGCCAAGAATGGTGAGATCAAGTCGAAGGTCGTTAAAGAGGCAATTGATAAGTATCAGATTGAAGATGTGACTGCTGCAGATGCAGGTAACACCGAAGGTTCTGGCTGATCCTTAAACTCGAGTAACTTCTTGCGACCCTAGCTTTTTAAATAGCGAGAAGGAGAGCATCAGCGCACCGGGAATCATCAGGCCGTAGGTGATTGAAGTTGCCTGGATGAGCCATGAGATCACAATCTTGACCAAGAAGGTTAGGACTGCAAGCGCTAACCCTATTTGAGCGACAACCACTCCACCTGGGAAGCTGGAGCGTTGGCTCGCAAGCTGAGTAAGCACTCCAGCGAAGAATGAGCCGCAGAGACCGCCGATAAAGAAACCTAGAATCTCGCAGGTAAAAGCGATTCCAAAATTGTGGCTCGCAAAGTACTTTGCGGCGAGCAAGAAGACGATGAAGCCGCTACCACCGATGCGCGATGAGACGCGGATCCAGTAGATCTCGGGGCGCTCCGGAGTAGGCAACTTATGGAAGCCCAACCGACCAATGGTCATGCCGAGAATGAAGGCAAGGTAGGGAACGATACTTAGGGTTGTGCTCGCTTTAATCTCTTGGTGCGATGACAAGGTAACCCAGTCATTAGAGGAGAACTCGACCATCACGGCGCAGACATAGGCAATTGCGATGTAGCGATCCTTAGTCAGCATCGACCAGGTATCAATAACGCGTACCCGTTCATCCTCGGTGTACTCCGTAGAACCTTCTATCAAAAATGGTCGCATCTTCACGATAGAGATCATCGTGCCGAGCCAGAGCAGAGCCATCAGCACATCAATATGCCAGGCCAGAGAAACATGCGATGTAACAGCGATGGAGATCACTGTTGTGATTAAGGTTCCAAGGCTCCACGCGCCATGCAGGCGCGGAATATTTTTCTCGCCACTTAGTAACTGGCGCTTGAGTGCTTGGTGATGCACAGCGATGTTGTAAGAGTTGAAACCGGCAGCCAGCAGGATGTTGGCGAGAACGAAGATCCACGGAGTATGAATATGCGGAATGAGCGCGATCGGGCCATAAGTAAAAGTTCCCGTAACGACCAGTACGCGACCCACGCCATAGCGGTGAGTCAACTGACCGACGAACATAAATGCAATGACGGCACCGATGGCGCCTAGGCTAATCAATACGCCGTAATCGCCATTGTTGACATTGAGGTTATGTTTGATATCTGGGGTACGCGATGCGAGACAGAGGACAGCAACTCCAAAATAAAAAAATAGAAGACTGAGGTTCAGCCTTTCACGTGAGCTGACGATCAGAGTCAAAAGAGTGCGCTCGCTAACTGTTGTCGTGCCTTAATGAGGGTGGGATCTGCAGGATCTACTAACGCGAATAACCCTACAAGATGCTCGCGCAATTCCTTACGCTCATCCCCCGCAGTGCGCTTGATGGCGGAGATCAAGCGGTCAAAGGAGGCCGCAAATTCTCCTTGCCCAATCTCACAATCAGCCGCTTGGCGCAAGAGCACAAGATCGTCGGGGTTTTCATTCGCCCGTCGAATCACATCGGCACTATCTAGCCCATTGATCCGGATGAGCAGCTCTACCTGAGCCAAGCCCAGCTGGGCCAAAGGATTCTTAGGTGCGCGATTTAGCCACTCTTGGTACACCATACGCGCGGCTGCGAAATCGCCGTTGTCGAGCGCCTCGAGGGCGCGAATCTCTTCTGGCTCCAACTTCTCTTCTGCACTCGCCTCACCTGCAACTGGAGGGCTACCAAGTCCGCGCTCCGCTGCCAGGCTCAACACCTTGTCGATCACCGCGCGGAGTTGTGGCAGTGTTGGCACCGTTTCAAAGAGAGGGACGATCTGCTCCTGAATAACGGCTAGTGCAAGCGGCACCGTCTGTACTTGTAGTGCTTGGGCAACTTCGGGTTCTTGATCAATATTTACATTGCCAAGCAACCAGCCAGCCCCGGTGGGTTTTGCGGAATCTTCCTGCAACAACTTTCCAAGAGCAGCCATCACTGCTTGAGATTGTGGAGAGCGAGCTGACCAACAGATAAGGATCACGACCTGTTCGTGCGAGGCGGGCAGCACTTCTTGCATCAAGTTCACTTGATTGATCGAGACGCCCGAAAGTTCGGCAGCCACCGCTGGGGTGCGCAGCACGCTTAAATCGAAGGCGGCTCCAAAATTCTTAGGAAGAGAACTCATCGACCACTACCGCTTCCTGTTGATTGGGTGCATTTCTAAATGGCAAGATCGAACGGATGTAATCCTCGGTGGCATAAGTAATTCCCAAATCTTTTCCGGCCTTCTCGCCGAGATACCAGCGATGTTCGAGAATTTCGTGGAACATCTGAGCTGGCTCAACGCGACCACGTAACTCCTCGGGAACCATGTCGATGACGCGATGGTAGGTCTCGGATAACCAGCGACGAGCGCTATCTTCAATCGGAGGCAGGGGCTTCTTCTCACGGCCACGGAAGCGATCGAAGGATGCGAGCAGTCGCTTGGCTTGTAGCTCTTCGGCATGGATCCCCATGAGTTCATACAACCGATTTTGGTGATAACCGGCGGCCACCAACTTTGGCGAGAACTTGAGTGCGCCCTTATCTCCATCGAGGGTGACTTCAACCTCTTCAACGGCAAAGCCCAAGTCCTGAACGGCACGCATCGCCTTTTCGACTGCGTGGCGATCGCTTGGATCCAGAATCTGAGGCTCTTTCAACATCGACCAGAGGCGGCGATAACGAGAAATCACACGATCTGCGGCGCGGATGGGATCCATTCCTGGGTGGAGCAATCCGGCGATAGCCAGATCCTCGAGTTCTGCCGCAACGTTGAACTGTGCGATTTCAAGGTCATGCTCGCGCTGACCGTTACTGAGACCAGGTTGGAACTCGCCGGTTTCAGCATCGACAAGGTAGGCGGCGTATTCGTTGGCATCCTGGCGAAAGAGTGTGTTGGAGAGTGAGCAGTCGCCCCACCAGAAGCCAAGGAGGTGCAGGCGCACCAATAAAAGTGCGAGCGCATTGGCCATGTTGTTGATCTCGTGAGGGGTAACGGTTCCACTCATGATGACGCGATAAGGCAGCGAGAAGGGCAGGTAACGGGTTACAAGGGCAACAGGCAGAGGATTAGCCATGTTATCCATGCGATTTTCTACGATCGCGACTGGCTCCACGCAGGGAGCGTTGCGATTGTTGAGTTCCCGCAAGGTGGCGTACTCGCGGGTGGCGAACTCTTCGACGGTCTCCTTGACCGCGAAGACATCGCGATCACCAGGACCAGTGCGGATCAGGCGGACGATATGGCGCGAGATACCGCGCATGCTGGTCAAACCAGGGTCCTCAGGCCAATCTTCGAGCGGCTTGCGCCAAGGCATCGCTGCGAGCGCGAGCATATCCTCGCTCAATCCTGTGATCCGAAGCTCGCTCATGACCGTATCTTCTCGTATTATCAAACTATGGCGCTCAAGAAACTCAAGATGCCCTTCGGCAATAGGGAGAGCGATTCCTCACACGAGGCCATTCCCCCATTTATGGGTACCCCAGGCGCCCCTGTAGATAGGGGACATCCCTTCTATTTTGGCTTTTTAGCCGCTTCTGGCGCCGTTATCTCCATTACCGTGCTTAAAGCCTTTGCCAGCGCCAGCCAGGTCTTCGTCCTGATCATCATCTCCCTCTTCCTAGCGGCCGGTCTCAATCCCGCAGTCGAATTCTTCCGCCGTCGTGGGCTGCGCCGCCCCTGGGCGGTCGCCACGGTGGTCTTCATCGTCCTGGTAGCTGTAGGAATCTTCGCCGCAGTGATCATTCCACCCGCGGTCACGCAGGTGAACAATCTTGTCAAGAATGCACCAAAAATTTTGCAAGATTTAAAGTCCAACACCTACATCGGCAATCTCAATAAACATTACGGAATCATCGACTCCTTGCAGACCAAGCTCAACGCCTCGCTTCATGATGGCAAATATGTCATCTCAGCATTTGGCGGAGTTATTGGCGTTGGTAAGGCGGTTCTCTCTGGAGCTATCGCCGCACTCACAGTTCTTATCTTGACTCTCTACTTCCTGGCCTCTTTCCCCACCGTCACCAGCGTCGCTTATCGTTTTGTGCCGGCTTCCCGCCGTGACAGAGTCTCAAAGATTTCAGATGCGATCATTCTGCGCATCGGTGGCTTCGTCGGAGGTCAGGCGACAGTCGCCTTTATCGCCTCGATGTTCGGATTCATTCTGGCACTCTCACTCGGGCTGCCATATCCATCAGCAATTGCGGTACTCATTTTTATCTGTGGTGCGATTCCACTTATCGGCCATATTCTCGGGATCGTTCTCGTTACTTTAATAGCCCTGAGCAAATCTCCTGCTGACGCCATCATCACACTACTTGTGTACGTGGTTTACATTCAGATCGAAAATTATCTGATCATGCCACGCATCATGCGTAAATCACTCTCGATTCCCGGCGTCGTAACAATTATTGCGGCGTTAGTTGGAGTTAGTCTCTTGGGAATCGTGGGTGGAATATTGGCTGTACCGATTGCCGCGGCCGTGCTCCTTATTATTGATGAAGTAGTCTTCCCTAAAGCCGATAACTCTTAGATTTCAGTCGGTAGCGGAAGTCTGCTCGGCGCAATCTGCTCAGTAATCTTGCTCAAAATCAGATGGACGAAGGGCTCTCCTACCCAAAGATGCTTCGCTCCATCAACGGGCACAAGCGTGAGGCGAGGAAAATCTTTGAAGCGTTCGATCGCTTGGGTTGGATTTAAATATTCATCATGCTCCGGAACATAGGCAACGACGGGACGCGTATCGGCCTGCCAGAAGGCGAGGTCGGCATCCTGAGTGCGCTGCATTGGAGGACTAAGCAGGATCAGCCCCTCAATTCGCGGGTCCTTGGCATACCGAAGCGCTAGATCAGTACCAAAGGACCAACCCACCACCCAGAGTTTGCCGACCGCTAGTTCATCGAAGCAGAAATTGATGGCCGCCTCGACATCCAACTTTTCAGACTCACCGTTATCGAAGGTGCCCTCGGAGGTGCCGGCCTCACTCGAAGTTCCGCGGGTGTTAAACCGAATAATCTGAATCCCGGCCATCGCGGGCAGGCGATTGGCAGCCTTCTTGTATATGTGACTATCCATCATCCCGCCTCCTGCAGGGTTGGGATGAAGGCAGAGCAGAGATCCAGTGAGCTCACCAATGGGAGTTGAAACTTCGCCGATTAACTTAAGTCCATCTGCCGTGACGAAGGTGATGGGACGGCGACTCGCTGGAAGAACGGTGCTGGGTCGAATTAGCTCACTCACGAAAGGAGTTTACCCTTACCCCATGAACCAAGAGATCATCAGTTATGCCCCCGCGACTGGCGAGGAAGTAGGTCGCTACCCCAATACTTCTGCAGCGACGATTAATGAACTTGTTGGACGCGCTCAGGCAGCCTCGTATCAGTGGCGCGCTTTAGGATTCCGTGGTCGCAAGACAGTTCTACGTGCTTGGGCGCACTACCTGGCTATTCACATCGATGAATTGGCAGCGGTCGTTTCTCAAGAAACCGGAAAGCCTCTAAGTGATGCCCTCCTCGAAGTGTCAATCGCAATAGATCACCTCTCTTGGGCGGCGCGCAATGCGGGCAAGTACCTAAGAGATTCACATCGCTTCTCTGGTCTATTGCTAGCCAACATGTCGACGCGCGTTGAGTACCAACCACTGGGAGTCGTCGGAGTAATAGGCCCATGGAACTATCCGGTCTTTACACCAATGGGTTCAATTGCTTATGCGCTAGCCGCAGGTAATGCCGTCGTCTTCAAACCAAGTGAATACACACCTGGCGTAGGACATTGGCTCGGAGAGTCCTTCAATCAGGTGGCTCCCAATGCAAATGTTTTTTTCGTTGCCACTGGCGGACCTGAAACAGGAGCTGCACTTACCAAGAGCGCGGTGAACAAGATCGCCTTTACGGGTTCAACGGCTACTGGAAAGAAGATCGCAGCAATCTGCGCGGAAACCCTAACACCTGTCCTCATGGAGTGTGGAGGTACCGATCCTGCGATCATCGATCGAGATTGCAATATCGATAAGGCTGCAGAGGCGGTGCTTTGGGGCGCAATGGCGAACGCAGGGCAGACTTGTGTCGGAATCGAACGTGTCTATGTACATGAGGATGTCGCAGATCGATTTATCGAGAAGATTTCACTACTCGCTCGTGGCGTTGTAGCGGGTCGCGAGTACGGGGCCGCAACCATGCCAAGCCAACTTAAAGTAATTGATTCCCACATCAAAGATGCAGCGCGACTCGGCGCAGAGTTTGTAGTCGGCGGCATTGATTCTGTTCAACCACCATATGTATTACCAACCATCATGATCAATACTCCAGAGGAGAGTTTGGCTATCACCGAAGAGACTTTCGGACCAACACTGACCATTCGTCGCGTTGCAACGATGGGTGAAGCGATCGCTCTCTCCAATGCTTCCAAGTACGGTCTATCAGCGTCTGTCTGGTCAAAGCGCCAAGGCAAGGCGATCGCCCAGCAACTACATTGCGGAATGGTTTCGATCAATTCAGTCCTCGCCTTTACGGCTACTCCATCGATGCCATTTGGTGGAGTTAAGCAGAGTGGGTACGGACGAATCCACGGACCAGAGGGGTTACGGGAATTCACCTACACCCGCGCGGTGGTGGCGCTTCGATTCCGCATCCCGCTCGAGTTCGCCACCTTTAAACGAACAGCCTTCACCGACCGATTTATAAAGCGCTTTATCCAGGCCCTAAACCGCTAGAAACGAGGGGCGTTGCGCGAGCGCTCAATCCGAGGCTTGCGCTGGTCCTTCTTGCTCCAACACGCGGTGTGCCAATGGCGACGGCTCTCTAAATCATCATCGATCCAGGCCACGATGTGAGGGGTTGCGGTGGGGATCAACTGATCACAGCCAGGGCAGCGGTAGGGCTTTGAAGAACTTGAGCCCGTGATCTTTCTTACTGTGTAGATGCCCTCGTGATGCTCCTCAACAGTTTGAAAAGAGGTGCTCACATCTCGATCTTCGGGCTGATTTCCAGATGCCCGCTTGCCCTTCGGGTGGTTGCGACGCGGGCTCATAACCCCATTCTTTCCTATTCCCAGCAAAACTTCGCCACAAGAGGTAGCGACTCCCCGCGCCCATGAGGCAAGATGCCCCCATGAGTGCCGCGATTGAAATTCACGACCTCCGCAAGAGCTATGGCGATCATGAAGCGGTAGCCGGCATCTCTTTGACCATCGAGCGGGGCGAGATCTACGCCATTCTCGGTCCAAATGGAGCGGGTAAGACGACGACGGTCGAGATTCTGGAAGGTTTCAGAGACCGGGACAGTGGAACCGTTCAGGTTCTAGAAGCTGACCCTGGTGCCCTTGGGATTCACGGCTCTTCCTGGCGCAATCGAATCGGAATCGTCCTGCAGTCCAATAGTGATGCTGCCGAGCTCACGGTCGCTGAAACCGTTCATCACTTCTCCCACTATTACTCCAAGCCCAAGGATCCCGACTCTGTTATCGCGCTGGTTGGCCTAACCGAGAAGCGCGATGCTCGAATCCGCACCTTGTCTGGCGGACAGCGTCGTCGTCTCGACGTTGCCCTTGGAATCATCGGCGCTCCCGAAATTCTCTTCCTTGATGAACCAACAACTGGATTTGATCCAGAAGCGCGACGTGCTTTCTGGGAGCTCATCCTCGCGCTTAAGGCAGAGGGAACCACAATCGTTCTGACCACTCACTACCTCGATGAAGCGGAAGCACTCGCTGACCGAGTTGCTGTGATCAACGCGGGAAAGATCATCGAAATTGCAACTCCACTAACCCTTGGTGGTCGCCACCTAGCCAAAGCAACCATTAGCTGGCAGGAAGGTGGCGAAACCAAAAAGCAGATCTCTGAAAATCCAACTCACGACCTGCTCGAAATTGCGAAGCGATTCAATGGCGAGATTCCGGAGTTAACGGTCACTCGACCATCTCTGGAAGATATCTACCTGACCATGATTGAAGGTCAAAAGTGAACACACTTCGGATCGGAATTCTCCGTGGCAATATCGAGATCAAGCAGTTCTTGCGTCAAAAGGAGTCGGTAGTCTTTACGATCTTCTTCCCACTCCTATTACTTGTAATCTTCGGCAGTGTCTTTACTCAGTCGATTGCCCCGGGTGTTAAGTTAAGTCAGTATTTCATTTCAGGAATGATCGCCTCTGGATTAATCAACAGCGGATTCCAGCAATTGGCAATCAATATTCCCACTGAGCGGGACAACGGCGCACTCAAGCGGCTGCGCGGCACACCGATGTCCCCTATAAGTTTCTTCATTGGAAAAGTCATCCTCGTCTTTCTCACGATGCTAATCCAAGTCTTTATTCTTCTTCTCGCTGGCGGGCTCTTCTTCCATATTCGAATCCCTAATGACGGAACGCTCTGGCTCCGCTTTATCTGGCTCATTATTCTTGGCTCTGCATGCTCCACGGTGCTCGGGGTAGCAATGGCCGGAGTCATAAAGAGCGGACGCGGCGCACCTGCTGTGGTCACTCCAATTGTTCTTGTTCTGCAGTTCAGCAGCGGAGTCTTCTTCCAGTACAACAGTCTCCCTACTTGGATGAAGCAGACGGCCGCCATCTTCCCGCTGAAATGGTTGACCCAGGGAATGCGTTCGGTATTCCTACCCGACAGCTTCGCAACGCAAGAGGTTGCGCATAGTTGGGAGCTGGGAAGAATCGCTCTTGTTCTCATCGGGTGGCTAGTTGCTGGAACGTTCCTTGCGACGCGTTCCTTTAAGTGGTCTAGACAGTGATATTGCGCAGGGTTGCAATGGCCCTGGTAATTCTCCAAGCGCTCACGCTTGGCCCGGCACAGGCTGCAACTCCAACCGCCAAACCGAAAGCTAAAGTCGCCTCTATAAAATCTCCACTCAAGGTCGCAACAGCAAAGCCCAAACCCAAGTCAGCAACTGTTAAATCAACTCCACACAGTACGACCACGAAACCATCTTCAGTCTTTGCAACGACAACTCCCGCAAAGAAGAGCACGATAAGTAAGAAACTCGCAGCGGCTAAGAAGAAGGCTGCGCTTTCAAAGGCAAAGCTTGTTCATCACTATTACTACCGTCCTTCCGCGCCGAAGCCCGTTCCTCCATCGCCTTCACCGGCGTGGCCTCCACATGGTTTTACCTCTGTGGGCTCTGCGTATGCTCGGATTCCAACAGGAACAGAGTTGGTCGGGATTCTCTCCGCCATGAAAGATGCTGCATCACCAGTGAGTTCATGTTCGATCGATCCTACTAAACCCAACACACCGGCTTACTCTTGTGCTGCAGTACTTGTAGGGGCAACCGAACGTTGCACCTGGTGGAAGGTAAGCGCTGACATTTCCGGCATAGATCCTGCCGATGCCACTGCTCGGGTAGATCTCGGTCAGATTTCTGTCCTTGAACCTGGAGCACCTGGTAAGACCATCCAAACAATTGTCTTAGTAAGCCCGGTGCCACTGCAAACCGGCGTTAGATTCTCGGGAATTCACGCGATGTGCGGCATCGGACCCTCTGCTGATCCAGTACCGAGCAATACCTTTATTGCCGCGCCAGCAGGCACTCCGGCACCAGGTGAACCAACTCCCAGTGCCACTCCTGCGCCATCTAATTCGTGATTATCGATTAGCCCCAGGAACCCAGAGCACATCTCCGACTTCGCGATTTTCATATCTGGCGAGTACAAAGAGCAGATCTGATAAGCGATTGAGATACTTGGCAGTCAAGGGATTGACGCCCCCACCAAACGAGTGAATCGCATGCCACGTTGAACGTTCGGCACGACGGGTCACCGTGCGCGCCACATGCAGAAGCGAAGCGGCGGGCGTGCCAGATGGCAATACAAACGACCGCAACTCTGCCAGGTCCTTATTGTAATGATCGATCTGACCTTCAATATAAGTCACCTGCTCTTCGGTAACGCGAAGCGGTTCTACCTTTGGCTCATCAACTACTGGAGTAGATAGATCGGCTCCGACATCGAAGAGGTCATTCTGAATTCTAATAAGTAGCGCCTTAACAGACTCCTGAGTTATCGAGCCAAGTGAGAGTGCGACTCCAATTGCGGAGTTAGCTTCATCAACATCGGCGTACGCCTCCAGGCGCGGATCGTTCTTGGAGGTGCGACTCATATCCCCCAGCGAGGTCGTTCCATCATCACCAGTTTTTGTATAAATCCGCGTCAAATTAACCATGGGGCGAGCCTATTGGAGCAACTAGAATGAGACCACTCAGATTTACTTTTAACGCAGGCGGAGGTGATGTGTGGCGGAGAATTCATCTGCGCTTCGCATCGTAGGTCCCACTCGCCTCTCCGGCGAGGTCACCGTTACGGGCGCCAAGAACTCGGCCCTTAAGTTGATGGCCGCCTCCCTGTTGGCCCCAGGAAAGAACACCCTCTACAACGTCCCCCAGATCGCCGACGTCGACATCATGTCGGAACTCTTGACCCGCATGGGCTGCACCGTGACTTTCGATCGTGCAACTTTGACAATGGAAATCGATGTCCCTGAGGTCCCCGGGCATAAAGCTGAATACGAATTAGTCCGCAAGATGCGCGCCTCGATCAATGTACTTGGTCCTATTTTGACCCGCGTTGGTATCGCAGAGATCTCACTACCTGGCGGTGATGCAATCGGTTCACGAGGGCTCGATTTCCATATCGCAGGACTCGAGGCCCTAGGTGCGACGATCTCCTTTGAACACGGCTACATCATTGCAACTGCTCCCAATGGTCTGGTCGGAGCAACCTTTGAACTCAACTTCCCAAGCGTGGGTGCGACTGAAAATCTGATGACCGCTGCTGTGCTCGCTAAGGGAACAACCACTTTGTATAACGTCGCACGCGAGCCAGACATCATTGATCTCGGGGAATATCTGATTGCGATGGGCGCGAAAATTGAAGGTCTAGGAAGTTCCACACTAATTATTGAAGGTGTCGACTCTCTCCACGCAGCCAGCCACTCCACGCTTCCTGATCGAATTGTGACAGGAACCTGGGCCTTCGCAGCGGCGATGACCCAAGGAGATATCACGATCAAAGGTGGACGCGCAGATCACCTCGAAATCCCGTTAGATAAATTAGTCGCCACCGGCGCTGTTGTTACCACGACCTCTGATGGTTTTCGTGTTCGAATGGATCAACGACCGATCGCAGTCGATATCGCGACTCTCCCCTACCCAGGCTTCCCAACTGATTTACAACCGATGGCGATATCGCTCAATGCGATTGCACGGGGCAGCGCCATGGTGACTGAGAATGTCTTTGAAG
>Ga0118677_10009329_pt1 | contig 15361 bp, 18 predicted proteins | sample AliMusrvi5mmetaG_FD_86154 | JGI IMG/M metagenome (GOLD analysis project Ga0118677, IMG submission 86154)
GCCAGATAAGCCGGGTCTCTCTGCCAGAAGTTTTGCGCATCATCTAGTACTAAGCCCCATGTTGAACCAGGAGCCTGCACGCCCACACCTAAGAACGAATAGACAGCTTCTGCTGCTAAATATCCAGGCAAAGAAATGGAGAGATAAATAATTGCAAGAGGCCATAAGTTTGGCAAAATCTCTTTAGTAATAATGCGCATATTTGAAGCACCTAGAGATCTTGAAGCCAAGATAAACTCTTTCTCGCGAATACTTAAGACTTGCGATCTCACAACTCGAAAGAAGCTTGGCCAACTAAAGACAACAAGAATTAAGACCATCACGATAACGCGCGCGCCGTTATTCTTTGCCAGACCAAGAGATTCCACTCTTTGCGTCAATGGAAGGGCTAATGCAACAAACATAAATGTTGTTGGGAATGCAAGTAAGAAATCACAGATGCGACCAATGAAGGTGTCGTATGCCCCGCCAATGAGCCCAGCTGAAATTCCTAAAAATAAACCCACTGCAACGAAGGTGATACTTGTAATAATTGCAATCGAGAAAGAGATACGAGAGCCATATGTGAGTAGTCCGAAGAGATCTCGCCCGACCTGTGGCTCAACTCCAAATGGATGGTGCCAACTCACTCCGCCCCAAGCGCCCTTCGGCAGCCCATCAGGTCCAATAGTGGTGGGGTAAATCGTTGTGTTATCGACGCCAAAAATCTTTGTAATCAGGGGGGCGCCAAAAGCTAAAACTATGAAGAAGATCGCAATACCCGCTGATACAAGTGCAACTTTATTTCTCTTCAGGCGTCTCCATGCGATTTGCCGCGGGCTTCGTTGAATAAATGATGAGGTCTCGGGGAGAACTTCAACGGCGCTCATAATGGTAGATAATAACCACATGAGCTCGTTTACATTCAAGGTCAATAATGAACTAGGCGGCTCCCTTGGGCGAAGCGGTGAGATCAGTACCCCGCACGGGGTTATCCAAACTCCTGCCTTTATTCCCGTTGGCACAAAAGCAACAGTGAAATCAGTTCTTCCAGAATCTATGAAAGATCTGGGAGCGCAAGCACTCCTTGCAAATGCCTACCACCTCTATTTGCAGCCCGGCCCCGAGCTTGTCGATGAAGCAGGAGGTCTGGGTTCATTTATGAATTGGCCAGGGCCAACATTTACTGACAGTGGTGGCTTTCAAGTTCTCTCCCTCGGTGTGGGATTTAAAAAAGTTATTGCTATGGACACTCAGACATTTCGCTCAGATGAGGTAATTGCAGATAACAAAGAACGTCTGGCTCATGTTGATGATGACGGTGTTACTTTTAAATCTCATCTTGACGGTTCTATACATCGCTTCACTCCAGAAGTTTCTATGCAGGTTCAACACCAACTCGGCGCTGACATCATTTTTGCTTTTGATGAGTGCACAACGCTTCACAACACTCGTAGCTATCAAGAACGATCTGTTGAGCGCACTCGCCTCTGGGCAAAGCGCTGCCTCGTTGAACATGGAAAGCTCACTGCAAGTAGATCCCATCGCCCCTACCAAGCCCTCTTTGGCGTATTGCAAGGCGCGCAATATGAAGATCTACGTCGCACGGCAGCAAAAGACCTTGCTGCACTCAATGAAGATGGAATTACCTTTGATGGTTTTGGTTTAGGCGGAGCACTCGATAAAGAAAAACTCGGAACTATTGTGGGTTGGTTATGCGAAGAGCTCCCTCGTGATAAACCTCGGCACTTACTTGGCATTGGTGAGCCAGATGATCTCTTTGTTGGAGTGGAAAATGGCGCAGACACATTTGACTGCGTTGCTCCTTCTCGCCAAGCACGGACAAGCGCCGTAATGACCCTAGATGGCCGGGTAAACCTGACAAACAATAAATACCAACGTCAGTTCTCCCCCATAGATGACACATGTGATTGCTATACCTGCGCTAATTACACAGCGGCTTATGTCAGCCATCTTTTTAGATCAAAAGAGATGAGCGCGGCAACCCTTGCAACAATTCACAACGAGAGATTTATCGTGCGCTTAGTAGATCAGATGCGTACATCTATTAATAATGGTGATTTCTTTGATTTCAAGAAAGAGTTCTTGGGGCGCTTCTACGCAAATAAGTCTTAAGCCACCTTAAACCACTTGGAATGAGCGTTTAGAAAGCCCCATCCAATAACCATCAATGGCAGTTTGTGGAGCCACATCAGCCTTTGTCGCTGCTCCTAAGGTAATAAATATAGGCGCAAAGTGCTCCACTGTTGGGTGGGCATATGGCATGCCAGGAGCTAATGCTTTGTAATTCATGAGCTCATCAATCGCGCCGCGATCAAGTGCTTCCTTTGCCCAGAGATCAAACTCAACGCTCCATCCAGGTGGTGTCGCATCGATGCGAAACTCTCGAAGAAAGGCAAGGCCGTGCGTAAGAAACCCGCTTCCAACAATCAAGACGCCCTCTTCGCGCAACGGAGCAAGTTTTTGACCAATAGCAAATAGCTTCTCGGGATCAGAAGTTGGAATCGACATCTGCAGAACAGGAATATCTGCATCCGGATACATCTTTAACAAAGGAACATATGCCCCATGGTCTAATCCACGATTGGGCTGATCGGTTACCGGTTCATTCATCAAAGCCTTAATTCGCGCAGCAAGTTCTGGCGCACCTGGAGCGTTGTATTGAAGGTGATAAAACTTAGGATCAAAACCACCAAAGTCATATATCAGTGGTGTTCCTTGTGTTGTTGAACCAAGTGTGAGGGGGGCGGATTCCCAGTGAGCACTAATAATGAGAATTGCTTTTGGTTTATCTAAGCGCGTTGCCCAATCTGATAGTTCTCCGCTCCATATTGGATCATCAAGAAGCAGCGGGGCTCCGTGGCCGATATAGAGGGCGGGCATTAATGTCATAAGAAAATTCTAACAGATAGTTGAAACTTCAACTACTTTCTAGCAATGCGTCCGCGGGCCACGCTCTGGCTAGGAGACTCTGAGCCAAGTACATAACTCAAAAAGTTCAATTTCCGTGCGCATAACCAGCGCCATATCGGACTTACATCTTTAAGTCCCAAGATCTCACGTTGCTGCGGTGTTAACGTTGAAACAGCAGCGTTAGCAAGAACCTTGTAAAAAATCAGACTTACTCGGCCTAGTGGTGGCTTCATAATGAAGCGAACAACTTCTAGAGTTTTATCACTACGCGCTAAGTCATTCTTAAGAAACTCATCCATTGTTGCTTTGAGCTGGGCAACAGACTCTGGAGCTTTATCTAACCCAAGACCCTTAGCACTTGTGCTCCACTCTTTTACATAAGCATCCGCACCTTTGGTAATCGGATAGCCAAATGCTAAATGCGATGTAAGAAAGGAGTCGGTAAATGCACAGTGCACCCAGAGTAGATAACGAGGATCACTTGCCTGATAAGGCGAAGTTGCACCTGCCTTAGTTTGATACTCACCTTTCACATGTGCATGCATGGCATTGACTCGCGCCGCTTCTTTTGCAATCGCTTCATGTGAACCAAATGTTGTGATCGTGAGCCATCTGGAAGTTCCGGCAAGGCGCCCCAAAGGATCTGTCTCAAATCTAGAATGTTGGCTAACACCAGTGAGCGCAGCAGGATGAGCGGCTTGAAGTAAAAGAGCGCGCACGCCTCCAACAAGGGTGGCAATGCAACCATGCACCTGCCACACAGCGCTGTCTGGTCCATAAAGGCCAACACCATCACCTAGAGCAATAAGTTCGACCCAATCAGGCCTTCCATCAGGTGAGCCAGAGACAATCTCGCGAAATCGATTGGCTATGCGGGTTTTAATCACTCCACTAGATTAGATCCCATGACACAACCTCGCACCCCCATAAAAATTGGCATCCTTGGCGCAGCACGAATTGCTTCTAGGGCAATTATTTTCCCAGCACATGCCACAGAGCACGTTCTCTATGCCGTTGCATCACGCGACCGAGTTCGTGGTGAAGCATTTGCCAAACAATATGGCGTTGAAAAAGTTTACGACTCATACCAAGCAATCATTGATGACCCAGAGATCACAGCAATTTATAACCCGCTACCTAATAATGGCCATGCTCCTTGGAACATTAAAGCTCTTCAAGCCGGCAAACATGTCTTAAGTGAAAAGCCTGCAGCGAGTAATGCAGAGGAAGCACGCCTGATGCAAAAGGTTGCCGAAGGCCAAAGCAAGGTTTATATGGAAGCTTTTCATTATTACTACCACCCAGTGATGCAACGAGTCCTTGAGATCGTTAAATCAGGTGAGATCGGCGAACTTGTCAGCATTAATACCGCGCTCTATGGCACGATGCCAGATAAAACAGATTTGCGTCTGCAATTTGATTTAGCAGGCGGATGTTTAATGGATATGGGATGTTATTCAGTCCACTCTCAACGCATGGTTTCCCTCGCACTCTTTGGCAAGGAACCAGAAGTAGTGAGCGCAAAAGCACGATTACACAAGCCAAATGTTGATGAAGCACTTGAAGTCACACTTAAGTACGCAAATGGTGCCACAGGAATTGCAGATAGCGATTTTGACACTGATCGCTTTAGCGCTCCAATGACTATTCGTGGCACAAAGGGAACTATTGAGACGTATTCATTTGTTGTTCCAAGTTGGGATGATCGCGTAGTTGTCAGAGTCGGCTCTACAGAGCGAACTGAAAATCTAGGCACTATTTCTTCATATACCTACCAATTACAGGCATTTGCTGATGCTATTGATTTCAAGAAGCCGATCGTCACAGATGCAGCTGATTCAACAGCAAACATGGAGATCATCGATCAGGCATATCTTGCTGCAGGTCTAGATATCAGACCTGCGATGAAGCTTTAAGTTCTGACTACAAATTCTCTTGCTTGTAGTACTGCTTCCATATTAAGCGGTGAATGGGAATACGCCGTGGCAAGCTACGAATACCTGGAATAAATGGCATGAATACAAGCCCTGCAGATAACAGACCCATGATCACCATGATGTAGGCATCAGCATTTGCTCCAAATGGATGCTGATCACCATTGTTAAATGGTGGGATTTGATACCAGAATGAATAGAGCCATAGCCATGCTTGTCCCGGATAGCGGCCGGTCTCATTCATCATTCCCCATGTGTCACCTTGCAAATGTGATGCTGTGCTTTGGTCATTAAAATAATTTCCATCGCCCATAAACAAAGTTTGTTTGGTGTTATCAAACTGGAAGTAATTTCCCTGAGAGAGAAGAACCGCATCTAGTGAGCCACTCTGAGCCATAGTGAGTAGGCCACCGATCATCGCAGGTACAGGGCCGAAATCTGCCAATGCCCCGGCAGGAATCTTTGCTTGGTCACCATTTGCTTTTGTGAGCGCATCGTCATATTTACTTGCCCAGCCTTGCTGCATCTTTAAATCACTAACATTCCATGTTTTAAGCGCAGCGCTTACCTCTGGGGTATTTACCTGGGTAGAAAGCGGAGTAACCACAAAGTCATTAACAGAATTAACTGGGTGGCTCACACCAAAAATCTTTGCAAGATGAAGTGGTCCTACGTTTACGCCATCAGATGCGCTGTTATATGGGGCTCCATATCCTGCGGATTCACTTGAGCCAGCAATTTCATGAGCTGCCGTTTGGTAGAAATCTGCAGGAGCTGTAACCGCCCACGATTTAAAGGTCAATTGCTTCTCATCTGGGGAACCAAAGAACATGGAAGCGGCAATGGTGAGCAGAGTGACAACAAGAAGCGCAATGGTGCCTTCTTTGATGATGTCATAACGACGCGTACGACCAGCCCAAGGTTGGCTCTCTAAATCCTGAATTCTAGGTGAGCTCATTTGCGTGCCCCTTTTGCTTTCTTTTCAGTATCAAATGCATCAATAGGAGGAACTACGCCCTTAGCACGAACTAATAAGACGTGAAGAATTGTGAGAACGCCAAGGATCAGTGGCAAGAATGCGACGTGCAGTAAAAGCATCTGTCCCAGATTTGTCACTGTGAACCATGCACCTACACCAACTGAGTTAAATCCATCTTTTGCTTCAAATGAAATCCACTGTGAGTCAAAGTTTGTTTGGACGAGATAGCCAGTGAAAGCAGTAGCAATCGATGCAACGAAGGCTACTCCTCCGGTCATCCATGTTGCCATCCGACGACCACGCCAAGCTGCCATCCAGAATTTGCCCCAAAGATGAATCACCATAAAGATAAAGAAGAACTGAACGCTCCAGAAATGAAGACTGTTAACAAAGTGCCCAACGTTCGATACGTGATACCAACTTGGACCTTCAAATGCTAGAACTACACCGGAAGCGATGATTACGCCAAGAGAGGAAAGGGTGAGAACACCGAATGTATAAATCCAACTTGCAACATATGCAGGCTGTGTATCTGGCAAGAGTTTTTCAATAGGCAAGTTTCTCTGCCACGCACCACGCAACTTTGCGGTCCATAACTCTTTCTCTGAGTTACTCATTTCTGATTCTCCTTATCTTGAGGAAAAGGAAGAGTGAGAGCAAGTAGAAAAATTGCCACCATCGACAAAATAATCAGCAAATTAGTGACCGAGATTTGTAGCCAACCCCAATGCAAATAAACAGCTTTGAGGTTCATAAAGTGTCCGAAAATTCCCATGTAGTGAAGGTAGGACTACTTGCGAGCGTAATCTTCCACATGAGCGAGTGCCAGCACTCGCCTCTTATGTTCTGAGCGATAGCACTAGTGCTACTGTTCTAGAGGAGAGGTGAAAACGATGATTAATGACATCACGATTATGCAGCGGGAGTTAACTCCCTTCGAGCACCTAGTACTCGCCCTTGTCTGTGAAGGAAAATCTAATTCTGCAATTGCATTTGAAACTTCACATACCGAAAAAGTTGTTGAAAATACCGTCAGTCGCTCAGCCCGCGCCTTTGGAATCACATCAGATGGGGATACAAACGTGCGCGTACTTCTTGCCCTGGCTTACCGCACCAATTTTGGAGACGACGCCTTTGACGACCTAAATCTGCCGTGCCGCCACCTTCAAGTTGGACCTGATGGGCGCAAAGTCTGTATGCAACACTTCGAATAATCTTCAACTGAGTAGAATCTGCTCATGCATCTACTAGAAATATTTCAAGCTCTTGTCCTAGCCATACACGTTATCTGTGTTGCTGGCATCGTTGTCCTTCTGCTTATGCAGGCAGGCAAAAGTCCTAAAAAAGTCCCCAAAGGTTTAACACACCTTGGTCTGACCGCCCTGGTGGCTGGTCTTGCCCTCGTTGGCATCAGAAGCGGTCTTCACCATGATGACGCAGCAAAATGGGTTGCGTATAACAATGGGACTGTGGCGCTCAAGCTTGTTGTTGTGATCATTATCTTGGTCGTGGCATTTAGAGAGACAAAGAAGGCATCGATTACAAATCGCACATACTGGACGCTCTTGCTTCTAACAGTTGCCAACATCGGTCTTGCCTCTAGCCTTAAATAAAATTAAAAGTAAATGGCCGCCGGGATAACCCGGCGGCCATTTTTATGCTTTTAAATTACTTCCAAAGAGCGATATGCGCCTTCGAGATAACCCAACCGAAGTTATCAACTGTAATTCCGTGCCCCTTATATGCAAGAGCGAAAATAACAAGTGAAGCTCCAGCAATTGACATGTTCTTCATAAATGCTGTTTGTGAATTCATCTTTGCAGTTGCGTCTGTCTCTTTCCAGAAGTCATGGAAGATCAGCGCAGAGATGATGCAGAAGACAGCGATCAAAAGTGCCCCTAGGTCTACATAAACACCAAGTAGAACATAAATCCCACCAAGTAGGATCATGAGGCCTGAAAGAAGCACGCCAAGCTTTGCAGCAGGAAGCTTCTTGTACTTTGCATATCCTGTCATCGCTTCTAACTTGGCGAAATGGCTAACTCCACCTGAGATGAAAATGATTGAGAACAAGATTCTGCCAATGAGTGCAATTGCGTTCATTATTTTCCTTTGTCTATATGAGGCGGGGAAAGCCTGTTGGTATTACGTCTGTCTATTTTAGACCGTAAATTTGTTGAACATTCAACTATTTGAGGAGTGTTTACCTAGTTTGCTGAAAATTCACCCATTAGGGGCAAGTAAGAAGCTCCCTACTGCAAATAGTTCGCGATAGGGAGCTAATCCTCACGGAGAGGTGAGGTCTATGTGCATAGACCTATTCTTGCCTGCGTCCATGCCTGAACCCGAGCAGGGTCAGTATCAAGAAGAGAATCCCTGCGAGATATGCAACATATGAAGCAATTAAAACGATCTGGCCAATTTGCCAGAAGGCATATGCATTCAAGAGCATTCCTCGAAGTGTTTCTCCTCTGAAAAGTGACTGAACTTCTCCCGCCAAAGCGGTATCAGTAGGTGCAGCAATTGAGGCGGCGCTGGCCTGTGAATAAGTCATGCCTTTTCCAATACCACGCAAGTGAACAGCGATGTAGTGATCGGCAAATACTTCTGCCTGACGACCATTGACAACTTGCTCCCCTGCGTATTTAGCAACAATTGCCTGATCGGCTGCGGGCAAACTCGTTAGCCCACCAGTGCCGGCTGCAGGTAAAAATATTTTCTGTGCTGAGAGTTGAGTCTTTACCTGATCATTTGTGAAGCCATATGCCCACGACATGAGGCCTCCGGCGACAAGCAAACCAACTGCTAATAATCCTCCAACTGAGCTAGCAATCTTATCTAGCGATTTACGATCAATGACCTTTGCCATTTTCTTATCCTCTCTCCGAATTAACGTGCAGGACCATTCTCCAACTAGCACAGAGAAATAAAGGTTCGCAGAGATGGGGATAGCACTCGCCTATATAAAGTGAGAGTTAGCACTGTGATACAGATCCCTTCGATGTAATATGACAATGTGAAAACAGTTATTTTGGATGTTGATACAGGCGTAGATGATGCATTTGCCATCATGTTTGCGGCAAGACACCCAGATCTCAATCTCATCGGCATTACTTGCGTGGATGGAAATACAAAACTTTCACAAGTACTAATTAATACTCTTAAGGTTTTAGATAAAGCTGGCGCTAGGCAAATTCCAGTTTCCTCAGGTGCAAGTAGGCCACTGCTCGAAACACCAAAGTATGCCGAACATGTTCATGGCAGCGATGGACTAGGCGATTTGGATACTCCGCTATCGGCTCGAAAAATTGATCAGCGCCCAGCAATCCAATTACTCCGAGATCTCATAGATTCATCGCCTAACCCAGTCACTCTTATCCCTACTGCTCCTCTGACAAATATTGCGCTTTTCTTGGGTGCCTACCCAGAAAGCGCAAAGAAGCTGGAGCGCATTGTGCTCATGGGGGGTTCTGCATCAAAGGGAAATGCAACAGAATATGCAGAATTTAATGTCTGGCATGACCCGGAAGCTGCCGCAATCGTCTTTAAAAGCGGGATTCCCATCACTATGTATGGGTTAGATGTGTTCAATGATTTAATCATGAATAAAGACGATGTGGCATCACTTACTGCATCAAAAGATGAGTGTGCTCAGTTCGCAGGACGGCTAATCGATCACTTCATATCAGTACCAAACCTAGAAGTAACTCTTGGTGATTACGGCGCTGTTGCAACTGCCATTCGCCCTGATTTGGCTACCTGCAAAAAATACCGAGTAAGTGTGGATACATCTTTCAGCCCCACACGAGGGCAGACACATTGTCGGCCGGTAGAAACTAAGGACTCAGAACTTGGCGAGCATGATCTTGATGCACCTGTAGTAGATGTAGTAGTCGCTTCAGATGTTGATGGGATGCGAAAGTTATGGCTTGAAACCGTTAACTCTCAGTCGAAAATTTAATCCCGATCTGCTTACGCAAGTCATCCATTACGCCCATGATTGCAACCGTCTCTTTTAGACTCATAATTGGGCTTTCTAGGAGTCCTTTATTAATGCACTCTTCAACATGGATCGCTTGGTATTGCATTCCGCGTCCTTGAATTTTATCTTCATAACGGCGCACTACCTTGTTCATTGAGTCGTAGTGAGTAAAGGTAGTCTGCTCATAAAACGGAGTATCGATCTCAATATGTCCCTTGGTTCCCATGATAGAAGCGGTGACTGGTCCTGCAGTAACCATGGAGGTGTGCAGCAGGGCACGCGCGCCACTCTTGTATTCAAAAATCAAAGCTGAAACTTTATCCAGATGGGTGTCGGTCAAATTTCCACTACCAATTGCTTTATCTGGAATTCCAAAAATGCGGGTAGCAAATGAAACAGGGTAAATTCCAAGATCTAAAAGTGCTCCCCCGCCAAGTTCAGGTGACCATAGACGTTCAACTCGCTCAGGAGGCAAATATTGAGTGTGATCGGCAATAACTGATTGGATTTCTCCAAGCTCTCCAGCGTTAATTGCTTTAAAGATTTCAACCATAGTAGGCAGGAATCTTGTCCACATCGCTTCCATGACGAAAACATTCTTGCGAGCTGCCGCTTCGGCAATCTTCTTGGCATCTGCTTGGGTGAGTGTGAAAGGCTTTTCAAGTAGTACATGCTTTCCGGCTTCAATAGCTAGGAGAGCGTCTCTTGCGTGCATGGACTGAGGTGTAGAGACATAAACAACATCTACCTCTGGATCATTTACAAGTGCTTCATAGCCTTGGTGGCGATTGGCGATACCAAAGGTGTCGGCAAAAGCATTCGCCTTTGCTAGATCACGAGCACCTACTGCCTGAATATGAAGGCCTGCAAATTGAAAATCAGCAGCAATGGTTGCAGCAATCTTGCCTGCACTTAAAAATCCCCAGCGAAGTTTATTTGTCATGGGGATATGTTAGGCATACTTTTGCGCAAACGCCAGAGCGCTCATTTCATATATATCTTCAGGGCCATCGATCTCATCAATCTGCTGACCCATATGGGTAAATCCAAATTTATTAACAAGATGAATGGATGCTACGTTCTCTGGGCTCACGGTGTAGCGCAAGGTCTTTACTCCTGGCTGGGCAATGACCCAACTCCACATTGCCTTGAGCGCTTCATATCCATATCCCTGATTCTGAAAATCTGGATGAATCCCTAATCCAATTTCTATCATTCCTGAGGCATCTGGCGCCCCATGAAAGCTTGTGCTTCCGATAATTTCTCTAGATTCTTTAGCAACGATCCATCTCACAAACCACATATTCAGTGATGCATCTTCTTTGACTTGAGGAACTCTCCAAGAGAGAGGACCCGAGTCATCTACTAAGGCACGGTGAGGATTTTTATAGCTCTTGCCTTCATATATAGAGAAATCTTCGGGATGCTCAAAAAGGGTAATGAGATCTTCTGCTTCAATTAGATGCAGCTCAAGCCGAAGAGTCTCAATCACTTTGCTGTTCGAATCATTCGTTGGTAGAACGTATTCAATTCTGGATTAGCGATCTTTTTCTCCCCCATTACGAGAAAACCAAGCTTTTCATAGGCGCTAATTGCCAGCAGATTATCTTCCATAACACCTAGGCCTTGCTTGCTCCAGTCGCGCACAGGAACTTGTCCATCAACATAATTAAACATCGCTCGAAGGACGCCTTGTCCCCTAACTTCGGGGCTCACCCAACATCCGCCAATCCAGCATGTCGCCCCAAAGTCCCCATCTAGAACTTCAATAGACATTAAACCAACATCAACACTTTGGTAGGAAGCAACAAGAAATGTAAGTTTTGCAAATTTCTTACGCCATGCAGTTTCATCTTCTTTGCTCTCAGCATCAAAGTCACCCTCAAGAACGTCAGGGCTTTCTTGCAAAGATTTCAACCTGACTGCGCGAAGTCTCTGCCAATCATCGGCGTGTAATTCCTTTACTTCAATATCACGTGCGCTCATAGGACCTAGCTCTTTGAGCTCTGCTCTAAATCAGCCCAGGCTGCTTGAAGTGTCTGCGTAAATGCCTCAAGTGGCTGGGCTCCTGAGATCCCGTACTTCATATCAACAACGAAAAATGGGACACCCGTTGCACCTAACTGGGAGGCAAGATTTCGATCAGTCACTACTTCATCTGCATATTGATCTGAGCGCAGTATGTCGTCGGCAAGATCAGCATCTATCCCCACAGATATTGCAACAGCAACTAGGTCTGAATGCGAAAAGAGAGGTCGTGATTTCTCAAAGTAACTGGAGAACATCGCTTCTAAAAGCTCATCTTGTTTATTAATTGTTGCTGCCCAAAGAAGAAGCCTATGCGCATCAAAGGTATTGCCGGATAAAGTCTCATCAAGGTTGTAACAAAGTCCCTCGCCGTCGGCTACAGCGCAGACATTTGCTTGCATCTGCTTTACCTGCTCTGGTGAGACTTGATACTTGCTAGCCAGCAGTTCACTTGTAGGCAAGACATCTTTGGCATCTGGCTGGAGTTGGAAAGCCCGATGTCTTATTGTCACTTCATCTTTATGGCCAAAGGCACTTAGAGCTTTCTCTAATCTGCGCTTACCGATAAAGCACCATGGACAGACGACATCAGCCCAAACATCAATAATCATCTCTTCAACTCATCAGTGCCTTGCATGCTAGAAATACTATCTGAGATTACTGTTCTCTCATGCTCATACTTCTACCGCCAAGTGAAGGTAAGAATGAAGGGGCCCATGAGCAAGTCTTGAGTCTGGCAAAACTCTCCTTTTCAAAGTACCTCACTGATTCAAGAGTACGTGCCATGACTGAGAGCAAGCTCAAGGCCGCAAAAGCAAAAACGAGCGCTGCGATTGATATCTACTCTGGTGTTCTCTATCAATCACTTGATTACTCATCACTATCTGCCAGAGCAAGGAAGCGAGCAGATAAAGAGATTGTGATCATCTCCGCACTCTTTGGAGCACTTCGCCCGCAAGATCAAATTCCGACATACAAAATGAAGATTAAAAGTTCTTTATGGAAAGTAGCGGTGAGTCAGGCTCTTGAAAGTTTAAATTCTGATCTTATTATTGACTGTAGGTCCTCTACATATGCTGGAGTATGGACGCCTGATCCTTCTAAAACAGTTGCTGTAAGAGTATTCCAAGTGAAGAAAGGTAAACGCTCGGTTATCACCCATATGTCAAAGAAATACCGCGGTGAATTCACTCAGATATTACTTAAAAGCAAAATGATAAAGACACCTCAAGAAGTTAAAGTGCTTGCTTCCAAGCACTTTAAAGTCGAGTTTCACCAGCAAGTGGGCAAAGAGCCTTGGTATTTAGATCTCATTATTAAAGGCTAGCCTTAAAGCAATAGATCTTTCACAATTATTTTAGTCATCCCCATCATCGCGCCCATTGCGTGTGATGCCTTGGCGGGATCCGGGTTGCCAAGTGCTTCACCTAATTGCTTAGGAACTATCTGCCATGACAAGCCATATTTATCTTTGAGCCAACCACAACGACCTTCTTCTGCCCCTGCGCGCATGAAAGCATCCCAATAATGATCGACCTCTTCTTGCCCATCGACAGTAACAAAGATTGAGAATGCTTCACTAAATTTAAACTGAGGTCCGCCATTAAGTGCGATGTAGTTCTCACCTAATAATTCAAAATTAATGGTGAAAGCTTTACCGTCTGTGCCTTTAGCAATGTGGTGGACCTTGCTATCAGCAAATATCGATGTATACAGATTAACCGCTTCTTCTGCTTGGTCATCAAACCAGAGCATGTGGCTTAAAGTAGGCATGGGTGGAAAGTAGCGAAAAGTAAACGAAAGCGCCATTTTCACTTTAGGCGTAACATTGGGATGTGCTCTCCCACGTATTGACCTTTACTTTTTTCGTTTTAATTGGCCTTGAAATTCGTGAAGGACTTAATAGACCGAAGGAAATTGTACTTCCTGGGCTCTGCGCACTTTCTGGAATGATTTTTCCTGCAATCATTTTTATAGCTCTACATACTGGCGCTAATGCGTGGGCAGTGGCTATGCCAACGGACGTCGCATTAGCTATCGGGGCGTTAAGTTTTCTTGGAAAGAGAGTTAATCCATCCGTAAGACTATTCCTACTCACTCTTGCTGTGGCAGATGATTTTTTGTCTCTAGTAGTAATTGGAATCTTTTTTCGAAGCAAACTTGATCTTGCCAGTGCTATATACACCTTGGGAGCTGCAACAATTGGGTTCTTATTGCCGTTTCGAACGAAGCTTATTAAGTACCTCTCCCCCGTTGCTACTTTTGTCGTAATTCCAATTTATATCTGGATAAATCTGCTCTCACACTTAAATTTTTCTTTAGCAACTCAAAAAATAAGCGTGGCTTTAATAGTTGCCCGAGTTCTAGGAAAAGTAATCGGCATTTCCCTTGCAGCCTGGGCTCTGACTCACTTCACCAAACTTAGGCTTCCAGTAAGCCTTGACCTTCGAGAAGTTGTAGGTGTTGGCATGCTTGCTGGAATGGGACTGACAGTATCGATAGTAATCGCCGAAATTACTCTGGCTACTACACCTGAGCTAGATCAAGTACGAATCGGTCTGTTCTTTGCTGCAATTATTTCAGGTGTCTTTGGAACGCTGTTCCTTGGATTTAACTCTAAGTCGAATTGATCTAAGCTAGATTGGTCAGAAGTTCTGAAAGCAATACTTCTACTCTTACTTTGATGTCATCTCTTACTTTGCGAACAAACGCTAAGTCTTGACCTGCGGGATGTTGCGAAAGAGCAAAGTTTTTTATGACAAGCACCGTCGAGTAAATCCGGCAGTGGAAGCGGAATCTAAGTTAGGAGCTAAACGAAAATGATCGTTCTCTATGGTGTCGCCTTTATCTCTGGCCTATTCACGATCCTGGCTCCCTGTATCTGGCCCTTACTGCCAATCGTTCTGGCAGATGTAACTCAATCGAACTCTAAGCGCCGCCCACTTGGAATCACCGCAGGCGTAGCAATCTCCTTCGCCTTCTTGACCTTGGCGGTCTCCTTCCTGGAGAGCTCCTTAGGTTTAAACCCCAACGTACTTCGTAAATTAGCAGTGGTGGTTCTTCTCGTCATTGGTTTCTCTATGGTTGTCCCCGCTCTCTCTCGCAGGATGGAGGCTTCGATCTCCAGCTTGGCAGGTCGATTTGGTGGAGTCGGTCGAAATCAACGTAGTGATTTCAGCGGTGGATTCGTCACTGGTCTCGCCCTGGGTGTTGTCTGGACCCCATGTAGTGGCCCGATCCTTGCTTCAGTCGCCACCTTGGCCGCCACCAACAAGGTCTCATTGCAAGTCGTGATCGTGACTCTCTTCTATGTTGCTGGTGTATCTATTCCGCTCTTTGGTTTCGCGGTAGGTGGCCAGAAGCTACTTGCTAAGTCACGTCGCCTTTCCAAGCACACCGCCAGAATTCAAATTGCATCGGGCGTCGTGATGATCCTGACTGCTTTTGCGATCTATACCAACTATGACAAGACCATCGAAGCGAAGCTGCTCAACGCAATCCCTTCATACTCCAGCGCTCTTACAA
>Ga0118677_10009331_pt1 | contig 15358 bp, 11 predicted proteins | sample AliMusrvi5mmetaG_FD_86154 | JGI IMG/M metagenome (GOLD analysis project Ga0118677, IMG submission 86154)
ATGGAGACTTTTTAATAAGAATTCATGGCGTTATATATAAATTTACCGCAAATCAAGCATTGTTTACCGATTTGACTTACAAAGCACTTGATTTTCAAACTCAAATTGATTTATGGGTAAAAGCTATTATAACGGGAGCTACAACTACAGCACAAAACATTGAAGCAACTATCCGCTATATGTTTAGAGTATGTGCAGGTGAAGTTGAAAAAGAAGTCAACAAAACAAATAATCCTGATTTAGCAGAAATGATGGATATGGAAATAACAAATTCAGATAAAACTCAAAACAAAGCTCCAATCGAAGTTTTAAATGATGTACTAAATGGTGATATTATAGTTGATTTATTAGCTGTTAATGGAGCTTATGGCTACATTTTAGAATGTACTCAAATAAATGAAACCGGAGGAGAAGACATAGTAACAGAAAGGAGAATAACAAATGCTCATTCTCAATTAACAGGCTTCATTTCAGGAGCTAAGTATTCATTCAGGGCTATGCCTATTTTCGCAAATAATTTAATGGGAGGTTATACACCATCAGTTGTATTAAGAATAAACTAAATCAATTAATAATTAACAATTAAATTAAAGAGCCTTTATCATTTTTTTGATAAAGGCTCTTCTGTTAACTGTTAGTTAGATAAAGACAAAGAATTTCCTTTGTTTAGCTCTCTTTTCTCTTTAAATCTTTTGCTTTGTCCTGAAGATCTTGTTCATACTCATTAGTAGGAACCATTTCCAGATAATGTGGAGTAGCCACAGTGTGTTCATTAACATGAACAAAAGTAATAAAACCACTAACTAGTACTGTAGGGTCATTAATTACATTTACTTCAATATTAGTAACACAACTAGTACGACCTGCATAAACAAAACGGCTGGTGTAACAAACAGTTTGTCCCAAACGAAGCGGACTTCTAAAAGTCATTCCATGTATTTTAAAACAAATAAGATTGTTAGGGTCTAGTTCGGCAGCAGCAGCAATAAAACCGGCTTCAACAAACCATTCGGCACTACGACCTGCAAATAATGAGCCATGATGGTTCAAATCTTCACTTTTAATTAAGTGATAAGTTGTAAATGTGTAAATATCTTTTTTTGTTATCATTTGTTTAGAATTTTTCTGCAAAAGTACTCTTTTATTTGTTAGGACAATCACAAATCGGTAAAATAATTTTAATAAAATAAACTCTTCATATAATTGAGAAAAGAAGTATCTTTGTAAAATAAAAATTCACACTAAATAACTAAGAAAAAAAACAATTGATAAGTCCCGGAAGTATACAAACGATTATCGAAACTGCGCGTATCGAAGAGGTAGTTGGCGAGTATGTTGCTCTTAAAAAAAGAGGAATTAATCTTATTGGATTATGTCCTTTTCACAACGAAAAGACTCCTTCTTTTACGGTGTCGCCTACCAAAGGTATTTATAAATGTTTTGGATGCGGCAAGGGTGGCAACTCCGTAAATTTTATGATGGAGCTCGAACATTACTCTTATCCCGAAGCTTTGCGTTTTCTTGCTCATAAATACAACATAGAACTTGATGAAGAAGTGCCGACTGCTGAGCAAATGGCTGCCCTCGACGAAAGAGAAACCTTATTTAATATTTGTACATTTGCTCAGAAACATTTTACCGATACCCTTATTAATAAAGATGAAGGCAAGGCGGTGGGGCTATCTTATTTTAAAGAAAGAGAGTTTACCGATGCCACTATAGAGTCATTTCAATTGGGTTATTGTTCAGAAAAGTGGGACGACTTTACGCAGTATGCGTTAAAGAATGGTTATAAGATTGAGCAGCTAGTAAGCGCGGGCTTTTCAATTGACAAAGAGGGTCGCCAGTTCGACCGTTTCAGAGGCAGGGTAATGTTCCCGATTCATAACCTTTCGGGAAAAGTTATTGGATTTGGTGGCAGGATACTTATCACAGATAAAACGAAGTCGAAGTATATTAATTCGCCCGAAACCGACATTTACAGTAAGAGTAAGGTTCTTTACGGACTTTATTATGCTAAGAATGCTGTTATTGCTAATGATAATTGTTATTTGGTGGAAGGCTATACAGATGTAATTACCATGCATCAGGCAGGTATTCAGAATGTAGTAGCATCTTCAGGCACATCTTTAACAACTGAACAAATAAGACTTATTAGTCGCTATACTAAAAATATAACAATTCTTTATGATGGTGATGCTGCTGGTATCAAAGCATCTTTCCGCGGACTTGATATGATATTGGAACAGGGCATGAATGTTAAAATTGTTTTGTTTCCTGATGGAGAAGACCCTGATTCATACACTCGAAAGAACCGTTCGGCAGAAGTTGTGGAATACATTACCAAGAGTGCTAACAATTTTATATTGTTCAAAACAAACCTATTGCTCGAAGAAGCTGCTCATGATCCTATTAAGAAATCATTGCTCATAAAAGAGATTGTACAGACTATTGCTTTGATTCCGGATGTCATTCAACGTTCGGTTTATATAAAGGAATGCAGTGCTTTAATGGATATTCAGGAGGACACTTTGCTTAATGAGTTGAATAAACTTATTCGAAAAAAGTTTAGTAAAGAATCTCAGGCTCCAGAGGATGAATATATCCCTGAACCTACTGAATATGCAGCTCCTAAACAACATGATGAAGTTGAACTTGATGATTCTATTTATCAGGAAAAGGATATCGTAAGACTGCTACTGAACTATGGTACTCATGAGCTTGATAATAGCTATGTTAATGAAGATAATGAAAAGGTAGAGTCTAAGATTAGTGTTGCTGCTTATATCGTTAATGATATAGCTAATGATGAAATGAAGTTTAAGAATCAGTCCTATCAATTGATATTTGAAGAGTTTGTAAAGATTATAGGTACTGAAACGCTACCTGACGAACAATACTTTACACATCACGAAAACACAGAGATACGGAATACTGCTATTGATCTGTTAAGCTTTCCACATCATCTAAGTGACAATTGGGAGAATCTGCATCGCATAAGTGTTCCATCCGAAGACAGGCAAACGATACTGGAGTTATCTGTTAAGAATTCTTTACTATCATTTAAGTTAAAGAAAGTTGAAGAGATGAGAACTGAAAACTCCAAACTAATACGAGATTGCAAAGATGATGATGAATTAATACTTTATCTTGAGAAACAAAAACGTTATGATAATATTAAGAAAGCAATCTCATTATTGTTGAAAAGGATTATTACTAAATAAATATTTTTTTCTTTTGTAATTAGTATCCAAAAAAGTATTAATTTTGAACCTTGTTAATTAACAGTTAATTCTAATACAAATATAATAACTAAAACCAAAGATGTTATGAAGACGAAAACACTTTTACTTGCTTTTACATTCATCAGTTTAATGTTAAATGCACAAGTAGGTTACATAAGTACAATTGCTGGAACGGGTGCTGCTAACTATAGTGGTGATAATGGTCCGGCTGTTTTAGCCAAGCTAAATGTCCCTTTTGGAATGACCTTTGATGCTGCCGGCAATTTATATTTTGCTGACAATGGTAACAATGTAATCCGCAAGATTAACACAAACGGTATAATAACAACCATTGCCGGTGTTTATTATCTTAATACAGGGAGCTCCTGGTATTATGGTGGTGATGGACATGCTGCTGATTCTGCATTTATTGCTAGTCCATTTGGAATTACCTTAGACACTGCAGGTAATATCTATTTCTCTGATAATCTCAACAATGTTATCCGAAAGGTAACGGTGTCAACCGGTATCATTACTACTGTAGCCGGTAATTCAGCTCTTCTCTTTATGCCTTATGCTTTTAGTGGTGATGGCGGTCCAGCAACATCTGCGGAGCTAAACAATCCATGGGGAGTGGCGGTGGATAAAGCAGGTAATATATATATTGCTGACAATAGTTATAATGTAATCCGCAAGGTTACTGCAGCTACAGGTATTATCACAACTGTAGCGGGCAATGGAATAGCCGGTTACTATGGAGATAATTTTCAAGCAGATAATGCTCAGTTAAACGCTCCAAGTGGTGTGTCGTTGGATACTGCCGGTAATCTTTATATATCTGATAATGGAAACAATGTAATACGTAAGGTAAATGCTTTGACTGGAGTTATAACAACCGTTGCCGGTAATGGAACTGGTGGTTATAGTGGTGATAACGGTCTGGCAACCTCTGCAAAGATTCACGACCCTTCTCTGGGAGTAGCCTTTGATCCGTCAGGAAATTTTTATATTGCTGATGATGTTAACAATGTTATTCGTAAAGTAACTGTTTCAACCGGTATTATAACTACTATTGCAGGCACAGGAGCAAATGGTTATAGTGGTGATAATGGTCCTGCTACACTGGCTAAGTTTAATGGTCCTGAAGGTGTGGCTATTGATGCTCATGGAAACATTTATATCTCTGATGAAAACAATGTAATCCGTAAGATTAATGAAACAGTTATAGACACTGTACCTGCAACTCCTGAAGCTATTTATGGCAGTACAACTGTTTGTAAAGGTACTTATATACTATATAGTGTCGATTCGGTTGCAGGTGTTACCAGCTATACCTGGACATTGCCAGGAGGTTGGATTGGAACAAGTACTACTAATAGTATCATTGCTTTAGCTGATTCAAGTGGAACAATTACTGTTACTGCAAACAATAATATAGGTTCTTCAGCTCCTCAGTCTGTTTATGTAACTGTTAATACTGTTAATACATCTGTTAGTCAATCGGGAGCAACTCTTACAGCAAACGCTGCTAATGCTGCTTATATATGGATTAATTGTAACGGTAACATCCCCGTTCAGGGAGACACCAATCAAAGTTATACTGCTACTTCTTCTGGTAGTTATGCGGTTGTTATTACTCAAAATACATGTGTTGATACTTCTAATTGTTTCCCTGTTGTTGTTGTTATAGATACTGTCCCTGTGACTCCTCAAGCCATTCATGGCAGTACTACCGTTTGTAAAAGTACTTATATTACTTATAGTGTTGATTCAGTTGCAGGTGTTAGCAGTTATACCTGGACTTTGCCCGGAGGTTGGGTAGGTTCTAGTACTACTAATACTATCATTGCTTTAGTTGGCTCAAGTGGAACTATTACTGTTACTGCAAACAATAATATAGGTTCTTCGGCTCCTCAATCTGTTTATGTAACTGTTAATACTGTTAATACATCTGTTAGTCAATCGGGAGCAACTCTTACAGCAAGTGCTACGAGTGCTACTTATATCTGGATTAATTGCAACGACAATATCCCCGTTCAGGGAGAAACCAATCAAAGTTTTACTGCTGCTACTACAGGTAGTTATGCAGTTGTCGTCACTCAAAATGGATGTGTAGATACTTCTAATTGTTTTACTGCAAATGTTGGGTGCTCAACTACAATTACAGGTGCTGATTTGCCTCATACAGGTCTGTCAGTCATGCTTGTTGTGGATACTGTGACGAATGTTCCTTTAGGTATTCCTTCTATTAATCAAAACTGGGATTATTCGATGTTAACTATCAGTTATCCTAAGTTTGCTGTATATTATTCTACTGCCGCAACACCTTATGCCTCTGTGTTTACAACTTCTAATATCGACACTTATGGTCCCGGTAATCTTTATGGTACTTTATTTGGTGGAGCGCCTGTGGTTTCGTCCGATAACGGTTATATATTCTGGAAAAGTGATACTACCGGTCTCTGGGAAACAGGTTTTAGGGCTGATGGTGGTGCTTATGCCGGCATCAATGTTAAAGATATTCCTAAAGAGTTGATAATTGGAGCTCCTGCTGTGTATGGAAGTGTGTTCAACAATACAGCCCGTTGGGAATTACCGATGAATATGAATGCTGCTGATGTTGACACCTTTTACGTAAGGAATATCAAAAAGACTATTACTGCTGACGCCTGTGGTTCAGTAACTACTCCTTATGGAGCGTATCCAAATGTTCTTCGTCAGCATGAATATGTTGTTAGTTTTGATAGCATTTATGCTAAAGTTGGGAGTTTTGTAGCCGCAGCTATTGAGTTCAAGAGAGATACTTTAAACAACTACATGTATCTGGCTAATGGTGTTGGATATCCGGTTTGCATCGTTCATGCTGATAAGAATAACACTGTTTTGGATGTTGAATATTACGCCGGTGTTTATACTGATATTAATACTTATGCCCTTGGCGGGAATAAGATTTTGCTTTTCCCTAATCCCGCTAACGATAAGATTACTATTAGTATTGATAAGACTGACGCTATCAATAATTCAGAAGTAGCTATCTATGATATACAAGGAAGACTTCTATATAATCAATCTATTGTTAATGCTAACGTTGAGGTTAATATTAGTGCTTTTGCAAAAGGAATGTATATTGTTAAAGTCAGCAATAACAATAAGATTACAGCATCAAAGTTTGTAAAAGATTAAACATTTAGTCTAATCCGATAAATCATTTATGAATAAAAACGTCGTCATCACGAGGAGGAACGACGAAGTAATCACTTCAATAAACAATAAATGAGATTGCTTCACTTCGTTCGCAATGACGACATGGTGCTTGATAGATAGTATTTTATCTTAGGATTATCTAAATCACAAATTTTATTCCTATCCTTATAATAATAATGTATGTTTTTAAAGGCTCAACTCCTTATAAAACACAAACAGAATAAAGCCTTCAACCGATAGACTTAAAACAAAAGTCTTTGGCATCCGTAAACTATCGCCTCCCTATTTTGTTAATTAATGTCAAACTTATCATTTAAACCAAAATAAGTAGATTTATAGCGGCAAAATTTGTACTTTTGCACACTAATTCACAAAGAAAATATACAAAGCAAGAATGGAAGAACCTCAAAAGAATAATCATCGTTATCTGCCTTTAATCTTTGCAGGGATATTGATAGCAGGGATGTTGATAGGCACTAAGTTACCAAAGAAACAGTTTAACTCTAAATACGATAAGATAAGTGACGTCATCAACATGGTGATGCAGAATTATGTGGATACTGTTGATAAAGAATCGCTGAAAGCTAAAGCTATCACAGGCATATTAGAGAGCCTTGATCCACATTCAGTGTATATTCCGGCAAGCGATTTTAACGAAAGTAACGATCCTTTGTTAGGCAAGTTCGAAGGCATTGGAGTTCAGTTTCGTCTTCAAAAAGACACTATTATGGTGATTACACCCGTTACCGGTGGACCTTCAGAGAAAGTAGGCATCCGTGCCGGCGACCGCATCGTTACTGTTGACGGTAAGAATGTTGCAGGTGTTAAGATCAAAGATATTGATGTGATGCGTAAACTTAAAGGTAAGAAGGGCACCAAGGTTAAAGTCGGCATCCTTCGCAGAGGCATCCAGCACCCTATTGAATTCACTATTCTCCGCGACGTTATCCCTACTTACAGCATCGACGTTTATTATATGGTTGATAAGGAAACCGGCTACATTAAGTTGAGCAAGTTCTCCGAAACCAGTCATGAGGAGTTTCTTAATGCAATGGACGAGCTTAAAGCCAAAGGATTGAAAAAGCTTATCCTCGACCTTAGAGATAATGGTGGCGGTTACTTACAAACAGCAATTGCCCTTGCAGACGAGTTTTTATCAGCAGGCAAGATGATTGTTTATACTGAAGGCAGAAATCAGGCAAACCGCTACAGTAAAGCAACTAGTAGAGGCATATTCGAGAAAGAGCCTTTGGTAATTTTAATAGATGAATTCTCGGCTTCGGCAAGCGAGATCATTTCGGGAGCCATTCAGGACAATGATCGTGGATTGATAATAGGTAGAAGATCATTTGGTAAAGGACTGGTTCAGGAGCAATATTTCTTGTCTGATAGCAGTGCCATTCGTCTTACTGTTGCCAGATATCATACTCCAACAGGCCGTTGCATTCAGCGTTCCTACAAAAATGGGGTGGAAGACTATATGAATGATCTTAACCAACGCCTGCAAAGTGGCGAGTTGGAAAACCCTGATCTTACTAAGTTTGCCGACTCATTAAAGTTTAAAACCCCTAAAGGGAAGATTGTTTACGGTGGTGGAGGCATTATGCCCGATATTTATGTTCCGCTTCACGCAAATAAAAAACTGGAGTACTATAATGCAGTCTCTAACAAAGGCCTGATTTATCAGTATGCCTTTGATTATGTGGACAAAAACAGAATGGAGCTCAACAGGTATAAAACTTCTGATGATTATATAAAGAACTTTAACGTAAGCGAAGCTATGATGAAGGAGTTTATCGCTTACGCGGAAAAGAATGGTGTAAAGACTGCCAACGAGAATGAATCTAACGATAAGATTAAGGTACTGTTGAAAGCTTATATTGGAAGAAACCTGTTGGACGACAAATGTTTTTATCCTATCTATCTTTCTATTGATCCTACTTTTGGAAGAGCAATGGAAGAGATTAAGAAGATGAAGTAGGCAAACTTAACTTCATCATATTATAATAGGAAGATGGGATTCTACGATCTTGATAAGGAACAACGCGATAAACTTGTTAATCGTATATACAATGAGCTCTTTGAGGAACTTAATAAGAGCATCATCGATAAGACTACCATCTACTTTTCGGATACGGATACTTACATCCGCAAGACTGCTTATATGGCTATAGGCAAGATCTTTAAAGCTAATAAAGCACTTCATCGTAAGGTAGTAAGTATGCTCGACATGCTGTTCCTTTCTGAGAATTTCTATATTCGCCAGACTGTTATTAATAGCTGTGGTGAAATCGGCTTAACCGACTTTGCTATAGTTGAACCTCTTCTTGAAAAAGGCTTGTATGATCCGCATCATTCCGTTCGCAATGCTGTGATTGGTGCATTAAAGAAGATTATAGAGAAGAACCCTGAGCCTTCGTTGGTGTTTGCAAGAAAGTATCTCCATCACGAAGATAAGGAAATACGCAGGGAGATTTGTCATGGCTTGGAACTTAGGGGGAGGAAATACCCTCAGGATGTGTTGCCTTTGCTCAAAGAGTTGCAAGACGAAAAGACTTCGAGGGTTCGCAATATGCTAATTCATGTTATCGGACAGATTGCTTATAAAAAGGGATGCCTTGCCACAGTTGCCGGGGAGCTAAAGTCTTGGTATAATAAAGCATTGGTAAAACAGGCTGTTGAAGAAATAATAAGCGTTCACGAAAGTTATAAAAACTTCGCCGCAATGACGCAGGAAGAGGCTGTAAGTTATCTCAATACAATCTTTCCAAAAACATAAGGTGAGATTGCTTGTTGTTTTAGAACATCAAAAAACAAAAGACTTTGTTTAATTACAATGAATATTTATGTATCTTTGTAGCTATTAAATTAACTTTATGAAAAGAATATTATCCACTATATCACTGTTATTTATTCTTTTAATTGCTATAAATAATGTAGCTACTTGCCAGATTAGTGTCGGAGGCATTCCGCTTAGTTTGAGTACTAAAACCGACAATAGTTTTTATCAGACTATCATTGTTGATAAGCCTGATATGCAAAGAACTGCTTTGGAAGATGAACTTGCCAACAAAAGGAATAAACCTTATAGGATTGGTATCAACATTCCTATTAATAAGGGCATTCATAACTCTGGCACCTGGACTGTTTTACCTAACGGTGATAAGATTTGGCGATTGAAGCTAACTGCTAAAGATGCAACAGCATTAGGTGTTTACTACAACAACTTCTATATTCCTAAAGGCGGTAAACTGTTTCTTTATGATGATGCTTATGAAAAGATAATTGGTGCTTATACAAGTGTTAACAACTTACCTTCAGGACTATTTGCTACAGAACTTATAAGTGGTGAGTCAATAACACTCGAATATGATCAACCCGCAAATGTTAAAGACGAAGCTTTAATAAACATCTCTGAAGTTGATTATGCATACAGATCAGTTAATAAAATGGCTAACTCCGGTTCATGCGAGGTTAATGTAAATTGTAGCGAAGGCAACAACTGGAAAGCACAAAAGCAAGGTGTAGTTAAGATTACTGTAAAAGCAATAAGTGGTACTTTCTTATGTTCAGGCTCAGTTGTTAATAATACACGAAACGATTTTACACCTTACGTTTTAACTGCCGATCATTGTGCTTTTGATGGAGGTGGCGCTACCCCATCAGACCTTGCTCAATGGATATTCTACTTTAATTATGAAGCTCCTGATTGCGCTAAACCTCCTTCAACAGGAAGTTTAGCAACAATGACTATGACTGGAGCTACTAAGATGGCTGAAGCAGGTGAAGGCGGTGCTACAGGTTCCGATTTCTATCTGGTTTTATTAAATAATAGTATCCCCGATTCCTATAATCCTTTCTTTATAGGTTGGGATAGAACGAACAATCCGAGCCCTTCGGGTGTTGGAATTCACCATCCTTCCGGAGATATTAAAAAGATTTCGACTTATAACACTACATTGGCTACTTCGCAATGGGGTAGTAATGGTGTATATTCGCATTGGCAGGTTTATTGGGATCAAACAGCCAATGGACACGGAGTTACAGAAGGAGGTTCTTCCGGTTCTGCTATCTTTGATAACAATGGTAGACTTATTGGCACCTTAACCGGTGGAGATTCTGATTGTGGCAATCTTACAGGTGCTGATTGGTATGGTAAATTTTACTACCATTGGGATTTAAATGACACTACTCCTCAAGGAAGATTAAAAGATTGGCTTGATCCTATCTCTAATGGAACTACTCTGTTGGATGGTGTTTATTATCCTATTATTGATTTTAATGCAGACAAGACTGTTGTCCCTTTGGGTTCAACTGTAAATTATACTGATGATTCAAGAGGAGGTCCATATCTATACCAATGGAAGTTTGAAGGAGCTGTTCCTGATACTTCTAATGAGCGAAATCCTTCAAACATTTATTACCCTGCTTTAGGTTCTTATAATGTTACTTTAAAAGTTATAAGACCTGATACTACTATCATTAAAACTAAAACAAATTACATAAGAGTATTCGATGTGGTTAAGTTATATCCTAATCCCGCATCTCATTTTGTTTGGCTCGACCTTGCTAACAACAATTATTCTACCGTTAAGGTAAGTATCTATAATATGTTTGGTATGTTGGTAAGCTCTAAAGAACAAACGCTCACAAACGAAACAAGAATCTATTTTAATACATCTTACCTTAGTTCTGGCATCTATTTGTTCCGTATCGAAGGTAATTCTAATGTATTAGAGAAGAAAATTATTATCATACACAACTAATAAAAATGGAAAACATTACTGAAATCATTAATAATAAACATTCAAACATAAGTAATACAGTTAAAGATATTGCTGTTAAAGTCATAAATGGCCAACGGATTTCTATTGACGAATGCGTTGTCCTTTACGAAGAGGCTGACTTAAGTTTGGTTGGGATGCTTGCTAATCAAATTAGGGAACAGAAGAATGGCAACTACACTTATTATAATAAGAACCTACATCTTGAACCTACAAATATCTGTATTCATAACTGTAAGTTCTGTTCTTATTCTAAAAAGATAAATACTGATGGCTGGGAATACACTGTTGATGAGATGGTGGAACTTGTCAGAAAGGCACCGGAGGAAATCACAGAGGTTCATATAGTTGGTGGAGTTCATCCTTATCGGGATATTCATTATTATGGCAATCTTATCAAGGAGATTAAAGCTCTCAGACCTTCAATTCATATCAAAGCCTTCACTGCAGTGGAGATTGATCATATGATTAAGAAGGCTGGAATCACAATTAAGGAAGGCGCAAAGTTATTAAAGGATTATGGTTTGGATTCTATCCCCGGTGGTGGTGCTGAGATCTTTGACGAAACTTTGCGTTTAGATATTTGTTCTTCTAAATCTACTTCCGAACGTTGGTTGGAGATACATGAAGCTTTGCATAATGTTGGTATTCCTTCTAATGCTACTATTCTTTATGGTCATGTGGAAACTTATGCGCATCGTGCCGACCACATGAACAGACTTCGCGAACTTCAAGATAGAACGGGTGGTTTTAATGCTTTTATCCCACTTAAGTTTAAGCATAAAAACAATACGATGTCCGATACTAAGGAAGTCTCTGTTATCGAAGACCTCAAGAACTATGCAATTGCCCGTATCTTTCTTGATAATTTCGGTCATATAAAGAGTTACTGGCCTATGACCGGCAAGCAACTTGCTCAGCTTTCTCTTTCTTTTGGTGTTGATGATTTTGATGGCACTATTAATGATTCTACTAAGATTTATTCTTTGGCAGGATCCGAAGAGCAAAACCCTTCGATGACTACCGAAGAAATGAAGCAGCTTATTAAAGACGTTAAACGCATTCCTGTTGAGCGCGACTCTATTTATAATATCATCAATGCTGATTAGTAGATGTATGATAAGGATAATATAAAGAAAAAGAAAGTATTTGATAAGAAACAAGCCTTTCAGAAAGCTTTACAATATTGTGCTTATCAGGAACGTTCGCAGCAGGAAGTTCGTGATAAGCTTTATGATTGGGGTTTACACAAGGAAGAGGTAGAAGATTGCATTGCCGACCTCATTATCCAGAACTTTATTAACGAAGAACGTTTTGCTAAGCTCTATGCAGGAAGTAAATTCAGGCAAAACAAGTGGGGCAGAGTTAAGATTAAACAAGAGCTAAAGCTTAAGAAGATTTCTCCTTATTGTATTAAGGTTGCTTTGGAAGAGATTGATGATAATGAATATATGAAAGTCCTAAATGCTATCATCAATAAGAAATCTTCGGAGATAAAAGAAAATAATAAGTATAAAAGGCTCTCTAAAATAGCTTCTTTTGCCATCTCCAAAGGCTTTGAATCCGAACTTGTAATGAGTATCCTTAAAGATGAGAACTAATCTTTTCTTTCTAATCTGTTTTATCCTGTTTTCATAGCGTTTGATGGCAAATTTATTGCTTTTGCTTTCCTTAATGCGCTTTCTTTTTAGTATCAAAAGATTTCGTACCTTTGCATTTTAATTCAAGTCATTATTTAAGTGGAAATAGCAGCTTTAGTTTCAGGTGGTGTTGATAGTTCGGTAACCGTTCATTTGCTTAAAGAACAGGGTTTCGAGCCTACGATTTTCTATATTAAGATTGGTATGGAAGATGAGCAGGGTTATATTGATTGTCCTTCGGAAGAGGACATCGAGATAACCACTTATATTGCCAAAAAGTACGGTTGTAAGTTCGAGATTGTTTCTTTGCAACAGGATTATTGGGAAAAGGTTGTGGATTATACCATTCAGTCTGTTAAAAGAGGCCTTACTCCAAACCCCGATATGATGTGTAACAAGCTTATTAAGTTTGGTACTTTCGAAGAACGTTATGGTAAAGATTTTGACAAGATTTCGACGGGGCATTATGCTACTACTACCGAAAGAAATGGCAAAGTTTATCTCTCTACAGCTGCTGATAAGGTCAAGGACCAGACTTATTTCCTCGGTCAGATCAATTATTTGCAGGTTTCAAAGCTTATGTTTCCGATTGGTGGCCTTCAGAAGAAGGAAGTTAGGGATATTGCTTCGTTATGTAAGCTTCCGAGTGCTTATCGCAAGGATAGTCAGGGGATATGTTTCCTTGGCAAGATCAATTACAACGATTTTATAAAGCGTTATTTAGGCGAGAAACAAGGAAACATTGTTGAGTTTGAAACCGGCAAGGTTCTTGGCAAGCATAATGGCTATTGGTTTCATACAATTGGGCAACGCAAGGGCTTAGGCCTGTCAGGGGGGCCTTGGTTTGTGGTTAAAAAGGACATTGAGCAGAATATTATATACGCTTCCAACGGTTATGATCCCGAAACACAGTATGGAACGACCGTTAACCTGGCTGGATTCGATTTTATTACTGATAATCTTTGGGATAAGGCTATTGACAAGCAGGAAATTCAGTTTAAGATACGTCATACGCCCGATTTTACAAAGGGTAGCCTGGATAAAATAGGCGATATTTACCGTATAACTTCCAATGATAAGATTCAGGGGATTGCTGCGGGCCAATTTGGTGTCATTTACGATGATAAAGCAGAGATTTGCATCGGTAGCGGCATGATTATTTAATCTCAAATGTATTCTTTTTATTCCCGCTAAGGGCTAAAACATTATAAAAATAACAATTCGATGGATAAAAAAGATTGTTTCTATTTAGGCAAGATTACCAAGCCTTTTGGCTATAAAGGCGAACTGATTTTTTGGTTTGATGTTGACGATCCAACAGAATATAAAGGTATTCAATCTGTGTTGATTGAGTTAAAAACAGGCTTGGTGCCCTTTATTATCCAAAGTTTGAAGCTTAGGATGCCGAATACTGCAATTGTTAGGCTCGAAGATATCACTCCTGATGGTGCTTTGACGCTTGTTGGCAATGATTTGTACCTTCCGTTAAAGCTTTTGCCCAAATTAAGTGGCAATAAGTTTTATTTTCATGAAGTTATTGGTTTTATTGTTATTGATACCAACCGTGGAAACATTGGTACTATTGATAAAATACTCGATTACCCCGCTCAGCCTATCATGCAGGTGGTTAACAAGGACGATAAGGAGATATTAATCCCCATTATCGACCAAATAATCCTCAATGTGGACCGCAAGAAGAAGGAAATGGAGGTTGAAACTCCCGAAGGCCTCATTGATCTTTATATTTAACTACTTACGATGGCTTTTAGCTTCAAACAATTCAGCGTTACTGACGATAGAAGTACCATGAAGGTGGGTACTGATGCCGTTTTGCTAGGTGCATGGGCTAATGTTGACAATATTGACAGTATTTTGGACATTGGTACCGGCTGTGGTGTCATTGCATTAATGCTTGCGCAACGTAGTGAGGTCTTTGTGGAAGCTATTGACGTCGATTCGGACTCAATTAATCAGGCTGAGGTGAATTTTAACAATTCTCCATGGAAAAATAGGCTTAAATTATACATTAACACCGTTCAAAAGCACGCTCGGTTCGTCAACACGCATTATAGCCTCATCGTTTGCAACCCTCCTTACTTTTCTGACCATCTAAGGTCAGAGAATGAGAAGCGTAACCTTGCCCGTCATGCCGATAAACTTTCTTTTGAAGACCTTGCCTTTTCGGTTTCGCTACTTTTAACAGAGGAAGGTCGCTTTTGCGTTATACTTCCTGTAGAAGAGAGTGATAAGTTCCGACAAATTGCTTTAAATAATGATCTTTATTGCGTAAAGCGAACATATATTTATTCCAAACCGGACGTTGATCCTATCAGAGTGTTGTCTCAATTTCAGTTTACTAAGCTTCCGATTGAAACTTCATCCATTGTTCTTCGCAATAACGACGATAGTTACACCGATGCATATAAAAATCTTACCAAAGACTTTTATCTGAACTTCTAACCACATCTTAATTGCAATTATTTTCTTTATTATAATACTATTTATC
>Ga0118677_10009332_pt1 | contig 15354 bp, 8 predicted proteins | sample AliMusrvi5mmetaG_FD_86154 | JGI IMG/M metagenome (GOLD analysis project Ga0118677, IMG submission 86154)
AACTTCAGCGCTGGGGTGAGCGTCTCGATTTGCCGGTGGTCACGGGCAACCCGAATGTCGATCCCTCGTCGGTGTGTTTTCATGCCCATCAAAAGGCCATCGCCAGCCGCAGTGATTTTCTCATCTGCGACACTGCCGGGCGCATCCACACCCGCCACAACCTGATGGAAGAACTTGGCAAAATCCGCCGCACCCTGGCAAAACAAGACCCATCCTCGCCCCACCTTACCCTGCTTGTCGTCGATGCCACCACCGGAGCCAACGCCCTCAACCAAGCCAAGGAATTTCACAAAGCCTGCCCGCTCGATGGCCTCATCGTCACCAAGTTGGACGGCTCTGGCAAGGGTGGCATCGCCGTGACCATCCACGACCAGCTCGGCATCCCACCCCGCTTCCTCGGCACCGGCGAAGAACCCCACGCATTCTCGATTTTCCAAAAGCAGCCCTTCGTGCAGGAAATCCTCTGATTTGCGAGTTGAACCGGCGGCCTTGCCTTCCCTGGCACGCATTCCCGCTCAAATTCGGCGCAAATCCTGATACTTTTCACCTGGACACACACGCTTTGCTTGACATGGCGGCCGCTCTCGGGCGGTATTTCTTCCCCCATGGCCAAGTTATCCATCCGCAACCTCGACGTATCCGCCAAAGAAGTTCTCATGCGTGTGGACTTCAATGTCCCGCTCAAAGACGGTGCGATCACCGACGATACCCGCATCCAAGCCGCCATCCCCTCAATTCGCTACCTCCTGGCAGGCGGCGCAAAATTGGTCCTTTGCTCGCATTTGGGCCGTCCCAAAGGTGGCCCCGATGCCAAGTATTCACTCGCCCCCACTGCCGCCCATCTCGGCACACTTCTCGGCCAATCCGTCAAGCTCGCTGCGGATTGCATCGGTGAGCAGGCAGCAGCCCTGCGGGCCGCTCTGCAACCCGGCGAGGTGCTCATTCTTGAAAATACCCGGTTCCACCCGGAGGAGGAGGCCAACGACCCGGAGTTTGCCCGGAAACTGGCAGCCGCTGCAGATATTTTTGTCAACGATGCTTTTGGCACAGCGCACCGGGCTCACGCCTCGACCGAGGGGGTGACCCATTTTGTGAAGCAAAGCGCCATGGGCTTTTTGATGGAGCGCGAACTCAAGTACCTCCAACAAGAACTCGCCACCCCCGCCCGCCCCTTCGTCGTCATTATGGGCGGCTCCAAGGTGTCTGACAAAATCCAGGTCATCATGAGCCTGATGGAAAAGGCCGACACCCTGCTCATCGGCGGTGCCATGGCCTTCACTTTCCGCAAGGCCCAGGGCTTCGAGGTCGGCAATAGCAAAGTCGAGGCCGATAAGCTCGACCTCGCGCTGGAGATCCTCGCCAAGGCCAAGGCCATGGGCAAAACTCTCCTGCTGCCCAGTGATACCCGGGAAACCGACAAGTTCGAGGACGGCGCCCAAACCCGTTGCACCGCCCCCTTTGAACAAGGCGGCAGCGTCACCCCCGATTGGATGGGCATCGACATCGGCGACCTCGCCATCACCGAATTCCGCAATATCATCCTCGACGCCAAAACCATCATCTGGAACGGACCCGTCGGCGTCTTTGAAATCGAAAATTTTGCCACAGGCACCCGTGCGGTCGCCGAAGCCGTTGCCCAAGCCACGGGTCGAGGAGCCACCACCATCATCGGTGGCGGCGACTCAGTGACCGCCGTCAACCAGTTTGGTCTCGAGGCGCAAATGACCTTCATCTCCACTGGCGGCGGGGCATCCCTCGAACTGCTGGAAGGCAAGGTGCTGCCTGGCGTCGCCGCCCTCAGCGAGGCCTGAGCCCATCTCCAATCACCACTCCCAACACCCCTACCTGACCCCATGAACCGCAAACCGATCTTCGCCGCCAACTGGAAAATGAACATGGGGGCCTCTGCGACCGAGGACTTCCTCAAGAGCTTCCTCTCAAAACTCCAAGGCCAGTCGTTCCCCGCCGAAATCGTCATCGCCCCACCCTTCGTCTCTATCGGAAAACTCGCGGACCTCCTCCATTCCCCGAATGCCAGCAACGAAGCCCAGTCGATCCAAATCTCCGCCCAAAATTGCTCAGAATACGATGCCGGTGCTTACACTGGCGAGGTGAGCGTGCTGATGTTGCGGGAATTCCTCGTCCATTACGTCATCCTCGGTCACAGCGAACGCCGCGCTATCTACGGCGAATCCGACGCCGTCATCAATGCCAAGATTCACAAGGCTCGCGAGGCGAACCTCAAGCCGATTTTTTGCATTGGTGAGACCCTCGCCCAACGCGAGGCCGGCGAACTCGAAAACGTCTTGCGCACCCAAATCACCGGTGGCCTCAAAAATGTCTCCGACAAGGATATGTCGGAAATTGTCGTCGCCTACGAACCCGTCTGGGCCATCGGCACCGGCGTCACCGCCACCTCCCAGCAAGCTCAGGACGCACACGCCTTTGTCCGCTCCGTCATCGCCGAACTCTACGGCCAGGACACTGCCGCTAAAATCCGCATCCAATACGGCGGCAGCGTCAAACCCGGCAATGCAGCCGAACTCATGGCTTGCCCGGACATCGACGGAGCGCTCATCGGCGGTGCATCTCTGGAGCCCCAGAGTTTCTTGGAAATTATCCGCAACGGCTGCAGCAATCAGCCCTCCTGACCCTCGTTCCAGCTGATGTCCCGACTGCTGCTCCGTCTTTTCATTTCCAGCTCCCTGTGGCTTGCCGCTTCGAGTCGCGCGGAGCACGTCATCCTCACGGGCGGTCCCGCCCTGCGTCAGTGGGAAAACTTGCGTGTTCCTGCAGACCGCCACGACCACTGGTGGGCCAACTTCGTCCGCGCCTCTACCCTCCGCATCGAGGAGATTCACCGTGCCTACGGGGAAGATGCCCGCATCGTTTGGCTGGTTTACCGACCCAGCTATCGCACCCGCGGCACCGAGGATAAAACGCCTTACACCAATTGGATTACTGATCTGGCAAAAAAGAACCAGGCCAAGCTCATCTGGGTCACCAGTGGCGATAGTCTCATCCATGCCATCAACTCGCGCCCGACCAATGCCATCACCACCTTCGATTTCTTTGGTCACTCGAATCGCTATGCATTCATGCTCGACTACAGCAATGATATCATGGCGGTTTCCACCGCTTGGCTTCATGAGCGAGACCTGCCCCGTATCCACTCCGCCGTGTTCGCACGCAATGCGATGTGCAAAAGCTGGGGCTGCCACACCGCAGAAAGCATGAGTGCCGCCTGGCGAAACGCCATTGGCATCCCCCTCGAAGGGGCCGTCGGTGCCACCAATTACACGATCGTCGGCCAAGGCCAACTTCCCTCAGTCTCCGGCGTTTGGGCAAGATGAGAACGACCCGATAACTTACCCCCAATGACTCTAACCGAACTTCGCGCCCTTTACGACCTCCCGTTCTTCGCCCTGCTCAGCCAAGCCCATGCCGTGCACCAGGCAAATTTCCCCGACGGAAAAATCCAACTCTGCACGTTGCTATCGATCAAGACAGGCGGCTGCTCTGAGGACTGCGCCTATTGCGCCCAGTCGGCACGCTATAAGACTGAGCTGGAAAGCCACGTGTTGCTGGAGCGCGAAGAGGTGATGCTCCACGCCCGCGCCGCCAAGACCTCCGGCTCTACCCGCTTTTGCATGGGTGCCGCTTGGCGCGGCGTGCGTGGCGGCACCGCTCGTTTCGAGCAGGTCCTCGATATCGTCCGAGACGTCGCATCCCTCAATATGGAAGTCTGCGTCACCCTCGGCGAACTCGGCCCCGCCGAAGCCCAGCAACTCCGCGAGGCCGGCGTCACCGCCTATAACCACAATCTCGATACATCCCCAGAACACTACCCGAACATCGTCACCTCGCACACCTACGAAGACCGCTTGCGCACCATCCGCAACGTCCAGGACGCCGGCATCGCCGTGTGCTGCGGCGGCATCCTCGGCATCAGTGAGACGATCACCGATAGGCTGCGCCTCTTGGAAATTATCTCTAACTTTAATCCGGCCCCGGAAAGCGTCCCGATCAACTCGCTCATGCCCATGCCCGGCACGCCACTGGCGGAAAATCCCCAGGTCGAGCCCTTGGATCTCGTCCGCATGATCGCTTGTGCCCGCATCGCAGTGCCCGCCGCCAAGGTGCGCCTGTCAGCTGGCCGCACCCGACTCTCCGACGAGACTCAGACGCTGTGTTTCTTCGCCGGTGCCAATTCGATTTTCTACGGCGAAAAACTCCTCACCACTGAAAATCCTGAGGCCGCCAACGATCGTGCCTTGCTCGCCAAACTCGGCCTCCAAACCCTCGAGCCGGATATGGCTCTGGCTCCTCCAGAAACCAATCCCAGTATCCCAGCCAGCCCGGCGGTGTTAAGTGTTAGGTGTTAAGTGTTAGGTGTTAAGTGTTAGGTGTTAGCAGGAATACCTCAGACCATGCCAAATGCGAAGAAGACTTCGACGAGAGCTCATGCCGAGCGATTGATGAACGTTATTTCTGATGTGAATGTGCATGAGATGCCCCTAGTCGAGCCAGCTGGTCATTGGCGATTCAGGGTCATCCGCGGTCATAGACACGCCTCTACAATCGACAAATCTTCTGAACTCAGTGTTCGACCTCAAATGCGCCACGGGGTCGAGCAAGCTCAAATGTTACCATGCGAGGACTGACCCCATCGGTCGATGGGGTCAGTCCTCGCATGGTAACATTTGTTTGAGGCATTGTGCATCCGCCGACAGCCGACAGTTAGGGAATCAGACTTGCTTGCTCCGTTGTCTAAATCGAGGTCCAACGCTGAGTTCTGACGCTTGAACCAATGGCTCCAACGTGGGCTAACGCTGCACCGAATGGCGGCCTCACCCGTCCGGTTCGGAGGGGGGAGCGGGGCTAAGGCCCGATAAGCGCTGACTTAACCTAGCGTATTAAGAAATCAGCAAACATGGTGACTGCGAAAATTATCCATTGCCTTCTGATTGATGATTGCTGAGTGATAATTTTGATTATTGATGAGACATCATGACACCTCAAAAATCAGCAATCATGTCAATCATCAATCAAATTGTGGAGCTCATAGCACATGTTTTCAGATGCCTCTCTTTCGAGTCATATTTGGTGAAGTTAGCGCTTATGGGCTAAGGCCCAGTTCCGACCCCTATTTCTAACAAAAAAAACTGCTGATGCAGGGCGACTACCAGGTAGTAGATGCCGCCGCAGGAGACAGCCGCCGAGCCACACCGCAACACGATCGGGTGTGTCTGCTCACACAGAGAGTGGCGACTCAATTTGAGCAATGCAAACAGTGGCAGCACCACGAGTTGATGACCGCACTCGACGCCGAGACTGAAGGCGGCGAGGGCGATCCAAATGCCGATGGCGGGCAGCCCCGCCATGGCATCGAGCAGGCCGCCGGCAAAGCCAAGGCCGTGGATGAGGCCGAAGCCGAAAGCGACGGCCAGCCGGATCCTGGAGCGGGCACGCTGCGGCCAGAGCACGTTTTCCAGCGCGACGGCGACAATGCTCAGGGCGATGACCGGTTCGACGATATAGGCCGGCAAGCGAAAAATGCCGAAGACGCAAAGCGCCAGCGTGAGGGTGTGGGCCAAGGTGAAGGCCGCGATGACCTTGACCATCTCCCAAAAGCTCAGCGTGGCGAGGACCAGCGCACACACGAACAACAGGTGGTCGTATCCGGTTAGAATATGCGTGACGCCGTGCCAAAAGTAATCGCGAAAGGCACGCCAGCCCTGCGAACCGGGGACAGGGGCAGCCCCGGCCGCCGCAGACCCAGCGGTGTTCCAGCCAGTCGGGATGTTGGCGGACTTCTGATAGGGCAGCAGCCACGAGCCGCTCGCATCGGTGTCGCTCGCACCTGCGCGCTTGACCCGCACCACATAACTCACGTCCCAAGCCGTGCCCGCGGCATACGGCCATTCTTCGAGCATATCATGAAACAAGCCGATGCTCGCCGGGAGCGGGCCGCTCACTGGATACTCGATCTCGTACTGATAGAATGTTTCGGCCGGATCGGCGAACACCCGCGGCGGCACCACCCGGCGGATCTTTCCAACGAGCAGCTCCTCGCCGGCGGCAAGCCGCAGATGCAACAATACATAGTCGCGATGCTGCTCGGCAGCATCCTGCAGCGCTGCGGTTGCTACTCCGCCGTTAGGTGGATGTTGTATGGCGTGGGCCACCGCGAGTTCCCTGACTGACACATTGACCACCACGCGCACCAGCGTCGGCTCGAACTCGACCCGCAGCGCATTCTGCAGGTTGGGGTGGGCGCGGGCCGTGATGGAGACTAGGAACAGCGCCTGAAACGCAAGCGCGAGTTTCAGGCAACAGTTCAATCGATAGATCCGGCAACGGGATTTTGGCTTTGGTGTCTGACCAGCGGATCGAATGCACATGTCTAACATAGTTTTCTATGCTCGGGAGTTACCACCGAAGAACGGATTGATGTCCCAGCCGGTGCCTTGCTCCGCGACGATGGTGCCGGCATCGACGTTGATGCTGACCCCGTCGAAAATGGTGGGGATAAGGATGTCGCGCAGGCCGCTGGAAATGACGGCCGAGCGGGCGGTGGCGCGACAGCGCGACCATCGGCAGAATCCATGGGAGAAGTTTCATGTTAGCAGGGCTTGAGGTTTGAGGAGATGGCTTTCAGTGGGTGGTGCTGACAGTGACGCGGAAGAAGCGGGCCTTTTGCCCGGCAACGAAGAACGGGTAATCGATGCTCACGGCTTCGACCTCGCCGCCATCGGCCACCACCGTGGGGGTGACCGAGCTGTTAGCCCAGGTGAGCAGGTCGCCGCTGAACTGCGGCGTATAGACCAGGCCGGCATCGGCAGCATCCTTGCGGCGAATGAAGATCACCCGAAAGTCGGTGCCGTTGGTCGTGGTTTGGTACCAGACGGCCGGCGTCCCGCGTTGGGTTAGAACAGCACCGGGAACATCGACTTGCACCGGGCTGCTGTCATTGACGTGCGGAGTGAGGCCGAAGGCGAATTCCAGAAAATTCGTTAGACCACTAGACCCCGCGATGATGGTGGCGGCGTCAGAGGGGTTCTTGCGGTCGAGGCCGTGGGACATTTCGTAAGCGTCGGGGATGCCGTCGCCATCGGTATCAGCGGCACCCTGTTTGATCATGGTGAACGTGTCCGGCAGGCTGCCGTTCTCGCGGACAAAGGTGGCGTCCAAGCGGGTGCCGTTGACGTCGAGCACCAGCGATCCGAGGTTGTTGAGACTGATGAAATGGGCAGGATGGTTGAGCGAGCCGCCGCTGGTCTGGCCGGAGGAGCCAGCCACCGCATAGACCGCGCCGAAGTGATCGCGCGGTCCGGTCAGGGGTTTGATATAGGCACCGGTGCCTGCGGGGCGGCCGTTGCCCGCGTTTTTCTTCATAGCCGCGGTTAGCGTGGTGGACAGTCCATAGTGACCGTCTAACAAGTAGCTGCGCTCATAGCTGTGACTGTGGCCGCTGAGCACCAGATCGACGCCGCCGTTTTCGAGGATGGGCAGGAGATTGGAGCGCATTTCAATCAACTCGGTTTCCGCGTCGGAGTCATGCGAGCCCTTGGTGTAGGGTGGGTGATGGAAGAAGGCGACGACCCAAGTCTGGGTGTTGCTAGCGAGGTCGGCGGTGAGCCAAGTGGCCATGGCACCGGTGGCCGATCGGCTGGCGGTCATCGAGTCGAGGCTGATGAAATGGACGTTGCCATAATCGAACGAGTAATAATGTTCCGTGCCCGAGGCAACCCCGCCGCACTGGCCCGTCTTGGGGAATGTGTAGATGCTGAAATACGGATAGGTATCGACAAAGGAGGTGGCTTGGTTGGTTTCGTGGTTGCCGAGGCAGGACCAGAACGGCACGCGTTTCATGAGGCTGCCGTAGATGTTGAAGACATTGGACTGGAATTCACTGTCGAGCCCGGAGTTATAGGCGTTGTCGCCGAGTTGGAGCACCAGGTTCGGATCGCGCGCCCCGGTCCAGGCATAGAAGGCGTCGCGAACCGCGATTTGATTGGCGGTGCCCGTACCTGCATCACCGAGAATCCACACCCGGGTGTTGGGCGTGCTGCCGGTCGTCGGAGGTGTTGTGAAGGTGTGAGCCGCGTCGGCACCGGCGAGCGTATCGACGGCTGAGCCAATGCTATAGAAATAGACGGTGTTGGCAGTTAGGCCGGTGAGCGTCACCTCGTGGTCCGTTGTGGACGAGGCTTCATTCGCCGTACTCGTCAGCGAGGCCGCGCTTGGTCCAAATTTCACCCGGCCGGCGATGCTCTGACTGCTGCGCCAGCGAATGGTCATGGTGGTTGGAGCAGCCTGTTGCAGATAGGCTGCGCGAGTCAGGGTACCCGAGCCAGCGGTGGCGCTGACGGAAATGCTCGTTGCAGCGGAGACCGTGACATTGCCGTCGTTGTCGGTGGCACGCGCGGTTAGGCTGTAGGTTCCGATGGGCACGCCGCTCCAGTTAAAGGTATATGGTGCGCTGCTGACTTCACCGAGTTTGGTTGCTCCCTGGAAGAACTCGACCTTTGCCACGGTGCCATCGGTGTCATTGGCGGTGGCCGCCAGCGCGATGGTCGCGGGCGCGGAAAACGGGTCGGTGGCGATCGGCGCGGTCAGGGACACGCTCGGCGGTTGGCCAATCTGTGCCCCCACGGCGACGAGTGTCACGTTGTCGAGACCGATGATTTGGTCAGCACTGGTTTCCAAGGCGTTGTCATCGACCCACCGCAGCAACAGGGTGGAGCCCGCAGCCCAGGAGCCGCTCAGGGTGATATCGGTGGGTGTCACGGTGGTGACACCCACCGTGTTGGGAACGATGACTCCGGTGGGGCCGCCGATGGTTGGATTGAGGGCCGCGACTGCGCTCCAGGTGGTGCCGCTATCCAGACTGTAAAAGACCCAGTAGCCAGGCAACTCATTGGCGGTGGCCGGGGCGGTGAAGCGCCGGATATCATAGCCGAGGCGAATGGAGTTGATGCCGCTGCCACTGGTGTTGGTGACGCTCCACTGGAGCGCCACCCCTTCGGTGGAAGTCGGGGAGGTGCCCAGCGCCCGGTCCGTGGGCGAAGCACTCAGCGCGAAGTTATAGCCTTGGGTGGCACTCTTGGTGTTTGCTACATCGAACGTCGTGGTCTGAATCAAGGTGGCGTTGACGGTGCCGCCGGCCACGTCGCTGGCTGGCACGGACGAAGCCCAGGTTGTATTCGAGCCGATGGTGTAGCCGAAGAACGACCAGTTGCTTGGAGGCGAGGTCCCGGCGGTGCCCATCGAGTCAAAATTCTCAGCAAACGACAGCGGTGGCGGCTGCACGTTGATGATGACAAGTGGCGAGGTGGTGACGCCGGCGTCGTTATCGGTGGCCACGGCCGAGAGCGTGTGACTGCCCACGCTGGCGCCGTTCCAAGTGAAGCTGTAGGGGGCGGTGGTGGATTCGCCGAGCTTGGTTGCGCCATTGTAGAACTCCACCTTGGCCACCGTGCCATCGCTGTCTGAAGCGCTGGCATGGATTGTGATGGTGCCGCTGGGGGTCAGGCCTGCGGCTGGAGCGGTGATGGCCACCGTCGGCGGCACGTTGTCAACATTGGTCACACTGATACTGAGCGGCGCAGAAATGGTGAACCCGCCACTGTTGTCGGTGGCCTTCGCCGTGAGGGTGTAACTGCCGGTAAACACATTGTTCCAAAACAAGGCATACGGCGCGACGGAGGCCTCACCGATCTTGATGCTGTTAGCATAGTATTCGACTTTCACAACCGTGCCGTCGGTGTCCGCGGCATTGGCCGACATGTAAACGGATGCCGGCGCGTCGAAGATCTCGCCGGGGTCCGGTTCGGTCAAGGCGACGGTCGGAGGCACATTGATGACGTTGAGGTTCACCACGCCGGAGAGAGTCGTTGCGCCTGAGTTGTCGACAGCCACGGCGGTGAGCACATGATTACCGGCCGTCGCGCCAATCCAGTCAAAGGTATATGGCCCGCTGGTGACCGTGCTGAGTTTGGTGGCACCGTCGTAGAACTCCACCCGCACAATGGTGCCATCGCTGTCGGCAGCGGTGGCGGCGAGGCTGATCGTGGTATTCAAGGCGGCGCCGGTTCCATCCAGCGGGGCGGTGAGGGCCACGCTCGGCGCGGCATTGGCTGCGGTGCTGAAGCGCCGCGAAGGGGTGGTGGTGAGGTTGATGCCGTCGTTGGAGGTGGCATACCATTCATAGTTCGAACCCGCTTCGAGTCCCGTCCAGTTGAGTGATGCGGTGGTGCCATTGGCGAGCACATTGACGGTGCCGAGTGGAATCCAGTCGGTGACCGCACCTTGCATGTTATAGGCGAGGGTGAATTGACTGTCGGTGTCGGTTTCATAGGCACCGGCCGCGGGGTTGACCGGATTGGAAACGCGGTAGGTTTTGGCACTTATCGTATTGTTGGCAGGCGAGAACACGAAGTAACGCAGCCAGCCATCGCCGCCGTTGACGCGGCCTTGATAGTCCTGCAGCACGCTGTAAACCGTGCGGCCTTGGAAGGTATCGCTGCGCTGGCCTTCACCGGGGACGTGGCCGCAGAGCATCAGGAACAAGTTCGGATTGTTCTTCAGAGCGTCGTAGATGTCCTGGCCCTGCGCGCTGAAGCTGGCCGGGTTGCCGGTGTTGATGATCCAGTGGCTGGTGACGATCGCGCGACGGTTCGGATAGGCTTTCAACAAGGCATCCGCCCAATCGAGGATGACCTGATAGCTGGCTTTAGCACGCACATCATACTCCATGTGGACGATCATGAAATCGAGTCCGCTGGCGCTGAAGAGTTGATAGTTATTGTTGTTGTTGGTGGGCGACTGGCTGCCGCCCCAATAATTGCGGCCGACATATCGACTCGCGCCGAAGTATTGGCCGAAGTAAGCATTGGCACCGCCGGCATTGCCCAGCGATGTCTGGTCGTGATTGCCGGGTGCCGCGCCCCATGGGATCCCATAGGCCCGCAGCGTATCGGCCTGGCTCTCTATCTTTTTCATTGCCGTGTCGGCAACAACCCACTCGGCGGGAACGGCGTCGCCGTTTTGGACGATGTCGCCCATGTGGCTGACAAAGGCGAGGTTCAAGGTGTTGCGGTTATCGACGAGCCACTGGGTTTGCGCATAGTAGGTGGCGGCCTGGTTGTTGTTGTTGAGGTTTTCCGAATAGAACTGGGTGTCTGGCAAGGTTGCAATGCTGAAGTCCGGGCCGGGGGCGGCCGGACTGGTTTTGCGGCCATAGAAGATAACGGTTTGCGCGTCGCCCTCCGGATCTGCCAGGCCCAGCGACAGGGCGGTGCTGCTGCCGAGTCCGGTGGCGTTGTCGGCCGGGCCGCCGGGGGTGACGACGGTGGGTTGGTTCGGATTGGGCGACACCGTGATGCTCACCGCGGAGGAGGTGGTCACCGCGCCCGCATTGTCGGTGGCTTTGGCAGTTAGAGAATAGGTGCCCGGCGCGACGCTGGTCCAATCGAAGGTATAAGGTGCGCTGAGGTCCTCGCCAACTTTGGTTGCACCTTGGAAAAACTCCACCTTGGTGACCGAGCCGCCGGGATCCGCAGCGGTGGCGGCAAAGCTCACCGTGGCGGGTGCCACGCCGGAGTAGGCGACGGTCGGAGATGTTAGGGAAACGGTCGGCGGGGTGTTGACAAACATGGGGGCGCCATCGACCCAAACCGGGCCATTGGTGATGGTGCCGAGCGGCGCGCCGGCAACGCCAACGCTGTTAGATGTGCTGGTGCCGGTGCCTTCATTCAAGCCGAAGCGGGCGAGCAGTCCGGTAGTTGCGGTGGCAATCGGAGCATCTTTGAAGGCGAGGATTTGCGCCGTGCTGCGGGCGAGGTTCCACACCCGCGCCTCGTCGATGACGCCTTGAAAAAAGCCGGCGGCGGTGCCGGTGGAATCCAGCGCAGTGCCGAGAGCGAAATGCTGGATGCTGGCCGACTGTGGAATCGGGGAGGGAACAGGCAGCAAATTGGGTGAGGTAGTGGTTTCCTCCACGCCATTGATATAGAGTTTCCAAGCGCTGCCATCCCATACGGCGGCGGCATGATACCAAATGTTGTTAGATAATGCTGTGCTGCCGATAACCGGATAGTTGTTGTTGCCGGTGCCGGTGCCATTGAGTGGGGTTTGCAGTTTGGCTTCGAAATCCGCACACAGCTGGTTGGTGGCGGTGTTGATGCCCATGAAATAGTTGCAATCCTTGGGTTCTTCGACCGTGGCCGTGGCATCCGCTTCAGAGCGGCCCTTGGTGACTAACGGAATGGCGGACCCCAGGCCGTTGGAGCCAGTGCTGGCACCAACGCCGGTGCCGGTGCGCTTGAACCAGCACTCCAAGGTGTAAACGGGCGTGCCGAGCGTCGCGGTGGCGGCTCCCATGGTCACATAATCATTCACACCGTTGAACTGCAGCGCGGTGTTGGTCGGATCAGTGAAAACGTTGACGCTCACCGCCGCACTGGTGGTGGTTTCGCCGAGATTATCCGTGGCGCGAGCGGTATAGGTATAGGCACCGGCGGCTAGGCCGGAGTCGGCGAAGGAATAGGGAGAAGTGGTGTCAGTGCCGACCACCGTACCGTTTCGCAGGAACTCCACCTGCGTCACGCTGCCATTATCACTCGCCGTGGCATGGATCGTGAAGCTGCCCGGCGCGGTGGCGAAACTACCGGCGGCTGGCGCGGAAATAGAGACGGTGGGCGGCGGGTTTGGCGTCCCCGTTGTGAGGGAGAAATTGTCGATGGTGAAGGCGGTGTCGGGGCTGCCTGAACCATTGTCGTCGGCCCAGAGCAGGTAAAGCTTGGCACCGTTGGCCCAAGCGGAAGTCAGCGTTACAGAGGCGGTGAGGGTTTGATTGGTGGAGATGCCGCTCAAGGCAGGGATTGCGGTCCACGAGTTGATCAGACCCGTCAGACTGTAATACACACGATGGCCAATGACCTCCTCCGCCACTGCCGTGCCAGTGCGAGTGAAGTCATAAGTGATGTTGATGGACGTCGCTGCGGAGCCGTAGTCATTCTGCAAGGTTGCCATCAGGACCGTCGCGTTGTTGCCGGTCGGGGCGGTGTAAATCAGGCCCGTGGCGCCCGTACCGGAGTAGATGGCCAGTGCATTGGTGGCGGGCACGGTCGCTGCGACCAGTGAATTGGTGATTGCCGTGGCTGCGAGTGCCTGCACCCCAGCATCCACTTGAGCGACGGTCGTGTAGGTGCCTGCCGCACCTGCGATCGACGCTGTTGACCAATCCGCAGCGGGAGGCGCTGTGGCAAAGGTCTGCACACCTGTCGTATTGGAGGCTGACAGCGAAATCGCAGCATGGCTGTGGGCGGCCATGATAAAGAATGCGGCGAGGATTGGGCGCTTCATGGGTTTGGCGGGATTGGGTTGGAAATCGAATTGTGGGCGGGGTTAAGCGCCGCAAGGGCGACTTGCGCCTGCCGTGATATTTCGGTCAGAGTGGCGGAGCCGCGCTCCAAATTGGGCAGGGATTCGATGTGCCTGGCGAGATCCTCCCAGGCGAGGCGCGACTCGTCGTGGCGTCCGGCTTTGGCGAGCAGGGCGGCGCGTTTGGCCAGCATTGGTTCGGGCCGCGGCATGAGTTTGGTCATCGTGTCAATGCGCGTGAGCGCCGCGTCGTAGTGGCCCGCGGCGGATTCCAATTCCATTGCCTTGAGCACAAGGGCTGGCACGTTGCCCTGGCTGGCGATCCCGCGTTGGATCGTCGCGATGGCCTCGTCGCCGTGTTTTTGTTGGGATAGGATTTCGGCAACCTCGAGGAACACGTCCGGGTCGGGATGGGATATCAGCTTTAACGCGCCGCGATAGTCCGCGAGGCATGGTGCCCACTGGCCCTGGGCGGCGAAGATGCGCGCACGTTCCAGCAAGGCCGGTCCGTCATCGGCGTGCTTGCCCAGATAGGTATCGAGCACCTGGCGGGCACCGTCGAGGTCGTCGCCGATCGCCAGGGCTCGCCCGCGGGTGACGCTGAAGTCCAGTTCGCTACCGGGCGGTTTCAAGCTGTCGGCGATATCGAGCTGCTCCAGAGCCAATTTCCAGTCATCATTTTCGACATAGGCCAGGGCGAGTTGGTGGCGCGCGACAACATCGTCGGGTTGGCGTTTGATTTTGGCGGTATATAGCTCCACCCGCTCTTCATGATTGCCATGGCCGTGGAGTAACCCTGCCAACGCCAAGGCGATAACCAGTGCAAGCGGCAGTGAAGGAGTCTGCGTCATGGATGATGGGGGAAGGTGAAAGCCGGTTGCGCCGCAGGCTGGGTGCAGGACGTCAGCGCCGCCATTGCCTGCCGGGCGCGTTCGCTCAGCAGCGACATGGAATGGCTGCCGCGTTCGGCGGCGGGCAGACCCTTGAGATGTTCGATGAGCGAGCGCCAGGCGGCCATCGATTCATCCACACGCCCAGCCTCGGCGAGAATGCGGGCGCGTTTCTCCATCCATGGCTCGGGTCGCGGGGCGGACTGTTGGAATTTGGGGAGCCGGGCCAAAGCCGACTCAAAGCGGGTAGCGTTCACTTCGATTTCAACCAGCTTGAGTTGCAGCGAGGGAACGTTGCCTAGGCGCGCCAAGGCACCTTCCAACACCCGAACCGACTCATCGGTCTTGCCATGACTCGCCAGCGCCTGGGCCGCTTCCTGAATCAAGTCCGGCTCGGCATCCGCTTGGTTGGCCAATGCCGCTTGAAAATCCTCAAGCGCCGCCTGCTCCATGCCGAGTTGTGTCTCCACCCGCGCCCGTGATGCCAGGGCACCCCAATGAGCCGGATGTTTCTTTAGAAACGCGTCCAGAGCGGCCTTGGCCTCTAACGGCTTCCCCTGTTGGTCGAGGATTTTCCCTTGCCACCACTGCACCGGATATTCGCCTGGTGCCAAGATTTCTGCCCGATCCAGATCGTGCGAGGCCGCCGCCCAATCGGTGTGCTCAATCTCCAACAGCGCGCGCCGATACCACAACCCGCCGTCGTCAGGTCGCTCGGCCAAGCGCGCCTCAAGCGCGGTCATGAGCGCCGAATGCGTGCCGTGGCCGGTCGCTCGCGGCAAGCCCGACCCAACAACCATCACCGCCAGCAGGCCCTGCCAAACCGTTGCCCGCAGGCTGTTCCCAAAAAATTGTCCCGGCTGCGCAACGAATGCCGTGAACCAAGGTAGCGAGGGAGACGGCGCGGGAGGGAAAGCGGTGGAAATCCGCCCCATGCCTGAGCCTATCAGGCGACGGATCGACGCGTTGGGCAGCGGAAGATTTCGAATGGGAATCGTCATTGCAATGATGGCGCTCTGGGGAGATTACCTATCATGTCTGATTCGCCAAGGATTATTTTAGGAAATTTCCATCT